>Ga0335079_10005695_pt1 | contig 14252 bp, 12 predicted proteins | sample Lox_Sample_33_FD_206719 | JGI IMG/M metagenome (GOLD analysis project Ga0335079, IMG submission 206719) | Soil microbial communities from Loxahatchee National Wildlife Refuge, Florida, United States - Lox_Sample_3.3 | ecosystem: Environmental > Terrestrial > Soil > Wetlands | place: USA...
GACCGTGATCTTGTCGCCGAGGACAATCCCGTATTGCGAGGCGAGTTCGCTCCCGATGACGACCTTGTCGCCGGCCAAATCAAGGCGGCCTTCCTTGATGTAGCCGCCAAGCTTGCTGACGGTCACTTCACGTTGCGGATCGATCCCCTTCAGATACGGCGTCGCGACGTGGCGGTCGAATTCGATCAACACCAGCCCCATCGCGAATGGCGACGCCGCTCTCACGTGCGGCGTAGCCAGCACCGTCTTCAGCAACTGGTCGCTGTGTTCGATCAGCCCGCCCGTCACGGTGACGTGCGCGTACATGCCCATGAGTTTGTCGCGCAACTCGCGGTCGAACCCGCTCATCACCGCGATGACCACGATCAGCACCCAGACGCCGATGGTCACCCCCGCCAACGAGATCAACGTAATCACCGAAACAAACGTGCGCTTGGGTTTGAGATAACGAAGCCCGAGGAACAGCTCGAAGGGAAGACGCGTCATCTGGGCAAATAAATCCGAAATCCGAAATCCGAAATCCGAAAGAATCGCTGAAATTCGAATTTCGAATTTGTTTCGGATTTCGACATTCGAATTTCGGATTTCCTAGGTTTGTAATCTTAACTGCGGAAACAGGATGACGTCGCGGATGCTCTCTGCTCCCGTGAGCATTACCACGAGCCGATCGATGCCCATCCCCATGCCGCCCGCCGGGGGCATCCCGTGCTCCAGCGCCGTCAGAAAGTCCTCGTCGAGCATCTCGGCGTGCCCTTCCGCCTGCGCCAGCAAACGCTCGCGCTGGACGACGGGATCGTTCAACTCGGAATACGCCGGGGCAATCTCCTGTCCGTTGATGACCAACTCGAACACGTCCACCACGCTCGGGTCTTCCTTGTTCGGTTTGGCGAGCACCACCAGGTCGGCGGGCAAATGCGTCACGAACGTCGGGTTGATCAGCGTCGGCTCGATCGTTTTCTCGAAAATCGCGTTGGTCGCCTCGTAATCGGGCGCGCCGGGCGGGAGCTCGATACCCATCGCGGCTGCCCGCATCTTGCGGTCTTCGGGCGTGAGTGCAAACCACTCCTTCCCAATGCGCTCCTCGACCAGTTCGCGATACGTCACGCGTCGCCACGGCGGCGTGAGATCGATCTCCTGTCCGTCAGGACGTTTGATAAGCAGCGAGTCTGCAATGGTTTCGGCGACGGAAACGATCAGGCCCTGCGCCAGGTCCATCATCGTCTGGTAGTCGCCATATGCCTGGTAGACTTCGAGCATCGTGAATTCCGGGTTGTGCTTGCGGGAGATGCCCTCGTTGCGGAAGTTGCGGTTGATCTCGTACACGCGCTCGAAGCCGCCCACCAGCAATCGCTTCAGGTACAACTCGGGCGCCACGCGCAAAAATAGATCGATGTCCAGGGCTTCGTGGTGCGTCACGAATGGCTTGGCGGCCGCGCCGCCCGCGATCGGCTGCATCATCGGCGTCTCCACCTCGATAAACCCCCGCGAATCGAGGAACTTGCGGATCTCCGCTACCACGCGGCTGCGCGCCACAAACGTCTCGCGCACTTTCTCGTTCAAGATCAAGTCGAGGTACCGCTGCCGCAGCCGGGTCTCGACGTCCTTAATGCCGTACCATTCCTTCGGCAGCGGCTGGATCGCCTTGCTCAACAGCGTCACGTCCTCCACCTTGACCGTCAGCTCCCCGGCGTGCGTCGTGAAGAGTTTGCCGGTCACGCCGACAATGTCGCCGAGATCGACGAAATGTTTGAACAACTCGAATTGTTCGTCGCCCAGCGCCTGTTTCTGGACGTAGATTTGGATCTTGCCCGTCCAGTCTTTGATGTCCGCGAACAGGCTCTTGCCCATGTCGCGATGGCTCATCAATCGCCCCGCCAGGCGCACCGCGCGGTCAGGCGTCGGGTCTTGACGCGCCGCGGCGATCGACTCGCTCACGTCAAACCGGCCACCGTACGGGTCGATGCCCGCTTCGAGCAGTTTGGCGCGTTTCTCGAGTCGAGGTTGGCGCAAATCTTTCGTCGGTTCCATGCCGCCGCGCAGAATAGCCGGTGGCTGGGGGTCGGGCAATGGAAAACGATGGCCGGTCCGGACTCGAAACTGGCCGGTGCCGCCTCCGAGCCGGGCAACGCCAAAACGCATCGGCCGGGCCCCGGGGGAAACTTCCACGGCGGAGTGGTGTTTCTAAAAACCTGGGATATAGTAAGCGCGATGATCCGAAGAATTCTATGCTTTGCGTTCGTGTTGGCGGCGAGCCAGGCGTGGGCACAACAAGCGGACGCGCCCTCGATTGCGGATTTCGCCAACGTGACCCAGGGGCGTTACCAGGTGTTCGCACAGGGTGGACATCAATTGGCGTTCGAAATCAACATGTTCATGAACGGGATGCTGCGCCAGTACGAGAAGTACTTCAACAACTGGACGCTGAAAGAGGGTACCCGCGTAATCGTGTTCGACAATCCCGACGATTTCCGCCGTTACGCCGGAAGCGTGGTGACGCTGACCCACGCCGGTCTGGCGGGCTATTGCTATTTCAAGACGGACGAGGCAGGCAACCAGTTTTATGAACTCGTCACCTATCAGGACGCGAACCTGTGGCGGGTGCTGGCGCACGAAGGATTTCATCAGTTCATCGGCTACGAACTCGGCCAGCAGATTCCGTTGTGGCTCAACGAAGGCATGGCGCAGTATTTCGAGACGAGCTTCGTCACCGGCACGCACTTCAACGTCGGCCAGGTCAGCCGACAGAAGCTGATGCTGGCGCAATACCTGATCCTCAACAAGCAAGCTCCGCCGCTGGCGCAATTGATCCAGTGGGACCGCTCCACGTTCTACGCCAACGCCAACGTTGCCTACCCAATGAGTTGGGCGCTCGTGTATTACCTGCTGAACTCGAACGGAGACCGGTTCCAGCAGGGCGAGTTTCGCCGTTACCTCCAGGACCTTAAACTCGGCAAGGACGATATCGCCAGCTTCCACAGACGCTTCGGCCAGGACAGCGGCCGCTGGCAGGCCGACTTCGAGGACTACATCCTACACCTGAAAGCCCAAACGAATTGATGGAGTCGCCAAGCGGGGCGCTTGGTCTGCAAGACCTCCGGGACCCCCACAGAACGCCGTTTGCCGCGCGTTCCTCGCGAATTGTCTAGAATTCTGCGCTCCTTTTCGCTAGGCTCATAGCACCATGTGGGGGGTCCTGTAGCTTTGCGAGCACTGAACTGGTACGACTTCGTTGTCATCGTGGCATTGATTTACGGCTTATGGAGCGGCCTCCGCGCCGGGCTGACGGGCGAGATTATCCGCGTCATCGGACTGGTATTGATGATCGTGCTCGCCTTCCAGTTCTATCAACCGTTCGGCAATTGGCTGCAAGCACACTCGCCGCTCAACGAGGAAGCGGTGTATCTCGTCGCGTTCGTGAGCATCGCCGTGGTCGTCCATTTGCTGGCGCTCGCGGCGCGGCTCGCCGTCCACCGGCACGTGCAAAAGCTCAAGCTGGCGGCCCTGGTCGAAAACGTCGGCGGCAGCTTGGCCGGTGTGGTCCGCATGCTCGTAATCATGGCGTGGGTGACCGCGTTCGTGTGCCTGTCCGGCAGCGACTACTGGCGCCGCCAGGTCGGCGAACAATCGCGGTTCGGGTCGTTCGTCGCCGCGCAAGTGCCCACGGTCAAAGCCATGTTCGAGAGGCCGGCTCCAGAGAAGAAGACGGGATTGCTGCCCGACCTGAAGCGGCGGCCCGAGCCGAACTATGAGGCAGCCGGCTCGACGAATGCCAAGCCCTCGCCAACAACCGCCCCGTAGCCGTGCGTGGTCTCATTTCCGATTCAGTACTCGAGCAGGTTCGCCAGAACAACGACGTTGTCGAGGTGATCGGCTCGTATTTCCCCCTGAAACGTGCCGGCGCCAACTTCCGCGCCCTGTGCCCGTTCCACAAAGAGAAGACCCCCAGCTTCAACGTCAATCCCCAAAAGCAGATCTGGCACTGCTTCGGCTGCGGCGCCGGCGGCGACGTGTTTACCTTCGTGATGAAGTACGAAAACCTCGATTTCGTTGGCGCCGTTCGCCGGCTGGCCGAACGCGCCGGGATCAAGATCGCGTTTGAAGAACGCGCCGGCGAACCGACCCGCGACCAGAAGGACCCGCTCTTCAAGCTCCATGAATTGGCAGCGAATTTCTTTCACCACAACTTGCTCCGGGAACAGAGCGCCGCGCCGGCCCGCGAGTATCTGCAGAAACGCAAGATCACGTCCGAAATCGCCCAGCGGTGGCGACTCGGCTATTCGCCAGACGCGTGGGATGCCCTCCTTCAGTACGCCGCGACCAAGAAGTTCTCCGCGGAACAGCTCGAAACCGCCGGGCTCGCGCTCCGACGCGAAAGTGGGGACGGGTTTTATGACCGGTTTCGCGGACGGCTCGTGTTCCCGATCACCGATGAACAGGGACGCGTCGTGGGGTTCAGCGGCCGGATCCTCACGGACGCCAAGGACCGGCCCGCCGCGGCCGGCCAGCCGAAGTACGTCAACTCGCCCGAAACACCGATCTTCCAGAAAGGCCGGGTCCTCTTCGCGCTCGATAAGGCCAAGCGGGCGATCCTTGAGGAGAAATGCGCGATTGTTTGCGAAGGTCAGGTCGACACGATTTCGTGTCACGAAGCCGGCATCGAGAACGTCGTCGCCCCGCAGGGCACGGCCCTGACCGAACACCACGCGCGCATTCTCAAGCGCTACGCCGAGGAGGTTGTGCTAATGTTTGACGCCGATGCCGCGGGCCAGAACGCCGTCGTGCGCAGCGCCGAGCCGCTGTGGGACGCGGGCGTCGTTATCCGCGTCGCCGTGTTGCCGCAAGGACACGACCCCGACAGTTTTGTGAAGACGCTCGGAGCGGAAAGGTTGAAGGCGTTGTTGGCCAAGGCACCGAGCTTCTTCGTCTATCTGCTCGATCGTTTGTCGCAGCAATACGACCCCGACTCGGACCGGGGCAAACTCCAGATCGGGCGGCAAATGGCCGAATGGCTCGCGCGCATTTCGAGCCCCATTCTGCTCGCCACGTACGCCCAGCAGACCGCCCGAAAGTTGGACATTAGCGAAGACGCACTCCGCAAAGAAGTGGCGAAACTCGTCGGCAGCCGGCGGGACCGGGGCGCAAGCGTCGATGTTGACTCGGCTGCTCCCGCGGAAGAAGTGGCAGCGGATCGTTCGCGCGGGTCCCCCGCGGAGGCGATGCTGTTGCGAACCATGTTGGCCGACGACCGCGTGATCGAGTTGGTGGCGCAACGACTGGATGCGGCATGGTTGAGCGGTAGCGTCGCCGGGCAACTGATTCAGGATGTGTTGCGGTTTCACGACGCCGGGCACTGGAACGGGCCGAACACACTGCTGAACCAGCCGCAGCGGGAAGAAACAAGCCAACTCTTGTCCGAATTGCTCCTGAGCGCAGATCTCGCCAAGCGGCCTGAAGCGGCTGCGGCAGATTGCCTCGCCACGCTGGAAAGGGGATGGCTGACTCAGCAATTGCACGAGTTGCGTCGTCAATTGGAGCGGCCCGGGCTGGCCGTGGTCGAGCTCGCCCGGCTGCAACGACGGGTACTTGACTTGCGCCACAAACTAGACCATATTGCGCAGCTTTCGTTGGAGAAAAGGTAACTTACTCTGCGTCCCTTAGAGGTTTATGTCGAAAGATAATCGCCGCAAGAGAACTACCGTTCCGGAACCGCCGCAACTCGATCGCGACGAGAAAAACGAGAAGATCAAGGAGTTGATCAAGCTCGCCAAGGAACAGGGGTACCTGACCTACGGTGACGTTAACGATATTCTGCCCGAAAACATTCTGTCCCCCGACGCGCTCGACGCCATCCTCATTCTACTCCGCGGGATGGACATTGAGATTATCGATGCCTCCGAGGTGGATCGGTTCAAGCGGGAGGCCGAAGAGGAAAAGGAAACCCAGAAGGTTGATTCGCGGCTCGATATTCTGGATGACCCCGTTCGGATGTACCTGAAGCAGATGGGCCAGGTCCCGTTGCTCACGCGCGAACAGGAAGTCGAGATCTCCAAGCGCATCGAGGTCGCCGAGAACCACGTCAAACAAATCATCAACAATTTCGGATTCACCGCCAAGGAACACGTCGCGCTGGCCAAGCGACTCCTGAGCGGGCGGGAGCGGTTCGACCGCGTCATCATCGACAAGAAGATCGACAGCCGCGAGCAATACATGCGCATCCTGCCGCGGTTGTTGGCGCAGATCGAAAAGACCGACGGCCAGGTGGACGCCCGTTACGAGAAGCTGGCCCGGTCCGGCCTCAGCAAGCGCGAGCAGGCCAAGCTCCATCGCGAGTTCAAGAAGGCCGACGTGGGACTCCAGAAGCTGTTTGAAAAGTTCTACTTCAAACAGAAGGTACTCGAGGAATTCGTCGAGAAGGCCAACGAAGTGCGCGAGAAATTCGACGAGGTGCTGTTCCAGATTGAAGGATTGGAACGGCTGCGCAAGTCGCCCGACGCCGAAGCTGATTTGCGCGCCGAAGAGCGGAAGCTGAAGAAGCTGGAACTGACCGCCCGCATGACCACCGAGGAGTTTGTGATGGCCCACGACGAACTCAAGTCGTGGATGAAACGGGCGGTCCAGGCCAAGAGCGAGATGGTCGAGGCCAATCTGCGTCTGGTGATCTCGATCGCCAAGAAATACACGAACCGCGGTCTGTCGTTCCTCGACCTGATTCAGGAAGGCAATATGGGCCTGATGAAGGCCGTCGAGAAGTTCGAGTACCGCCGTGGTTACAAGTTTTCCACGTACGCCACGTGGTGGATTCGGCAGGCCATTACCCGCTCGATTGCCGATCAGGCCCGCACGATCCGTATCCCCGTCCACATGATCGAAACGATCAACAAACTGATGCGCGTGCAGAAACAACTCCTCCAGGAATTCGGCCGCGAACCGACCCCCGAAGAAGTCTCCGAAGAAATGCAGATGCCCGTTGACCGTGTCCGGGCCGTGCTCAAGATGGCCCAACAGCCGATTTCCCTGCAATCGCCCATCGGCGACAGCGAAGACACCAGTTTCGGCGATCTCATCGAAGACAAGACGGCCGATAATCCCTCCGACATGGCGTCGTACTCCCTGCTCAAGGAGAAACTCAACGATGTTCTGGACACGCTGACCGAGCGGGAGCGCAAGGTGCTCATGTTGCGGTTCGGCTTGGGCGACGGCTATTGCCGCACGCTCGAGGAGGTCGGACGCCAGTTCCGCGTCACCCGCGAACGCATCCGCCAGATCGAAGCCAAAGCGCTGCGCAAGATGCGTCACCCGACCCGGCTCCGCCAGGTCGAAGGGTTCCTCCAAGCCCAGGGGCTCTGACTTTTCCCGAGTGGTTGCCGCGCGATAATACGGGAGGGCGAGGCTTCCGCCGAGCCGATTGCGAATCTTGGATGGCGAATCGCGGCTCCACGGCTTTCGATTGGGAACGCTCCACCAATAACTGATCCCTTCGCCCCGTTCCACGGGGAGAAGGCTTGCCACGTTCCACGTGGTCAGGTTGAGGGGATGCCCACTGGCCGATCCGTGTGCTCGCTCCCCTGTTTTGCGCTTTCCAACGAGTGACGGGCGTCCTATCTTCCCACCAGCCAGATGGGCCCGTAGCTCAGCTGGTTCAGAGCAGGGGACTCATAATCCCTTGGTCGTAGGTTCGAATCCTACCGGGCCCACCAACACAACCCCTGTTAATTCAGGCTGTTCTAACTTCTCTCCCCTGCCCCATCTTTCTCCCGCAAGAGCGTTCCGTGGCAACCCCGTGGCACGGAGAAGGGAAACGAGGACGGTACCCGAGAACGCTTTTGCGGTGCCCACCGGTAAATGACCGCCGCAGGTGCGCTTCGTTGACGACGGGCAATCCAAACCATAGCGGTTTGTGCGCTATTATCCATAGGGCTTCCCCAAGAAGTCTTCCCGTTTCTGATATCCCCACCACTTCTGCGGCTTAAGCCCGAATAACGTATGCGGCTGATGAAGCACATGCCCTGGAGCCGCGCTTGGAACATTGTTTGAAAGAAAGTCTGTAAGCGGTAGGGCCAAGCTTTGTGGGCGCGGCCCTTTCTGTTTTCCACGGTCCCGCGAGTGGGCGGTTGCGATTTCGGGCCCAGTTGACTTTTGGCGAATCGGTGTCATTGTGCCGAGCTCTGGAGAAGCGAGCAGGCTGGCGTCCAGGTCGCAAACCCCCTCCAGCAGTGCGTGGCATACTGACTTCAAAAGCAGAGGCGAGTGGCATCGGAGAGCGGTTCATTTCGACGCAACGCTCTTTCCATGCCCGCGTTCTGCGCGGAGCGTCTTCGTCGTTGCCTAGGAGAAATCACCCGATGAGAACCCGACGATGGCTCACGAGCATTTCTAAGAGCCCAAACATAAACACCAGAATCATCGCCGCCATGGCGTTCAGCTGGCACCGAGGAGAATCACACCCATGAAATCCAGATTACTCGCCGCACCCATCGCCGTCCTATTAGGCATCGCCTGCGGCCCGATCGCGCACGCCGCCTTGACGACCAATGACTGGTCAAATACGGCTAGCGGCACGTGGAACTGGGCCACGGCGTCGAATTGGCAACTTGGCGCACCCTCCATCAATCAATCCGCCTGCATGATTACTAATGAGGCCGGGCTGATTGGAGGAATCCATACCCGGACGGTCACCATCGACAGTACGACGGTCAGCCAGCCGGGGACGCTGACCGTGACTAACGTGTTCATCTCGGCACCCGGGACAGGGATCAAAGCCAGCCACAACACCTTGTTCCTCGACAACGCCGGTTTGACCACGCCCCTGCACGTCCTGCACTCGTTGATTATCTCGAACAATGGCTCGGTGATCATCACGAACTCCGAGTTGATTTCGGATGCGACGTCAACGCCATCGTACGAGCTATATGGGACTACTATATATGGTGACCTCCAGCTCCAGTCCGGCTTGTTGCTTACAGTCAATACAAACAGCATTTATGTTACCCCCTTTTCGATAGACAACGACGGCCAAATGACTGTCCTCGGCGGGACGTGGCAGGGACAGGAGGCCGATATTGGAAATGGCACGTTGTTCCTGGATGGAGGCAGCGTCAACCTGAGCTATTTTCTCAACATCGGTGGCCCCACTGGCAGTGTCTTCATGACTGGTGGCCAGGCAAATCTCGGCTGGATTGGAGTGTCTGGCGGCGCTAATTCCGTGGGCCAAATGACAATGTCCGGGGGTATGTGTGTGACCCCCAGCTTAGTGGTAGGCGACGAAGAAGATAATGAGGATTCTACAGATGGCCCGGTAGGTACCTTGACCCTGGCTGGCGGTACGATGACCGTTTCCGGCGCGAATTCATTCGACGATTTTTCAATTGGTGGCTCCGATTACAGCAGGGCGACCGTATGGCTGACAGGAAGCCAATTGATCACGACCAACGCGTCCACTCTTTTCGGCTATGGTTCGGGTGACGAGTTTTTTCCAGCCCAGTCTGACATGATCGTTTCGAATGGAGTCTGGCTGGCGCGGGACGTGACCTTGGGCTTCGGGTTTTACCAGTTGAGCACTCTCAAGATGGTGGGCGGCACCGTCACCATCTCATCAAATTTGGTTGTTGGGGGCAGTTGTGACTATGGAGTTCTGGGAGAGGTGAGTGTTTACCAGGGCACCCTGTCCGTCACGAATGCGTCGCACACGGCCGTCCTTGAAGTAAACGACGGCACGCTCACGATCAATGCTTCCGGTACCGTGAATGCGGACGTGATCGTGGTCACTAACTCCTGTGGCGTCGTCTACACCGCTGGCGGAATTCTCAATTACGGCACCGCCATCCTCGATCCAAATGGTGATGCCGATCTGGATGGTTTACCCAACTGGTGGGAGCAGGCGCACGGGCTGAATCCGTTCGACCCGTTCTTCGACAACGGGCCCTACGGAGATCCGGATGGCGACGGGTATAACAATTACGAAGAGTATCTTGCCGGATCCGATCCGCAGGATCCATTGTCGACGCCTGTGCATCCCAACGCCCCACCCTTCCAGATCACGTCGATCGTGCAGTCGGGCAACAACATCATCATCACATGGAATACCGCCGGTGGCCTGACCAATCAGGTCCAGGTCACCAGCGGCGGCGCGGGCGGCATTTTCTCCACCAACGGCTTCACTAATCTCGGTTCACAACTCATCATCCCCGGCTCCGGCATCACCACCACCAATTACACCGACACCGGCGGTGCGACCAACGTCCCTGCCCGCTACTACCGCGTGCGGCTGGTGCCGTGAAGAGTATGAATTTAAGAGTGCAGCCGTGAGGACTGAAAGGCAAACAACGAACCAATGCCTCGTTCACGACTCGGTGAACAATCCCCGGCTGCGCTCCCTCTTCATCGTCTCAGACGATCAAGCAGCAGCCGACTTTGCCTCGTCATTCCCCTACCCTGCCCCGCCCCGTTCCCGTTTCCGCTGCCATTGCCATTCCGGCCCAGCCCGAAATCAATCCGGCTCATCTGCTTGGCTCGGAATCGAAAGAAAAACCTCCGCAAAAAATACAGTCTTTACTGTATGGACGAACCGAGGTGGCCTTGTGGTAATTTGCGGGCGGCTAGTGGATGGGCAGTCCGTGGACTGATCCGCGATGGCTTGCTCGCTCATTTCCGCTCCTCGCCGAGCAGTAGTCCTGGCGCCACGTCAGCGCGTCGCATCACGCCCACCGTTGGGAAGATGTCTCAGTGAAGTGTCCCCTCGTTTCGGGACTCGTGAGGTTGGCTCGTGAATGGCCTGCTAATGTATCCCCGCAATGGGAATGCGCTGCGCTTATCCCACCACGTGCCAGCCGACCCAAACCAAACCGTCCAGCAAAAGGATAACCGCATGTCAGACGATAAAACGAAGCGCGGATGGCAGGACCGAAAACGTATCAATGTCCATGAGGACTATGAATTGAGTTACTGGGCAGACAGATTCAACACGTCCGGACGAAAGGTCAGAAACGCTGTGGCGGCGGTCGGACCGATGGTCGAGGATGTGCGACGCTATCTGCGCAAGCAGCGCCAGGTTGACGGTCCGCGAGCCTGAATTAGCCCCGGGCTGATTTGGAATCAAGGCCGGGAAACAAGCGCACGTCGAATGCGCACGGGGGCGGCAGGCGATGCTCACCGTTTCTCTGCGGAAAAATGTCCAACCTTCTGCGGAAAATTGTCCGATCCTCTGCGGAAAATTGTACGCGGCCACAGACGGTCGGCGCGGTCGCGCCAGCGCCCGAACAAATAATCCGAGTCGAGGCACGAACCATCCGCGGCATCGGAACAGCCGTCCGTTTGTCCAGAGCGATTATCTTTCCGGCCGGGAAGCTCATCCCCACGCTCGGAGTGTTCATCCGCGACGACGGAGAGGTCGTCCGCGTTCCCTACATGCTTCTCCCTCACGCGGGAGTGTTGTTCCCTCGCCCGGGAGAGCTTCTCCCTCGGTCGGGAGAGGTCATCCCGAGGGATGGGGAAAATGGCTGCGTCGTAAGTGACGTCACACCAGACACTTGACTCATGTCCCCCCTTCACGCGGGAGTGTTCATCCCACGCGAGGGGGAGATTCTCCCGAGCGTGGGGGAGCTTATCCCTCGCGCGGGAGTGGTCCTCCCCGACGCGGGGATGTTCATCCGTCGCGATGGTACAGTCATCCCGGCGTCGGGGATGATCATCCCTGCCGACGGGAAAGTCATCCCGTCGCCAAGAACGCTCTTCCCTCTCTTCGGTACACTCATCCCGAGACCAGGAGAGGCGACGTCGCTCATCATCACCGTCATTGGCATGGAGCCTGTTATTGCCTCGCGACGGTTGACTGCAACCAGCAAGTCAACCGGCTAGGAGGTGAACACGATGCCAAGGAAAACTGACAATGCACCCGTGAGGACTCAGAGGATCGCGGATGCTTGGAAGACGATAGCCCCAGAAGCGACGTTCGCGGGGATGACGCGGGAGCAGTTCGAAACCCGGGTCAAACCGGCGTTGGACGTGCGCGAGCAGTTGGCGAGTCTCGATTCGCAACGCATCGCCAAGGTGGAACAGCGCGATGATGCCGACCGTGCCGCGCTGGAGGTGACGCAGATGGTGATCAATGCCATCAAAGGCGACCCGAACTACGGTCCGGATCATCCGTTGCTGCAATCGATGGGCTACGTTCGTAAGAGCGCCCGCTGGTCGGGATTGACCAGGAAGTCAAACGGGAATGGACATGGGAATGAAGCGCAAGCAACAGCGACGGCGGCAACCGCCGTCTGAGTCAGGCAGAGTAGCACCGCGAAGGCCGGGGTCACGTTCGCCCCGGCCTTTTCTATCCTATCGACACAACGAACGAGCGATATCGCCACCTCGTAGGAGCGGTTCCCAACCGCGACCGGCACCGGCAGAAGGGAATGGAGGCGCAGCCGGAACCAGCTCTGCACATTAGACAGCCGACTGCGACAGTCAAAGCCAACTTGTCCAGAGTACTGAGTTGACCCTGCCCGCGCCCCTGCCCGCACTTCAGGGTCATAGCTGATTCTCATGGCGTCTGTAAGGAATAATACGTTAAAGCGAAAGTCTGGGGTCGTGTCTCATAAGTCATAAATATCGTTGCCAATCAGGCCGTGTGACCGGGGTCAGCTCTGCACCTTGGCCGGCCGACTGCGATAGTCACAGCCAACTTGGCCAAAGTACCCAGTTGACTCCAATCACAAGGACGGAGGGCAGCTGTCAGCTTTCAGCTATCAGCGGCTTCGTGTCCATTCGCATTCGCGGTGAGAAACAGTGTCGGCGAATTGCACCACCGAGAACACGAAGCTTGCCCGCCTGTGGTGAGCTCACGAAGTTCTTCGTGCTCCCGCCGGAGGCGGGTGAACTTCGGGCACTTCGTGGTGAAAGAGAGCGGCGCACGAACACAGGCAGGGACACTTCGACAGGGCTCAGTGCAGGCGCCTGTGCCACCAACAGACCACGGCGCGATGAGGCGTCCGCACTACCAACGATAGAGGCGGAGCGGTTTAGCCACTGTCCACACCGGTCGGCGGCGGCGGTACGAGCCACTTGGGCTTTGGCGGAGGCGGTAATCCGCGTCGCTTGTTACTTTCAGACCGGCACCGCCATTGCAGTTCATCGCCGAACTTCACCGGGCCCAAAGCTTCGTTTTCCTCTTTGAGCAACTCCTCAGGGCTGGGGCTTCCATATAACATGAAATCGGCGACGCGCTTACGGAAGAGCTTGTTCTTATCGGCGGCCATGGTCGTCGCGATCTGATAAACTTGAACCTTTGTGAGAGTTCCCTGTCGAGCCCAGTCTGACGCGATCTGATCGCACTCGGAGACCGTATCCTGATGACCGCCCAAGGCCGCGACCAGCCCTTCGCGCGCCTGACTAACGACACGGTGCTGTTTCCACCATGACGTATGAAGGACCACGAGCACGGCAATAATCGCCAAGAGCAACAAAATGCCGATCCCGATCTTTATGGTCTCGATGAAGCCTCTCCTTGGCCGCGCAGCAATCGGATCTGGAACCGGCGAGGCTGGAGCCGACTCTGTGAGCGGGCGCCCGCAGAACCGGCACACTTTCGCTCCCGCCCTGATTGTTTCGCCACAGTAGGAGCAGCGCCCGGTAGCCACGGGCTCACGCTGTCGGGGTTCTTGGGATGGGACGACAAGAGGCTGGCCGCACCTTGGGCACTGCACCTCAATGCCTGCGCCGGCCTCGTCGATTACCACCTGCTGCCCGCACTTCTCGCAAGCAAACGTGATGTCCATGTTGACGTCTCTCTCTTCAGCGTAACGTAACGCCGGGTGTTTCCGCTGTCGAGGATCCAAGGTCATCAGCGCCGTGCACATGCCGGCAGCTTTCAGCATGCTCAGTGTGGATTGAGCTCTCCACATGGAAAACGAGGCAGAACTGCATTCCGACCCCTGAGACGTAGGCAACCTAAGCCTCATTTTGGAAGAAGCAAATTATATCGCAAAGAGGGACTGGCACAGTTTGCTGTAGCGGCGCTCTACGAGCGTCGGAATCATAACAGTCGGCGGTCACAGACCGCCGCTACAACTCCCAAAGCGTACCAGCACCCGCAAAGAATCGATCCGTCTTCGCCGCCCGCTCCCCGCCGCCTGACCCGCCCCATTTCCGCCCCCAACACTCGCCCCAGCCAAGGGGCAATCTAAGCCGGAATTATGCAGTAGGCAAAAGGCCACCGGATGAGTTTGGATGGGTTTGATTATGCGAAACTCATCCTCAGCCCTTGG
>Ga0335079_10005696_pt1 | contig 14250 bp, 14 predicted proteins | sample Lox_Sample_33_FD_206719 | JGI IMG/M metagenome (GOLD analysis project Ga0335079, IMG submission 206719) | Soil microbial communities from Loxahatchee National Wildlife Refuge, Florida, United States - Lox_Sample_3.3 | ecosystem: Environmental > Terrestrial > Soil > Wetlands | place: USA...
CGGCTGATTGAGGATGCGATTTTTGGAATGCTCCCCAAAACCAAACTCGGCAAACAAATGTATCGGAAGCTTAAGGTCTACGCGGGCGATAAGCACCCGCACGCGGCGCAGAAGCCTGTCGCGATGGCCGGAAAGTAAACGGAAGGTAGAAGTTTAGTGGCAGCGATCGTTCAATATTTGGGTACAGGCCGACGGAAGAAGTCGGTGGCGAGAGTTTTTTTGCGGCCGGGTAAAGGTGAGATCAAGGTCAACGACCGTCCCTTTGAAAACTATTTCCCGACGGAGAGTGCACGAGCCATGGTGCGGGGGCCGCTGGCAGCCACCGAAACCATGGACAAGTTCGATCTGTTGATTCTTGCCGATGGTGGTGGTGTGGCGGGCCAGGCAGGCGCGGCTCGCATGGGCATCGCCCGGGCATTGGTGGAGTTCAATGCGGAACTGCGGGCGCGACTGAAGAAGTTGGGGTTCCTCACTCGCGATCCGCGCGCGCACGAACGGAAGAAGTACGGCCAGAAGGGCGCACGCAAGCGGTTCCAGTTCTCCAAACGATAGGTTTCACGTACGAGGGTCCGCGTCGACGGACTCTTTGCGTGTTTGGCGGCTTTCCAGTTCGCTACCGTTGCGCAAATTTCGCTTTGGGCGCGCAGTTGTGGCGGAAATCGAGGAGGCATTTGACGGAAGGGGTGGACCCTTCCAATTTTGACGAGGAGGCATTTTGCCCGCAATATCCATGAAGGAATTGCTCGAAGCTGGCGTTCACTTCGGGCACCAGACCAAGCGCTGGAATCCGAAGATGAAAGAGTACATCTTCGGCGAACGCAACGGCATCTACATTATCGATCTCCAGAAGACCCTGAAAATGTTCAAGGACGCGGCCCGTTTCGTGGGCGAAATGGCCGCTCAAGGCAAGAACGTCCTGTTCGTGGGCACCAAGCGGCAGGCGCAGGAAGCCATCGCCGAAGAAGCCACCCGCTGTGCGATGTTTTACGTCAATCAGCGCTGGTTGGGTGGTTTGCTCACCAATATGGCCACGGTGCAGCGCTCCATCAAGCGGCTGAAAGACCTGGAAGGCATGGCGTCGGTCGAAGGCGGTTACGCCGGACGGCCGAAAAAAGAAATCATCCGCCTGGAACGCGAGCGCAAGCATCTCGATCAGAACCTGGCGGGCATCAAGGACATGCCCGGTTTACCGGATGTGGTCTTCGTGATCGATTCCAACAAGGAAGCCATCGCCGTCAAAGAAGCCCGGCGCCTGGGGATCCCCGTGGTCGCCATCGTCGACACCAACTGTGACCCCGACGAAGTGGATTACGTGATTCCCGGCAACGATGACGCCCTGCGCGCCATCCGCCTCTTCGCCAGCAAGATTTCCGACGCCGTGATCGAAGGCCGCGCGCTGGCTACCGAGCAGGATTTCACCGCCGACAAGATCGTGCAGGATGAAACCCCGGCCGGCGAAGGCATGGGCGATTACACGGAGTACGTGGATCCCAAGTACGCCGAGAAGATCATGGCCGAAAGTTTGAGCATGGAAGACGAGCCGCCGGCGGCGTTCCGCAAGGGTCCGAATTCCGAGACCACCGAGCCGGTAGCCGATACCGCGGCCACCGAAACCGCCCACTAGCAAGGATTGTAGGGCAGACTGGCAGCCTGCGGCGGACTGCCAGTCCGCCTGGACGCGTGTGACTTGAGTCAATTTATATAAGGAATCAGCAATCATGGCCGAAATATCCGCGGCATTAGTGAAACAGCTCCGCGAACGTACCGGAGCTGGAATGATGGAATGCAAGAAAGCCCTGGTGGAAGCCAAGGGCAGTCTCGAAGAAGGGGAAACCCTGCTGCGCAAATGGGGCATCGCGTCGGCCAGCAAAAAGGCATCGCGAACCACCAAGCAGGGCCTGATCGGAACCTACATCCACGCCGGTGGACAGCTCGGCGTCATGGTGGAAGTGAACTGCGAATCGGATTTCGTAGCCCGCACCGACGATTTCAAAGAGTTGGTCCACGACGTGGCGATGCACATCGCCGCCGCCGACCCCCGCTTCATCCGCAAGGAAGATGTCACTCAGGACGTCATCGATAAGGAGCGCGACATTCAGCGAGCCCGCGCGATAAATGAAGGCAAACCGCCGGCCGTCGCGGAGAAGATGATTGAAGGCCGCATGGGCAAGTTCTACGAGGAAATCTGCCTGCTGGAACAGCCTTTCGTGAAGGAGCCTGGAATCACCGTCGGCCAGTTGGTCAAAACCAAGATCGCCAAGCTCGGCGAGAACATGACCATCGCCCGCTTCGCGCGTTTCAAGGTCGGCGAGACCACCGCCGCCGAACCCAGCGGTGAAGCGTCCGAACCCGTCGCGGCTCATTGAAACAAATCCTCATGGCCACCGATGAACACCGATACGAACCGATGAGGATTTTATGTTTATCTGTGTTCATCTGTGTTCATCTGCGGCCAGAAGGCTTTTAATCCTATGCCCGCCTTCCGCCGCATCCTGTTGAAGCTGAGTGGCGAAGTCCTGGCGGGCGGCGCCCCTTTCGGTATCGACCCGACCCGCGTCCGGGAACTGGCGTCGGAAGTCGCCGAAGTGGCCAAAGCCGGGGTGCAGGTCGGTGTGGTGGTCGGCGGGGGCAATATCTTCCGCGGCGTGGCCGCCGCGGCCCTCAATATGGACCGCGTCACTGCCGACCATATGGGCATGCTCGCGACGGTTATCAACTCGCTGGCGCTGTCCGACGCTCTCGAGCAGATGGGCCATCCCACGCGCGTCATGAGCGCCATCGAGATGCACGAGGTGTGCGAGCCCTACATCCGCCGCCGCGCCATACGTCATCTGGAAAAAGGCCGGATCGTGATCTTCGCCGCCGGCACCTCCAATCCTTACTTCTCCACCGACACCGCCGCCACCCTTCGCGCCCTCGAGATCAAGGCCGACATCATCGCCAAGGCCACGCGCGTCGATGGCGTCTACGATAAGGACCCGCTCAAGCATTCCGACGCCGTGAAATACCCGGAGATCAGCTATCGCGACGTCCTGGCGCAGGGTCTGGGCGTGATGGATGCCAGCGCCATCGCCATGTGCCGCGACAACGGCCTCCCGATCGTCGTTTTTAATCTCAACCGCACAGGCAATATAATGCGTATGTCGATGGGCGAGCCCGTCGGAACCGTGATCCACTAAATCGGGCGGCTGCCCGACGCTGAGGGCGCCGCTGCCGGAGATACTGCGCTATGAAAACCGATCAGCCTGCAACAGCACCCGCCACTGCTAATTTTCAATCGATAAAAGAAGTCGAAGCCAATCAAAAGACGCGCATGGACAAGGCCGTCTCCGATATGCAGCACGACCTGGCGGCCATTCGCACCGGCCGCGCCTCCCTTGGCCTTCTGGACCACATTCGGGTTGATTATTACGGCACCCCCACGCCACTCAACCAGGTGGCCAACCTGCACGTTCCCGAACCCTCGCTTATCACTATCCAACCCTGGGATGTTTCGCAGATCGGTCCCATCGAGAAAGCCATCCGCACGTCCGACCTCGGCCTCAATCCCGCCAACGACGGCAAGATCATCCGCCTTCCCATTCCGCCGCTCACCGAGGAGCGCCGCAAGGAACTGGTGAAAAAGCTGCACGGCGTCGCCGAGCATCATCGCGTGGCCGTTCGCAATATTCGCCGCGACGGCAACGAGGCGGTGAAAAAGCTGCTGAAAGACAAAAAGATCACGGAAGACGACGATAAGAAGGCCCACGACGAAATCCAGAAGCTCACCGATTCCTACATGGCCAAGATCGATCAGTTGTCGAAGACCAAGGAAAAGGAAATCCTGGAAATCAAGTAAGTGGGCTCCAAACGGCAAAGGCAGCGCCGCGGTCCGCAAGCCGCGGCTGTCTCCAAGGCGGCTCCCGGCGAGGCAGCCGCGGCGCGGGTTATCTCGCTCCTGGAAAGCCGCGGCCGATGGCTGGCAATCGCCGCTGTCGTGCTGGCGACCGTCCGCATCGTTGCGACCTACCACGTTTTCGACCATACCTCAGACGAGCCCGCCCACATCGCCTGCGGAATGGAGTACCTCGACAAGGGCGCCTACACCTGGGAACCGCAGCATCCTCCCCTGGCCCGCGTCGCCGCGGCTCTCGGTCCGTACCTGATCGGCGATCGCTCGCAGGGAACACCCCGCGTGGATTTCAAAGCCAAGTTCCGGGAAGGCGCCAGGATTCTCTACGAGCACGATCGATACGACCTTGCGCTGGCGCTGGCCCGCGCCGGAATGCTGCCGTTTTTCTGGCTGGCCTGCTGGGTGATCTACGCGTGGGGCACGCGCTATTTCACTCAAGCTGTCGCCTCCCTGGCCGTGATCTTCTTCTCCTTTGTGCCACCGGTTCTGGCCCACTCCGGCTTGGCCACTACCGATATCGCGTTGACGGCTTTCATCACGGCTGCCTTTCTGGCCGGCTGCGTCTGGATCGAAGCTCCCACGGTGAGGCACGCCATTTGGTTCGGCGTGGCGACCGGGCTGATGGTGCTTTCCAAGTTTTCCTGCCTGGCCTTTTTTCCAGCCAGCGCGGCGCTGTCGCTCATCTGGTATTGCCGCCGGACTCGTCCCCAGTTGTCGATGCTGGTGGCCGCCATCCGCCGGCGAATTCCGTCTTTCGGCCTGGCTTGCGCGATTGGCTTTCTGGTGATCTGGGCGGGGTATCGATTCTCCTTCGGACGGACGCCGGACATCGCGTTTCCGGTTCCGTTCCCGGAACTGTTCGCCGGGCTCAAGGAAGTCGCCGAACACAATGCCAGGGGCCATCTCGATTATCTTCTCGGCACGGTAGGAGGATTCGGCTTCTGGGATTTCTTTCTGGTCGCGCTGGGAGTGAAGACGCCGCTCGGATTCCTGGCGCTTCTGGCGGCCGGAATCGTGTTGGCCTGCCGCAGGAACTCCGGGTCCGTTCCGTTGTGGCTGCCGCTGGCCTTCTCCGCCGGCATCCTGATCGTGGCCATGTTCAGCAACATCAATCTGGGCGTTCGCCATGTGCTGCCGGTCTATTCGGCATTCTCCCTGGTAGCCGCATTCGCCGCGCTGCACCTTCTGAAGTCCGGCCGCTTCGCGACGATTGCGTCCGCCGTCTTCTGCGCCTGGTTTGGAATCTCCTCGCTCATCAGTCATCCCGATTACCTGGCGTACTTCAACGAATTGGCCGGCAGCCAGCCGGAAAAAATCCTGGTGGATTCCGACCTGGATTGGGGCCAGGACCAGAAGCGCCTGGCACAACGTCTGAAGGAATTGGGTGTCACCGAGGTCTTCTACACGCCGCACATCGTGGGCGACATCTACCGCGAGGGATTCCCGAGGACTTTCTATATCAATCGCGACCTGCCAGGCCCGGGGTGGAACGCGGTCAGCGTGACCGAGTGGAAGGAGCAGCGCATCGCGCTTTGGGCCGATAAGATTCCACCGCTCGAGCGCGTGGGAAAGACCATTCTGCTGTGGAACCTGGATCTGAAGGGGCTTCCCGTAATCCGCAAGGAAGTCCACGATCCGGAACTGGAGCGGTCCGCCGCGCCGCGGTAGATTCTCTATGCCTCGCGCGATCAAAAAGGACACCCGCCGCCCTCAGAGCCCGCCTGCGGCTACCCCGCGCACGAGCGAGAAGATCTCTCATTTCCTCGAGCGCTACGCTCTGCTGCTAGCCATTCTTTTGATCGCCGTCGGATCCGCCCGCATCATCGCCACCTACACGGTCTTCAACCACACGGTCGATGAACCCGGCCACATCGCGTCCGGGATGGAGTGGCTGGAGCGCGGCACCTATACGTTCGACACGCAGCATCCGCCGCTGTCGCGCATCGCCGCCGCCATCGGTCCCTATTTGTCGGGATGCCGCTTGCAGGGGACACCCAAGCCAGACGACCTCTGGTCGCTGTGGGCGCAGGGCGCCAAGGTCCTCTACTACGGCCACAATTACGATCACAACCTGGCCGTATCGCGGCTCGGCATCCTGCCATTCTTTTGGATCGCCTGCCTGGCCGTGTACGGGTGGGGCGCCCGCTATTTCTCGCGTGCCATCGGTGTGATTGCCCTCTTTTGTTTCAGCTTCACGCCGTCGATTCTGGCCCACGCCGGGTTCTCGACCACCGACATGGCGCTCACGGCGTTCCTCGCGCTTTCGTTTCTTACCGGCCTCATCTGGGTGGAGCAGCCGACCTTGCGCCACGCCGTCTGGTTCGGCATCGCGACCGGGCTGATGGTGCTTTCCAAATACTCCTGCCTGGCGTTCTTCCCGGTGGTTGTGGCGCTGGTGCTCGTGTGGTACGTCCTCAGCCGTCGCCCGGGCTTCGCCTCGTTGCTGCGGCAGGCCAGGGATCGCGCGCCGTCGTTCGCGCTCGCGGTGGCCATTTCGGTGGTGCTTATCAGCGCCGGTTTTCGCTTCTCCCTGGGGCCGCTCTTTCGAGGCATTCACGACGTTCAGTCCCATATGGAACATGGCCACCTCAGCTACCTTTTGGGCGAAACGCGCTACACGGGCTTCTGGGACTTTTATTTCGTCTCCATCTTCTTCAAGACACCCATCGGCCTGCTGGCGCTTCTGACGATCGGACTCTGGCTGCTGTTTCGCAAGTATCCGCCGGCGCGCAATCTGTGGATACCGCTGCTGTTTTGCGCCGGAATCCTGCTGGTTGGCATGACCAGCCCCATCAACATCGGCATCCGCCATGTGCTTCCGGTGTACGTGGGCTTCTCGCTGATCGCCGCCGTGGCCGTAGCGCGGTTGCTGGAGTTGGGACAGTCGAAGAAGTGGGTCTGGGCGGTGCTGAGCGGGCTGACGCTCTGGTTCGCCGTCTCCTCGGTCCTGGCGCACCCGGATTACGTGGCGTACTTCAATGAAATGGCCGGCAGCGAGCCCGAGAAGATTCTCGTCGATTCCGACCTGGATTGGGGCCAGGACATGAAGCGTCTCTCCGCGCGACTCAAGGAGTTGCACGTCACGCAGATCAACTGGCTCTCGTCCGAATACGCCGATTTTGAGGGCCAACATGGGTTCCCGCGCGTCACCAGCGCGCTCCGCAGCCCCAATGCGCCCTTGCCTGGGTGGAACGCCATCGGCGTCAACTCGTGGAAGATGGGCTTCGTCACCTGGCCGAATTACTTCCAGCCGAAGGAACGGGTCGGCAAGAGCATTCTGCTCTGGTATTTTCCGCCTACGGGCCAGGCGCTGCCCGAGATCCACTACTAGCAGCCCTCCCGGGTGGTCCGCTACACTCGTGTTGTGGGCCCGTAGCTCAGGTGGATAGAGCATCAGCCTTCTAAGCTGAGGGTCGCTGGTTCGAGTCCAGCCGGGCCTACCAGATTCCTCGACAATACCGCCTCCCGCCGCCTTTATTGCTCCAAAATACGTGCAACGTCGGGGGTTACTACGTTATATACTGGTTTCTCCAAAGAACCCTGATGGCAGTAGGAGAACCACATTGAAGCGAAGGCTTATGAGACTACCCCTCTCGTTCGTGTTTTTGACGGTAGCGGCATCCGCCCAAACGAATATTATCGTCAACGGTTCGTTCGAATCGGGACTCACCGGATGGACCCAGGGAACGTTCTTGGAGACTGGCGCCGCGGGAACCTGCAGCTACAATGCGACGGTCGCCCCGGGAACGGAAACCCTTACCGGGCTCCCCGGTTTCCCGGCTACCAATGGCACTATGATCGCGCTTGGCAGCGTCACGTCTACCAGCGGCCTAGCGGACCGGATCAACTGCGTGTTATATCAGGACGTCGCAATTCCAGTGGGCGCCACCACCGCCTCGTTTTCAGTGGACTTCGGGGTGAAGGGCGTAACGGTGACCGGCTCTTCGGGGATCTTCGTCGGCCTCTACCCTACAACCAAAATTCCAGGCCTCCTCGATGCTACGGCTGCGGGCACCGACATCTTCTACGTTGTCCCCGGACCGGATTCGACACTCACCACTCACTCGTCCGGCATCTTCAGTGTGGCTGGGGTGGCCGGAACCACGGTGCGATTTGCTCTTATCAACGGCGCGTTTCAGAACGGCTCGGAAGTAGGCGGCTTCGACAACGTCAAACTCCTGATAACCGCACCGAGCTCTGTGCCGGCGCTTTCGGATTGGGCGCTAGCCGTCCTTACCATCCTGCTGAGCGGCGCGGCATTTCTCGCGGTCAGGCGGCTGAAAGTCGCGCGTTGAGTCGGCCCGGCCTACCAGGTTTCAAAGAACTTAAGCGCCACTGAGCTTTTCAAACCGTTCTTACTATTACGCCGGTTTCTCCACTGGATCTACCTATGAAACAGGAGGGTCCTCAGCACATAATGCCCGATCCCCTGGGTCAGTCCTCGAAACGGCCGATCTGGACGGCAATGGAAAACCCGACCTCGTCTCCGTCCGCATGGACCAGTATCAGCCCTTTACGAACGACGGGAGGGTGATGCTCTGGCTGAACCACTGGGCCCAACCGTCATCCCAAAACCGGCTGGATGCTTTTCGAAGCCCGGCTGCTTGCAGATCCCTGCGTTCTTCACCAGAGACTCCTACCGTATGCGGTGAGTCATGAAATTCGAATCTCGCGACGGCCGTCGCGCTTACGATCAAGCGTCGCTTCTGAAACCGTGGGCTTGGCCGTGGCACTCGGCATGACCAGGTGGCTACTCGCCCCAATCCTGCTCAACGCAAAACTGCCGGAAGTTTTTCCCCAGTTGCCCCGAGGCCACGGTCTGGGATCGGCATTATCCATGCAGCGCAACCGCGGGGAGGCCATCACCGAACTGCGTGAAGCTTTGAAGCTGCGTCCGAACAATCCGGAAGCGCAGGAAATGCTGCAGCGGCTCGAGCAGTAAGGCGAGTGGCCACGGAACATTTAGAGCGTGGCCGTCAGATTTCGGAGCTGTAACCCAAGTTATCTGTAACCGCACCCGTGTTCCTGCTAGTCTATTCTTAGTCAGCCGTGCTTCCGGTCAGAACCAGGGTCTATCGAGCCGTTTTCCGTCTGGGCGTAGCCGCTCTTTTGGGGATTGCCGGTTTGCGTCCCGCCGACCGCGACATCCTGCCCATCAGCGTCTGCGACCTGATGCGCGAACTGCCGGCGCATGATGGCCAAACTGTGGCGCTGGTCGGACGATACTCCTACCGCTCGAACGCCCGATGGGTCGCCCAGCAGGGATGTCCAGTTCCGTCCGCGGACGCGGCGCCGCCGGCGTTATGGGTGGTCGAAAATCCCGCGGAGGCTCCCAAATCGCCGGATGTCTTCGAATTTGTGGCGACCGAACTGGACAAAAAGCTGGCCGAGGTCCAGGCGCACACGGCACTCGGCAAATTCCGTTTCGGCGTTTCCGATTTCGACCGGTGGGCCGTGATTTATGGCAAAGTCGAACTGCGCAAGGGCGATGACGCCAGACAATACGCCGCCAACCTGATCATTCGCAGCAAAGAAATGATCATTTTTCTGCCCCGGCCGTAAGCAGGGCGGGCATCTCCGCGCAGGCCTTCAGGCCGGCCGCCGATCCATCCGGGGCTAAAGCCCCGCGCGGGATGAATCCCGCCCTCCCACTGCCTCCTGATAAATCTCCAATACCTGCTTGGCCGCGCGCGACCAGTTGAATCGCGCCGCCTGTTCATGGCCGCGGCGGATCAGGCTGGCGCGCAGCGTCTGGTCGGTCAGCACCTCTTGTATTCCCCGCGCAATATCGAACACGTTCTCCGGATTCACCAGCACCGCCGCGTCACCCACCACTTCCGGCAGCGAGCTCACATCCGACGTCACCACCGGTGTGCCGCAGGCCATGGCCTCCAGCGGCGGCAGTCCGAAGCCTTCGTAGCGCGATGGAAACACGAAGGCTGCCGCCGATTCGAAGAAGCATCGCAGCGTCTCGAACGGCACGAATCCAAGGAAGCGGACCATGTGATCGACGCGGCTCTTCATGACTGCCTGCCGGACCGCCGGGAATTGGGAAATCGTGTCGCCGATGATCACCAGCCGCAGATCCTGGTAATCGGGATGCGACGCCAGGTGATCGCGCGCCACCGCGAAGGCTTCCACCAGCCGGGGAACGTTCTTGTGGCGGCGGATGTTTCCGGCGTACAGCACGTACGGATAATTGATCTGGTAGCGCTCCATGATTCGGCCGCGTTCCTCCGGGGAAGTTGCCGTAGCGCCATTATCGAAAACCGGGTCGGGTGCATTGTAGACGCGCTGGATCCGGTCGGAGGACAATCCGGTTTCCGCTTCCACATCGCGCCTGGTGGCTTCCGACACCGCGATCACGCGGGACGCGCGGCTCAGTCCGCGCCGGAAACGGTATCGCCGCACTGCCATTCGCAAACGGGACCCGCGGTCCTGGAACATGAGATCCGCCATGTCGTGGACCGTCACCACGTAGGGCCGGATCATGAAGAGAGGGACGCGGGCCAGCGGGATGTGCACCAGGTCGGCGCCGAGCGAGCGCAGAAATACCGGGAATGCCAGATTGTCGAGCTGCATCCAATCGCGCCGCTGGTAGAAAGCCGGCTGAAAGTTCTCCGGCAGCTTCGGCAAAGCCTGCGTGTCGGCGCTACCCACCACATAGGTATAACGGTTGAGGCGATCGATATCGGCCAACCCGCTCAGAAGGCCGCGAATGTAGCTGCCGATGCCGAAATCCCGAATACGCCGGGCGTCGATCGCAATGTGCAGCGGCATGCGGCCATCTACGCCGGAACTTCGTGGCGCTCGAGACGCCAACGGTACAGCGGAAACCGCTCCGTCAGTTTGGCGACCCGCGCGCGAACCCGGGAGATCGCCTCTTCGCTCGAAATGTTGTGGAGCACTTCGGCGATCAACTCGCCGGTTTCGCGCATCTCAGCCTCGCCGAATCCGCGAGTGGTCACCGCGGGCGATCCCAGCCGGATACCGCTCGGGTTCAGCGGCGGATTGGTATCGAACGGAATGGCGTTCTTGTTTACGGTGATGCGGGCGGAGTCCAGCGCCTTTTCGGCTTCCTTGCCGCGCAAGCCCTTGGAGAAAACATCCAGCAGCAGAAGGTGGGTGTCGGTTCCGCCGGAGACGACCCGGAAACCGGCGTCCATCAGGCTCGCGGCGAGGGCGCGGGCATTGGCCACCACGCGTTTCTGGTATTCCACAAATGCCGGCTGCATGGCTTCCAGGAAACAGACTGCCTTGGCGGCCACCACGTGGACCAGCGGTCCGCCCTGTATGCCGGGGAACACCACTTTGTCGATGGCCGCGCCGAATTTTTCTTTCGCCAGGATCAATCCAGCCCGCGGACCCCGCAGGGTCTTGTGGGTGGTCGACGTCACGATATCGGCCCACTGGCAGGGATTGGGATGCAGACCCGCGGCCACCAGCCCGGAGATATGCGCCATGTCGACCAGGAAGACCGCGCCCACGGAATCCGCGATTTGCCGGAAGCGCGGGAAATCCAGGGTCCGCGGGTAGGCGCTGGCGCCGGCGATGATCATCTTCGGCTTGTGCTCGGCGGCCAAGCGCGCCAACTCGCCGTAATCGATGCGCTCGTCCTCTTTGCGTACGCCGTAGGGCACCACGTGATAGGTTTTGCCCGAGAAGTTGAGCTGGTGGCCGTGCGTGAGGTGGCCGCCCATCGCCAGGTTGAGCCCCATGATGGTATCGCCGGGGTTCAACACGGAGGCATAGGCGGCCTGGTTGGCCTGCGACCCGGAATGCGGCTGTACATTGGCGTACTCGGCGCCGAACAGCTTTTTGGCGCGGTCGCGAGCCAGGTTCTCGACGATGTCGGTGAATTCGCAGCCGCCGTAATAGCGTTTGCCGGGATAGCCTTCGGCGTATTTGTTGGTGAATACGCTGCCGGTGGCTTCGAGCACGGCCTGGGACGTGAAATTCTCGCTGGCGATCAATTCGAGCTGCGAGCCTTGCCGCCCGGTCTCGTGCTGGATCGCCTGGAAGACTTCGGGATCCACTTCCGCCAAGGGGCGGCGCATCTGTTCTTCTGTACTCACAATTTCCTCCGGCCGGCGGCAGCGCAGCGGCAATCGCTACGCCTGCGCGCCGTGTTCGATTTGCGCGATTTTGGCGACGCGGCGCGCATGACGGCCGCCCGAGAACTCCGTATTCAGGAACGTGTGAATCAACCCGATAGCGCGGCTTTCATCCAGGTACTTGGCGCCGATCGTCAGCACGTTGGCGTCGTTATGTTCGCGCGTCATACGGACTTCGTCTTCCGATTGCGCCGGCGCCGCGCGTACGCCATCGATCTTATTCGCCGCGATCGCCATGCCAATACCGGTGGAACAGACCAGAATTCCGCGATCGTAGCGACCCTGGGCCACATCGCGGCCCACCGGTTGGGCGTAATCCGGGTAATCGCACGACTCGGCGGAGCTGGTTCCGAAATCCACAACCTCGTGGCCTTCACTGGCCAGTATCTGCCGCAGTTGCTCCTTCAGAGCAAAACCAGCGTGGTCCGCGGCGATGGCGATTCGCATAGAAGGGGAAGTAAATCCGATTCTAGCAAAGTGCGAACTATCGCTTACGCGGCTTGACCCCGGCCTTGGATCGGATAATACTCGAACGGGAGGGGTTTTTATGTCTCGCGCCTCCGTCCTGGTATCTTTGCTGGCATCAAGCCTGGTCCTCTCACTGCAGCCGGTTTATGGGCAAGCGGTTCTCTCGGCCCGTTCCGGCGTCGTGCATTACTTCGAAGGAGCGGTCACCGTGGACGGGCAGCCTCTGGAACAGCGGCTGGGCAAGTTCACAACCGTGGCGGAAGGTTCCGAATTGCGTACCACCCAAGGCAGGGCGGAAGTGCTTCTGACGCCCGGGGTCCTCATGCGGATTGGAGACCAAAGCGCCATCCGAATGATTTCGAGCGCTCTCAACGACACCCGCGTGGAATTGCTCCAGGGCTCGGCGATCGTCGATGCCTCGGAGCCATCGCCTGGGACCTCCGTCACCGTGACCTACCGCGACTGGAGCGTCCAATTGGCCGACAGAGGGTCCTACCGGATTGACTGCGATCCCCCTCGGGTACGGGTTCACGATGGGCGGCTGTCGGTCTGGAGCGCCGAGGATATCGAACCCATCGGCGTGGACAAGGGCAACGAATTGGAGTTCGGAGATACTCTCACACCCGAAAAGTCAGACGGCGATCCACACGATTCGCTCGGCGATTGGGCGAACGGACGCGCGGAATCGGTGTCGGCGGACAACGCGATTGCGGCCGATATTCAGGATCCCGGCTCGATGTCGTTTCCCGGCTTACCGCCGGACGGCTTCACCTACTTCCCGATGCTGGGCCTCTCGCCGGCGGGTTCGGCAGTGTACAACCCGGCACTCGTATATCAGACGACTGTTCCGGCGTTGCAGCCCGGATTCTATTCGATCTATCTGCCGGGCTACACCCGCAGGCCCAGCCTGCTCGGCCTGCCAATAGGCGGGTTCGGAGGCACGACCGGGTTGACCGGTCTGCATGGGTCGCCGTATTCGCCCATTCGGTTTGGCCTTCCCGGCCAGACGCCGCGCCCGATCGGCGTGGGGCCCCGTCCGATTATGCCCCCGGTGACGCGACCGGTGACGCCGGCGCCTGGCCCGCGCGGCGGTGTGATCCGGCATTGACGGAAAAACCCGTCCTACTTCTCAGGCGCATAATAGCCCTGGCGCCAGTGCGCCTTTAAGGCAGGTAAGCCGGCCGGTGGCGTGAACTTCACTTCGACATTGTGATATTTGCCGTCGGCGATCTGGTTCTTGGGGTAATAGCCGAGGACGTACTGATTCCGCAACTCGATGGCGATCCGCGATGCGACGCTGGGAAGGTCGTCCGCCATCGACGCGGCAAAGGCCCGTCCGCCGGTTTGCGTGGCGATTTCCGAGAGCAGGCGCGGTCCGGAGATCTCTTCCGGTGAAAGAAGAATGGACGCCAGAGGATCGAAAACACCCATCACGTAGATTTCGACATCGGCCGCGCGCACAAGCGATTCGATTTGCCTGGGCGTATAGGTACTGTGATTGTCGCCGCCATCGGATACAACCAGGATCGCCTTGCGCGGGTTCCTGGCTTTCTTCATCTCGGTGACGGAGAAGTTCACCGCGTCGAGTAATGCTGTGAGTCCGCCCGGTTGCGTCTTCTCCAGGGCGGTTCGAAGGTCCTGAGTATTGTTGGTGAAGCCGACAGTCAGATCCACCTTGTCGTTGAAATTCACCAGAAACGACTCGTCATCGGGGTTGAGGGCCTTCAAGAAAAGTACGGCCGCTTTTTTAGAGGTGGTGAGCTTGTATTCCATGCT
>Ga0335079_10005697_pt1 | contig 14249 bp, 14 predicted proteins | sample Lox_Sample_33_FD_206719 | JGI IMG/M metagenome (GOLD analysis project Ga0335079, IMG submission 206719) | Soil microbial communities from Loxahatchee National Wildlife Refuge, Florida, United States - Lox_Sample_3.3 | ecosystem: Environmental > Terrestrial > Soil > Wetlands | place: USA...
CCAAGGCCTGGCGCTTCGCGGCCGATCCGCGCGAGGCGGCCGTTCCCGAACGGCTGGGGCGCTTGCAGGAAGACGGCGGGATCTGGGACTGCACGCGCTGCAATTACTGCGTCGAGGTTTGTCCGAAAGACGTCAAGCCGATGGAGGCGATCATTCTCTTGCGCCGGGCTTCCCTTCAATCCGGCCTGACGGAGACGATGGGCTCCCGCCACATCACGAGTTTTGTGGATATCATACGGCAGGAGGGCCGCTTGAACGAAGGGCTGATGCCGATGAAGGTGATCGGGTTCCGGATCAAAGACTTCCTGCGGATTCTCCCGCTGGGAATCCGGATGTTTCTGAAGGGGAAGGTTCCGTTTCCGTTTAAGCTGAGGTCGGCCATCCCGGGAATGAAACAGGTCCGGTCGATTTTTGACGCGCGCCGCGCTCGAATGAAATAAGCGAGCATCCGCTTTGCCGGTGCGAGCGCGGGGGTACGGGGGCATGTGAGGACCTTATTTCTGTCCCGCCGCAGCGGCCCCCCGATATAAAAGGAGTCGAGAATGAAATTCGCCCTGTACACCGGATGCGCCGCGAAAGGGGCCTGTCCGGAGCTCTACCAGTCCACGATGCTGGTCACCAAACGGCTCGGGATCGAGGTCGTCGAGATGCTGAACGCCGCCTGCTGCGGGGCCGGCGTGATCACGGAGGCCGATCCCGATCTCGCGCTGGCGATCAACGCCCGCACCTTCGCGCAGGCCGAGGCGCTCGGCCTGGACATCATGACGATTTGCGGGACCTGCCAGGGCGTGATGGCCATGGCCAACTACCGGCTCAAGACCGAAGAGGGCCTGCTGGACCGGATCAACGCGCTCCTCGCGCCCGATGGCGTGCGGTACAACGGCCGGGTCGAGATCAAACACCTTCTTTGGATCATCGTGGGCGATATCGGGATCGACGTGCTGCGGGGTTATGTGACCCGGCCCTTGGAGAATCTCCGCATCGCCCCGTTTTACGGCTGCTATATCCTTCGTCCGTCCAAGTATCTCGGTTTCGACGATCCGGAGAATCCGGTTTCGCTTGAAAAGGTGATCTCGGTCTTGAGCGCCCATCCGGTCGATTACGAGGGAAGGACGAAATGCTGCGGTTTTCCGCTCGTGCTCGAAAAGGAGCCTATCGCGATCGGCATGGTGGGCGCCAACCTGAAAGAGGCGAAGGACGAACTGGCCGACGCCATGGTCACGCCGTGTCCGCTCTGTCACATGAATCTCGACATCTATCAGGGCAAGGCCGAAAAGAAAATCGGCGAGAAACTGGGCCTTCCGATCCTCCATCTTCCCCAGCTCATCGGCTTGGCGATGGGATTTCAGGCGAAGGAACTCGGGCTCTCGCGCCATCTGGTTCCGACCGAAGCGGTGGTCGAGAAGATCCAATTGAAGGTGTAAACGAACCGTGCATCTCTTCGATCTTCAAAAAAACCGGAGCTTCTCGCCCGACAAGCTCAAGAAGAATAATCTCGCCGAAACGGACCGCTTCTTCTGCGACCTGTATTGCCTCGAATCCGGGCAGGAGCAGATGCCGCATCTTCATCCGGACTCCGACAAGATCTATATCGTTCTGGAGGGCCGCGGCCGGTTTCGAATCGGCCCCGAAGAGCGCGAGATCGGCCGAGATCGTGGCGTCCTGGCCCCGGCCGGCGTCGAGCACGGCGTGAAGAACAGTTCGAGCGAACGGTTGGTTCTTCTGGTCTTCATGGCGCCAAAACCTTGATCGCATCCCTATAGAATTCCGTTATGTCCCGCTCCCTGTCTCCGCTCCCATCGTAGCCCCCATCCGGTTGTATGAACTCATTGCACCTACCATCGCTTGACTCCTCATCAATCACGGTTTCTTCGCCGATTGACAGGATACAGGAATGTGGTACATTTTTACTGGTTGCATACAACAGAACTGTCAATGACTTAAGAAAAATTTTAGGTTGGTTTCAGATTGGGAAGACAAGCGGAGTGACGAACAAGATGTCGGCGCTTTGAACTTGTAAACGATCGGCCGGCGCGTGAAAAGCCCGCATGGAATGTTCCGCCTCCTTATTTTTACCTGCCTTCTGTTCACCAATGTGTTTGACGTATTAGCCGCAACCGACGAAACACTGGAATTCTTTCAAGAGGAAGCCCAAGTGACCACCGCCTCCCGTCGTCCCCAATCCGTCCAGGAGGCGCCGGTAGCGGTGGAAGTCATCACGACCGAGGAAATCAAAGCATCGGGAGTCACGAATCTCTGGGACCTTATGCGCTTTCGGTTGGGCATGGACATATTGGACGGCCACCAGACGGTGCTCGGTAATCGTGCGATCGTCTCGATTCGCGGCTTTGACGAAGCGTTTGCCCGTAACATTTTAGTTTTGGTGGATGGCCGAAGCGTTTATGCAACGGACTCGGGAGGGGTCTATTGGGCCCAGCTTCCCATCGGAATTCAAGACATCGACCGCATTGAGATCATTCGAGGGCCCAATGCGGCCCTTTATGGCACCGGGGCGGCCTTGGGGGTCATCAATATTATTACCAAAAAGCCCGGCGGGGCAACGACCGCCACGATCCAGGGGGCCGGTGGGAACCAAGGCACCGTGATGACATCTGAAGCTCTGAATAGTTCGATCCGCGCGTTTGACTTCCGACTCAGTCATAGTTACTTGGAGCAGGGACCGTTTGACAGCGCTACGGGCGGAACAGCGACAAATGATTTTCTTCACAGCAACAAAGCCAACATGCGACTCCGGCGGGACCTGACGAATGGATCCGATTTGGAGTTCTTTGCCGGAGGCTCGTGGAACACCTCCGGGTTTGCCAATGCTCAGGAGTCACAAGATAACTTTAGCCAGCATTTCGAAATGCTCAAATTCCAGGCCAAAATCTCGGACAACTCGCATTTGGAGATTTCAAGTTCTCATTCCACATTCACGAACATCATTGACCCGACTCCCACCGGCGACATCAACCATCTTCAGAACGACCGATTTGACGAAGAAATCCTTCACCGCATCGACTGGGGGAATGGACGTTTAAACAGCACCTATGGGTTGAATTATCAAGGCACCCGGGTCGATTCTCAGAATACATTCGTTGGACATCCCGATGTGAATGACGCCATCCGCCGCGCATTTTTCAACCAGACAGGGCGCGTCACCGATCAGGTAACGCTCGTGGGAGCCTTGGCCTTCGAAGGGACTCGAACCGAGAAGCCGCACGCAAACTACCAATTAGCATCCCTATGGGCGCCGGTGGAGAACCAATCCTTCCGGGCGACTTATTCCGTTGCGCATACCGTTCCGACTCTCCGACAACTTTTTGTCAACCAACAGCTGAATGATTCCGTGGCGAGGGTGGGAAATCCCGATCTGAAACCCGAGAAACTGACATCGTACGAGGTCGGATATCTCGGCCATTGGCTGGAGCATCACTTGGAAGCCGAGTCGAACCTTTTTTACACCCGCATTGACGGAATCGATGATGACGCCGATCTGGGGCCATGGCCGAACAATCCGTCCGTGGCGGCCTTGGGCTTTGTCAACACCAACCAGGCTGTTGCGAAGGGAGCGGAACTGCAATTCAAATATCGGTTCACGACGAGACAGTCGATGTACGTAAACTACACGTACGAACACATCACGGACAAAAGCGGCAACGAGGGTGAGATCACCAAGAATACCCCGCCGCACAAGGTGAACCTGGGCGCGATGGCCGACTTCGGCGGCGGATTCTCGGGGAGTTTCAACCTGGGATATAAGGACAGTTACTTCATCACCAATATCACCGATTCGGTCACTGTGCCAACGTACTGGCGACTGGATGCACGCCTCGCGTACGCCTCGCCCTGGTATAAGAATGCTGAGTTTTACATAGCCGGGCAGAACCTGCTGAAGGCACGGCATGTGGAATTCGCCGACGGCCTGGCAGTTCCCCGGACCTACACCGGCGGTGTCTCGATCACGTTCGACTAGCGAGTTTTTGAACCCTGAAAGTTCCCCCCAAATGGAAATGGGCAGCGCTAAGTATCTAACTTGGGTTCTCACCGCTGGAATGTGGCTCGCCGCATCCGGCACCGGGTGGGCCCAGGACGTTGTGGCGGTCCTGAGCTCGAACCTGGTGCCTTACCGGGAAGCCCTCGAAGGGTTCCAAGAGGTGTTCGGGGAATCCGTCCCTACCTACAACCTATCAGAGAATAGTCCCAAACTTCCCCCCGGCACCCGCGTCGTTGTTTCCTTCGGCGGAAAAGCCGCCCTGTTCCCCTATCCGGAAGCCGTAACCTTGATCTACGCCATGGCTCCGGGGATCGATTTTAAATTCGCAAAACGTCCCGGGCCTTCGGTCCAGATCGAGATGCTTACGGATGAACGCGCGATCGTTCCGAAGCTCAAAGACATCCAGCCCGCGTTGAAAAGACTGGCGGTGTTCTGGGTTTCCAACTCCATCGACGATAACGTCGAGAGGATGCAGGAGGCGTCGGCGCCGATGGAGATCGAGATCGTTCCCGAGCGGTTGAAAAGTCCGGATGAACTGCCGGAGCGACTTCGATCCATTTATAAGGATGTCGATGCCATCTGGTTGATGCCCGATCCGTTTCTGATCAATTCCCAGAGTTTCGCCGTGCTCAAGGAGTTCTCCTGGTCCAACAAAGTCCCGCTGTATGTTCCCGCTGCGGGGCTCGTGGAACAAGGAGCGACTGCTTCAATATCGGCGAGCTTCCGCGAAATCGGTCGGGCGGCGGCTTCGGCCGCACGGCGGGTCCTGGCGAAGAAACCGGTTGAGGATCCGGTATATCCGGAAAAGGTCGAGACCGTTCTAAGCCTCAAAGCTGCAACGAATGCGGGACTCCTCATTCCGCCCGACGTCGTGAAGAGCCTCGACAAGGTCGTGCCATGAGGCTTCAAACCAAGGTGGTCATTTTTTTAATTCTGGTGAGTTCTTTGTCGGCCGGGCTGGTCATTTGGTTTTCGACCTATGTCGTCCATGCCGTTTTATTGGAGGAGGTGGTTAAGCGGGGATTTTTGGCAACGAAGAGCCTACCGGCCGTGACCGCATCGGGAATTCAGACCGAGAACGAGCAGGCGTTGCTTTCGGCCTTGCAATCCGGACTTGAACGTACCGGCGCCGTTTACGCCATGGCGCTGGATCCAACCGGCCGGGTCTTGGCCCATACCAACGTGGTCGAAAAGGGGCAGATCTATCGGGACCCCTTGACGGTATCGGACTTGCGTTCCGACCGGCCGAGATACGAGCGAATCATGATAAACGGCCAGCCCGTTTTGGACATCGCTCTCCCGGTCTGGGCGGTCCAAGAGGCCCGATCCGGCGAGGAGTTTCTCCTCTTCGGCGGCAAGGAGCTGAGAGAGACCACGCGTCTGGGCACGTTGCGTTTGGGGCTGCCGATCGGCGACGTTTTGAAGACAATCGAACGGATTTCACAGCGGGTGATCGTCATTATGATAATCAGCGGAACGGCCGTGCTGCTGATGACGTTGTTTTTTATGCGACGGATCGTGTTACGGATACGGGTTCTCGCCCAGGGGACCGAACGAATCGGTCAAGGCGAGTACGGCGCGACCGTGCCGGTTCTTTCGCACGACGAATTGGGGGACTTGGCCCGGAGCTTCAATCAAATGAGCCATGATCTGGCCTTTGTACATCAAAATTTGGAAAATCAGGTCAAGCTTCGAACGAAGGAGTTGGAAGGGTTTGTGTACACCGTTTCGCACGATTTGAAATCGCCGGTCGTTTCTATTCAGGGGATGGCCTCCCTCTTCCTGGAAAGTTACGGAGATAAGGTGGATGAAAAGGGGAAACATTATCTCGAGAGGGTCGTCGCGAATACGAATTTCATGGAACAGCTGATCAACGATCTTCTGACCCTTTCCAGAATCGGGCGGATGCAGGAGAACCCGGAGATGTCGGATGTCCGGACCGTGATCGGGGAAATCCTCGAGGTGCATAAAGAAAGATTCAGGGCCAAGGGGATCGACGTGGTCCTCCAATCTCCGCTTCCTGCGTTTGTATTCGGCCGCGGCCATCTGAATCAGTTGTTCCAAAACCTGATCACGAATGCCGCCAAATTCATGGGGGACCAGGCCCGGCCGAGGATCGAAATCGGGGGGCGCGAGATGGAGAAAGAAGTGGAGTTCTACGTCAAGGACAACGGCATCGGGATCGATCCCGCCTATCACGAAAAGATTTTCGGCATTTTCCAGAGACTCCAGGAGGTCGAAGTGGAGGGAACGGGGATCGGTCTCTCGATTGTTAAAAAGATCGTCGATCTCGCAGGCGGGAAGATCCGGCTCGAATCCCAAAAGGGGCAGGGGACGACGTTCTTCGTCCAATTTCCTCGCGCAAAGGCGTGAGCGATTGACAATTCTTCGGACTGTGATACGTTAATTCGGAGGAAACCGATGGACATTCTTCTGGTTGAAGATAACCCCGATCACGCCGAACTGACCCGCCAGGTTCTCGACGAAGGCCAAGTGGCGAATCGGGTCTACTGGGTCAAGGACGGACGGGAAGCGCTCGATTATCTGTTCCGGATCGGAAAGTATGCGTCCGCGGCCCGTCCCGGCCTCATCCTTTTGGACATCAACCTTCCCAAGGTCGGCGGGATCGATGTCTTAAAAGCCGTCAAGCAGGACGAGGACCTTCGGATGATTCCGGTGATCATGCTCACGACGTCCGACCGCGAGGAAGAGATCGTCAAGTCGTACAGCGGCGGCGCCAACAGCTATATCACCAAGCCGGTCAAGTTTCAGGATTTCATGGAGAAGGTGAGGGCGCTGAAGTTCTACTGGCTGCTGACCAACCGCGGTCTGAAGACCGACGAGTGACGCATCCGTCCATGCCGGGGGAAACCGTGCATCTGCTTTTAGTCGAAGATAATCCGGATCAGGCGGAGCTGACCCGTACCGTTTTTGAAAAGCAGGCTCCCTCCGTTCGAATCACGACCGTGGCGAACGGCCAAGCCGCGTTGGACGCGCTCGCCGGGTCCCCGTTCAACGCCATGATTCTGGACTACAGTCTGCCCCGCATGAACGGTCTGGAGGTTTTGGATCGGATTCAAGAACGCCGGTATACGGTTCCGGTGATCATGGTCACGGGACAGGGTGATGAAACGGTCGCGGTCGAGGCCATGAAAAAGGGGGCGTACGATTACATCCTCAAAACAAAAAATTATCAGGAGATCCTCCCCCGACTGGTTCAAAAGGTGGTTGAAAAGCGCCAGCTCAAGAACCGTTTGGACGAGGCCACCTTGCGGGCCCGCCGACTTTACGAAGTCTCCCTCGCCGTTACAAAAGAACGAAAGATCGATGTCCTGGTCCAATCCCTGGTCGAGGGTGTGCGACAACTCTTGCAGACCGAAGGGGCTCTTCTTCTCCTGATCGACCCGGAACGGAACGAAATCCGTTCCGCGATCGCTTCCGGCATCGAGCTGGATCGCTGTTCCTTTCCGTGTCCGGCGGCCTCCCTGGGTCTTTGGACTCTGGCCCGGACCGAGCGGCGCCCGGTGATGATTGAAACGCCCGAACAACATCCCCTCTGGAAAGCGACGCCGGCTCTGCGACCTTCCATGAGAAACCTTCTCGCGGTTCCGATGGTTCGGCAGGGAATCGTCGAAGGGATCCTGGCCGCCGTGAATACGCAGGGCGCATCCGCCTTTTCCCCGGAAGACATGGATCCCCTGTCCACGCTCGCCGTTCATGCGGCCGTGGCGATCGACAACGCCCGATTCTTGCAAGATGTGGAGCGGCAGGCCATTACCGACGGCTTGACCGGTCTCTACAATCATCGGGAATTTCAGAGGCGGCTGGGGGAAGAAGTGGAACGGGGAAAGCGTTACGGAAAAGACTTTTCCATGCTGATGCTGGATATCGATCATTTCAAATCCTTCAACGACACCTACGGCCATCCGATGGGGGATGCCGTCTTAAAGGAAATCGCGAAGGTGATCCAACAATCGATCCGGAACGTGGACATCGCGTCCCGATACGGCGGCGAGGAGTTTACGGTCATCCTTCCGGAGACGACCGGCCAACGGGCCAAAATCGTCGCGGAGCGGATTCGGGGGTCGATCGACGAAGAGCGCTTCGCCGGGGCCTCCGGACACCCGGCGCGTTTATCGGTCAGCATCGGCATGGCCTCGTTTCCGGCGGATGCCGATTCCCGCGAGCGGCTGATCACGGTCGCCGACGAAGCCCTCTATTTCGCCAAGGAGGGGGGACGAAACAAGGTTTGCAGTTACAGCGACACGCTCAAATCGGCCATTGAGAAAGACCAGCGGAAGCTCACCGATATGCTGAACAATCCGAAGATGAAAACGTTCTGGGACCTTGCAACGGCCATCGACGGAAAAAGCCCCTACACGCGGGGCCACACCGAAGCCGTTGTCCAGTTCGCGATGCATCTCGCGGAGGCCTTGAATCTGGGCGAAAATGACAAGAAGAGTCTGCAATTGGCCAGCCTGTTGCACAATATCGGGATGGTCAGCGTTCCCGACACCCTTCTCAATAAACCCGGACCGCTTTCCCTGGAGGAAAAAAAGATTGTCCAGGCCCATCCCGCCCTGGCCGAAATGCTGGCCAAAGAATCAACGCAATTGGACGGGGTCCTCCCGGCGATTCTCTATCATCATGAGCGTTACGACGGCCACGGCTACCCGAACGGTCTGCGGGGGGAGGAGATCCCGTTTCTGGCCCGTGTTCTCGGCGTGGTCGAGGCCTACCAGGCGATGATCTCCGTCCGCCCCTATCGACCCCGGCTGACCGTCGAGGCGGCGGCGGAGGAGCTTCGACAAAACGCCGGCCGTCAGTTCGATCCCCGTATTGTCGAGACCTTCCTCCGGATCTTGAAGCCGTCCGGGTAGGGGCGCGTCTTGTTCTTCCGGCCGTGCGCCTGCGATTCACCCTTCCCGACTCGAATCCGGTTCATGTGCAAGATCTCTTGCAACATGATATGATAGCGGCATGGCCGGGCCTCGATCCGATTGCGTCGTCGTTCATTATCACGAGATCGCCCTCAAGGGCGATAACCGTCCGATGTTCGTGCGCCGGCTGGCCGAAAACCTTCGAAAGGCCGCCCGCGATCTCGGAGGCGTCCGGATTTTGACCCCCTACGGGAGGATTCTGATCGAGCTGCAGGAAGGTCTGGACTGGTCGATCCTGCGCGAGCGAATCGGCGGAGTCTTCGGCGTCGCCAATTTCTCGCCGGCCTACCGGACTGCCCGTGAACCGGAGGCGATGGAGGCTTTTCTCGATCCGGTCCTCGCCGGAAAGTCGTTCGAAAGCTTCCGCATCGCGGCCCGGCGAAGCGACAAGAATTATCCGATGACCTCGGTGGAGTTGAACCATCGGCTGGGCCGTTACGTTCAGGATAAGACGAAGGCCCGCGTGGATCTGAAAAATCCGGAGTTCACGATCCATGTCGAGCTGCTCCGGAAGGAGTCCCTGGTTTATTTTGAAAAGCACGACGGGCCGGGAGGGCTGCCCGTGGGCGTCAGCGGGCATGTGCTGAGCCTGATCTCCGGCGGGATCGATTCCCCCGTGGCCTCGTATCTGATGATGAAGCGCGGCTGCACCGTCGGCTTTGTCCATTTCCACGGCTCGCCTTATTTGACCCGGGCCTCGCTCGAAAAAGCGGAGGAGTTGGTGCAGCATTTGACGCGGCATCAATTCGCGTCGCGCCTTTATGCCGTGGCGTTCGGGGAGATCCAGCGCTTGATCGTCTTAAGCGCGCCGCCGGCCCTTCGCGTCGTTTTATACCGGAGGTTTATGCTCCGGATCGCGGAGGAGATCGCCCGACGGGAGCGGGCGAAGGCCGTCGTGACGGGTGAAAATCTGGGGCAGGTGGCCTCCCAGACGCTGGAGAATCTTACGGCGATCCAGGCCGCCGCGCGTCTTCCCATCCTCCGGCCCCTGATCGGTTTCGACAAGGAGGAAATCATCGAGCTGGCCAGGACCATCGGGACCTATTCCGTCTCGATTCAACCGGACCAGGACTGTTGCCGGCTCTTCATCCCCCCGCACCCGACCGTCGCGGCCGAAATGAACGAGGTCGAAAAAGCGGAACGCGACCTGAACGTTCCGGATCTTGTGAAGATGGGACTGGAGACGGCGCAACGGACGGAGTTCACCTTTCCTTGAGCCGTCGACCGCCCGATATGCGACCCGGATCTCGTTTAACGCGGGGAGGCCCATGAACCGATTCGCCATCATCACCGCCGCCGGCCCGGACCGGCCCGGTATCGTCGCCGGGATCACGCGCGTCCTCTACGAAACCGGCTGCAACATCGAGGACACCAGCATGACCCTTCTCCGGGGCGAATTCGCGATGATGCTGATTGTGCGACTCCCACGACGGCCGGATTCCATGTCGATCGAAGCCCGGTTCAAGAACGTCCAAAAGACCCTGGGCCTTTCCCTTCTGGTCCGGCCTCTCTCGACGAAGGAGGGGCGCCGGGAGCCGAGGCCCGGCGGGCGTCCGCACATTCTTTCGGTTTACGGGTCCGATCGGCCCGGAATCGTCTATCGCGTGACCCGGCTGCTCGCCTCGCGCGGGATCAATATCACGGACATGAACACCCGCGTGATCGGTCCAAACGGCCGGCCGGTCTATGTGATGATCCTGGAGGTCGATATTCCCGGGAAAGTTCGGATCGGGCCCCTCGCGGACGCCCTTCGGAAATTACAAAAGGTGATGAAAGTGGACGTCGCCCTTCATCCGGTCGAGTCGGCCCAATTCTGAGATGGCCGTCCAAAAAATTCTTCAATATCCCCATCCGATCCTGAAAGGCCGCTCGGAGCCGGTTCGGACGATCGACGAGCGGGCCGGCCGGATCATCAAAAACCTTCTCGACACCCTCGCGGCCTCTCCCGGCGTCGCCATCGCCGCGCCCCAGATCGGCGAGGCGCACCGGATCATCGTCTGCGACGTCTCGAGGAAGATCAAGGACAAGCACCACGGGCGGGTCATCCTCATCAACCCGATCCTTCGACACCGGGAGGGAAAAAAGATCGTCCGGGAGGGCTGTCTGAGCGTGCCGGACTATACCGGAAACGTGAACCGGTTCGAGACCGTTTGGGTGGAGGGCCTGGATCCGCGGGGAAAACCGGTCGGCTTCACGGCGGAAGGCTTCGAGGCCCTGGCCCTCCAGCACGAGGTGGATCACCTGGACGGCCTTCTGTTTCTGGACCGGATCGCCTCGCTCAGCACCGATCTTTTCAGGCGGAAAGCGTTTTAGCGGAGGGATGGGTTTCATGTCCGAAAAGAGCATCGAGGTCGCGGCCGCCGTGATCGTCCGGGATGGACGTTACCTGATCACGCAACGATTGAAGACGAGCCCTCTCGGAGGCCTGTGGGAGTTCCCGGGGGGCAAGCGCCATCCCGATGAATCCCTTCAGGATTGCCTTCGTCGTGAACTCAAGGAGGAGCTGGACATCTCGGTACGGGTGGGCGAGGAACTGAAAGTGATCCGGCATGCCTATCCGGGCTACAGCGTCAGGCTGCACTTCTTCCGCTGCGCGATTTTAGACGGGACCCCGCGATCGCTGGGAAACCAGGCCTACCGGTGGGTATCCGGTTCCGAACTGTCGCAATTTGATTTCCCCGAGGCGAACAGGCCGCTCATTAAAGACCTGCAGAATTATCCCTGAGCCGGCAATTGGAGGATGTGGAGAAGGCGGGTCAACCGATGGGCCTTTTCCTTGTCTTTAAGCTGGCTGTAAGCGTAAACCAGGTTGCGGAGCATCCGCGTCAGAATGTCGCGGACGGTAGCGGAAGAGAACTGATTGGACTGGATTTCATATCCGGAATTCAGCAGAAACCGGATGCATTCCTCGCGCGTCAGGATCTGTCCCTGATGAAAGGCGTCCAAAAAAAGACAACCGTCCTCCCGTTCGTACTTCAGCATGAAATGACCGGGGAGCCCGACGCCGGAGATGGGCAGGCCCAGCCGCTTCGCGACGAGCAGGTAGACCACGGAGAGGCTGATGGGGATGCCGGCGCGTTGTTCCAGAACGCGGTTGAGGTAACTGTTGTCGGGATTGTAATAATCCTCGGTGTTTCCGTGAAACCCCAGCTCCTCGAATAGATGGCGGTTGATGCCGTGGATGACTTCTTCGGGACGATTCTTCCGGATGGAGCGGTTGGAGATTTCATCCGCGATACGGTCCAACGCAAGACGGGTGGCGGCCGGATCGAGATCCGGGCAGCCGAAGCGCGCGATCAGCAGGCTGCCTTCCTCCAGGTCCGGATCGGCCTCTCCGAAACCGGCATAGTCCCGAAATCGGTTTTCCAGGTCGTTCTGTCGAATCTGCTCCACCACGGTTTGGAGCTGGCCGCGGATATGGGGGGCGGCGGCCGTCTTGGCCCGCTCCAAGGAGGGGACCACCTCGGGTCCGATATCGATCAAGGTTTGTCGGACGAGATCGACCGTCTTCTCATCCTGATCCGACAACAAGGTGAAGATCGCATTGAATTGTCGATCGAAGGAAGGATTCATCAAGGCTTATTGTATCAAAAAAGGAAGATCCTTGCAACCTTGACATTTCAACCGCGGTGAACTAAGATGGGCAATATCCATTTGAGGAGTAACGAGGCATACCAAGGCATACCCATGAAGCGCCCCCTGGCCGTGATGATGAACAGAAACATGCGGACGATTCAGACGGGGTCGACCCTCCTGGCCGCCGCCCAGCTGATGCGGGAGGTTCAAGTCGGCGCGTTGTTGGTGGAAGAAAACGGCCACCTGGTCGGGGTCGTCAGCGAGACGGATCTGGTCCGAAAGGCGATGGCCGAAGGCCGGGATATTCAGCAGGAGAAGGTCCGGGCGATCATGAGCAGCCCGATCATTACGATCGATATCGACCGCCCGGCCAGCGACGCCAGCGATCTGATGAGCGAGAAGGGGATCCGGCATCTGGCCGTGACGGACAGCGGAAAGATCGTCGGCGTCATCTCCGTGCGCGATCTTCTCCGGTATTATAAGAACTGGGGCGCGTTCTGACGGGCGGCAGGATTTTTAAACGGCATGAAAACAAAAGGCCCCGTTTGGCGGGGCCTTCTTTTTATCCGGAACGAATCTTGAAATAGTCGCTCAGGCGGCCGCGAACTTGCCCGCCATGGGACCCGTGCGGACTTTCCCCCAGGATTTTGCGGGATCAATCTCCTTGCCCGGGTTAATCTTCCTCGCCTTCTCCAGTAGGGCTTCCTTGGACTCCGCCACGGCGGGATCCGGGATGCAGCACTCATCCACCGGGCAGACCGCGGCGCATTGAGGTTCGTCAAAATGGCCGACGCATTCCGTGCAGCGGTCGAACGAAATCACGTAGATCCCGTCTCCCACGCCGATGCCTTCGGTCACCGTGCATTCTTTGGCTTCCGACGCGCTCCGATTCTCAAAAATCGCTTCGTTCGGGCATTCGGGCAGACACGCGCCGCAGTTGATGCAGTTATCGGCAATCAGTAATGACATAGGCTCTCCCCTTTCTCAATAGTTGGCACTTTTTATAATCGTTCATGGTGGTCACCATAACGGCGTTATCGTTTGTTATAGAGACCGTATTTTAGCGTACCCATTTTAACCTAGTCAACACAAAATTTAGCCCGGAATTCTTTGATGGGGCCCTTTATCCGACCTGCCGGCGAAAAATGCGGCTGCTGAACGCGATGCTGACGGCGTCGAAGACCAGAAGGACGGCCAGGACCTTGACGATATCCGTCCAAAGCCATCCGCCGACGATCAAGTCCCGGACCGCCTCGGTGGCGTAGGTCATCGGGTTGAATTGGGCCAGGAACGCCATCCAGCCGGGCATGGCCTGGCTCGGCACCAGGGCCGTGGAGAGAAAGATCAACGGCAGGGTCAAGAATCCCGTCAACGCGAAGAAATTGCCGTGCCCTTTGATGGCGAACGCGAGCGTGAGCGATATCGCGATCAGGCCCAGGCCGAAAAGCAGGCCTACCAGCATGATAAAGGCCATGCCCAGCAGGCCGCTGTGGGGATAGACCCCGAACAGCAGGAAAGCCACCAGAAGAATGACCAGGATCTGGACCGACGTGATGGCCATCACGAAGATGAAGCGGCTGTAAATCAGCGAATTCCGGCTGATCGGGGCCGAAAGCAAGCGCTCCAGGAAACCGCTTTCTTTGTCGAACAGCAGATCGACGCCGCCGGACAGGCCGCTGTTCAATACCGTCATGACCACCACCCCGGCCGTCAGGAAGGTGATATAGTTCGGACCC
>Ga0335079_10005700_pt1 | contig 14246 bp, 9 predicted proteins | sample Lox_Sample_33_FD_206719 | JGI IMG/M metagenome (GOLD analysis project Ga0335079, IMG submission 206719) | Soil microbial communities from Loxahatchee National Wildlife Refuge, Florida, United States - Lox_Sample_3.3 | ecosystem: Environmental > Terrestrial > Soil > Wetlands | place: USA: Florida...
CGCTACCGTCGATCACGAAGAACGGTCGCTACCGTCGATCACGAAGAACTCGCGGTCTCCCGCCGCGCCCGTCCGCAGCAGCACGATCGCATCCGGGTGGTGCAGCGCCAGGCCCTTGACCGGCGTCGTGGACAGCCGGGTGACGCGGGCGCAGGCGCTCACGCATGCCCCGTCCCCATCCCGCCGCGGCTCAGGCACGCCAGCTCAGCAGTTCACGGAAGAACCGGCGCTCGATCTGCCAGCCGCCGGGCGGGAGGCTGAAGTCCGCCTGGACCGGCCGGAACGACACCTGGTAGTCACCGATCGCGGGCCGGCCCCCGCCGTCCCAGGCCCGGTAGAGACGGTCAAGCTCACGGGCGAGCGAGGGGTCCTTCCACCACCAGATCCCGTCCGGACCCGCCACCGCCCAGCCGCCACGGCCGTCGCTGAGGCCGGGCCCCTGCGGCGCGTGGCACGCCCGGCGGTCGTGCACGGCGTTGTAACCCGTGCCAGCGCCGATCTCGAGCACCTTCATGCCGTCAGCGAGATCAAGCAGTTCCAGCCTGCCGGCGACCAGCGACGGCTGGGAGGCCGAACTCGCCGGCATCCGGTTCACTGACCGCGTCACCAGCGCCTGGTCGGAGTAGATGAGCTCAAGATGTTCGCGCAAGGGACGCCCAGGGTCATGGTGGACGGCCACGGCGTCCGGGGATCCGGCCGCGCGGTACGAGAAGGTCTCGAGCAGGCGGTGGCGCTCGACCGTGCGGAACGCGCGTTCGGTGCGCGCCGAGCGGATGGCGCCTGCCGTTGCCAGTTCCCGGACGTAACGCTCGACCAGGGACCGGATCTCGGGCTCACCCGCCGGTACCGCTGCCCGGTCCCCGGCCCGCGGAGGTTGAGGCACCATCGGACGTTCTCCCCACTGGCTGCCAGCGAGCTTACGGCAGGCGGCGTGTGAGGTAGCGGGGGGCGCAGCGGGACCCAGCGCACCCGGCGCCTAACGAATCTGCCCCGCACCCGCCTGCCCGCGCCAGCCCGCTGCCGGGCCGGCCAGCGGCCAGGCGTGCCGCCTCACGCCGGTGCCGCTCCCTTGACCTGCCGCCCGGCCGTCCAGACGCCGGTCACGTGCGCGGGCTCGGCCAGCACCGAGATGTCGGCCAGCGGGTCGGCGTCCAGGGTGATCACATCCGCGTCGTAGCCCGCGGCGAGCAGGCCCGACCGTGGCGCCTGCGCGCCGAGCGTGGCCGGGCCGGTCGCGGTGGCCGCCTCGATCGCCTGCAGCGGCGTCATGCCGAGGGCGACCAGATGGACCAGCTCGCTTCCGTTATGCCCCCACGAATCGGGCATGTCCATACCGGTCAGCGCGATGTCGGTGCCCATCGCGATGGTGACGCCGCGCTCGAGTGCCCGGGCGACCGCCTCCGCGTGCACGTCCGCGACGGCCCGCAGCTTGGCCATCGCGTAATCGGGCACATCTCCGCTGCTGGCCAGCATGTCCTCGATGATCGTGCGGGTGGGGACCAGGATCGCGCCGCTCTCGGCCATGGCGTCGCAGCACTCGTCGTCGAGGTAGGTGCCGTGCTCGATGGTGAGCACCCCGGCCTCCAGCGCGGCCATGATGCCCGGCTTGCCGTGGCAGTGCGCGGCGACCGCCCGCTCCGCCAGGCCCGCGACCTCCACGATGGCGCCCAGCTCCGCGCCGGTGAACTGCTGGTGGATCGGGTCGTCCAGCTCCGACAGGACGCCGCCGGAGGCGCACACCTTGATCAGGGCGGCCCCGCGGCGGAGCTGCTCGCGCGCCGCCCGCTGGCAGGCGGCCACCCCGTCGGCCAGGCACATGGTGCCCTCAAGCCGGGCGTAGTCCTCCATCCAGGGCAGCGGGAGGGAGTGCAGGTCCCCGTGGCCGCCGGTGGTGGACAGGATCGCGCCAGCGGCGTAGATGGCCGGCCCGTCCAGCACGCCCTCGGCTACGGCGCGCGCCAGGTGCACCCCGAGGCCGCCGACCTCGCGCACGGAGGTGACCCCGGCGTCGAGCGCGTTGCGCAGATCGCGGGCGCAGCGGGCCGCCCGGAGCGCGAGCGGCTGCAGCGGCAGCCTGCCCAGGTCGAGCGTGCGGGTGCCGAGGAAATGCCCGTGGCAGTCCCACAGCCCGGGCAGCACGGCCGCGGCCCGGTGCTGGCGGGCGCCTGGCGTCTGCGGCGCGCCGGAGGCCGGCCCCGCGTAGCTGATCCTGTCGCCGTCGAGCACCACCACCCCGTCGCTGACGGGCTCACCCTGGCCCGGGATCAGCAGGCCGGCCTCGATCCTGTGCATACGTTTGTCCCCCTCGCGAGACGGCGCGGGCGGCGGCGCCTTTGACATCATGAAGCGAGCGAAGGCGGTACGTCCACGAGCATGGCAGCGCCCGGGCGAGCGGGTGGGGTGGCAATTTGTCCCAGGCCTTGCCCGTGTGTATCTGATTGTGCGTCGCCGTGAGCGAACGGTGATGCGCTATACAGGGAACAGCACGAGGGAGTTACATGCGGCCAGACGACGGGCATCTGCCGGACAGGCGAATCGCGCGGCAGCGCGTCGACCGTGTCCGTGCCGCCGTCCGTTCAGCCCCGCTGCCGGTCAAGATAGTGCTGGTGCTGGCCGTGCTGGCGGCGGCGGTTGTGGCGTCGGCCCTGCCGGCGCGCGTCGGTGATCTCGTGCTGCTGCTGGCGCTGTGCTACGGGCCGGTCGCTGTCTGGCGCAAGCAGCGCTCGGTTTTCGCCTCGCTCGGGGTCGCCGCGTGGGGGCTGGCCGCGATCTTGTTCGTGGCGGCGCTGACACCGGCACCGCCGTCCACCTACTGGCTGTTCCCGCTCGTGCTGCTGCCGTTCGCGGTGGTCGCCGCCGCCCATTCCCCGCCGCTCGCGCGCAACCTCGTGCCCTGCCGGACCGTGGCCTGGACACTGCTGTGGGCGGTGCCCGCCGCCATGCTCGCCTGGCGGTTCGCCTCCGGCCAGCCGATCCTCAGCTGGGTGATCGGGTGGCTGCTCGCCGCCGTGGTGCTGGGCTGGCGCCTCACCCGGGGCCTGCAGGAAAGCCGCGTCTACGGCAGGCAGCAGGCCAGGGGGGTGTCCGGGACAGGGCCCTACGGCGAGACGGCCGCCCGCACCACGCCGGGTGCCTCGCCCGCGGGCGCCGGCCGGGCCAGCCATCCCGCCGGTGCGGTGCGGGCAGTGCAGGACGCGGACGGCACCCGGGTGCAGCAGGTGGCCGCCGGGGTCCGGGAACGCCCCGCTCCCGACCGGGATCTGCCCACGATCACCGTGGAGCAGGCGGTGGCCGAGCTCGACGCGATGATCGGGCTGGCCGGGGTCAAGGACCAGATCCACCAGCTCACCGCGTCGGTGGAGGCCGCGCGCAGGCGCGCGCAGGCCGGCTACCAGACCGAAAAACCGATGCAGCACTTCGTGTTCCTCGGGCCGCCGGGCACGGGCAAGACCTCGGTCGCCCGGATCATCGCCAAGATCTACTACGCGTTCGGCCTGCTGGAGTCGCCGTCCGTGCTGGAGGCGCAGCGAGCCGACCTGGTCGGGGAGTTCCTCGGCGCCACCGCGATCAAGACCAACGAGCTGGTGGACGCGGCGCTGGGCGGGGTCCTGTTCATCGATGAGGCGTACAGCCTCGCCAACGACGGTGAGGGACACAGTGACCGGTTCGGCAACGAGGCGGTCCAGGCGCTGCTCAAACGGGCCGAGGACGAGCGCGACCGGCTCATCGTCATCCTGGCTGGTTATGACCGGCAGATGGAGGACTTCCTGGCCAGCAACCCCGGGCTGAACTCCAGGTTCGCGATCCGGATCAAGTTCGCCGGGTATTCCCCGGCCGAGCTGCTCGCGCTCGCCCAGGCGTCGCTGGCGCAGCGCGGGGAGTCGCTCTCGCCCGACGCCGGGCCGGCGCTGGCCCGCATGATGGAGGACATCGGCCGCCGCCGTCTCGGCGACGAGCTCGGCAACGGCCGTTTTGTCCGGAGCCTGCTGGAAAAGGCGGGCCAGGTGCGTGACGTGCGGGTGATGGCGGACGGGGCCGAGCCGGCCCCGTCCGACCTGCTGACGCTGGAAGCGGCCGACCTGCAGCGGGCGTTCGCCGAGCTCACCTCCAGGTTCCGGGGCTACGCCGAGGCGCCCACCGTGGAGAGCGCGCTGGCCGAGCTCGATGAGCTGATCGGCCTGGAGCCGGTGAAGCGGCAGGTGCATGAGATCGCCGCGCAGCTGCGGGTGGCGCGGCTGCGGGACCGGCAGGGCCTGGTCAGCCAGCCGCCCGCCCGGCATTTCGTGTTCACCGGGCCGCCGGGGACCGGGAAGACCACGGTCGCGAGGATCCTGGGCCGGATCTTCGCCGCGCTCGGGCTGCTGGTCCGGCCCGAGGTGGTCGAGGCGCACCGGGCCGATCTCGTCGGCGAGCACCTGGGCTCGACCGCGATCAAGACCGGCAAGCTGATCGACTCCGCGCTCGGTGGGGTGCTGTTCATCGACGAGGCCTACGCGCTCTACAACCCCGGCTACGCCGGGGGCGACGCGTATGGCGCCGAGGCAGTGGCAACCCTGCTCAAGCGGGCGGAGGACGACCGCGACCGGCTGGTGATCGTGCTGGCCGGCTACACCGCCGACATGGACCGCTTCCTGCGGAGCAACCCCGGGCTCTCCTCCCGGTTCAGCGTCCGGATCGGCTTCCCCAGCTACACCCCCGGCCAGCTTGCCAAGATCGCTGAAGTGATCGCGGAACAGGCGGGGGACTCGTTCGACCCGGACGCCCTGCCCGTGCTGGAGCGGATCTTTCAGCGGGCGTGCGACAGCGGGCGGATCGACGAGCTGGGCAACGGGCGGTTCGCCCGGTCCCTGTTCGAGCGTGCGTGCGCGGCCCGCGACCTGCGGGTGGCCGACCTGGGCGACCAGGCGAGCGCGGCCGACCTGACCATCGTCACCGCGGCCGACCTGACCACGGCGGTCTCCGAGCTCACCAGGGAGCCGGATCGGCCGGGGCCTCAGTAATCCCTCAGGGCAGGTTGCCGAGCTCGGCGATGAGCCTGGCGTAGTCGCCCCCGGCGTCCCTGATCAGGTACATGAGGGTGTGCTGCACCGCGTGCCGGTGCTCACCCCGGTCCAGCAGGCGCTGCGCCGCCTCCCACAGCTCGGGCGGGTCGCCGCGCCACAGCCGGTCGCTGAGGGCCAGGTGGCGGCTGATGTGCTGCTCGCTGGTGGGCCGGCCGTGCGCGTCGTCGTGGTCGGCGGCCAGCAGCGTATGCCGCGCCTGCGGCTGGGAGGGGTCCAGCGTGCTCAGGTCGACGCCGTCGTAGTGCCCCTCCAGCAGCGGGAACGCAAAGGCGCGCCGCGGCAGGGCCTCCAGGTCAGCGTCCGGCAGCAGCCTGGCCACCAGCTGGGCGTCGAGGCCGAAGCTGGCCGGGTCGTGGTAGACGCGCGCGAAGGTGGCCATCGAGTTGAACACGGCGTCGAGCGTCTGCTCGATCGCCTCGGTGGGCAGCTCCCGGCGCCGGCCGGCCCAGCGCGCCCACGCGGCGAGCACGTGCGGCATGGCGTGCTGCTCCGCTGGCAGCAGCATGATCTTGCGGGGCAGCCAGTCCAGCATGAAGGTCTCGGCCTTGGCCGGGCTCATCCGCAGCGGCCGCCCGAAGTCCTGGCTGCAGCCATAGTCGATGATGTGGTCCGCGCACCGGCTCGCCGCCTTGCGGTCGGACAGGTCTTCGGCTTCGTCGGAGGCGAGGAACTCCACCACCAGCATGGCCCGCCGGTCATCACTCCAGGCCAGTCGCCGCGCTGCCGCGCCCAGCCAGGCCGGCGCGTCGTCGTGGCTGGCCAGCGCGGCGGCCGGGCCGCCGAACGGGAGCTGGTCCGGCTCGGCCACCGGCTCGGTCGGGCACAGCGTGCGGATCCGTGCCCGGATGAAGGCGTGGTAGGCCGGGAACGACTCGCTGACCGGCGGGTCCGGCGCCTCGTCGGTGGCGGTGAGCGCGGCTTCCAGCAGCCGCCGGGCCTGCGCCGCGGTGACCGGCCGGAAGGCGCCCCGCCCGGGACGATCGGCCCTGTCATCGCCCGGGCGGCAGCGTTCCAGCAGCGTGTCCACCTTGGAGGTGACCCAGCCGTCGCGCAGCAGACCGCCGGCGTTGTAGTCGACGACCATGACGAGGGCGTGCGGCTCGGTACCGGCGTAGCTGAACAGGCAGACCGCCTCGTCGCAGTCCCCGAAGATGTCGGAGTTCAGGTAGCACTCCGCCGCCGCCACCGCGCCGACGTGCTCCGACCAGGCGGGCCGCGCGACCCCTCGCTCGATCAGCGCCAGCCCCGCTTTTTCGGCCAGGGCCGCCTGGCGGGACGTGCCCAGGCAGGCTATGCCGGACAGCAGGGCGAGCGCTGCCGGGCTGGCGTCCTGCCCTGCGTACCCGACCAGCCCCTCGCCGATCAGTTCCTCCAGGTCGGCGTTGCGGTGCGCGGAGGCGTCCGGCGCGCGCTGGCCCCACCAGGTGCCGAGCATCTCGCTGACCATGAGCTCGGCATCCAGCGGGCTGCGCAGGGCGAGCAGTTCGCGGGCGGCGCGCAGCATCTCGGCGAACAGCGCGTTGGGCGGCGGGACCGCGGCACGCGCCGGCGCTGGCACCCGGCGGTGACCCGGACGGCCCGCATTCCCGTGTGGGTTCCTGCGACGGCCCTCCGCGCTCACAGGCACAGTTTCCCAGATCTGTACCGCAGCGCGCACGTTAGTGCGATTTCCCGGATCTGTGCCGCGAAGCGCGCATTGGGCGGTCCATGGCGGTTTGTCGCCTGGCGGCCGGGGCGCTTCCCGCGGCGGCGGCCCCGCCCCGGTGGCGGGGTTCCCGCCCGGGTCCCGGCGGCGGCCCAGCCCGGCCGCGGCAGCCCGGTCCCGGCGGCATCCGGCGCCGCCCGGTTGAGGGTTGGTGCCCGTCGTGGCAGCCCACGGGCGCGATCTGGCTTAGGATGTGGAGGGCTCACCGCACGGCCACCGTGTGATCGCGGCGGCCGGCATGTGGTACGGAGGCCGACGCGGGGCCGCACCGATGGTCCCCGCCACCGCGCTGTCGACGCTAGCCTGCTTGTGTCCGCAGTGAGCAGGAAGGAGCCTTTGGATGGCAGGCTCACTCACGGGCCGGGTGTCCGCTTCATGAGCACAGACACTTCGGTGCCACAGCCGCGAGTGTCTGGCCTGGATGTCTCCGACTCCGCGTTGCTGGCGACGCTCCTGCGGGAAGCGCCGATCGGCTTCGCCTTCTTCGGGACCGATTTGCGGTTCCGGCGCATCAACCGCAGCCTCGCCCGGCTGCACGGCCGCCAGGGGTCCGACCACCTCGGGCTGCTTCCCTCCCAGATCTGGCCTGATTCGCTGGCCTCCCGCGCCGAGGCCGCCATCCGGCATGTGCTGGCCGATGACCAGCCGCTTTTCGAGCCTGACCAGTTCATCGGCGGGCCGTCGGCCACGGCCGACCGCGCCTCCGGGCCCGCCGGCGCCGACCCGGCAGCGCCGCCGGCCGCACCGCAGGCCCGGCACTGGGCCTTCTCCTGGTTCCCTTCCCACGACCCGGAAGGGGACATCTCCGGCGTCGCCCTGATCGCCGTGGACGTCACCGAGCGCCGCAACGCCGAGGAGGCGGTCCGCCGGAGCGAGGAGCGCTACCGCTCCCTGGTGCAGGCGGGTGCGCAGGTCGTCTGGGTGACCACGCCGACCGGCCAGATCGCCGAGGACTCCCAGGAATGGCGCTGGATCACCGGCCAGACCCTGGAGGAGTACCTGGGCAGCGGCTGGCTCGACGCGGTGCACCCCGAGGACCGCGAACGGGTCGAGCGGGACTGGCACGAGTGTGTCCAGGCCGGCAAGATCTTCGACAACCGTTACCGGGTCCGCACCAAGACCGGCTCGTACCGGCACTACGACGTGCGCGCCGTCCCGATCGAGCGGGACGGGAAGATCATCGAATGGGTGGGCGCCAGCACCGATGTCACCGCCCAGCGCGAAGCCGAGGAGATGCGTGGCCGGCTGACCGAGCAGCTGTCCGCCGCGGCGCTGCGCACCGCCCGGCTCCAGCAGGCCACCTCGATGCTGGCCGAGGCGCTGACGGTGGAACAGGTGGTGGAGGTCATCACCGAGGTCGGGCGGTCGGCCATCGGCGCCGACCGGTCCGCGGTCGCGCTGCTGGACCCGGACCGGCTCCGGGTGCGCACCATCAACCCCACCGGGCTGCCTGACGGCCCGGGCGCCCCGGCCGGGGACATCCCGCTGGACGTGCCCAGCGTGATCACCATGGCCATCAACACCCGGCGCCCGCTGCTGCTGGAGAACTCCGACGGGCTGCGCCGGGTGTTCGAGGGCCTGGCGGACGTGGAGCTGTTCCTCACCCATACCGACGAGCGGGCCTGGGTCGGGATGCCGCTGCTGGCCGCCGGGGCGGCACTGGGGGCGCTGCGGTTCTCCTTCACCCGGCCGCGGAAGATCACCGACGAGGAACGGGTCTTCCTGGAGGCGCTGGCCGGCCAGTGCGCGCTGGCGGTGGAGCGCGCCTCGATGTTCGAGCGCGAGCACACCACGGCCGAGACCCTGCAGCGCAGCCTGCTGCCGGACCGGCTGCCCAGCGTGCCGGGGATCATCCTGGATGCCAGGTACCTGCCGGTCACCAGGAACATGGAGATCGGCGGGGACTGGTATGACGCCTTCCGGCTGCCGGACGGCCGCCTGGCGGTAGCGGCCGGGGACGTCATGGGCAAGGGGCTGTCCGCCGCGGCCGGGATGGGCCGGGTGCGCAACGCGCTGCGTGCCCTCGCCCTGACCGACCCGCGGCCCGCGGCCGTCCTGTCCGGCCTGGATCGCCTGTTCAACGCGACCGAGCTCGACGAGCAGGTGACCACGGTGGCCTACCTGGTGTTCGACCCGGTGTCCGGCGAGGGCCTGGCGGGTAACGCGGGTCATCCGCCGCCGCTGCTCATGTCCCGCGACGCCCCGCCCCGGCTCGATCTGGGGGAGGCCGGGACGCCACTGGGCTGGGCCAGCCCCCGCCAGCAGTATGTGTTCCGGCTGCCGCCGGGTAACACCGCCGTGCTGTATTCCGATGGACTGGTGGAGAACCGGCGCCGGGGACTGGACGCGGGGCTCGACGAACTGGTGGCCGTGGCCGCGCAGGTCTCTCCCGGTGTGGCGGAGGATCCGGCCAGGCTGCTTTCGTTCCTGGTCGACCGCATGCTCACCGGTTATGAACAGGATGACGACGTGACCGTGCTGGTGCTGCACGTGCCGAGGCGGGACGGCGGGGCACCAGCTGCCGAGGGGGGCATCGCGCACGCCGCGGGGAGATCGGGTAGGGCATGACAGGGTCAGTCTGGTTGGAGATGGGGATGACCCGGCGGGAACATCCGGGTCCGCATGCGGTTCGAGCCACCCGTCGACTCCGCCTAAGGTGGTTGACGGGAGGAAGGCCAGGCGCAGCAGCGGTGCACTGCGGCGTTAGCCGGCACTCCTGGTCGGTCCCGGCATTGGGGTGCATGCAGTAGGGTCCATTGCCCGCTCACGTATGCAGGAGAGGTGTCTGTGTCGCCTGCCAGGTCGGACAGTCAGGTATCGCTCGCAGCTTGGCGGGCCGCCGTCCAGCGAAGGAAGGGGTGACCGCGGTGGCAAGCGCTGCAGGCTCCGCAGCGCGCAGGCAGCCCAGCCAGCAGGGCCAGGGCCGCCGGGCGCCAGCTCAGCAGTCTCCCGGACGGGCCGGATCGGGCGAGGCGTCCCGGTCACGCGCCGACGCCCCGGTTGCCCTGGTGGACCCGGAACTGGCGGCCGACGCAGCCGCGGCCGGGTCCCCGGCAGCGCGCGGGAAGCGCGCGCGGTCGCGCCGCGGGTCTGACTGGGACCCGGAGACCGGATCCGGCCGTAAGGGCCGGAAGGCGGCATCCGGTGAGGCAGGCGGCGGCGAGGCCGGCGGCCAGGGCGGGGCGCGTGGCAACGGCGCCGGCCCGGCTGACCCGCCGCGGGCGCTGCGGGAAGCCCCCGATCCCGACATGGAGCCCGGCGGCCTGGCGGCCGCCAGCGGCCCGGACGGTGAGGCGGAGCTGGACCCGGACAGCCTGGACGAGGTGACGGACCTGGAGGACGTGGCCGCCCTGGCCGACGCCGACATGGCCGGCCCGGATGAAGCCGACCTGGACGTCGAGGCCGCCCTGGCCGGGGTGGATCTGGACGAGCTGGGCGAGCTCGCGGAGGTCGACGTCGACGACGTGGTGGTGGACGTCGATCTCGAGGACGAGGACGGCGCCGGTGCGGCCGCCGAGGACCTGGACGAGGCGCTGGCCGGCCCCCCGCTGGCGGAGGCGGTGCCCGCCGGCGTGAGCGGCCCGGCCGGCGAGCCCGGCCCGGCGGCCGATGGCGGCGCAGCCGCCGAGCAGGCCGGCGGCGCCCGGCCCGGCACCGCCGAGGGCGAGGACGAGACGTTCGTCTACGGCGACGACGACGATGACCTGCCCGCCGCCCAGGTCGCCTCGGCGGGGGCGACCGCCGATCCGGTCAAGGACTACCTCAAGCAGATCGGCAAGGTGCCGCTGCTCAACGCCGAGCAGGAGGTCGAGCTCGCCAAGCGCATCGAGGCCGGGCTGTTCGCCGAGGAGAAGCTGGCCGAGGCCCCCACGGGCCTGCACGGCGACCAGCGATTCGACATGGAGTGGATCGCCGAGGACGGCCGCCGGGCCAAGAACCACCTGCTGGAGGCGAACCTGCGGCTGGTGGTCTCGCTCGCCAAGCGCTACACCGGCCGGGGCATGCTGTTCCTCGACCTGATCCAGGAGGGCAACCTCGGCCTGATCCGGGCGGTGGAGAAGTTCGACTACACCAAGGGCTACAAGTTCTCCACGTACGCGACCTGGTGGATCCGGCAGGCCATCACCCGGGCGATGGCCGATCAGGCGCGGACCATCCGCATCCCGGTGCACATGGTGGAGGTCATCAACAAGCTGGCCCGTGTCCAGCGGCAGATGCTGCAGGACCTGGGCCGCGAGCCCACGCCGGAGGAACTGGCGGCCGAGCTCGACATGACCCCGGAGAAGGTCATCGAGGTGCAGAAGTACGGCCGGGAGCCGATCTCGCTGCACACCCCGCTCGGCGAGGACGGCGACAGCGAGTTCGGCGACCTGATCGAGGACTCCGAGGCGATCCAGCCGGGTGAGGCGGTCAGCTTCACGCTGCTGCAGGAGCAGCTGCACTCGGTGCTGGACACCCTGTCCGAGCGGGAGGCCGGGGTGGTCTCGATGCGGTTCGGGCTGACCGACGGCCAGCCCAAGACCCTCGACGAGATCGGCAAGGTCTACGGCGTCACCAGGGAGCGCATCCGGCAGATCGAGTCGAAGACCATGTCGAAACTGCGCCACCCGTCACGGTCCCAGGTGCTGCGCGACTACCTGGACTGACTGACACCACCATGGGACCGGGCGGGCCGCCCCTGGCCGCTCCGGCGCCCGCGGCTATGCCGCGGCGCCGATCCGCTTGAGGAACTGCACGCCGATCTGCGGGCAGCCAAAGCCGCCCTGGGAGGCGTTGCACTGGTTCTGGCCGCCCCAGTTGTCCGCGTTCAGCCAGAAGTTGCTCACCGCGACCGACTTCGCATAGCTGTACTCGCGAACCAGCAGCCACACCGGGTGGACCAGCGGTGTATTGGTGCCCAGGCCCACCATGGCCAGGGTCCTGGTGCCAGCGGCGTGCCTGGCCGAGCGCACCACGTTCACCGCCGCGTGCACGCGTGACTCCCACGATGCCAGCTGCCAGGCGCCGTTCACCGAGCCCCAGGCCTGGCTCTGGATCGCGACCATGTACGCGCCGTCGCGTGCCGCCGCCATCCAGCAGTCCGGCCGGGAGGCGAGCGCCCCGCCGGTCGAGACGATCAGCGCGATGCCGTTCGCGCGCGCCAGGGCGGTGGCCTGGCCGATCCAGTACACCGGGTCGGCCGACTGGATGCGCGGCGACTGGGCTGCCGCCGGCGTGAGCGGCCACGACTCCAGGTCGTAGAGCGCGGTGTGGATGCCCAGGCCGGTGAAAAGACCGTCGCTGACGGCCTGGGCGAGCTCGTAGTAATTCTCCACCGCGAGCACGCTGTTGCCTGGCGCGCAGGTGGTGTCGTCGCTTTGCCCGTAGGTGGTGCCGTTCCACACCCCGCACAGCTGGTAGGTGACCGGTGGCAGCGCCACGCCGTCGTCGGCCGCCTGCGCGGCGAGCCCGGCCGACTGGTCGCCGGCGTTGTCCCACGGCTGCAGGTCCTGCCCCTTGACGAGCCAGTGCGTGGGTGCCGCCGCCGCGGGCGCTGGCGCCGCCGGGATCACCGCCGCGGCCACGGCCAGGGCCAGCACGCAGGCCGCCCGCATCACCTTCATGGGATCCCCCGTCCCCGTTCCCCTCCATCATGGGGGGCGGCGGCGGGGGCGCGCGAGCCGGGGTCAGCCCTGCGAGAGCCGCTCCGTCTCGTCCTGGATCTCGGCGCCGGCCCTGGCCAGCGCGTCGGCGTGCTGGCGGCTGTGGTGCGCGCAGAAGAGCAGTTCGCCGGAGCCGGGGAGCACGACACGCACGTAGGCCTGGGCGCCGCAACGGTCGCACAGGTCCATGGCGGTCAGCGGCGGGCTAGGAGCCATAGCACCGGTCATGTCGCCTCCCTCGTGTCGAGCCACCTGCAGAGGATCCAGCGGGTGTATCCCCCTCGTTCATCCTTCAATAAATACCCAACACAGCTGCTGACCCTCACGTTCCCATCCCGCGGCCTCATACGCCAAGAGCGAACGGCTGACTTCCCTGGTCGCCGTCCGTCATGCTGACCGCGTAGCTTGTGCGTTGTCCCAGGTGACGACGTCAGGTCTGGCGGCGTGGCTCCGCCCGGCTGTCGGCCGGGGCGGCTAGTCTGCCGTTCAGGCCGGTAAGATCTGCGGCTGCCCACCCTGTGGAGGAGAAGCCCCTGTGACCGCCGAACCCGCCGCCCCCGCCGGGCCGCCGGTCGTGGCCGCGCACCCCGGCGACGCCTACACGGCGCGCCACCTGTCGGTGCTGGAAGGCCTGGATGCCGTCCGCAAGCGGCCCGGCATGTACATCGGCTCCACCGACAGCCGTGGCCTCATGCACTGCCTGTGGGAGATGTTCGACAACGCGGTGGACGAGGCGCTGGCAGGCCACGGCACGGTCATCGAGGTGGTGCTGCACCCCGACGGGTCGGCGGAGGTGCGGGACAACGGCCGGGGCATCCCGGTCGACGTCGAGCCGAAGACCGGGCTCACCGGCGTCGAGCTGGTGATGACCCGGCTGCACGCCGGCGGCAAGTTCGGGGGCGGTTCCTACACCGCCTCGGGCGGGCTGCACGGGGTGGGCGCCTCGGTGGTGAACGCGCTGGCGACGCGGATGGATGTGAGCGTCGACCGGGAGGGGCACGAGTGGGCGGCCAGCTTCCGCCGGGGGGTGCCGGGGGAGTTCGCCGGGCCGGGGCCGAAGGCGTCCTTCACCCGCCGCGCGGGCCTGCGGAAGGTGCGCCGGGTGGCGAAGAAGGTCACCGGCACCAGGATCAGGTTCTGGCCCGATCCGCAGGTGTTCGTGCGCGACTCCCGGTGGAGCTTTGACGCGCTGAGGCAGCGGGCCCAGCAGACCGCCTATCTCGTGCCGGGCCTGGCCATCCGGATCCGCGACGAGCGGCCCCCCGGCGACGACATCCCGGCGGCGCTCGCGGACGCCGGGCTGACACGCGCAGAGGTGGCCGGCGCCGAGGGCCTGTCGGTGGTGCCAGACGAGCCTCAGCCGGCCGGCCCGGGCCGTGAGGAGGTGTTCAGGTTCGACGGGGGGATCAGCGAGTTCTGCGAGCACCTCTCGGCCGGTGAGCCGGTCACCGGCGTGATCCGGCTCGTGGGTTCCGGGCGGTTCACCGAGACGGTCCCGGTGCTCGACGAGCAGGGCCACATGACCCCGTCGGACGTGGAGCGGGAGCTGACCGTCGACGTCGCGCTGCGCTGGGCCGCCGGGTATGACACGGTGACCCGCTCGTTCGTCAACGTGATCGCCACCCCCAAGGGCGGCACCCACGTGACCGGTTTCGAGCGGGCGCTGGTGCGGGCGCTGAACGAGCAGCTGCGCGCGGCCCGGCTGCTGAAGAACGGCGACGAGCCCGCGGTCAAGGACGACGTGGCCGAGGGGCTCACCGCGGTGATCGCGGTCCGGCTGCCGGAGCCCCAGTTCGAGGGCCAGACCAAGGAGGTGCTCGGCACCCCCGCCGCCTC
>Ga0335079_10005701_pt1 | contig 14246 bp, 13 predicted proteins | sample Lox_Sample_33_FD_206719 | JGI IMG/M metagenome (GOLD analysis project Ga0335079, IMG submission 206719) | Soil microbial communities from Loxahatchee National Wildlife Refuge, Florida, United States - Lox_Sample_3.3 | ecosystem: Environmental > Terrestrial > Soil > Wetlands | place: USA...
GTCCGGCGCGGGCTGACGCGCGGCATGTGGTGCCCCTGGCCGGACTCGAACCAGCACGATGTTTCCACCACCTGATTTTGAGTCAGGCGCGTCTACCAATTCCGCCACAGGGGCAACCGATGATCTGCGCATGATCTTATCCGAAAACCGGTAGCCTCTTTTCGGGATCGTGCGCAATGCGGCACAAGCGGCGCGGATCATAGCGGCGCAAAAGGAAGGGTCAACGGCAAGCGGCGGGGCGCCAGAGCCTTTCAGCGCGGGCCGGGCAAGCCTATGATCGGCAGCGGAGCACCGATCGACAGGAGACCGCCATGAATGAAGAAGCCCTCAATATGTCGCTGCGCAAATTCCTCAAGGTGGTCGGCGTGACCTCGCAGCAGGAGATCGAGAAAGCGATCCGCGCGGCGGTGGCCGACGGCCGGCTCAAAGGCACCGAGAGCCTTCAGGCGCAGATGGTGCTTACCATCGGCAAAGTCGGCCTCACGCACAAGGTCGACGGCACGATCGATCTGGCCTAAATCGGCCGCTCAGTGCATCCCCAGAGCAAGCAGCGCAATCACGAGCGCGGCCGCAAGGCCCGTGGCGACGATCTTGACGTGAGTATTGCTATTGGCGGTCAGCAGCGTGGAGTTCATCGCGGCCGCTCCTAGATTGTCAGCGCGACAAACGCGCCGATGATGACACCCGCGGCGATCATCCAAAGCGCGAAGTCATCGTGCACGGTGATCGCCGCGACCTTGCCGGATTTGCGCATCAGATCCTCCTATTCGACGCTAGGGAGAATCGCGCATTGCAAAATCGGTGGGTTGATACCGATCAAATCGGGGCTAGGGACTTATACGGAGGCGGTCGCGATATTGCGCCGATCGAAGGCCGCCTCCATCTCGCGCCGCACTTTCACCGCTGCATCGTTTGCATCGTAGGCGACGTCTGCCCATTTCAGCGCGCCGCCTTCCGCGATGTCGCGCTTGAGCTTGACGTTGTGCGCGAGGCCGAGCGGCAGCAACTCATCGCGCAGCGAAATCTCGGCCGGCGTCTGCTTGCCCCAGACGCAGAAGCCGCCCTCGCCGTCCAGCATCTCGCCGGCTTTCAAATCGCGCTTGGCCGTCGCCACCACGTCGGAGCGGAAGCCGGTCGGCGCGCCGGTCGGCTCATGGCGCAGCGCGCAACTTGCGACCGAGATGCCGAGCTCCAGCCCGATCATGTGGATCGGCCGGTACAGCGCGGCGTACTTGCCGCTTCTGTCCGGCAGCATGGCGTATTCCTTGAAGCAGCGGCGCGCGTAGTCGGTCTCGCCCTCGAACACGACGTAGGTGCCGAGCGCGAGATGATGCGGCACGTCGCGGCCGTCCCGATAGACCGACGACGTTACTTCGGTGACCCCCGCCTTCTCCAGCGTACCGCCGTCCGCCTTCGGCTTGCACACGTCGGCCAATTCGAAGCGCGTCGCCGGCGGGAAATGCAGGCCGTCCGATTGCGGCACGAGGCCGGTGGCGTTGCACACCGCGGTCATCTCGATGCCCGACTTGGTGCCGTCGACGAAGGAGTTGAACATCTTCGGGTTGATCGACTTGCGGTCGGAAATGTTCAGATATTTGTCCAGAATGTCCCAGACATTGTCGGGATTGGACTGGTGATAGTGCGGCTCGTAACGCGTGCCTTTGCCGGCGCAGATCACCTTGAAGCCGGCGGCACGCGCCCAGTCGACGTGCTCGCAGATCAGCGCCGGCTGGTCGCCCCAGGCGAGCGAATAGACGACGCCGGCGGCCTTGGCGCGGCGCGCCAGCAAGGGGCCCGCCACCGCGTCGGCCTCCACATTGACCATGACGATGTGCTTGCCGTTCTCGATCGCCTGCAGGCAATGATGAATGCCGGCGCCGGGCACGCCGGTTGCCTCCACAATCACCTCGATGCGCGGATCGGCGATGAGCCGCTCGGCGCTGTCGGTGACCGCGGTCGTGCGCGCCTTGTGGGCGTCGTCGAGCGAAGCGGCAGCGTATTGGCTATCCGGCCAGCCGGCGGTTTTCAGTTGGCTGCGCGCCCGCGCCACGTCGAGATCGGCGACGCCGGCAACATGCAGGCCGCGCGTCAGCCGCGCCTGCGACAGAAACATGGCGCCGAACTTGCCGGCGCCGATGAGGCCGACGGTGACGGGCTTAGCCGCCGCTTCCCGTTCCAACAGTTTTGCGGAAAGGTTCACGCTCGCCGCTCCTTGAGCGCGCGACGGAAACACAGCCGGCGCTGCGGCACAAGACGCCGCCTCTCGTCATTCCGGGGCGCACGCGCGAGCGTGCGCCAACGCGCCGTCCCGGAATGACAGGAACTGAGATTACTGGCAGAGCGCGCGGGAGACGAACGTTTCGGTGCGGCATTCCGGGCCGCTGTTGCGGCCGGCCAGATAGACTTTCGCCGGACAGACCTCGGCGGTGGTCATGTCGACGCTCTTGCCGGAGTCGAAGCCTTTGCTCTTGCACATGGTATTGGCCGCGACCACGCAATCGGGCGCGCCGTTCGGCGCGATCGTGCACTTCTCGTGACCGGTCACCACGCGCGCGCCCGGGATGCGGGTGACCGCGCCGGCGGCATTCTTGGCGTCTTCGACGGTCGAGCGGGCGGCAAGGCCGGCTTCGTGGCCGAGATTTTCCACTCCCGAGCGGGCGCCGCTCAGACCGGAGCCGAGCCTGGAGGTCTGCTCGTCAATCCAGCGTCCGACCGCACTGAGGAAGCCGGGCGCTTCGGCTTGCGCCGCCTTGCCGGCGTCCTGCGCAAAGGCAAGCGCGGCAGTGAACACAATCGCGCCCGCGCCGAGCAGCGCGGCGGTCCGTCCGGCGATCATTGCAGCGGGGTGCGTGGTGCCCATAGCCAGTCAATTCGACATGCGGGCGGGCTTGATGCCCCGTCCCGCGGCATTCGCGCCGACAAGCCGGTTAGGATGCCGAGGTGGCGAAAATGAGGACGCTATCCGATCAAATAGAGCGCCACCACGATGCCGATGATGAGGACGGCCAAGAACAGCCAGGTCCATAAAGCCAGCCTTTTCTCGATGATATGCCGCGCCGCGTCGCCGTACCGGTGAAGCAGGAAGGCCAGGATGAAAAAACGGGCGCCGCGGGTGATCAGCGACAGCAGCACAAAGAGCAAGAAGTTGTAGCCGGCAAATCCTGACGTGATGGTGACGATCTTGTAGGGGATGGGCGTGAGCCCCTTGAGCAGGATGATCCAGGCGCCCCACTGGGCGTAGGCGGCGCGGAAGGCCTCGACCTTGTCGCCGTAGCCGTAGAGGTGGATCAGCCAGGCGCCGACCGAGTCATAAAGCAGCGCGCCGATGCCGTAGCCGAGGATCCCGCCGCTAACCGAGGCGACCGTGCACCAGGCGGCGATGCGGAAGGCCCGGTCCGGCCGCGCCAAAGACATCGGCACCAGCATCACGTCGGGCGGGATCGGAAAGAACGAGCTTTCGGCGAACGCCACTGCGGCCAGGATGCCGATCGCGTGCGGCCGTCCGGCGGCGGCGACGCACCAGTCATACAATCGGCGGAGCAAAGAACGCGACTCGGCGGCCTGAACGGTCATACTCGTCTCTCAGGGAGAAGGAAGCAGGATCAGCGGCGCTTGCGGATGCGCCTGGTTTCCAGCGCCACGACCTTACGTCGTGCCGTGCTTTGTACTAGATCCTTTGGCACTTTTTCGGCAATGCCGAACATCTGCTCGCGCCGCCGCATTTCGGCCCAGACGTCGTCCGGATGGACCCCGGAATGCACCCAGAGCACCACCAGATTGTAGAGCAGATCGGCGCTTTCGCGGACCACCGCCTCGGGCTGGCCGTGCATGGCGTCGATCACGACTTCGACCGCTTCTTCCGCCAGCTTTTTGGCCATTTTGGCGCGGCCGGCGCGCAAAAGCCGCGCTGTGCGCGACTTCGCCGGGTCGGTGCCCCGGGCGGCAATCACGGCGTCATAGAGCCTGCTGACCGAATCAGCCATGCAAATACCTTACCCGATCTGCGGCTTAAACCGGTTAACGCCTACTAAATATGGTGGCGCAGGGCCGGCGGCGGCGCCCCGATTGGTAAGGCAACACCGGTTATTGCTCATCGTCCGCCAGCAGGCCGGCGTTGCCGCCGGCGGCCGCGGTGTTGACCGTCACCGTCTGCTCGAGCGCAAAGCGGGGCAGGTAATGCGGTCCGCCCGCTTTCGGGCCAGTGCCGGAAAGTCCACTGCCGCCAAAGGGTTGCGAACCGACCACGGCGCCGATCATGTTGCGGTTGACATAGACATTGCCATTGGCGAGCCGGCTGGCGATGCGCGCGGCGGTGGCGTCGATGCGCGAATGGATGCCCAGCGTCAGCGCGGTGCCGTTGCCGGCAAGGTCGTCGAGCAGCCGGTCGAGTTCATCGGGACGCCAGCGCACGACGTGCAGCACCGGCCCGAAGACTTCTTCTTTTAATTCGCTGGCGCCATCGAGCTCGATGACCGCCGGCGCGACGTAGGTCCCGCGCGCTGGTACTGCGCCCGGCCAGCGGAACCGCAGCGCGCCGTGCATGTCGGCGATCCAGCGCTCGAGCCCGGCACGCGCCGCGGCGTCGATCACCGGCCCGACCTGCGTCGCCGGCTCGCGCGGATCGCCCAGCTCGAGTTCGCGCGCCGCGCCCTCGACCATGTCGAGCACGCGGTCGGCGACGTCGTCCTGCACGCACAACAAGCGTAACGCCGAGCAGCGTTGGCCGGCGGAGCGGAAGGCCGAGGCGATGACGTCGTCGGTCACCTGTTCGGGCAGCGCGGTGGCGTCGACGATCATGGCGTTGATGCCGCCGGTCTCCGCGATCAGCGCCGCGATCGGGCCATCCTTGGCGGCGAGCGTGCGGTTGATGAGGCGCGCGACTTCGGTCGAGCCGGTGAAGGCGACGCCGGCAACGGCGGGATGCGCGGTGATGAGGCTGCCGACCTTGCCGTCACCCGGCACCAGATGCAGCGCGCTCGCCGGCACGCCGGCCGCATGCAACAACTTGACCGCCTCATGTGCGATCAGCGGCGTCTGCTCGGCGGGCTTGGCAACGACACTGTTGCCGGTCACCAGCGCCGCCGTCACTTGGCCGGTGAAAATCGCCAGCGGAAAATTCCACGGGCTGATGCAGACGAAGACGCCGCGCCCGCGGCTGCGCAGCTCATTGCTCTCGCCGGTCGGACCGGGCAGCGCCCGCGGCGCGAAGGCGCGGCGCGCCTCGCCCGCGTAATAGCGGCAGTAGTCCGCGGCCTCGCGCACTTCGGCAACGCAATCGTCGAGCGTCTTGCCGGCCTCGCTCTGCAACAGCGCGATCAGCCGCCCGCGGTTTTGCTCGATCAGATCGCCGGCGCGCTCCAGCGCGGCCGCGCGCTCGGCGACCGGGGTCGCATCCCACGCTAGGAACCCGGCTTGAGCCGCGCTCATCGCCGCGGCGGCAATGGCTTCGTCGCCCTCCTGCACCGAACCGGCGCTTTCGCCGTCGATCGGCGAAGTCACGTTGCGTTCACGCCCCGCGAGCGCAACGCCGTCGACGAGCGGCGCGGCCTCCACGGTTCGCCGCGACGCGCCGATCTCGGCCAGCAGCGTCGCGACCGCGGCGGCATCGCCGAACTCGAGGCCGGCCGAGTTGCGCCGCTCGGCTCCGAACAGATCGCGCGGCAGCGGGATATGTGGATGCCGCGCTTTGTTGGCCCCGCCGATCCAACTCTGCGGCCGGCGCAGCACAGTCTCGAGCGGCACGGAAGGATCGGCGGCGAATGATACGAACGACGAGTTGGCGCCGTTCTCCAGCAGACGCCGCACCAGATAGGCGAGCAGATCGGCATAGCCGCCGACCGGCGCATAGACTCGGCAGGTCAACTCCGGCGATTCCGTGAGCAGCGCGTGATAGAGCGCCTCGCCCATGCCGTGCAGGCGCTGGAATTCGTAGTCGTGCGTATCGCCGGCATCCTCGATAACACTCGCGACAGTCAGCGCATTGTGGGTGGCGAATTGCGGATAAAGCCGCGGCCGCGCCGCTAATAATTTCCGTACGCAGTCGAGGTAGCAGAGATCGGTCATCGCCTTGCGGCTGAACACCGGATAGTCGGCAAGCCCGCGCTCCTGCGCGCGTTTGATCTCGGTGTCCCAATACGCGCCCTTGACCAGCCGCACCATCAGCCGGCGGTCGAGCGCCACAGCCGCGGCGGCGAGCCAATCGATCACCGCGGGCGCGCGCTTCTGATAGGCTTGCACGGCAAGGCCGAAGCCGTCCCAGCCCGAAAGCGACGCATCGCGCAGCACGGCGGTGAATACATCGAGCGACAATTCCAGCCGGTCGGCTTCCTCGGCATCGACGGTGAGATTGAGCTCGTAGCTTTTCGCGCGCCGCGCCAGCGCGAGCAGCCGCGGCGCAAGCTCCCTGAGCACGCGCTCGCGCGCGAGCGGCTCGTAGCGCGGATGCAGCGCCGACAGCTTCACCGAAATGCCCGGCCGCCGCGGCAACGCGGCATCGCCGGCGCGCGCGCCGATGGCGCCGATGGCGGAAAAATAAGACTCGAAATAGCGCTCGGCGTCGGCGGCGGTGCGAGCGCCCTCGCCCAGCATGTCGAAGGAATAGAGAAACTCGCGCCCTGCCTCGGCGCGCTTGAGCGCCTCCTCGATGGTCTGCCCGAGGACGAAATGCGAGCCAAGCAGGCGCATGGCCTGGCGCGTCGCCGCGCGCACGGCCGGCAAACCGAGCCGCTTGACCAGCGCCTCGACGATGCCCTCCGGCGTCTCGCCCGGATGAATGACGCGCGCGGTGATACCGAGCGTCCAGGCCGAGGCCGACACCAGCAGCGCGGTCGAGCGCGCGTCGTGATGCGTCCAGTCGCCGGCTTTCAGCTTGTCCTCGATCAGGCGGTCGGCGGTGTCGGCGTCGGGCACGCGCAGCAGCGCCTCGGCCAGCACCATCAGCGCCAGGCCTTCCTTGGTGGAGAGCGCGTAGGCATGCAGGAAATCCTCCACCCCGCCGAGCCCGCCAACACGCGCGCGGATCGCCGTCACCAGCTTAGTCGCGCGCCGATCAATGCGCGCCTCGGCGTCTGCGGAGCGGCCAGAGCCGGCGAGCAGCGCGGCCGCCAGGCCCTCGTCGGCCGGCGCATAAGGCGCACGGAACGGCGCAATGTCGCGCATCGCGGCTGGCTGTGCCGGCGGCATCGATCGGCCTCCAAGCGTTCAGCCTCAGATTATATGAAACTCGCGATTCTCGCGTGCCGCCAAGGAGCGGACCGTTGACGTCAGGCGGCGTTGCCAGCCTTACGCGCCGCGGCAACGCCTGGCCGCGCCGCCGCCGGATCGGGCTTCGAGTCGTAGAACATCGCGGCGATGTCGTCGGCCAGTTCCTCGTAGATGGCGCGGGCGCCGCCCTCGCGCACATAGATGCCGCTGTAAAGATCTGGCAGCTTGGGCAGCGGGGCATCTTCCCAGATGGCCAAGCCGAGCTTGTTGGCGCGCTGACGGGTGACCGCCATGATGCCGAGCCCGGCGTTGACCGCGACAGTTAGACTGGCGGCGCCCGGACTGGTCAACACATCTTCCCAATTGAGGCCGGCCGACTGCAGCACCTGCACCGCGGCGCGGTGATAGACGCAATGTTCGCTGTAGGCGACCAGCGGCACCGGCTTGTCGGGATCGATGCGGGTCGCGGGGTTATGCACCCAGACGACTTCCTGCGCGCGGCTGTAGCGGGCGTCGTGCGGCGGCATCATCGACAGACCGAGCATGATGTCGATGTCGCCGCTGCGCAGTTGGCGCACCAGCGGATCGTAATTGTCGCTGCGGATGACGAAGCGCACGTCCGGCCGCCGCTCGCGGAACTGGGCGAAGACCCCAGGCAACTGCGAGGCGATGTATTCGCTCGGCGTGCCGACGCGGATCACCAATTCGGGGCGCGGGCCGGTGTCGCGAATGTGCACGATCTGGTCGTTGATCGAGAGCAAGCGGCGCGCGTAGCTCACCACCAGCTCGCCTTGCGCCGTCAGGCTGACGCCTTGCACGCTGCGGTCGAACAGATCGCCGCCGAGCAGCGACTGCAGACGTTTGATTTGCGCGCTGACCGCCGGCTGGGTCACGCCGAGCCTGACCGCCGCCTTGGTGAAACTGCGCAGGTCGACCACTGCAACGAAAGTGCGCAGCAGATCGGTCGGAATATTCGTCATCGGCCCAGGCGCCTCTCTCAAAAGTCGGGCCGCCAGATCATATGCGTGCCAATGAACGCAACGACGACCTTTACAACTCTAACACGTCCCGGCTTGCAATCAATTTTTGCGCGAGCAAAGGCAGGCGGTCTTGCCTTTTGTCAATTGACGCGCGCTATCCATCAGCCGGCGAGCGCGGGCTGACAGCGCGCTATTTGATGCGCTCGAGGATGCTCACGTAATTCGCTACCGCCGTGCCGCCCATGTTGAAGATCCCGCCGAGCCGCGCGTTCTTCACCTGCAGATCGCCTGCAGTTTCGGTGAGCTGCATTGCGGTGAGCGCATGCATCGACACGCCGGTGGCGCCGATCGGATGACCTTTCGCTTTCAAACCGCCGGACGGATTGACCGGCAGCTTGCCGTCTTTCTGCGTCCAGCCTTCCTTGATGGCGCGCGCGCCCTGTCCTTCGGCGGTCAGGCCCATGGCCTCGTACTCGATCAGCTCGGCGACGGTGAAACAGTCGTGCGTCTCGACGAAGGACAGATCGCCGAGCGCGAGGCCCGCCTTGGCCAGCGCGCGCTGCCAGGCTTGCGCGCAGCCTTCGAACTTCAAGATGTCGCGCTTGGCCATCGGCAGGAAGTCCTGCACGTGCTCGGCGGCGCGGAATGCCACCGCCCTGTTGAGCCTGAGCGCGGTCTCCACGTCGGCCAGCACCACCGCGGCGGCGCCGTCCGAGACCAGCGAACAATCGGTGCGCTTGAGCGGGCCGGCGACGAAGGGATTCTTCTCGCTCTCGGTGCGGCAGAACTCGTAGCCGAGATCCTTGCGCATCTGCGCGTACGGATTGCCGACGCCGTTCTTGTGGTTCTTGGCGGCGATCATCGCCAGCGCGTCGGACTGGTCGCCCCATTTCTGGAAATAGAGCGCGGCGATCTTGCCGAAGATGCCGGCGAAGCCGCCGTCGATATCGGCTTCCTCGCGCACGTAGGACGCCTTCAAGAGGTTGCGGCCGATTTCGGCTGCGGGCGTCGCCGTCATCTGTTCTACACCGACCGCAAGGACGATGCGCGCCGCGCGCGCCTCGATGCTCTTAATGCCCTGATGCACCGCCGCCGAACCGGTGGCGCAGGCATTCTCGACACGGGTCGCGCGCTTGAATCGCAGGTCGGGCGAGGCCTGCAGCACCAAGGCGGCGGTGAAATCCTGTGGAGAAAAGCCGGCGTTGAAATGACCGAGCACAATCTCGTCGACGTCCTTGGCCGCGACCCCGGCGTCGGCCAGCGCCTCGCCGGCGACCCGCACGATCAGGCTCTCGACGCTTTCACCGCTGAGTTTTCCGAACGGGGTATGGGCCCAGCCGACGATGCAAGCGGTCATCGAACCCTCCTTTGCCGAACTTTGGTCGCATTGGTCGGCGATGTACGGCGAATAACCATGATCGAAACCGGCGGCAGGTGGACATTGCCGACCGTCGCAAGCATAAATAGCCTAGCGTCATGGCCTAGGAAACCCACTCGTTTCCCAAGGCCCGAGGCCCTGAACTGGACCGCGACCCTTGCCACATTGCGCTAGCCATCGAGTTCCCCTTTTCGTTTTGGCCCTCGCGGCGGCGCTTGCGCTTGCCGCGCCAACGCAGGCGCGCGCCGAGGCGCAGCTCCTGATCGAGGCGTCGACCGGCAAGGTGCTGCACGCGGAGAACGCCACGTATCCGTGGTATCCGGCCTCCGTCACTAAATTGATGACCGCCTACACCACGCTGCGCGCCATCAAGGAAGGCCGCATCGGTTTCAACACGCTGCTCATTGTCTCGCGCAACGCGGCGGCACAGCAGCCGACCAAAATGGGCTTCAAGGTCGGCACCATGGTCACCGTCGACAACGCGCTCAAGATGCTGATGGTAAAATCGGCGAACGACATGGCGGTGACGATCGCCGAAGGCGTCGGCGGCTCGATCGAGGGCTTCGCCGATATGATGAACGCCAATGCGCGCCGGCTCGGCATGACCGAGTCGCACTTCGTCAATCCGAACGGGCTGCCGGCAGAGAACCACGTCACCTCGGCGCGCGACCTCGGCATTCTCGCGCGCGCGCTGATCCAGGAATTCCCGGAAGACGATTTCTACTGGCACATCCACGCGATCCAGTACGGCACTCGCGTGATACACAATTACAATTCACTGCTCGACCGCTATCCCGGCGCCGACGGCATGAAGACCGGCTTCATCTGCGCCTCAGGCTACAACGTCGTGGCTTCGGCGACCCGCAACGGCCGCCGCCTGATCGCCATCGTGCTCGGCGCCTATTCCGGCGCGGTGCGCGCGCAGAAGGCGGCGCAGTTGCTGGAGAACGGATTCAACGGCGGCGGGCTGTCGTGGCTGACGCCCTCGCTCGGCACCGTCGATCAGCTCGCGCCGATCGACGCGCAGCCGCCCAATCTGCGCGATGAAATGTGCGGCGGCCACCGCCGCAAGCCGCCGTCGGAGGACAACGACGAAGACCAGCAAGAGGCCGCGACCGGCGACGCCGGATCGGCGCAGGCCTTCATGCTGTCCGCCCTGCGCCCGGCGAACGGCAAGTTCGTGCTCGGTCCGCCGATCGACACCGAAGCGCCGATCAAGGTGTTCACCGGACCGCCCGACCATCCCGACGCGGTGCAAGTCGCCGAACCGCGCGCGAAGAAGAAAAAGCGCGTCGCCAAGAAAGGCGGCGGCGAAAGCAAAGACTCCGCCGAAAAGAAAGACGGCGCCAAGACCGCGAGCACACCCAAGCGCGCCAAGCACCCGAAGCCGAAAATCAGTTCGGCGAACTGATGCCCGAGGCCGGCCATAGCTCGGATCGGCGCGGCCCGCCGGAGCCCATCCCGCTCACCGTCCTCACCGGCTTCCTCGGCGCCGGCAAGACCACGCTGCTCAACCGGCTGCTGAAGGACCCGGCGCTTAGCCAGACCGCCGTCATTATCAACGAATTCGGCGACGTCGCGCTCGATCACCTACTGGTCGAATATATCGGCGACAACATGGTGCTGCTGCAGTCCGGCTGCCTGTGCTGCACCATGCGCGGCGATCTGGTCGACGCGCTGGAGACGCTGCTACGCGATCTCGACAACCGGCGCTGCACCTTCCGCCGCGTGCTGATCGAGACCACCGGCCTCGCCGATCCGGCGCCGCTGCTGCACACCGCCATGGCGCATCCTTATCTCGTACTGCGCTACCGGCTCGACGGCGTGGTAACCGTCGTCGATTGCCTCAACGGCGCAGCGACGCTCGATGCGCATGCCGAACCGGTGAAACAGGCGGCAGTCGCCGACCGCATCGTGTTGACCAAAACCGATCTCGCCACCGCCGAGCAGCGCGACGGTATGCTGGCGCGGCTGCGTGCGCTCAATCCGGCAGCGCCGATTCTCGACGCTGCCAAAGGCGAGGCGACGGCGGAGCGGATGTTGAACTGCGGACTCTACGATCCCGAGCGCAAGATTCCCGACGTGAAGAAATGGCTCGCCGCCGAGGCCTATGCCGGCCACGACCATCATCACCACCACAATGTGAATCGCCACGACGAGCATATCGGCTCGTTCGTCCTGACCGCCGAGGCCGCGGTCCCGGCCGGCACGCTGGAGATGTTCCTCGAGCTGTTGCGCGCCAATTATGGCGCCCAACTGCTGCGCGTTAAGGGCATCGTCAAGCTCGCCGAAATGCCGGACACGCCGGTCGTCGTGCACGGCGTGCAGCACGTCTTCCATCCGACCGCTCGCCTCGAGCGCTGGCCCGACGACGACCACCGCACCCGCCTCGTTTTCATAACCCGCGACCTGCCCGAACGCACCGTGCGCGAATTGTTCGAGGCCTTCCTCGGCGCAGCCAGCGTGGACCGGCCCGACCGCACCGCGCTCGCCGACAACCCGTTGGTGCCCTTCGGCGGGGTGGATCGGTAGCGCTTTGTCATTCCCGGTTCGCTACTTCGCGGCTGCCGGAATGACGGATTTACTTGCGCCGCCGCGCGGTTCGAATCATGCTCATCCCGCCCGCCGGCCATGCCGAGAGCCGGCGGCAACTGGGGAAAATGCCTATGCAACGGCCCTGGCTCACGCATTATCCGCCGGGCGTGCCCGCCGAAATCGACCCGACGCGCTATCCCTCGCTGGTGGCGATGTTCGAGCAGAGCTTTAAGACCTATTCTGCGCGCGAGGCCTGCGTTTGCATGGGCAAAAGCCTGACTTATGCCGAACTCGACGCGGCCTCGCGCGCCTTTGCCGCCTGGCTGCAGAGCAAGGGGCTCAAACGCGGCGCCCGCGTCGCCATCATGATGCCGAACGTGCTGCAATATGCGGTGGCGATCGCCGGCATTTTGCGCGCCGGCATGACCGGGGTGAACGTCAACCCGCTGTACAAGCCGCGCGAACTGGAATTCCAGCTCAAGGATTGCGGCGCCGAGGCCATCGTCGTGCTGGAGAATTTCGCCGCCGTGCTGCAGGAGGCGCTGCCGCAGACCGACGTGAAGCATGTGGTGATCGCGAGCATGGGCGACATGCTCGGTGCGCTGAAGGGCATGGTGGTCAACACCGTCGTGCGGCACGTCAAGAAGATGGTGCCGGCCTATTCGCTACCCGGCGCGACCAAGTTCAACGATGCGCTTGCGCTCGGCGGCAATTTGCCGTTCACCCGCGCCGTGGTCGGGCCCGACGACATCGCTTTCCTGCAATATACCGGCGGCACCACCGGCGTCGCCAAAGGTGCGATGCTGCTGCATCGCAATCTGGTCGCCAACATGCTGCAGGTGGAAGCGTGGAACCAGCCGATGGTGGCGGTCCCGCCGGTGGCCGACCGGATCATCGTCGTCACCGCGCTGCCGCTCTACCACATCTTCGCGCTGACCGCGTGCTTCCTGTTCGCCATTCGCACCGGCGGCATGTGCATCCTGATCACGAACCCACGCGATATCCGCGGGCTGATCAAGGACGTGAGCCGCTACAAGGTGAACCTGTTCCCCGCGGTGAACACGCTCTACAACGCGCTGCTCCATCATCCCGACTTCGGCAAGCTCGATCTGAGCATGCTCAAATCCGCGGTCGCCGGCGGCATGGCGGTGCAGAAGGGCGTGGCGGAAGCCTGGATGAAGGCGACCGGCAAGCCGATCGTCGAGGGCTACGGGCTGTCGGAAACGTCTCCGGTGCTCACCTGCAACCGCGGCGACATCGCCGAATGGACCGGCACCATCGGCTTTCCGGTGCCCTCGACCGACATTTCGATCCGCGGCGAGGACGGCCTCGAGGTGCCGATCGGCGAGCACGGCGAAATCTGCGCGCGCGGCCCGCAGGTGATGCCGGGATACTGGAATCGCCCGGACGAGACCGCCAAGGTGATGACCGCGGACGGCTTCTTCCGCACCGGCGACGTCGGCGAGATGGACGCGCAAGGCCGCGTCAAGATCATCGACCGCAAGAAGGACATGATCTCGGTGTCCGGCTTCAAGGTGTACCCCAACGAGGTCGAGGACGTCGCCATGATGCAGGGCGGCGTCCTGGAATGCGCCGCGGTCGGCGTGCCGGACCCGCATTCGGGCGAGGCGGTCAAACTGTTCGCGGTGAAGAAGTCGCCCGACCTCGACGAACAGAAGCTGCGGCAGTATCTGCACAGCCAGCTCGCCGGCTACAAAGTGCCGAAGCAAATCGAGTTCCGCAAAGAGCTGCCGAAGACCAATGTCGGCAAGATCCTGCGCCGCGCGCTGCGGGACGAACCATGAGCGAAGCGGCCGCGCTGCCGTCGGCGGCCGACGTGATCGCGTTCTGGCGGCAGGCCGGGCCGGAGCGCTGGTTCGAGAAGGACGCCGCCTTCGACGACGAAATCCGGCGGCGCTTCCTTAGGCTGCACGAAGCGGCGGCGAGCGGTAAGCTCACCGCATGGGAAGCCAACGCCGAAGGTGCGTTGGCGCTGCTCATTCTGCTCGATCAGTTCCCGCGTAACATGTTCCGCGGGTCAGCACGCGCCTTTGCCAGCGATCCGCTGGCGCGCGCTATTGCCAGCCGCGCCATCCTCAACGGCTTCGATGGCGCATTTCCCGATATGCGCAACTTTTTCTATTTGCCGT
>Ga0335079_10005702_pt1 | contig 14243 bp, 10 predicted proteins | sample Lox_Sample_33_FD_206719 | JGI IMG/M metagenome (GOLD analysis project Ga0335079, IMG submission 206719) | Soil microbial communities from Loxahatchee National Wildlife Refuge, Florida, United States - Lox_Sample_3.3 | ecosystem: Environmental > Terrestrial > Soil > Wetlands | place: USA...
TGAAACCCGATGGGACGGCGACACGAGCTATCCGCACACCACCGGATGTGATGGAACCAGTTCCAAATTCTTCCCGCCGACCTCCTCCACGTAGGGGATCCGCCGCACGAGCCTTAACAGCTCTACGAGAAGCTCAGAACCACCGCAATGCAACGCTTGCTGGCCAGCAAGAAAACCGTTGTGGCTTGCGCGGTGGGCGCAAACCTCTATCCGATTTCACGATAACCCATCCCTTTCGACAACCCAGCGAATCCCGTCCGTAACTAGCGCAAAACAAACGATAAATTCTTTGAAAAATCTGTGACTGCGCGAGGATCGCGCCGCGTCTCATTCTTCGATTCACGCATCGCCGCGCTTCGAGCGCGATAATGGTGGGTTGCGGTCCGCCCCCGCACCGGGTATGTCAATCGTTACTATTTTTCTTCTCGCGATCGCCGGCCTCGCGACGATCGGCATGGGCATCTTCTTCTGGAGGATGCTCCGATCCGAATGGAATGCCGCCAAGGGTTGTATGCTCTGCCGGAAACAACTGTCAGAATCGGGAACCCGGAAATGTACGCACTGTGGGCTGACCATCTGTCTTTCCTGCGCGGAGAAAGGCCCGAATTGCCCGCACTGCCGGAGGGCCTGGCCGCGTGCGGAAAACATTCAGGAAAGACCGGGGGATGAGCCACCGATGCACCCCGCGCGACCCTGAGCGAGTATCTGGTGGAGGCGGGGGGAGTTGAACCCCCGTCCGAGAAAGCCCGTACTGAAGAGACTACGTGCGTATCCGGCTCATTATTTTCGGCGGCCGCCTCAGAACCGGCGAGAATTGCGGCAACCTAGCCCGATTGAGTGTCAGCCGCCGGCTCCGGACCGAAGCCTTTGGCCCATCCCGCAAAATGACGCTCACTCACCGCCGCGCGGGCTCAGCGGCTGGAGCGGCCACCTAATTACTTAGGCAGCGTAAGCAAACTGCTGATTGGCAGTTTTGGTTTTCCGATCGTTTAACGGGAGCTCGGAACCCGGCACGCCTCCCCACCACGATTCAATCCCGTCGAATCCGTTACGCCCCCACACCGGTTGCGCAGATGGGTACTACAACCCTATTTTACCAAAGCCCGCGCGTATAATCGAAATATGCATAGCCGGGGTGGGTTCCTTCGCTTGCTCGTTCCGAGCCTGGTGCTGGCCGGGGCCTTTTGCGCCTCCGCCGCCGAGATGACGAAGCTCACCATCCAGGTCAAGACCGACACCGGCCGGCCCGTCGACCGCGCCGCCGTCGTCGTCCGCTTTGTCCAGGGCCGCAACTACATCAAGCTCGGAAAGAAGATTCGAACCACCTACGAACTGCGCACCAACGAAGAAGGCCAGGCCAACATCCCCGAGATCCCGCAAGGCACGATTCGCATCCAGATCATCGCCAAGGGCTACCAAACCTATGGCCAGGATCTGGAAGTGACCGAACCCGAAAAGACCATCGACATCACGCTCCAGCCGCCGCAGCCGCAATACAGCGCACACTGATCGCTACGGCAGCACGTACGTCACTCCCAACGTGAACTGAAACGAGTTTTTCTTGAATCCCGGCGGAGGATTGTTCAGGAACGTGTCGATTACGCCGGCGGACCCACTCAGCCGCTTGTAGACGGGGATCGTCAGCAGCGTGCTGAACGCCGCCGAATACGCATTCGTGTTGTTCCAGGCCGGCGTCGCCGATAAGCTTTCATCGAGCGTCGCTCCCCGCGCGAATTTTCGAAGATAATGCTCGGAAAATACCGAGCCCACCAGGCTCTCGGTCGGCTGCGTGACGCCGTTGGCGGCCGGCAGAAACTGCTGGCGGATATAACTGACGCTTCCTTTCAGATCCAGTTGCTCGACCGCGTTTTTCACGACGGTCCATCCGATTCCGCCGTTATACGTTTGCTGCAGATCGAGGCCCTGGGAATAGTTGTGATCGAAATCCGCCTGCCCGAAGCCAAACACCGACGAGGTGAAATATTGATCCTGCTCGGCGGCGCCATGAAAGATCGAGGTCTTGATGGTGGTCGCCCCGGGCTGGGTGAGTTGGCCGTACGATTCGGTAAACGCGAATGACGTGCGATAACTCGGGTGGAGCCAGTCTTCGGTCGGCTCGGCGCGAACCACGCTGGCGCCGGCGGTGAACGTGTGGTTGGTCTGTGTCGCCTGCACTATTGTGGCGCCGGCTGTGATCGTGCCGGTCCAATCATTGAAAAATCCCGGCGTACGGTTTGCGGCCCGCTGAAACGACTCTTCATCGATGATCACCGCCGATTGAGCCAGCGGAATCGGCTGCACCGGCGAGCCCGGCGCCGCCGTGATCTGCAGCGTCTGGTTCTGCATCTGGAGCGTTCCGATCGGAATATCGAGAGGAGTGTGGTGCCTTTTGAACTTCACGCCCTGGCGGAGCACCGCCACCTTGCCTGCCGTGTCGAGCTCCCGCACTTTGCTCCAATCGACGGTCAGATTCCCCAGGGCATCGCTCTTGAACGTCACGGAAGAGTCGGTCGCCCGGACGAAATGTCCGGCGAGCTTATCGCCATTGGTGAAGATGATGGTGTCGGGAGAATTCGCCTGCGCATGGACCAGTGCCACGGCGACAGTCGACAGAAGAAGCCGGCAACCTGCTTTCCACGATTTGTGCATTGGGCGCCTCAGCAAGTGAACTTGAACCAGAGCATCATCGCTAAGTAGCGTCGGGCGGCGTTTGCGTCGCCGGCGCTACTAACGTCAAGTCTACACTGGGCGCGCTACGCCTTGAGCGCTGAAGCGCGAAGGCTTGCTGCGCGCGTACGATGGATCACGCCAGGTCGAATTTCTCCTGGTGCAACTGGTAATCGCTCTTCACAATCACAGTCCGCCCGAGCACTTCCTCAATCTCCTGAAGATATGAGTTCTGGTTGGACTTGAGCAACTTCGCCACATCCGGGGAAACCCGTAGCATGACGTCCTTGCCTTCGAGAGCTTTGGCGATTTTCTGAGCTTCCTGCAGGATCTCCCCGACCACGGTCTGCGGGCTCTTCACGTAGCCCGCACCCTCGCAATAGGGGCATGGCGTGCACAGCGTCCGCTCCAGGCTCTGCTTGACGCGCTTGCGGGTGATCGCGACCAGCCCGAAATCATTGAACTGGAGAATCTTGTAGGGCGCACGATCGGCCCGCATGGCTTCTTCGAGCGTCTGCATCACCTTCTGGCGATTCTTGCGCTCGTCCATGTCGATGAAGTCGACCACGATGATGCCGCCCAGATCGCGCAGCCGAATCTGGCGCACGATCTCCTTGATGGCATCGGTGTTGGTCTTGACGATGGTATCCTCGAGCCGGTTCGATTTGCCCACGAACTTGCCGGTGTTCACGTCGATCGCCACCAGCGCCTCGGTCTGGTTGATCACGATGTAGCCGCCCGATTTCAGCCATACCTTGGGCCGTAGCGCTTTTTCGAGCTCCGCCGTGATGCCGAACTCTTCGAAGATCGGGTTCGAGCGCGTGTACAGCTTCACGCGATTCACCAGCGCCGGCTGGAAGCGCTGCACGAACTGGAGCACGCTTTCGTAGACTTCCTCGTTATCCACCCAGATGCTTTTGAACGACGAAGTAAGCTGATCGCGGAGCACACGTTCCACTACGTTCAGGTCGTGATGCAGCAACGCGGGCGCGGGCTTTCGTTCCGCCTTCTGGCGGAGGTCGAGCCACAGGTTATAGAGGAACATCATGTCGGCGCGCAGTTCCTCTTCGGTATGCCCGTCGCCGGCCGTGCGCACGATGAACCCGCCGGGAATGCCAACGCGGTTGGTCTGCAACACGCGCTTCAGCCGCGAGCGTTCTTCATCACTCGGAATCTTGCGAGAAACGCCGATGTGATCGACGGTCGGCATGTAAACCAGAAAGCGTCCGGGCAGAGCAATGTGCGACGTAATGCGCGCGCCCTTCTGCCCCAGGGGTTCCTTGGCGATCTGAACGATAATCTCCTGCCCTTCCTTCAATAAATCGGTGATTGACGGACTGGGCTTTTCGGGTCGGTCGCTGCGGTCGGGCCGGCCGGCGGGAGCCGGCGCAGTCCGCGTTTCCACGTTCACCTTGGGTCCGGCTTCGTGATGGCCGGGGCGCGGGGCACCCTCGGGAGCGCCGCCGCGGCCACGCCGCCGCATCCGGCGCGAAAGCCGATGCGGGTACCGTGGACCATGCTCGCGCTGGGTGGCGCTCATCCCGGCGGCCGCGCCTTCGGCTGCCTCGACGGCGGTTTCGGTTTCTCCAGCGGCAGCATCTGTCGAGAATTCCGGTTCGGCGTCTGCGGCTTCCGGTTCGGTTTGCTCCGATGACTCTTCGGGCTCTAGCTCGGAAGCCGCAGCCGCTTCCTCCGCGACCAGTTCCAGAGCTTCGGCCGTTTCGGCTGCGAGCCCCGGCATTGCCGGAGACTCTTCGATTATCGTCGCGCTGCTATATGTGATTTCTTCGACCACCATGGCCTGGCGCTCGAGCGCGACCGCCTCGATCGCCTGCGGGTCAGCAGCGCTGGCGGCGGCCGCCTGCTCGGCCGGCGCCAAATCTGGCTCGCGGCTTCCCGCTTCGTTCAGTTCGGGATCGTCGGTCTCTTCCGGTTCGCCTTCCGCCTGCGTGTACTTGGCCAGCGATTCACCGGGGAGCACGAAGAAATCTTCTTTTGGCGTTCCGCTCACCGGGGTGACAGCGGGCGCCTCAACCGGAACTTCGCTGGGGGCCGGCTCGCTGTGCGGAGCGGGATGGGGTCCGCCGGGCGAATAGAACTTCGACTCGGGCAGGCCGCGCCCTTTGTGCCCGCGACGGCGGCGGCCACGGCGGCCGCGCCGGTCATCCCATCGCTGATCCGCGGAAGCCGGAGCTGCGGGCGGGGCCGCAGGCTCCGTGGCAGCGGCTTCGGCCGGCAACGTCAGCGTTTCCGACGAGGCCAGCGCAACCGAGTCGGCTGCGGCGGGCGGCGCACTGACCACCACCGGTGCTGGTTGTGGCGTGCGGTCCAGCTTGAGGACTTTCTCCTCCACGCTGGTGACCACCTTGTCGTATTCTTCGTTGTCTTCAAAGAAATCCGAAACGTATAAGAAAGCGTCCCGCTCCAGGCCGATATCGACGAAGGCCGACTGCATGCCGGGAAGCACGCGCGTCACTCTGCCTTTGTGGATGCTCCCGGCCAGCGAGTATTCGTTCTCGCGCTGATGATAAACCTCTACCACCTGATCGTCTTCGACAATCGCCACTCGCGTTTCGCGGCGGCTCGCCGAGATTACCAGTTCTTTCGACATCTACTGCCTCCCAGCGGGAACACGGAGAGGGGTTGTTAAGGTGGGTACCCTGCGTGGCTTCAATTCTCCCGTCGAACGGGTGAACCGAACAAAACGGACTGCAAACTCACGCTGGCCGGGGTGGAGCTGCTACACCACTTTCCTCTACACCAACCGGCCGGGAACCGCTCCTCGTTCCGGGGATGGTCCTTACGCCACCGTCCCGGGGGTCTCTAGCTCCCGAAGAATCTATTCCTAATTCACAAACCTTCTGAGGCGGACATTGTTGACCAGCCCCAAAGCCAAAAAATTCGACCAGAGATTGGACCCGCCGGCGCTCATGAACGGGAGCGGAATACCCGTCACGGGCATCCTTCCCACCACCATCCCGACATTGACCAGCATGTGGAATAGCAGCAGCGCTGCCACCCCCATACAAATGTACATACCGGGCCGGTCCGGCGCCGTTTGCGCATTCTGGACGATGCGCATGATCATAATGAAAAACAGCGACAACACGACAATTACGCCCACGAATCCATGCTCTTCGGAAAAGGCCGAAAAAATGAAATCCGTGTGCGGCACCGGCAAGAACCGCAACTGCGTCTGCGTTCCCTTGAGCGGTCCTTTGCCGAACATCCCGCCTGCACCCACCGCAATCTGGGATTGGATCAATTGGTAACCCGTGCCCTGCGGATCCCGTTCGGGATCCATAAAGCTCACCAGCCGCGCCTTCTGATACGGCTTTAAAAAACTATAGGTAACCGGCAGAACCAGAACGGTTACTACCGCGATTACCGCAATGTACTTCCACCGCAGCCCCGCGACAAACGCGCCGACCACCAGCACCGCCAGATACGTCATCGCCGTACCCAGGTCCGGCTGCTTCAGGACCAGCGCCGCGGGAATCACAATCAGGCCCGCCAACTTCAGCATCTCCCTGATTTCCAACTCGTCTTTTTTCAGCTCGGTCAAGTAGCGGGCTACCAACAATATTATCACCAGCTTGACGAACTCCGAGACCTGCAGATGAAACCCGCCGGCCAGCGGGATCCACCGGCGCGAACCGAACACCTGCTTGCCGACCACAAACGTACCGGCCAGTGCCAACACCGAAAGCACGTACATCAACGAGACATGGTGGAGCAGGGTGTGATAGTCCACCACCATGATGATCCACATCAGGAACAGCCCGAGAAAGACGTAGAGGATCTGCTTCCACCAGGCGTCCTGCCAGATCGTGTCGCGGGTAGCGCTGAAGATTTGCAGCACCCCCACCGCGCAGATCAGCAGGGTGATGAGGAGCAGAGGCCAATCCATGTCGCGGCGGGAAAGATAGCGTGCCATATTCTTATTGCTGAACCGAAGGCTGAGCTGGCGCGGCCGGCTCCTCCTCGGCATCGTGATAAATCAGATTGGTTTCGGCAGGCTTTTGGGGCGCTGCGGGTGGCGCGACTTGCGGCAGGCCGAGACCGCTTACCGACGCCAGCTTCGCCGTGAGATTCCCCTGCTGCTGCTGGAACTCGGAGGTGAGCCGCGCTTTCTTGTCGAAGTACGCCTTCATGACGTCGCGGACGATGGGCGCGGCAAACTGTCCATGCTCACCGTGCTCAAACAAGGCCACCACCACAATCTCGGGAGCGTGGCACGGGGCGTATCCCTCGAACCATGCGTTGTCCTTGAGGTTTCTGCCGCCTCCGGTGCTTTTCACGTAATCGTTAGAGGCAAGCTGCGCCGATCCGGTTTTTCCGCACACATCGACGCCCGGAAGCCGGGCGCGGCCGCCAGTGCCGCCGCCTTCGTTCACCACACCGTACATTCCGTCCACCACCTTTCGGACGTTGTCGGGGTTCAGATTCCAGACGTCGGGCTTATCGGTGGCGTCTCTGGATTTCAGCAAATGCGGGTGATGCCAGACCCCATTCATCGCCACGCCGCCGATCGCGCGCGCCAATTGAAGCGGCGTCACCGTGAGCGCGCCCTGCCCGATGGCCACCGAAGGCGTCTCACCGGCGTACCATTTCTGGCGGAAATTGCGCAGCTTCCATTTTTCCGATGGCACAATGCCGACGGCTTCATGGGGCAGATCGATTCCGCTCGCTTGCCCCATGCCGGCGAGCGTCGCGTACTGCGCGATGTTGTCGATCCCCAGCTTGGCGCCCACGGTGTAGAAGTAGACGTCGCAGGAGTGCACGATCCCATTGTGGAGCGAGATCGCGCCGTGCCCCTTGGGGTAGACCCAACACTTCTGGTAACGGCCGTACAGCGCCACGCCACCCGCGCAGTGGACCGAAAACTGGTCGTCAATGGTCCCGGTCTCAAGACCCGCCAGCGCGACAAACGGCTTGAAGGTCGATCCCGGCGCCTGTTGCGCCTGGATCGCGCGATTCAGCATCGGATGATCGGGATTGTCCGCAATTTCCTTCCAGTCCTTGGCTTTGATGCGGACGGCGAATTTATTGGCATCGAAGGTCGGCCGGCTGACCATGGCGAGCACTTCGCCGGTCCGCGGATCCAGTGCCACGACGGAACCATTGCGGCCGTCCATCGCCAGTTCCGCGACGGCTTGCAGATCGAGATCGATGCTGAGCTGAATGTCCTTGCCGGCGACCGCCGGCTTATTGCCGATCACCTGGCGGACCTGCCCGCGGTTATCCACCACCACTTGGCGCTGGCCGTCGACCCCCATCAAGGTGTCGTTGTACTGGCGTTCGATGCCGAATTTTCCGATGACATCGCCGGCTTCGTATTTGGCAAACTCCGGCGCATCGAGCTCGTCTTCGCTGATTTCACCCGTGTAGCCGATGACGTGCGCCAACATGCCGTTCTGCGGGTAGAGGCGCCGCTGCGCCTGGATCAGCACCAGCTCGGGAAAAAATTCATGATGCGAATCGACGAACGCCAGGTCGGCGGGGCTGAGCTCTTCCTTGATGACGATCGGAACGTATTTCGGTTGGGCACGGAAGCGGCGGACGCGCGCTAGCAGATCGCTATAGTCGAGATTGAGCCCTTGAGCAATCGGGCGGAGATGGTCTTCTTTGAGCGATTCCCGGGCCAAAATCAGGCTGAACGAAGAGTGGTTGTCGACAATGACCCGGCCGTCACGATCCAGGATTCGGCCGCGGGGGGCGAGAATCGGGACCGATTTGATACTGTTTTGCTGCGCCCGCTCGTCGTAAAACTCCGGATTCTGAATCTGGAGCCTCCAAAACCCGGAAATCAGAAACAGGAATATCGCTACCGCGGCATATTGAAAAATGGCGATTTTTGCGGCGGCAAAACGGGTGTCGTCATGCAGACGCGGGGCGTTGGAGGGCTTATTTTCGGGTCCGGATTCGACAGGCGGCAGAATCACAAAATCAGCAGAACCTATCTCATTCTAACGTGTTTAGGCGGCCTCGCGCATCTTATCCAAAAAATGAAACAAGGCGACTGCGACCACCGCGTTTAGTAACCCAAGAATTAACGTTCTTTGCCAATCAAAGGCAACTTGCTGGGCCAGCAAGGCGCGGGCCATTACCCAATAGAAAAACTGATGGAAAACATAGAAAAAGTAAGCTAAAAAGAGCCGCAGCAGGCCATTATCGACATCCAGCCGCAGGCCCACAGAGGCCGCGAAATAGCCCACCAGCGTTTTTACAATTCCGAACATCCCCAGGGGGGCTTTCGACAGCGAATCCTGGGCCAGCCCGATGACCGCCCCGATCAGCAACCCCCGGATCTGGCTGCGGCGCATCAGGGCGAAATACACCACCACGAGGAGGGGCATTTCCAGATAACCCAGGAACTGGAAGAACAGCGGGACGTAGACCTGGAACAGGATCGCCGCCAGCGGGACCAGCAACATGACCGCAGGGTGAAAGCGCGAAGCTTCGCCCTCACGCCGGCTGCTCAATAGGATTCGCTCGCTGCCTGAATAGCTCATTCGTTATGGGGCCGCTCAGAGATCGGTTCCGGAGCGGCAGCGGGAGCTGGCTGGACGGCAGGGGCCTGGGACCGGGCGCCCGGGGCCGGAGAAGCAGGTGCGACCGCCGTGGTGGATGTTGGTTTCGGAGCGGCGGGGGACTGAGATGCCGGCTTTGGCGGTGTTGCAGCCGGCCCCGGGGTCCCGGGCTTCAGGACGAGATTGAAATCGGGCGGCTTGCTCCCCGGCAAACCTTCGCCGAATTTGTGGTTCTGGGCATCGCCCACCGCTTTATAATGTGCACGCAGTTTGTCGGCCTCGGTTCCACCCACCGGGATGGGATCAACCTGAGCGAGATCCGGGCTGCCGGGCGGCGGCGCGATGTAAATCGGTTGCGTGGCCACTTTCTCGGTGGGGATGGTCTGGTGGACGCCTTCCAGAAGGATCAAAACGTCCTCCAGGCCGCGGTGCATTCCGCTCGGTTCCACGAGAACTTCCTGGAACGGCTGCCCGGGATGGACGGCTTTCACCACGCCGACGGGAAACCCGCGCGGAAACACCCGGTCATCGCCGGACGTGTAGAACCAATCGCCCACATTGATCTTCTCTTCAAAAGGGATGTAATCGACTTTGCAGAGCGGTGTTCCCTGCCCTTTCAGGGTGCCGCGGGCGCCGGTCTTTTGAGTCGCGACGCCAGCAGCGAAATCCGGATCGGTGATGAGCAGGATTTCCGAAGCCGTCGGGTACGACTGGATGACTGTCCCTACGATGCCATCCGGGGTAACGACCGCCATGCCGCGCTGGACTCCGGCGGTGGAGCCTCGATCCGTAAACAAGACCTTGGAGTTGGTGCCGGCACCCGAGCCGATGACGTTGGCGGCCACGGTTTTAGACGGCGTATGCTCCTGAAAGACCGAAAGCGCCTTGGCGCGTTCCGCCATGTTCAGCTCGTTTTTGAGAAAGTTATTTTCGAGCTTGAGGTGGTCGACTTCAGACTGCAAGCGCTGGTTGGCTTCGTGGGTGTCGTGAAGCAGAACGTAGTCGCGGAGGAATCCGATGCTGCCGCCCCGCATCCACTCCATGACGCGAGCGACCGGGGTGACGGCGGTCACGGTCCAGACCCGGATCATGCGGACGTCCTGGTCGTTCCGCACCTGCCACGCCAGCAGCACCAACTGCCCAAAGATCACCAACAGCAGCACGGTGATATTGCGATAGCGGTTGAGAAACGATTCCATAGGGCGTGGCCGCCCCTACCTTAGTCTATCGAAATCTTGCGCAGCAGCCGGAAATCACTCAACATCCGGCCGGTTCCGAGCACTACCGAGGCCAGCGGATCATCCGCGATGGAAACCGGCAAGCCCGTCTCTTCGCGGATTCGCTTGTCCAGATTCTTCAATAGCGCACCGCCGCCGGTAAGCACAATACCTCTATCGCTAATATCGGCGCTCAACTCGGGCGGAGTCCTCTCCAGGGCAACCCGGATGGCGTTTACGATCATGGCCACGCATTCCGAGAGCGCCTCCCGGATTTCGCTGTCATCGATGGTGATGGTACGCGGCACCCCTTCGATGAGGTTGCGGCCCTTAATCTCCATCGTCATTTGTTTGTCGAGGGGATAGGCCGAGCCGATTTCAATTTTGATGGTTTCCGCCGTGCGCTCGCCGATCAGCAGGTTGTACTTCCGCTTCAGGTACTGCATCACAGCGTCGTCCATCTCGTTGCCGGCGACGCGCACCGATCGCGAATAGACGATGCCGGAAAGAGAAATGACAGCCACGTCGGTGGTGCCGCCGCCGATATCGACCACCATGTTTCCGGAGGGCTCGGTGATCGGAAGGCCGGCGCCGATGGCCGCGACCATAGCCTGCTCGACGAGGTGCACCTCGCTCGCCTTGGCGCGGTAGGCCGAGTCCATCACGGCACGTTTCTCGACTTGCGTGATTTCGCTTGGCACTCCGATGACGATGCGCGGGTGAACCAGCATCTTCCGCCCGTGCGCCTTCTGGATGAAGTAATTCAACATCCGCTCGGTGACTTTGAAGTCGGCGATGACGCCATCCTTCATCGGCTTGATCGCCACGATATTGCCGGGCGTGCGGCCGAGCATCTCCTTGGCTTCCTTGCCGACCGCCTCAACTTCGCCGGTGTTCTTATTAATGGCGACAATCGAGGGCTCGTTGACAACGATTCCCTTCCCCTTGGCGTAGACCAGGGTGTTGGCGGTCCCGAGATCGATCGCGAGATCCGATGAAAACAGACTAAATAATGAGCGTAGATTCATTACGGCGGCGCACTTCTGGGCAGAGGCTTTGGGTGACCACGGAGCGAGGTCCAATGAGATCGTAACACACCGCACAGGATTCGACGTTGAAATTCACCCCATTTTTTTATGCCGCAGCCCAATAGATTCAAATAAATTCCGGCCAAAAAAGCGTTACTGCTCAGAACTCCGGTACTGACCAGTTAGCTATCGGCGGGAAGAGGCGGTGGCGGTAGAGAGAGCGGCGGTTCGATGTTCGCTCAGTGCGCGGAGCACCTATGATACAAACGATTGATACAAGCGCTCGTCAGCATCAGTCATGGCACACTCCTCGCCCGCATCGCAACCCGAGATGCTGATCCAGGAGTGGCTGCGCGAGGACGACCGCGAGCGAGCTCGCGCGCTCATGTCGCTGGTGATGGGGGACCACGCGGAACCGCTAATCCGGCGAATCGTGAGTTTCAAACTCACTTCCAGCCGCAACCAGGATGGCGGTGGCATCCCGCCGGCGGATGTGGAAGATGTGTGCAGCACGGCGGTGTACAACCTTCTGACCCGGTTTGAGCGGCTGAAAGCCGCCAGCCGCGAATCCCCGATTCAGAATTTCAACGGCTACGCCGCTGCCACAGCCTATAACGCCTGCAACGAGTATTTTCGCGCCAGGAAGCCGGCCTGGCTCAGCCTGGCCATGAAGATCCGTTACCTGACAACTCACGCGCCTGAATTCGGCCTATGGCAAAACGACGATGGCCAGGAGATCTGTGGATTCGCATCCGCACGGATGAAGAGAGCGCGCCCGGACGTTACGCGATTGACGGAGGCGGGCGGCCGGTTTCGCCGGCAACAGGACCCGAGCCGAGTGCCCCTTGGCGAACTGGTAACTGCCATTCTCAAGGCCGCCGGAGGACCGCTGGTTTTCGAGGAATTGGTGGGGGCAGCCGCCGATTGGTCGGGTTTAAAAGAAGTGCACTTGATGTCGTTGGATGAGGGCCGCGGTGAACCATCTCAGCCGTGGGAGGTGGCGGACCGGCAAAGTCCAGCGGATACCCGATTAATCGACCGGGAATATATGCGGCGCTTATGGACGGAAATCCTGGACCTACCGCTGGAACACCGCAAGACCTTGTTGTTGAACCTCGATGATTCGGGCGGTGGAGATATCCAGTTGTTCGACGCGCTCGGGGTTGCTTCCATCGAGCAAATTGCAACGGCGCTGGAGATGAATCCGCTGGAATTTGCAGAACTCTGGAACCGGTTGCCGTTGGATGATGCGTCGCTGGCCCGACACCTCGAGATCAGCCGGCAGGATGTGGCCAACCGGCGAAGCTCGGCGCGCAAGCGGTTGGCGCGGCGGATGAAGGAGTTCGCCCGTGAAAATTAAGGGGAGAAATGGCAATATTGCGGGAAATTCTACGTCCGTGCCAGTGAGGAATGCTGAAAGGAGCAGGCGGAGGCCTGATCGGGAGGCGCAATGACGCCACATTTGAGTGACGAGCAAATCCGGTTGTATCGCGCGAAGTCGCTCGCGCCGGCCGATCTGCTGCGTGCCTCGAATCACCTGGTTGCCTGTGAGCGTTGCCGCGCGCTGGTTGCTTCGCCCGGAGAAGTGCGGTCGACGGTAAGAGCGATCCAAAGCGTTCTCGGCGCGGAAGGCGGCTCGCTCCACTTGAGTTACGAGGAAGTCGCCGGGTATGTCGACGGGCAGATGAGCAGTGACGAGGCCGCGCGGGTGGAACTGCATGCCCGCGAGTGCGCGAGCTGTGGCTCGGACCTCGCGGAAATCGGTGCGCTTCGCAACCAAATCACACAGCGGCCGGCGCCACGCCCGTTCTGGCATCGAATCAGCGAGCCTTGGGGGAACTGGCTGCGCTGGCCAGGCGCCATCGCTCTGGCGGGCGCCGCATGCGCTCTGGCGGTATTGCTGGCGATCCGGTTTGAAAGCCGCCGGGACGATCTTCAGGCCCGGATCGAAAAGACTAAACCGGAAAGCCCCGCCGCGCCGGGGACGCAGCCTGCCGGAGGTCCGCAGATTCGAGATGGCGGCCGGGTTCTCACGGCTGCCGCGGATGGGCGGTTCACCGGACTCGAAACTCTGCCGGAAGCGGATCGCCAGGCGGTGGAACGCGCGTGGACGGCCGGGCAGGTGGACTCCGGAACGTCGCTCGCAGGGCTCAGCGCCAAGGGCGGTGTGCTCCTCGGATCTCCCAACGAAGCGCCCGCTGTGAAGCTGATCGAACCGCTAGCCACCGTCGTGGAAAGCCAAACACCGGTATTCCGCTGGGAGCCGGCTGCGGGCGCTGAATATCAAGTCAGCATATACGACGGGTCGTACAACCTGGTCGCCAGCAGCAATTGGCTCCAGGCTGCCGAGTGGCGTGCTTCGAGCGCACTCCGCCGCGGCGCCCTTTATAGCTGGCAGCTTCGCATGCGCCGAAACGGCAATGAAGTCTTAGTGCCAACACCTCCCGCGCCCCAGGCGCGTTTCCAAGTTTTGGGCGCGCCGGAAGAGAGCGAAATCGCGCGCCTGAAGCAGAGTTGGGGCGACTCGCACCTGGTGATGGGGGTGCTGCTCGCCCGCGCGGGGATGCTGGATGAAGCCGAGCAAGAACTCGCCAAGCTTCAGCAGCAGAACCCCGGCTCGCCGGAAATCGCGAAGCTGCTGGCCGGCGTTGAGGCGCTGCGCAGCGGCGCGAAGCGCTAGGTTGTTATGAACGCTGCGATCGCTTGATCCAAGACCAACGCCGGCCGGTTTGTCAATTCCTGTTTTCACGCGTTTGCCTTCGCTCTCCATCTCTACCGTTCAGGTCGGTGAATCCCAT
>Ga0335079_10005703_pt1 | contig 14240 bp, 11 predicted proteins | sample Lox_Sample_33_FD_206719 | JGI IMG/M metagenome (GOLD analysis project Ga0335079, IMG submission 206719) | Soil microbial communities from Loxahatchee National Wildlife Refuge, Florida, United States - Lox_Sample_3.3 | ecosystem: Environmental > Terrestrial > Soil > Wetlands | place: USA...
CGCGGATGCCGATGCAGTAATGCCGAAGCATATCGTGGAGTTTTACGGACTCTTCGGTGGTGGAATGAAAGATGCGGGAATGGACGGTTCTGGGCGACCGGTCACACAGTTGGCGATCGTCCCTGGCAGCACGCACTACAATATTCTGTCATCGCCCAATTTTACGGCAATGGTAAGTTCCTTCTTGAACGCAGATTCCCCCAACTTAAGGTTTTTTGAATAAGGAGGCTCCCATGCAAAAACTAACGACGTTCCTCTGGTTTGACAAAGAAGCGGCAGAAGCGGCGAAGTTTTATACTTCGGTGTTTAAGGACTCCAAAATCAACGAATCGAGGAAATTGGAGAATACTCCTACGGGGACTGTGGAAATTGTGTCGATGGAAATACTCGGCCATCCATTTCAGCTTATGAGCGCGGGTCCGTTCGTCAAGTTTAACGAATCGATATCTTTTGTCGTGAATTGTGAAACTCAGGAAGAAATTAATTATTATTGGGAAAAGCTGTCGGCCGACCCGAAGGCGGAGCAATGCGGGTGGCTGAAAGACAAGTATGGCGTTTCCTGGCAAGTCGTTCCGTCCATACTCGGAGAGATGCAAAAGAGTCCGGATAACAAAAAGGTCGAAAGGGTGACACAAGCGTTCCTGAAGATGAAAAAATTCAATATCGCGGAACTGCAGAAGGCGTTTGATGGCAGGTAAACTAAGAACACGTTGTTCAAACTCATCCCTAATCAAAGAGGAGCTTGTGTTATGAGTGGAGTCCGCGTGCTAGTTGGAACACACAAAGGAGCATTTACTCTCACCTCAGATGGCAAACGAAAGGATTGGAAAGTAGACGGTCCCTTCTTCGGAGGCTGGGAAGTGTATCACATGAAAGGTTCTCCCGTCGATCCAAACCGCCTGTATGCATCGCAAAACACGTCGTGGTTTGGTCAAATCATTCAGCGTTCGGATGACGGCGGTAAGACGTGGTTCCAGCCTGGAACAAAACCGGGCGAGCCGACGAAAACAGCCGAAGGCATGCCGGTCACAGAGAGCAATAAATTTCAGTATGACACAAGCCCGAAGACCGGTAAGCCGCTCACGACACACCAATGGTATGACGGAACTCAGCACCCTTGGGAGTTCAAGCGCGTGTGGCACCTGGAACCGTCGCTCAATGACCCCAATACGATCTATGCCGGCGTCGAAGATGCTGCAATGTTCCGAACAACCGATGGAGGTCAGTCGTGGCACGAGCTCGCGGGCTTGCGCGGCCACGGCACAGGTCCACAGTGGACGCCCGGTGCCGGCGGCTTGGGGCTTCACACCATTTTGCTTGATCGGAAGAACACCAAACGTATGTTCATCGCAATATCATCCGCCGGCGCATTCCGCACCGATGATGCAGGTTCGACGTGGAAACCAATCAACCAAGGCCTTCGGTCTGAATACATTCCCGATCCCAAGGCGGAAATAGGCCACTGTGTTCACCGCATTGCGTTGCATCCGTCGAAACCGGATACCCTCTTCATGCAAAAGCACTGGGATGTGATGCGAACCGACGATGCCGGCGAGTCGTGGCACGAAATAAGCGGCAATCTCCCATCGGATTTCGGTTTTGTGGTCGACGTGCACGCACACGAACCGAACACCGTCTACGTCATTCCCATTAAGAGCGATTCCGAGCATTTTCCTCCTGAAGGAAAACTCCGTGTCTACCGCAGCAAGTCTGGTGGAAACGAATGGGAACCCTTGACGAAAGGTCTCCCCCAGAAAGACTGTTTCGTGAATATCCTTCGCGATGCGATGTCAGTGGATTCCCTTGACAAGTGTGGCATCTATTTTGGCACCACTGGCGGCCAGGTGTACGTATCCCCGGACGGCGGAGACAATTGGAATGCCATCGTGAACAATCTGCCGGCCGTGCTCTCTGTTGAAGTCCAGACACTGCAATGATTCGCGTCGTACTTCCATATCATCTTCAGAACCTTGCGCACACCGGGTCCGAAGTCGAGGTTGAACTGGACGTTCCGGCTACTCTCGCCTCGCTCATCGATGCACTCGAAGCCCGATATCCTACACTCAGAGGTACTGTTCGTGATTACGGGACGAATCAACGGCGTCCTTTCTTGCGGTTTTTCGTTTGCGGCGAAGACTGGTCGTTGGAACCTCTCAGCATCCCTCTCCCTGATAAAATCACAAAGGGAGACGAACCATTCCTCATCATTGGCGCTATCGCAGGCGGATAGTGCACGCCTGGCAACAAGCACGACCTGCCATGAAAAAAGTGTCAACGGTAACCGAATATTTCGCCACTCTTTCTCGACCTTCGCGGACTGCTCTGAGCAGACTCCGGAGGACGATTCGCTCAGCGGCACCAACAGCGACGGAGGTCATAAGCTACGGCATTCCGACTTTCAAGCTGGACCGCATGCTTGTCGCGTATGCGGCTTTCCGCATCCACTACAGCTTTTTCCCCTTGAGTTCACGCCTGTTGGATCGATACAAGCGGGAAACCGCACGCTTTCGAACGTCGAAAGGGACGTTGCGTTTCTCATTCGACGAACCCCTTCCAGTTTCGCTCGTCAAGAAAATCGTCAAGGCGAGAGTTGCGGAAAATGTGTCTCGCATGAAGCCGAAAAAAGCGCGGAGGAAGCATTGAATGCCGCTGACTTTGCACAGGCGCCTGAGAAGTAATCCAGGAAGTGCAGGCGCTGTGACGACCAAGCAACGACAGAGACAATCACCGTTAGAAGCCTACTACGAGCTGTCGTTCTACACCCTGTCGCTGGTCGATCCGACGTTTATACATCAGTACATTGTCGATGCATACGCCGCGCAATATCCGGATGAATCCACAAAACCGATAACGCTTGCGTTTGCGCTCATCGGACTCTACCTGCACAATGAGAAGCATTTCTCCGGCAGAGAAGTCCAACGGGCGCACATCAAGCTGGCCAAAAGGAAGAGAGTCTGGCCACAATTTAAATATCCAGCGGAACGAGGTACGATTACCGTGTTCGACGTCGTGAAGGCGAGACCCGGCAGGAGTCGTGATCGAGCCATCAATGCCTGGTCCCGGTCGGTCTGGGAAGCGTGGAAGGAGCTTCACACAACGGTGGCTGCCTTGGTGCAGTCTGAATTGGGCGATTAACCCCGTCTGCACGGAGAACCATGAGAAAGCTCTTTCTCTTCAATTTCATTACGCTGGACGGCTTTTTTGAAGGCCCCGGTCACGACATCTCGTGGCACAACGTCGATGCTGAATTCAATGAATTCGCTGTGCAGCAACTCGACGAAATCGGAACGCTGCTCTTCGGCCGTGTCACGTACGAATTGATGGCCGGGTATTGGCCGACCCCGACGGGAATCGAGGACGATCCAGTTGTTGCCCGGATGATGAACACGATGGAAAAGGTCGTGTTTTCCAGATCTCTCACAAAGGCGGAGTGGAGCAACACCCGGCTCGTCAAAGAAAATGCCGGGAAGGAAGTTGAACGGCTGAAGCAACAAACTGGAAAGGACATTGGGATTTTTGGCAGCGCAAATCTGGCTGCCGAATTTATCCGGCTTGGCCTGGTCGACGAATTCCGGCTGATGGTGAATCCCGTTGTCCTCGGCAAAGGTGTGCCTCTCTTCAACCAACCGATCAACGAATTGTTGCTCCAAAATGAACGCGTGAAGTTGTTCAGATCCGGAAACGTGTTGTTGTGCTTCCGTCCGATAAAAGAAGGGTCTCCCTCCTGACTGGCAGCGATCAGCCTTTTGAACGAGCGAGGCCTGTAACACATCTGCGCACGAAACGTGATCGCACCTTCCCGCTTGCATTTGAAGAACTCCTTAGACACATTCAACCCATCCAATCACTGTTTCTTCTCGCTCGAACGTCAGCAGTATTTCAACTAACTCATCGATGCCCTCGCACGCTGAAAAATCTCTGGGAAGAAAGCTCGGTCAATTAATAATTCTTGGGTTCAAGGGACAGTTCGTTCCGGACCGCATTCTCGAGGACTTGGCAACAAGAAACCTTGGCGGCATCGTTCTCACGACCGCGAACGAGAACCTTGGCTCACCTGCACAGATTCAAAAGGTCCTGCGTCAGATCCGGGAAGTTTCGAAGACCCCACCGTTCCTTGCGATCGACCAGGAGGGGGGAAAGGTCGCACGGCTCAATGCGACCAATGGTTTCAGCTCAACTTCTTCCGCCTATCATCTCGGGACCACAGCGGGGTCGTTGGACGCGACGCGGGCACAAGCAGGACTGATGGCTTCGTGGTTGCAGTCGTGTGGATTCAACATGAACCTTGCTCCCGTTGCCGATGTGAACGTCAATCCTCTGAGTCCGACGATTGGCCTCCCCCAAAGGAGCTACTCAGTCGATCCCCTGTCAGTTGCTGCTCACGACCGGGCATTCATCGAAGAGTTTCACAAGCGGAAGATTATCACGGTCCTGAAACATTTTCCCGGACACGGAAGCGCAGGAACGGACTCTCACGTTACGCTTCCCGATATCACGACCTCGTGGACTGACACGGAATTGATTCCTTACCGGGAGCTGTTAAACGGAGGGTGTGTAGACATGGTGATGATCGGACACCTTTACAACGCAGCACTCGATGATACTTTCCCTTCGAGCCTCTCACGAGCAACAATTCAGGGTCTTCTGCGCGACTCTCTCGGCTTTCGTGGTGTTGCGATTACCGACGATCTCCACAACATGATGGCAATCACGGCCAATTTCGGATACTGGGACGCGGCGGAGCATGCGATCAATGCCGGCGTTGATATCTTGTTGTACGGTTCCAACGAAGCGGACAGTTTTCCGTTATGCAGCCAACTCATCAATGTCCTTGAATCAAAAGTCAGGCACGGGATCATCGCCGAATCTCGCATCGACGAAGCCTACAACCGGATCCAACAACTCAAGAATCGATACGCATTCGAAGCTTGACGTCGGGGCGTTCCTCTCAAGTGCGCAACAGGAATGTGTACGGGGAATCTAACGGTCCGACCCACATGGTTCGCGCATCAACAGGGACGGACCGAACAGACATTGTCGTATCTGAGTCGTTTTGGCAATAACGAAGAGCATCGAAACGTGACTCTTCAATCGATTGCGCAGTGCCATTCGTCAACCGATTGCCGGTTCCCCGTTCCAATTCCCGGTACACCGGTGTGGACTTCCCGGTACTACAACGCTCTCTGCACACTCGTAAATGAATTCGCAGGCCGAATGGAAGGTCGACCCCTGAATAGTTGACGGTGTGAGGAAGGAGCTTGATCAAACTGCCACTGAAATCATTGATATAATCGATGGCCGGAACGTCGACAGACGGCAGCAAGTTCTATTCGACCTTTCCCTCGAACGAAATGTTTCGCGAAAACAGGAACTCAGGTCCCGGATCGGCCCTGGACCGGAGACAGCAGGACCGGAGAAACAATATACTCCCGGTGGCTAATCCGCCTCCTCCGTTTTGTCCTCCATACCACAACTGGCAAACGCGAGGGGAACACTCCAAACCACAGGCTGGTTGCAGAAATAGCTTGCGGTAGATGCTCGTTCATCAGGATTTTGGGGAAGAGGGTTACTGAGGTCTTTTTGTCCGAAGTTGAGCCCGCACTCGTTTTGCACGTTTTCCAATGTAATTCCGTCGCCCTGCGAGGTAAGCCATCCGCATGTACTTCTTGAATTTCGCGTTGATTGCTTCCGGTTTGTAGATCCTGAAGTGGTGAACGAAGAGCCGGTCATTCAAGTTGTCAATTCTGTACACAATAGACTCATCCGGCAATCGGCGGGTCAGAACAAAATGGCCGTCGAGGTAGTTGGGGCCGAGCCTGTTGACGGAGGCGAACCTGATTTGAGTAAGGAGCGCAACCCTTGTTTTTACGGGATGGAGCTCATACGGCCCGATGGTCTTGTACACACTCACAAACTTCCGGAATAAGGCCACCGCTACTGCTGATTTACCCTTGAGGAATCCCTCGACCGAGTAAAGACCGCAGGAATGCGATTGGTTCTTGTTGAGGAATTTCTGATTGCAGCGGGGACAAGTCCACACAATGATCGATCAATGATGATGACGAGTCATAAATAGCGTCACATGTTGAGGAAATCGCCGTACGTCCAAAGGAACAGACCGACAACGGCGAAAACGATTCCCCACTCGAGTGCAACCCGATCCAGTTGTTGCTCCCGGGAGTCTGTGTGGCCGAACGGCTTGAGGGGTTCGAAACTCCCGCCATTCTTGATCAAAACTTCGTTCACGATGCCCCGAAACCCGAGGCGGATCAGCTTTCTCGTCATCATCAGGACCCCTGCGATCATGAGGAAGGACGTTGAACGGACAAACCAGCTCCAGTTATGAGTCTGAATGCTCAGCCAGAATGAAGTACCTGTGGGAACGAGTGCCAGACTCAGAAGAAATGGAATCGTAGAGAAAAGCCGACGTATGTGCAGTGTTGGGGATTTCATTTCGAATGTGCGAACGCGAGCTTGATTCCAAGACCCAGTAAGATAGTGCCGCTGGTTTTGGTCAAAATGGAGAGCATCTTCGGCTGTGCTCTCAGTCGGGCGGACAGACCCGCCGCGAACGTTGCCAGGACGAGGCACCAGAGGATGCCGGTAAACGTGAACGTGAATCCAAGCGCAAGGAAGGGCACAACCGTATTCCTGTACATTGGGTTAATGAACTGTGGCAGGAACGCGATGAAAAAAAGCGCCACTTTTGGGTTAAAGACATTGGTGATCACAGCATCGCGATAAACTCTCGTGTTCGCGGCTCCCGTGTGCAAAGTCCCGGCCTCCCTGGCAAGTGCCGATTTGCCGCGGAGCATTGTGATCCCCACGTAGGCCAGGTACACCACCCCCGCATATTTGATCACCGTGAAGAGGATCATCGATTGAGCTATGAGTAAAGACAACCCGAACGCGGCAAAAAGTGTATGAACAATGGAGCCCGTGCCAATGCCGAGCGCGGAGTAAATGCCTGCGTGCCTCCCGCGCGCTATGCTTTGTGACAGAATATAAATCGTATCGTTTCCCGGTGTCAGGTTGAGCAGGATTCCTGCAAAAAGAAAGGCTCCGTAGTTGTCGATGCCCGGCATTGTCATTGGACCTTGTTCGAGTTGGTATGATAACATCCAAAGCGGTCTTTGTTGTTCCTTTGAAGCTGGTTGTGCTAACCTGTCATTGCGCCTCAAATGCTCAATTTTCTGCGTATATTCCTTCGCAAGTAGAAAGTTTCTTGTTTGATTTTGCGCCGACAAGAATTCGATGATACGATTGCCAAAGGAGGGAATCCGCCTCATGAAAAACCCGCAATTATCCATCTTTTGTTATCCTTACAGATTGCTTGTCACAATCACCGTCGTTCTGTTCTTCTGCTGGATTCAAAGTCCCGCTCAAACCAAATCGTTTAATGTTCGCGACTTCGGATGTAAAGGAGACGGCAAAACGCTCGACAGTCCGGCCATCAATAAAGCAATCGATGCTGCGGCAGCCGCAGGTGGCGGAACTGTCTCGTTCCCCGCGGGCACGTATCTTGCAGGATCGATTCACCTCAGGAGCAATATCACTCTCAAACTCGACGCTGGAAGTGTCATCCTTGGCGCCCCTGCCGGGACACACGCCTTTGATCCGGCGGAACCCAATCCCTTTGATGCATACCAGGATTTTGGACACAGTCATTGGCACAACAGCCTCATTTGGGGAGAAATACTGGAGAATATAGCAATCATCGGCGAAGGCACAATTAACGGTGGTGGATTATCCAGGGGTACGGGCAATGAAGTTGTTCCCGATGGAGACGGCAACAAGACGATCGCACTCAAACTCTGCCGTAATGTTATCCTCAGGGACTTCACGATTGCACACGGAGGGCATTTTGCCTACCTCCTTACCGGATGCGACAACGTGACCATGGATAATCTTAAGATCGACACAAACAGGGACGGCATCGACCTCGATTGCTGTCGAAATGTTCGAGTGTCCAACTGTGCAGTGAATTCTCCGCGCGATGACGCCATCTGCCCCAAGAGCAGCTACGGCCTCGGTTTCAAACGTGCGACCGAAGACGTCACCATCACAAACTGTCTTGTCAGTGGTTTTGAAGAAGGATCAATGCTTGATGGAACGTTCAAAGGCGGAGGGGGAACCGGACGAATTAAATTCGGGACAGAGTCAAACGGCGGCTTCAAGAATATCACCGTTTCGAACTGCGTTTTCGACCATTGTCACGGGCTTGCGATCGAATCAGTCGATGGTGGTGACATTGACGGCATAAGCGTATCCAACATCACTATGAGAGAATGTGCGAACAGCCCCGTCTTCATCCGGCTGGGCAATCGGGCTCGTGGTCCTAACAACCCACTCCCTGGAATTGTCCGGAACATCAACATCAGCGGACTCACCGTTGTCGGCTCGAGCACCAAACTTGCTTCCATCATCGCTGGAATTCCCGGACACGATATTGAAAACGTACACGTCAGCAATGTCCGGATCATCGTGAACGGAGGTGGGACGAAGGAAATGGGATCGATTGTGCCTTCGGAACAGGAAAAGGAGTACCCTGAACCCGGAAGATTTGGCACAATTCCGGCTTACGGATTCTTTTGCCGGCACGTGAAAGGGATCGAGTTCACCGACGTCGACCTGTCCTTTGCGTCGGGGGAACAGCGTCCTGCCTTTGTGCTGGATGAGGTAACGGGCGTGGAGATTTATTTTCTTAAGGCAGAGAAAGCGGTGAATGGCGCTCCGGCATTTCTTCTGCGGAATGTCAGGGATTTCACACTAGACTCTTCGCGGGGAATGAAGCCTGAGAGAGGGGATTTTGTGGGAGAACGGGCATTTTAGTGAGACGTGACGTCAAAAGAGGCTCTTTGGGGCTGCTATCCAATTCTGTTTTTGAGCTGCTGGGTACCACACATCACGGTGAAGGGACAGGTTGGGCAATTCCGCTGAAGATCTTGCGTGGGTGCGAACGGGAAATCGACGGACACAATTTCATCCAACAGGGAGTCGATGACCTGTTGCATGACCCGGAAATTTGTCTCGCGTAATCCCGCGTCGTTCTCGAACTCAACTTCGATTGTTTCATCGAGGTTGTTCCGCCCGAGAAATACGAACGCCGGATGGATGGTCCTGATGTCCATTCCGCCTTTGCTGGACTGAAGCAGCAAATAGAATGGCAGCTGGAGAGAACCGATTGCCTTCGGCCAAGTCTCGCGATCTTTCGCGTCGAGCTTTTTGAAATTGGTTCTAAGGTACGAATCGTTGTTACCGGTTTTGTAATCAAGAATGAAGATTTCGCCTGCGCGACGCTCAACGCGGTCCAACCTACCCTCAATTTGAAATCCTCTTCTCGAAGTGCGAATGGTCTCTTCCAGAACGTCGAGGACAATATCATTCGTGCTCGCGAGGGGTGCCTGATAGTGCTCGAGGAACGCCTCGAGCTGTCTGTCGACCTGTCGCTTAACCAAAAAGAGCGTGCCGGCATTCTCAGTGCCATAGTTCTCCCTGAACAGCTCATCCACAATTCGCTCGAGTCTTGAAGCATCAAGATCAGTCGCAGTCAGCTTCCTGCCCACCAGAGGATCGAAATATCGCTTCAGGACAGAGTGCACGAATCTGCCGATTTCCTGCTGGCTCAATTCTTCGCCCGCATCATCCTTCTCTTCCAGCCTCAACACTTTCGAATAGTAGAACTTGAGAGGACAGTCGAGATACGTATCCAGCGCACTCGCACTGTACGAAAAGCTCTTGAGGAACTTGACAATTTCCGGAGTCTTGCCGATCGGGCTTGGTGCTGGATTCGAGAGTTTCAAATTGTACCGAATGACGTGAGTTCGCCTTGCCGCAGCCTCCATGTCTTCCCGTCTTTGCCACTCCCAGAGAGTTTTCTCGAGGAGCCTGCTCTTTTCGCTTTTGCCCGTCTCTGTATAGAACAAGTGTACCCTCTTCGCTCCGCTCATGAGAAGACCGAAATAATATTCCACCAGTTGGTCGCGACTCTTATACGTTTCCAATCCGAGGGCTTCCCGGAGTCCCTGAGGGAGCATCATCTCTTGACCTACGCTTCCGGGAATACTATCGTCGTTGACATTCAAGACATAGACATCATCAAACTGCAGGCTGCGCGTTTCCAGGAGCCCAAGAATCTGCAGTCCACGCACCGGTGTTCCTGCGAACGGCACCTCCTTCATCGCAACGAACCTCTTCAGGAAATTGAAATATTGTTCCACGTTCTCAAACCGCCGCCCGCTGAGCAAAGAACGATCGATCTCGTGGATGGTCTCCAGAAGTGTTTCGGCGTAGGTGCGGAACAGCGGATGAAGGTTCGCCGTGCTCTCCTGGTAAACAAAGAGCAGAATTTCGATTGCCTTCCTGGCAAAATCGCCAATGGACTGAAATGACCCAAACTTCCTGATGGTTTGATCGTGGATGAGCTTGAGATGGCTCGCCAACTGTTCCGCAGTGATGGAATCGTCCCCAAGTGCAAACGGGATCGAGGTAAAGAGTTCATCCATGGTCTCCAACTCTTCGAGTGCAATGAACATCTTTGAGCCGTCCCCCGTAACGGCTTCTTCAATCGTGTGGATGAGAATTCTCGTGATATCCGAGCGGTTGCCAAGCCTGATATTCTTCGTGTAGGGATGGAGGATAAAACGCAAATAGGCGGAAGCCGGGAAGCGGTCTCCCTGTTTTGCGGCGATCAGGTCGGCCAAACAGTTAAGGAATCCGTAAATCGGTGTGCGCGAAAGAGGATAGCCGAGCGCAATGTTGTACTCCTCCGGTTTCAACAGCGGCAGCGCAAAATGATAGAGTGGAAACAGTGCATCGGCCGTTGGGAGAACAATAACAGTCTTCTCATTCACGGTCCCACCAAGCTTGATCCTCTTCTCCAAAAGGGTCGATAACGCAAACACTTGCCCGTGAGTGTCTTGAGCCTCGTAAAGGGCAATCTCCGTGTTGCTTGGACCCGGCGATTCGGCCGACACACCCTCGATCCTGAGTCGCTCGAAATGCCGCCGAAGTCCATAACCTTGCTGGTATACCAGTGTTACATTCTGCCTCCTGCGGAGCTCCGCGAAGATACGCTGCTCGGATTTTGTCAACCCAAGGAATCCCGCAACGATCATCGACGAGAATTCTGAAAGATCGCTGGCGTCCGCATGCAGAGCGACCTCACGGTACCGCATCGAGCGCGTCGAGTACCCTTCCCTGGCGACAAGGTCGTAGAAATTCTCGTAGTAGAGCGGGAGAGCGTTGAGACGGCTGTAAGAAATCGGTTTGAGCTTCTCATTGATCTCCTCGCGTGACAGGTTCGCAATACAGAGTTCCTCCAGCTCGCCGAACAGTTTCTGTCCCACCGGAAGGAAGGCATCCAGAGATGTGAAATTTGATTCTCCCAATCGTTCCTTGATATCCAGGTGGACCCGGAACAGCAACTCCACCGCGTCCGCAGGTTCAAGACTTGTGCCAGCCGATGTTCCGACTTGCCGATAGAGGAAATCGATGAGTTCGTCCATGGAGAAGAAGCGAGGGGGAACGAAGCTTCGGCCGCACCGCTGCCCCAGCGCTTTCCTCACAAAATGGGCCGGACGTTTTCCCGGGAACACAATCCCGACATCAGACCAATCCACCGAATCCCGCTCGAGGAGATGGACAATTGTTTCAACGAGACTCTCTGTCGGTTGGATGACGATTGTGCTACTCATGCGCGTTCAAGTTCCACTTCTTTGCTGGTGCCTCTATCGACAAACGCCAGGATACCGCGGATCGCGCGTCCGGGATAAAGGTCTTCAAGGATGCTCATATACGTCCGCACTTGTTCGTGATAGTGCTCGTGTTCGTCCCCCGTTTTATAATCGATGACGGTGACGACATTCGTATCGGCGATCACTCGATCCATTCTACTGAGCCGGCCATCAGCTTGCGCGAATTCCTTTTCATTCTGGATTACCCGATGTGGCACGGGCTGGAAGTATTTGAAAATGTTTGGCTGACTCAAGAAGGCGACAAGACGCAGCTCCGCCGCATTGGGGTCAATGTGTTCTCGCGATTCATCACGGACCTTCATTGCCGCCTTCCGTACCTCGCCGCGAATATCCGGACCCAGGAATTCAATCTTCGCAAGGATCGCGTGCATGAAATCTCCTCGCTTTCGCTCGTACAGACCTATCTTTTCCGGAGAGACTGACTGCAGAGGAGGTCGCTCACGGAGATGGCTGAGTTCGATCAGATTCTCGTGTGGACGATCCCGGTGCTCGACACGGGGCTTCGCCGAAGCAGCATACCCCTTTTGAGGCAGGAATATGGACGGCTGATGTGCGCGTTCCCCTTGTACACTGATGACATACATCTCCTCCTTCGCCCGGGTAAAAGCCACGTACAGCTTGTTCAGGTCATCCACTTCTCGCCGTACTTCACCTTCTCCATACAACATTGCAAGGGTCGCGTCTGCATCGGCCCAGTCTTTCTTAATCCGAAGGAGATGGAGCCCGGATTCATCTTCTTGGATGAACATGTTCTCATGATGGGGCAGGCTATCCTCCAGAAGCACGATGACGACCCGGTTGTCCAGCCCCTTTGCCTTGTGGATCGTCATGACTTGGACAGCATCCGATTCACGGGGAGCAGGAATGCTCCAATCCGCGTCCTCGCTGTCTTCTTCTGAAAACTCAAGGAAGTCCTTGAGACTGTTTTGTCCCCGGTCCTCGAATCGCTTGATCACTTCCAACAGCGTCGCGAGTGTCCCTTCTTCATTCGGAGCGTACTCAGAGATATCGAGTGTTTTGTACATTTCTGAAACAAGATCGTACAGAGGCAGATAGCCGACACGGTTGAACAGGTCTTCGAACACTGCGGCCCACAATTCCGGGTATCGTTCTCGGAAAGCACGATAGAGCGAGGATTCCTTTCGCCGCAGTGCCTTGAAAAGGAATCCAGACAGCTCCCGGCGGTCAACGACCTGATGTCGAAATTCCAGGTGTGCTCTGAATACATCCCCGAGGAGGAAGGTCGCCAGCGACAGGTCGTCGATAGGACTATCGAGGAAGCGTAGGAGTGCAATCAATTCTCCAGTAATCTTTCGGCCCCGAATGTCAAGGCTGCTGTGCGAAATGAAAGGAATTGATCTCTCGTTCAGCCAACCGCTGACGCCGATAACGTCGCTATTCCGGGGTGTGAGGATCGTCATCTCGCCATACCAATACCCACGGTGGTGGCAATCTGTTACGATGTCAAGGAGCTTCGCCTTCCGGATTGAGGCATCGGCGTCCTCATCGATCGAGAAGACTTCGACATAACCCTTTGTTGGGAGTCCAGGTCTGGACTCCTGCTCAAATGTGGATAGTCCACTGAGACGTTCGGCACCGCTCTGCACAAGGGAGGGAACAATCCGATGAAACACTTCCTTCGAGAAATTGACAATGTTCTCACGACTCCTGTAGTTCCAGGAAAGCGTTTCTCTCTGTACCGGCGCCGATGGAAAACTGTCGTCACCATCCAGAAGACGTCTCATGATTTTCCAGTCTGCGCCACGAAATGTGTAGATCGACTGTTTCATGTCACCTACAAGGTACAAGCTCCCGCGTTTTGACAACGCTTCTTCCACCAGCGGCCTGATAATATTCCATTGCAGGGGCGACGTGTCCTGGAATTCGTCGATCAGATAGTGCGTGATCTGTTCCCCCAGATAGAAATAGATCTCCGGGACGCTTTCCCTGTTGATAAAGTGGGCCAGGCGCTTGTTCACATCCGCCATCGTTGCCTGTCCCCCTTTCTTCATTACGTTCTCTATGCTTCGTTGGAAATAGCGATGGGCCTCAAGGTATGCTTGATAGTACGATTGCGCCGACACCACGAGGTATGAGTTCGCAAGTTTTCGAAGGGCGTCCTGAACCTGCTCGAACTGCGCTGCCCATTGCTCGAACCGTGCGCGCTCTTCGTCCGCGCGCAGCTTATTGACGGGCATCTTGTAGAGATTTTTCCGAAGGATGAAACCCTCAAGATCCTCACGTTGTGCAGCTTCGACGAGAGCCTGAAAATTCTTTGATGCCGGAAGTCCGGATTGTCGAACGAGCTCCCGAAGTTCTTCGAACTTCGCAGTGATTCCATCCCCGAGCTCTTTTTTTCTACCCAGCAGGTGAGCGTCTGATTGGATCTCGCCGACCTTATTGCCGAGCGCAGAATAGATGCCGCGAACTTCTTCTGAAAGCTTCGCAAAGGGGTCCCACAAATATCGGGAATCCGCCGGTTGA
>Ga0335079_10005704_pt1 | contig 14239 bp, 11 predicted proteins | sample Lox_Sample_33_FD_206719 | JGI IMG/M metagenome (GOLD analysis project Ga0335079, IMG submission 206719) | Soil microbial communities from Loxahatchee National Wildlife Refuge, Florida, United States - Lox_Sample_3.3 | ecosystem: Environmental > Terrestrial > Soil > Wetlands | place: USA...
GAAGTCCACCGCGCTCATGGTCATCAACTGGACCTGGTTGTACTTGTCTTCGCTGGTCAGGCCCTGAAAGCGCTTGCCAATGAAGAGCAGCTTCATCAGTTCACGCGGATTGAGCGTCGAGGGATCCGGCGGCACCATACTGAGGATCGGCTTCACGAAGCGGCACATGGCCTGCATCGCTTTGCCGAATTCATCGTAAGCCTCGGCATCGAGCTTGGAGTGCCGCGCGATCTCGCGATGCGTCTTGCCGTGATCGTTGACCCGCCACAGGTAATCGCCGCTGGGCATGGGTGTAAACGTACCGTCGAGCGGGAGAATCTCCAGGCCATGGCGCGGGAGGTCGAGATCGCGAATGATCTCCGGCCGCAGCAGGGAGACCACGTAGGAGCACACCGAAAACTTGAAGCCGGGGAAGATTTCCTCGGTGACGGCCGCGCCTCCGAGTACATGGCGGCGCTCGAGCACCAGAACTTTCTTGCCCGCGCGCGCCAGGTAAGCGGCATTGACCAGGCCATTGTGTCCGCCGCCGATCACGATCACGTCGTATTTGCTGGAATCAGCCACTAGAGTTTAGCTCCTAGCTCTTAGCTGTTAGCTCTTAGCCCTACACAAGTCTGAGAAATGGAATGATGGGCAGTGTAGCGGCTACGTGGATCAGAGTCCACTGAGCAGGACGCGCCATTGTGTGAGGCTGCGCATGGCAGAAATTCAGGCCCTCCATTGTAGCCCCGACCTGCACAATTCCACGACTGAAAATGACTCCACATTCTATAGGGGAAGCGGCCTCTTGTCTGCAAGCAGGCGGCGATGTGCTGACTGCAAGTCACCCTGCGACGTAGTTCCTTGCTGTCAATGTGGGCCGCTGCATATAATCCGCTTTCGGCTCCCGTAGAGACTCGGCTTGCCGCGTCTTGCGTGCGCCGACTCGACATACGAGGAGAATCCCTTGCCCGTTGGAACCGCGTTTCACGAACGAACTCTGGCGCTCTGCCACAGCCTGAACTACCGCGAGTGGTCGGGTTACTACACGGTCAGCGTGTACGAGATGCATCACGAGCACGAGTACAACGCTATCCGCAACGCCTGCGCGCTGATCGACATCTCGCCGCTCTACAAGTACCTGGTGACCGGCAAAGACGCCACCAAGCTGGTCAATCGCGTGATTACCCGCGACATCAACAAGGTCAAGGTCGGCCAGGTGATTTACTGCTGCTGGTGCGACGAGCAGGGCAAGGTCATCGACGACGGCACGATCACCCGCCTCGAAGAAAACAAATACCGCTGGACCGCCGCCGACCCCAGCCTGCGCTGGTTCCGCCAGAACGGCCTGAACATGAACGTGCAGGTCGAAGACATCTCCGAGAAGACCGCCGCGCTCGCCCTCCAGGGGCCGACTTCCGCGAAACTGCTCAAGTTGGTCGCGGAAGCCGACATCTCCAACATGAAGTATTTCCGCATGACCTCAGGCAAGATCGCGGGCGTGCCCGTGGATATCTCCCGCACCGGCTATACCGGTGATCTAGGTTACGAGGTCTGGATTCCCTGGAACGACTCGATCAAAGTCTGGGATGCGCTTATGGCGGCCGGCAAGCAGTTCGATGTCCACGCCGCCGGAATGCTCGCGCTCGATGTCGCCCGCGTCGAAGCCGGGCTGCTGTTGATCGAAGTGGACTATACGAGCTCCAAGAAAGCTCTGATCCCGTCTCAAAAGTATTCGCCTTACGAACTAGGCTTTGGGAAGATGGTGCATCTGGAGAAGGAGAACTTCATCGGCCGTTCGGCGCTCGCCAAAGACAACAAGAACGGTGTTGCCCGCCAGTTGGTAGGCCTCGAAGTCGATTGGGTCGAAGTGGAAGAACTCCACGAAAAATTCGGCTTGAGCCCTGCCGCTCCGAGCCAGGCGTCGCGGGTCGCGGTGCCGGTCTATTCCGGAGACACACACGTAGGGAAGGCTACGACGACTGCATTCTCACCGCTCCTGAAGAAGCTAATTGCGCTCGCGAGTATCGAGACGGCGCACGCCAAAGAGGGCAACAAGCTGCAGATGGAAATCACCATCGAGGCGATGCGGCAGAAGGTGACCGCGAAGGTGGTGAAGCTGCCGTTCTTCAGTCCGGCGAGGAAGACGGCGGTGCCGGTGTAGGGTCAGCACTTCGAGCGTCATCCCGAGGACCGGCGCACTTTAGCCGGCCGAGGGATCTGGCGTACAGAGGCAATGCTGTGGGGTCGACGGTAATGGCGGTGCTCCCTGGATCCCTCGCGCTGCTGGAGAAAGCGCCGCGCTTCGGGATGACGCTCAGCAATTCAGGCAATTGAATGGTCTCTTGGGCTTCGTAGGCTCACGATTCTTGCGCCGCTCTCCTCTTCCCCGCCCAATAAACCCACACTCCAATTAACACCAGCAGCCCTGACAGTCCCACAATCTTGATCACCGCCAGCGGCTTGTTCGGCTCGTCGGGTGGAGGCAACACTGAAATCGCCAGGGTCAAAGTCGTGGTGATGAACCCAACAACCGCCACCAGCTTGGCGACCGGTTTTCCGCCCGGAACCCTGATTACATCCGGCCCCGCTGGTTCTCGCTGCAGTTTGAACATGGCGGCGAACAGGTAAAGATAGGGAATGAAATAGGTGATCACCCCCATGCTCACCAGCACGTCATAAGCGCCCTTGATGCTGGTGCCGGCCTGCCCGAGAAAGATGAAAATCGCTCCAATGACGAACTGCGTGAGCAATCCCACCCAGGGCGTTTTCCAGCGAGGATGCAAGGCCCCAAACGCCGGGGGGAGAAAGCGGTCAATTCCGGCAACGTAGGGCAGTCGGGCTACGGCGGCGAGATATGCGCCAGCAGCACCCACATTGCTGAGAGTGATGAGGAATGCCACGAACGGAATGACTTCCTCCCAATGGAGCTTGTGCGCGGTACTCGATATCGCCTGCATCAAACCCGCCAGATTGCCCACTTCCGCTGCCGGCAGTGCGAGCAGTACACCCACGGTACCGACGATGTAGCAGAACGCCACCGTCACTCCCGCGATGAAGAGCGCCCACGGAATCACGCGTCGGGCGTTCTTGATCTCGTCCCCCATCAGCGACGCCGTTTCACACCCGGCAAACGCATAAACCAGCACTGACCAGAAGATCACGTCCGTGATCCGAGTGCTGGGCGTCATGCTATGAACCGTAAACTGCGTGGCCGAGCCGAAGCGGTGATATGCGATCAATCCCATCGCCACCACCATCCCTGCGGGTATCCACATGGCTAGGGCGCCCAGGTTATGCAGCCAGGTGCCGACGTCAAGCCCTACCACGTTCAGCCAGGTCGCCACAGCCAGAGCAATCAACGAGAACGCGATGTAGTAGGTGGTATTGCCCGCGAGATGCAGCCAGGCATCACGACGAATGTAAAGCGCATTGCTGGCGGCGAAGTACAAAACCGCGGGAAAGTACGGAAGGTTGCAGCACCAGTAGCTCCAGGCGCTGATGAAGCCACCGAAATCGCCGAAGGCCCGCTTGGTCCAGACGTAGATTCCGCCTTCGTTGGGATAACGGGAAGAAAGCTCAATCACCGACAGCGCCAGGGGCGTATAAAACGCCAGCCATGCGCCAACCCAGATCACGATCGAACTCGGGCCCGCCGAAGCCGCGGTCGCAATCCAGCGCAGGCTGATGCCGGTCACGACATAGAACAGCAGCAGGCTGCGGAAGCCCATCACCCGCTTGGGGTGACTGGGGTCTTCGGCCTCGGCGATGGAGAGACCGGGGGAGAGGAGGCCGGTGCCTTTCGCTGGATGTGGGTCGGTGTCCGGCAAATGTGTTCCGCGCATGATAGCGGAAAGCACACGAAACAGGTAGCGGCAACAGCCCCGTTACCTCTCTAGGTCATCTCGGGGTAGTTGGACTTGAAGAAGTCTGGCCGGGCAAAGAACTTCTCGTAACATTCGCAGCACAGCCAGTCGCGGCCATTGGTGTAACCAGTCGAATGTTCGGGATCACTTGAAGCCATCAGCTCCCACCGGCAGATTGCACAATGATCCTTTTGCCAGCCGCCTTTAACGAGTTCAAAGCTTGTCGGCTCTTTGGCGAGGTCGAGGTCGAAACTCACAAGTGCGCTGGTGCGGTGGATGACAATGTCACGCGGCTTCCATTCCTGCTTATGCCAATGCCAGGAGTATTCATGGTGGCTTTCTACCTTGCTGCGGACATGGTCAACATTCCACCGAGCGCCGTGAATCTTAATCGGAGCCTGGAGTGGCACATGCCGCCGGCCTAGAACACTGTCGCTCCCCGCCGCGGATGTCGCGAATTTTGGTGGTTTGCGCGCTTCATCCCTGAATTTCTCCAGTTCCAAGCCATGCTGCTGAAGCAGTTCAGCCGCAAAGCAATCTCGTTCGCGCAACAGACCGAGAATCAGATGCTCGCTGCCGATGTGTCGGTGGCCTAGGCGCTCGGCTTCTTCAGCCGCGTATGCCAGCACTCTCTTGCACTCGTTGCTCAAGGGCAGGTCAACGCTTGTACAGATCGCATGCTTGTCAATCGTTCTGGCATCGATCTCTTGACGGATTTGCTCACCGCTTCCAGGCTTGAGGAATGCCAGGATCTGTTTGTCCTCGCGCAACGAGCCGAGCAACATGTGTTCGGTCTCGATATAAGGCGAGCCGTAATGGCTGGCTTCGTAGCGGGCGAAGAATATTACTCTCCGAGCTTTTTCTGTATAGCGTTCGAACATCCGCAACTCCAAACTCACTGCCATCGAGCAGTTGGAGGCCTACCTCCCTCCGGTCAACGTCCGTCGCAATTTCCCAAACAGCCCTCCCGAGGACTGCTCCGCCGCCTCAAACCCCAGCCGCTGGCGCAACTCCTCGGCCCGGACGTTGGTTTTGAGCTGCTGCGCGGTGAATCCCTTCGACTCGCGCAGTAGGCCGAGCAAGATGTGCTGGCCTCCGACCTGAGCGTCGCCATGGCGGTCCGCCTCTTCCTCGGCCGCCGCCAGAATCCGCTTGCATTCGCTACTCATCGGAATCTCTTCCGACTCTCTGGACGCAGATCCACTCCGCCGCTTCCGCAGGAGCTGTTCCTGGATGGCGTCGCGAGAAAAATTACCCAGCGCATTCTGAATCAGATCCCGGTCGCCGGTGATGATGCCTTGAAGAAGATGATGACTTTCAATCTCGGTCGATCCCGTTTCAGCCGCTTCTAACTTGGCAAGGGACAGCGCTCGGCGTGCGTTTTCGGTGTAGCGTTCGTACATTCCTTACTCCGTGACTGTGGTCTTCCGACTCGTGCGCTTCCAGTATAGATATCCCGGCACGCCGATTAGCACAATGGCCGTGCCCCAGAACGCTTCGGTCGGTCGCGTGATGATGGTGTTCAGCGTCCAGGTGGCGCCGATCAAAATATAAATGGCCGGCAGCCACGGGTATCCGGTACAGCGATACGGGCGCGGGACGTCGGGCCGCTTCCAGCGCAGAATGAACAGGCCAATCACCGTCATGGTATACGACAGCACCATGCCGTAAATCACGTAGGTGTAGAGCTGGTCGTAGCGGCCGCTGACCGTCAGCACTGCCGCCCAGATTCCCTGGCCAATCAGGCTGAAGGCCGGCGTGCGCCACTTGGGATGGATCTTCGCCATACGCTTGAAGAAGACGCCATCCTGCGCCATCGCCAGATAAACCCGCGCGCCCGAAAGCGTGCAACTGGCCGCGGCGCTGAAGCAGGAAATCGCAATCATGGCGGAGAGCCAGAAAGCCGCTTGCGGCGAAAACAGCGCTGTCGCGGCCGCATAAGCAATGGTTTCATGCTTCGCGACTTCACCCATCGGCAGCGCGTATACATAGGTCATGTTCATTGCCATGTAGATCGCGCCGACCGCAAGTACACCCAGCACCATGCCTCGCGGCACGTTGCGGCGAGGGTCTTTGATCTCGCCCGCCACCCAGGTGATGTATACCCACCCGTCATAAGCCCAGAAAACAGCAATCAATCCCACCCCCAGGGCAGAGATGAATGCGCTTGGGCTCAGACCCATGCTGAGTCCGACTCCATGGGGATTGAAGTGGGACCAATCGCCTTTGCCGAAGGCAAATCCCAGCACGACAAATCCCGCCATGGCGATGAATTTCGTCCAGGTAGAAACGTTCTGCAGCAGCGCGCCCCAGCGCAGTCCGACGACGTTGACATAGGTCAGCACCGCGATGAGCACCACGCCCACCACGTGAGCGCGAGTAATGGTGATTCCCGCCATGGCGAAAACCACATGCTCCTGCGAGATCATGGGCACGACTTGTCCCATGTACGCCGCCGCCGCCACCGAAAGCGCCGCGATCGAGCCGCCGTTGGCCACCGCGAAGAGCATCCAGCCATAGAGGAACGCGATGAGATCTCCGTAGGCTTCCCGCAAGTAGACGTACTGCCCGCCGGAATCAGGGAACATCGACCCCAATTCCGCGAACGCCACGCACGCGAACAGCGACACTACGCCGCCCAGAACCCAAACCAGCAGGAACAGGATGGGTTGCGGCAATGGTCCGGCAATGTCTTTGGCGGTGAGAAAAATCGACGAGCCGATGATTCCGCTGACCAGCAGCAGAACCCCGTCGAGCAGCGACAGCCCGCGTATGAGGCTAGGTTGCGATTCCAATGGTTTGCCCGGCTGGGAAGCGGCGGCAGGTTCCATGAATTACCCGATTCCCAGCTCGTCCGGAGATTCCAGCGGTGTGCCACAGCGCCGGCAAATCACGGCGCTACAATCCCCGCAGGTCAGCGGGTCCGCCACTTCCTGGGCGCAGCGCGGGCAATAGAGAAGATCGGGCGTGTTCGTGGGCTGGGGCGTAGGCTGCGGGTTGGGCGCCATGGAGAACGCCAAATGTAGCACACAGGCTAAAATAACGGTATGTCCACTCCCGATGAAAAGCTCCAATCCGAATTCAATCGCTGGGCCGAGGCCGGCGAAGGCGAGAAGATGGAGCGCCATCATCTCGACATCACAGAGAAAACCATCCGCCTGATGGATCTCCGGCCGGGCGAGCGGGTGCTTGATCTCGGCTGCGGCTCGGGCTGGGCGACGCGGCTTCTGGCGCGCCTGGTATCCGATGGACCGGAAGGATTCGGGCAAGTGGTCGGTGTCGATGTCTCCGATGAGATGATCCGCCAGGCTCGCGCCGCTTCGAAGGACTTCGAAAACATCCTCTACGTCTGGGGTTCAGCGCAGCAGATTCCGTGGGAGGAGAATTTCTTCGACAAGATGTTATCGGTGGAATCCTTCTACTACTACGCGGATCAGGATCGAGCCTTAACCGAGCTGTTTCGCGTGATGGCGCCGCGAGGCCGGCTGCATATCCTGATCAATCTCTACAAAGACAATCCGTATTCCCTGCAATGGGTAGACAAACTGAAGGTTCCGGTACACGTTCGTTCCGCCGCCGAATACATTGAGCTGTTTAAAAAGCATGCTTTCGAGAACGTCGAAGCGCAAAATATTCCCGACGATACCCCCACGCCGGAGAATTACAAAACGTCGTCTTTCCGCAGCCTCGACGACATGAGGGCATTCAAGAAGATTGGGGCATTGCTACTCACGGCGTCCAAGCCCGACATCCGCGTTCCAGCCCCGGGCCACGTCATTTACTAAGCTGCTATAGAGACGCGGCTTGCCGCGTCTCCGTTGCAGCCCAAAAACCTCCAGTCGATCCTAAATGTCGTCATCGTCATCATCGCTATCCTTATCCTGATCCCGATCGCGATCACGCGACAGATCTGTCGCTGGACTCATGGCCCGGTTATCGTTCGCATGACGGATGTCGATCCGGCCGTTTACGTCCCGCAACTCGATGCGCGTTCCTCCGCCCGCCAGTTGCCCGCGCAGATCGTGCCCGACATACCGGTGATGGTTCACATGCAGGCCAAAGTCGTTCTCAATTCCACCACTCACCGTGGAAGCGGAAAGCTCGGCCTTGGAATCCGATGGCAGGGTTAGCACCACGCTGCCGTTCACCGACGAAAGCTCTACCGGAGACTCCGCGAGCTTGGTGAAATCAGCCTCCAGCCGGCCATTTACGGTCGAGAGCTTCGTTCGTCCGCCGAGGTCGCGTGCCTGCAGCCGTCCGTTGACGCATGATGCCCGGATTTCGCCGTTCACGCCTTGCACGTCCAACGCTCCGTTGATCAGCTTGATCTCGTCGAGCCGGGCCGTGCGGGGGACGGTCAGCGTGTATTCCACGCTGGGCGGGTTGTTGTCGGAGTCGTCGTTACTGAAGTTGAGGTCGTGGTGCCGATATTCGGTACGGATCGAAATGTAGCCGCTGTTTGCCGAAACTTCGATCTTGGCATCGTCGAGCCGCTCCTTCCGGCCCGCGTATTTCACCGCATCCACCTTGACCTCGTTGCGGTCCCAGGCGCTGATATGAACCGCGCCGTTGATATTGTCCAGTTCCACGCGCCCGCCCGCAGCGAGTTCGTAGGTGTGGTGGAATTCTTCCGTGAAGGCCCGTGAATCAGATGCTGAACCCTGAATCGCCAGCGCCAACACTGCGCAGATTAGGCCCGTAAGCCCGCCCAGAATCGTCGCCTGTCTCTTTTGCCGGTGCATATCGGTTCCTCCCTCGGTGACGCTGCTTAGACGTTCGAGGCCGGATTTCGTGAGTCAACTATGTCTGGTCGCGGCCCAACCGGGCTAGGTTGGTCGCGGCGCGCGGGTTACGCTACCGTTTTCGGCCTGTCCTGTTTCTTCGCCTCGGAAATCACATACACGATCAGGATGCCGATCTCTGGCTCTATCGGATGCCGGTAGCGCGCGTGGGGGAACACCACGTAGTACACAAACGGATACAGGAGAATCAACCAAAAGAACAACCATGCCCCGGGCTTGCGCCGGCGCAGCGCGCGTCCCAGGCCCCAGAAGCATAGGATCGACGACGCCAGGAACAGCGAGTTCTTCACCTCGGGTGGCGGGAAATTCGATGTTTTCGGCACTCCACCCCAATAAAACACGAATTTCTTGAAGCATGTCCCCAGAAAGCGCAGGGGATCCTCCTTGATCCATTCGACTGCCTGTCGCTTTCGCTCCTCGACATAAGCTATCTCGCCCATACGCCGATACTGCTCCAGCGCATATAAATTCTGCGACGGATGCAGGAACCACATCCACGTGCCGTCTGCGCCCGGACCGTTGCCCATGCGCAACTCCGCCCCAAAATTGGACCGCAGAAAAACGAGCTTCCCAAACGTTCGATAGTTCCGCACCAGCCAGGGTGTGATGCAGGCAAAGAACACGGCCGAAGCCAACACCACCCCGGCCAACGACCGCTTTCCTGCCTTGGCGCGGTGGTACCAGGCCCACAGTCCGGATGCCGGCAGAAATGCCAACAACACCGGACTGTTTAGCGCCGCCACCCCCCAGAGCAATCCGTACTCAATCCAGGGCTTGATTCCGCCCCGCTCATGCATGGTCAGCGCCAGCCAGAAGACCATGCTCACCAACAGGGCCGAGAGGCTCGTCTCCCATACCCAGCGCGTACACCAGTATGTGACGTAGGGAAGCAGCGCCCACGTCCACGCCGACCACACCGCGACCTTTTCGCCGAAACATCGTTTCGCGATCAGAAACATCGGGATGCAGGTGAGCGCCGAAAACAGACTGTTGATGGCGAGCAGTACCAGCGACGAAGCGTGACTGTATATTCCACAGATCTTGAACACACCGGCAATCAGGTAGGGATAGAGCGGCGGCTCCCACGCGGTCGGACCGGTATTGGTCTCAAATGGATCGCTGAAACCGTGCCCGTTGGCGATCGCTGCGCCGATCCGTCCCATCTCCCAGCCAAATCCGAAGTTCTGATCGCTGGTGCGGAACTTATATGTGTGTCCGACCAAGATGATTGCCAGCCGGAAGGCAAAGGCGATGAGGAAGATCCAGAAAAAAGAAGTGCGTGCCCCTGCCCACCAGCGGTGGAAGGAACTCTGACTTGCCATTCCCGGGGAACTAGTCGTAGCGGCGTCAGCCATGCAGATGTTTCATTTGTAGTGGATGGTGAGCCGTTCAGCAAGGTCCGGTGTCCACCACCCTACCGCAACGTCTAAGACGGGTAGGTCCGAATCTCTGGTGAAATTGGAGGTTTTATGAGGAAGAGCATGTTGTTGACGACCATTTTGTGCCTGGCGGTTGGCCTGGGTGCGGCAGAGACCCCGCAGGTCACCGCCTTCAACCGGCTGCGCGATCTCAGCGGCGACTGGGAAGGAACGTTCGCCTGGAGTGGGGGCCGCAACGCCACCGGCAAAATGAACGCCCAATATCAGACCACCGGCAACGGATCCGCAATGGTGGAAAACCTCTTCATGGACGGCACGTTGATGATGACCAGCGTCTACCATCTTGATGGGTCTGATCTGAGGGTGACGCATTACTGCGCGGCTCAGAACCAGCCTCGCCTGAGGGCTTCCTCCATCGACCCCGACGGTGGGCAGATTACCTTCTCCTTCGTGGATATCACTAACCTCCGGTCTCCCGATGCCGGACACGTTCACGGCCTTGAGGTGCGGCTTCTGGACCGCGATCACATCACCCTGCGTTTCCATTTCAAGACTGGCGACAAAGACAGCGATGAGCTGGTGGACCTGAAGCGCAAGAAATAATGCTCGTCGCGGGGAAAGACCCCAATGCGCAAGAAGTTGCACTTCCGGAACTCTTCGTTGACGAGCCCTCGATTTGGGAGGACAATCGAGCACTCCTAGTGGACCTAGTAGAAACTTGGGCAATCCCTAGGGCTGAAATCGACTTCAGGAGTGCGTTATGAGGCTTTTGCGTAATCATCGTATGCAGGCCTGGTCATTGGCGGCTTGCCTATTCGTGTGGACGGTTCCAATGGTTGCCGCCGGTGTGGCACAAGGTCCCAAAGTCATCCATGAGATCAAGCATGACGTGTCGGAGCCGCTGCGTGAGATGGCACTGAAAGCCAAGCCGCCCATGGGCCTCGAGAAACCGGAACGGCGGCCTCCAGCTGGCTTTTTTCACCAGGCTCCAGGAGTTGACCCGGTGGTGCAAGAGGAGTATCTGCCTGGCCGTCTGACGACCCAGATTCTGAACTTCGATGGCACTACCGGCAGCGAAGCGGGAGGCGTGGATCCTCCTGACACCAACGGATCCGTAGGCGCCAAGCAGTTCGTCGAAATCACCAATTTCACCTACGAGGTTTTCAGCAAGAAGGACGGCCACGTGATCCTGGGCCCGACGTTTATCAACGCGATTTGGCAGGGATTCGGCGGGTTATGTGAAACCAACAATGGAGGCGATCCGGTCGTTTTATGGGACAAGCTGGCCAAACGCTGGTTCGTCAGTCAACTCGGCTACAACGGTAACTTCACGGAATTCGACCTTTGCCTGGCTGTTTCTACCACTGCGGACGCCACTGGAACCTACAATCGTTACGCCTTCAGCACCGGCGGAAATCTCCCTGACTATCCCAAGTATTCGGTCTGGCCTGACGCTTACTATGGCACGAACAATGGCGGTGATGGTATCGGGGCCGAGCCCTGCGCGTTCGATCGCAAGAAAATGCTGGCCGGAAAGACGGCCACCGCGATTTGTTTCTCGCCGGGACGATCGCACTTCGGTTTCTTGCCGTCTGATCTGGATGGGAGCACGCTGCCACCCGCTGGCGCGCCCGATCACTACGTAGAACTGGGAAGCGCCACCAATGAGCTGAACGAGTTCGACTTCCACGTGGATTTCAAGAATCCCCCAAAGTCTAGCTTTACCGGACCAAACGTAATCACGGTGCCGACCTACATTTCCATCTGCTCGGATGGAGGCAATTTCGCCTGTGTGCCCCAGCCGAGCCCCGGCGAAAAAGTGGATTCACTGAGCGGCTTGCTGATGTTCCGGTTGGCTTACCGCAATTTTGGAGATCATGAATCCATGGTCGTCGCTCACGCCGTGCAGCCCGGGAAGGGTTCGAGCGCGATGGTGGCGGTCCGCTGGTATGAGCTTCGGTCGGCCTCGCCGGGAGGCAGCTTCTCGCTTTACCAATCCGGCACCTTCCAACACAAAACCGACAATCTGTGGATGGCGAGCATTGCCATGGACAAGCAAGGGGACATCGCCATGGGCATGAGCTCCGACAACAGCACCAAACTGGACACCAGCGTGTGGTACACGGGGCGTGTGCCAACCGATCCCTTGGGGAAGCTGGAAACGCCGACCATCGCAGTAAAGGGAAGCGCGATTCAGGTGCGTGCCGGAAATCGCTGGGGCGACTACAGCAGCATGAGCATCGACCCTAAAGACGACTGCACGTTCTGGTTCGCGCAGGAGTATTACAACCAGCAAAACGGTGGCGCCCAAAGTAAGGATTGGACCACCCGGCTGGTCTCATTCAAGTTCAACGGGTGTAATTAGAGAACATGCCGCGAAGCGTTCCATTGCGATATCGAGATCCCAGAGGTGTTCTCTGCACTGTGCGCCCTGCATTCGCCCTGATGTTTTCTGGGAGGTGATGTCCGGATGAAGTCAGGGAGAATGGGCCGTACGCTCGTTACCTGCCTGGTCATTTGCGGCTGGTTGGCGATTACGTCCGTCGGTTTGGCCGCCAGCCATGAGACGCTGTTACACAAATTCACGGGCACGCCCGATGGGGGCATACCGGTTGCCGGAGTGGTGTTTGACTCGGCGGGAAATCTTTACGGCACAACCGCTACGGGAGGGGCATACGGATACGGCAGCGTGTTCGAGTTGCAGCCCGGTCCCGGCGGTACCTGGAGCGAAACCGTTCTGCACAGCTTCGCTCCCAACAGCGCTGACGGCATTCAACCGCGGGCCGGCCTGGTCGTGGACGGGTTCGGGACCTTGTACGGCACCACGCAGTTCGGCGGCGACTATAACGAGGGCACAGTCTTCCAGATCAGCCCCGACCGGGATGGGGTGTGGAATGAGACGATCCTGCATTCCTTCGATGGCACCCACGGCGGCCGTCCCACGGCGGGCCTGATCTTGGACGATGCTGGAAACCTGTACGGAACGACCTATGGTAGTCCCTACTGGTGTGGCACCGTTTTCCGCCTTGCGCCAAGCCCCGACGGCGCCTGGACACACACAATCTTGCACAATTTTGGCAGAATCAAGAACGCACCCGGCGATGGCTGCCAACCCAGCGCCGGCCTGGTGAGGGATCGGGCGGGGAATCTGTATGGCACGACCAGCACCGGCGGCGCCAACATTTATTTCGGCACGATTTTCCGGCTGAAGGAGCGAAACAAGGGCAAGTGGAAGGAGACCGTGCTGCACAGTTTCACCAGCAGTAACGGTGATGGAGCCTATCCCTACGATAGCCTGGCCCTCGACAACTCAGCTAATCTGTACGGTACAACTTTTGCTGGTGGGATTCCGAATTGCTTTGCGGGCTGCGGAATCGCTTTCAAGCTGGCACCCAGCGCAGGTCAGTGGAAGGAAAAGACTTTGTATTCCTTTACTGGCGGTTCGGATGGCGCTGAACCCTACGCGGGCTTGATCCGCGATGCGGCTGGAGATTGGTACGGCGCAACCAACTTCGGCGGCAGTTCCTGCAGTAGCGGCTGTGGTGTCGTGTTCAAGCTGACTCGCCGCGACAAGGGTAAGTGGACGGAAACCGTTCTGCATCGCTTCAGTGGCGGTGACGGGGATGTTCCCAACGGCAACCTGGTCTCCGATTTCTCCGGAAATCTGTTCGGCACAACGCTCAACGGAGGCGAGGTCAACTCAAATTGCCCGGCTGGCTGTGGAGTCGTTTTTGAACTCACGCCATAGCGGGGCGCCCGGGTGTGCGCCAGGAAGCGATCCTGGGCGCGCCGTATTACTTTTTCGGGCTGGGACTCGACACCGCCGCAGCCTTGAAAGTGATGACCGAATCCGCCGGAATGATTGCCTCCAGGCTGCCGCTGGACAGGTTCACGCCATTCGGATCCTGCACCGGCACCGGCCTCTGCGTTTGCACGCCGCCGACCGAGCCGATCGAGATCCCACCGACGGTGCCCCCGGACAATGGCGAGTGCGACCGGCCACGACCCTGCCGAGTGTACTGATTCGTACTCAGATGATAGATGCCCTCCGGCGTCTCCACCGTATCCAGACGAATCGAGATGGACCCAGGAAAAGAGTTCCTGCCGGAATTCGTGCTGGGGTCCGCAGCAGAGACGATCGCGCGGGCGGGCGATCCTCTGGGCGCGACCACCTTGCCATTGACCACCAGATCGTTCACCAGGACCGCCTCCA
>Ga0335079_10005706_pt1 | contig 14236 bp, 15 predicted proteins | sample Lox_Sample_33_FD_206719 | JGI IMG/M metagenome (GOLD analysis project Ga0335079, IMG submission 206719) | Soil microbial communities from Loxahatchee National Wildlife Refuge, Florida, United States - Lox_Sample_3.3 | ecosystem: Environmental > Terrestrial > Soil > Wetlands | place: USA...
CGTGCCGGTACCCGGTCCGGTCCGCGTTGTGCTTGCCGCCTGCCCCGCACAGCCGGGTCACGTCCTCGTCGAACATCGCGGTCATGACCTGCAGGCCGGTGCCTACGGCCAGGGCCAGCAGGCCCTCCTTCGCCGACTCGGCGATCTCGGCCATCGACACGGTCACCTGCTCGGGAACAGTGACCTCGTCCAGCTCCGAGTCAGGCTGGGCACGGCGAGACTTCTTCTGGTAGGTGTTGCTCACGGCGGTCCCTCTCCCTCGGGTGTTCCTTGTCCGTTCACCCGTGGCCTACCACCCGGCAGGCTCCAGGTGGGGGACCGCCACTCTCAAGTTCTACGAAGGCCGGGACATCCTCACGGGCTGCCCTTGTCCGCTTTGCGGGCCCGGACATGGCTGTGACTGGGTTCGGGCTTGGTCGCCGGTTTCTCGGTTAGTGCCGCCTGGCGGGCCGCTGGGGGGCCTTTCATCCCGGTCAGGGGCTGCGGCGGGCCGCGGAAAAGGGGAACCGGGCTGGTCAGGCCAGGACCCAGGCCCCGCCGGAGCGGGTCAGCCCGGCGTTGACCAGGGTCCGCAGGTTGATCGCGGCGGACCGGCTGCGCAGCCAGGCGGTGTTCCTGGCGGTGCCGATGTATCGGAGCCTGACCCGCCGGCCGTTGCAGGTGGCGGTCCAGGCGATGATCCGCTCGATCATCGACCTGGTTGGGCAGGCGCGCTTGAATGCTTCAGTGCGGGCCTGCGCGCGGGCGGCGCGCAGCAGCCCCTGGTGCGGGTGAATGGTCATCGACCGGCCGTCTTTGGCGGTAGTGCAGCGCGCCCGCAACGGGCAGGACAGGCACGCGGCGCCGAAGGTGACCGTCCGCTGGCTGCTCATCGGCCGGCTGACGCCGTTCGGGCAGGTGACGGTGCCCTGCTCCTCGTCCACGATGAAGTCGTCGACTTGTCTGGGGTTGATCTTGACTTTTGTCTGTCGTGGCTGGTGGTGACGTTGCGGACGCGTCTGCAACGTGACTGGTCAGGCCTGGATGTCGTGCTGCTGCATGATGCGGCGGAGGCGGAGGATCTCTCCGTGCGCGGCGGCGATCCGCTGTTCGAGGTCACGCTCGGTGGTTCGCCGGGCGGCGCGTTCGTCCCGGAGCTTGGTGGTGAGGACGTGCACGATGCTGCCGTCGGAGGCGACGGGCGCGGCCGGACCGGCTCATGCACCGCACCGGGCTGCGGCCCCCCGCCGAGGCCGACCAGCGGCACTGGGCCGGCCAGGCATAACCCCCGGCCAGCTGGGGCACCGGGCTTGACATGGGACCCTCGCGGGCGGCCACCCAGGCCAAGAAGGGCGGGCCGGGAAGACCGGCCCGGCGCCCGGCAAGGCTACGGCCGCCCGCCCCGTGTCAAGCCCGGCTCACGTGACAGCCAAACCCAGGCGGGTAGTCACATACGAAACTATTAGCCAAAATCACATCAGAGCAGGCATCGGGACCTACTCGTCACACAGATCTAGGTGTGCACCAAAGCCGGGGACCTCCAAACCGCCAGAGGTTGAACCGGCCGCACGCCCGGAGCGACAGCCGGGTCACACGATGCCCGTCACGCTCCGCAACCGCAATCGCAGACGATCACGTCTCAATCAGAAACCCGTTACGAACGCTGATCACGCTGAAGTCCTTGGCATTGCCTGTGCGGGTGTGCCGCCTCGCATGCTCGAAGCCGGCCACCGGTTGCGCCGTGTCAACGGCCGCCTGCACTTCATTGCCGAACTCATGATGAGAACGTGGATACAGCTTGATGAACACACGGGCGGCCGCCGAAGTTCTACGACACTCGGACAACCTTGCCGACGGGCAAGTCGCCTCCGTTGGAGTCAACCGGTCACAGACGATCCCAGATATGGTCTAATCTTTCCGCATGAGTACGCCGCATCCGTCAATATCCGTCATCTGCGTGTACAACGACCTGGCCGTCCGTCAACAGTGCCTGGATCGATCGATCCAGGCACTGTGCGATGAGGCTTCTGACGTCGAGTACCTGCCGATCGACAATATGAACGGCGCCTACGCAAGTGCGGGCGCCGCGTTGAACCACGGAGCGTCACTAGCAAGAAACGACGTGGTCGTCTTCGTTCATCAGGACGTGTTTCTGCACTCTCTGGAGGCGCTGAAGGAGGCCGCACGTCAGATGCAGCCAGGTGGCTTTGGCCTGTTGGGCGCCGTGGGCGTCCGCTCCGACGGTCGACTGCTGGGCCGAATCAGGGACAGGGTGATCCTCGCGGGAGATGCAGTCGTACGCCCTACCGACGTTGACAGCGTGGATGAGGTGCTGTTCCTGGCACCTCGATCCCAGCTGCTTCGCCATCCGCTCACAGAGTCCGGCGATATGGCGTGGCATGGCTACGCAATAGAGTACAGCCTGCGCATCCGGAGACAGGGACTGCGGACCGGAGTTGCCGACATACCATTGACGCACAACAGTCTTTCCGTCAACCTTGAGCGCCTGGATGTTGCTCAACACACAATCGCGGAACGCTACGCCGACGTCCTGCCTGTCCACACTACATGCGGCCTCATAACCAGCAAGGCCGCGAAGACAGGTAGCCGAGTCTGGTTCTCGTCTCATCGCTGGCGTTACCGCTGGCTGCGTGACTCCTTCGCCGTCCAGGATGCTGGCACGACCGCTGGGCGGACGGTCGGTGTACTCGCTGACATTCGCCGAGACGTTGACAGCGTCATTGGTCGTTCCCCAGGTAGGCGGCTTTACATAATCAATTGCTGCCGGGGCCGTTTCTTAGAGCGCGGCCCAAACCAGTTAGAACTGCCGCGGCGCGATGGAAGTGTCGTTTTGGCAACGTGCGGAATATCGGATGTCTCGGCTGTGCTCGCCAGCCGACCGGCCGGCTACTGGTTACTTCTGACCAATCTGTCACCGCCGGATATTAAGGCCCTCGACTCACGGTTGCGGGCAACCCCTAGCGTGCTGGGTTTTCACGTAAGCACCGGCTTCTGGTTGCTCTTCGGAGCTCCGTTCACAGATCTGCCTCCACAATGGCGCTCAAGGAGGGCTACGCCGTTGGGCAAGCACGCCCTTGTCGCGAAGCTAGGCGCCTAGCTTCGGGCGTTCTAACTCAAGGAGCGCCCCTCCCCTCAAAGCGGCTGCGGGAGGCGAACCTGGGGCTGGAAGTCATCCAGGCCCAGGCCTGTAACGCCTCCATCGAGTCCACCCGCATCCTTCCTCGACCTGGCCAACGGCTGGCTGGCTGAGGAGTAATGCGGGCGGCCGATGCCATCGACTCCCAGGCGGCCCAGCGCCGCGGCGGTGGCCAGATGAGCCGCTCACCCAGGCCTACGGCGCGGTCGCTCGATGACCCGGACAAGACCTGGATACACTTGTCCAAGCTCAATGGCGCGGGCTCCTGCTAAGCACGCCGCCTAATGCTTCTAACGGAATGCTTAGGCCGATTGCCAACAGGCAGTCCGATTAGCCGCCCCGCTGCGGTGTAGAGGCGCAGGACACGCAACAGCTTGGTACTCTGGCGTCGATCGAGCAATGCGATAGCTTGAGGAGCAACGAAAATTACGTAGGTCAGGCAACCTACTGTGAGGCCCGTTATCAACTCTACGAATGCGTTGTCGAACAGTGAGGAAGCACCCTTAGCTGCAAGAGCAGCCGCCGATGCAGCCAAGATCGAAGATAGCACTGCCTTCGCAAGCGCAGTGAAACGAACTCCGGTTGTCTTCTTCAGGGCAAACAGGTAACTTGGCAAAACAACTGGAACAATAACCGCTATGTGAGCAAAAGCCGCGCCGACTATTCCGTCCAGATGCACGCCCAGTACCATTGCAGGAGCAAGGGCGCTAAGCCAAATCAGTTGAACCACGAAGAGAAATTTGGTGCGGCCTACGGCCGCAAGAATGTTAGCGCAGAGCACGCATATAATTGAGATCACGGAATAGACCGAAAGGACAGAGAGAACCTCGGCCGACGCTATCCACTTTGGGCCGTACAACGTTAAAACTAGTGGTCGAGCAAGCACCATTATAAGACCACAAAAGGGCATCACCACAAGCGAGAGCCCGCGTAAAGAGCTGACTATTGCATCATTTAAAAGTAAAGAATCGTGCTTTACTCGCGAGAAAGCGGGCATTGAGACATTATTAATCATTGCACTAAGAAGAGTGGAAGGCCAGGATGCTACATTGAAGGCGAGCACGTAGGTACCGAGCGCGACTGCCCCCATAAAGTGGCCGACGAGCGCGTAGTCGACGTTCAGGAGAATATAATTAATGAAATTTGCTGCTGCTAAGGGGATACCGAATCTGAACAGCAAGGATAGCGCGTCACGAGCGAAACCAGGTCGATAGATCTTGGGTACAGATATGAGCAGCACGCAGCCTGAAATGAGCTGACCGACAACCCTGGACCACGCAAAGGCCATCGCTCCGCTCCCCGATTTCGCCAGAAGCAGAAGCACGAGGGTGGAGGGTACGAAACTGATGAGGTTGGACAGGAACAGCTTATCCTGCTTGAAATCCCTGACAAGTTGGGCGCCCGGTACTGCGAATACGCCAGCTAGCATCACAGCCAATGCCATTACTCGGACCGGGCCAGAGGCGGCTGCCGAGCCAAGTGCTGTGGCGATGGGAATCGCGAAGGCCGCCATGGCGCCCGCAAGTATCGCGCTCGTTGTCAATGAGACAGTGGCCATTGTTGGAGCCAGTGAATCCATATCCAAGTCAGCCCGAATTAGGCAGGACGCAACACCGAGCCCCCCGAGCGCAGATACGATCGCATAAGCCGTCAAGGCTACAGCGAACACACCGAAGTCACGTGGATTGAGAATATGAGCTACAACAGCTGTAACAGCAATGCTGGTCAAGCGTAGTAGTAGCGTACTGGCCACACTCCAGAGAGCTCCCCGACGGACGCTCGCAGACAGCGGTCGTGAATTCCCTCGAGCGCCGCCTTTAAGATCCGTGTCCTTGCTGCGTCTCCGCGCGGAAGTGATACTCATTGGCTACCAATGGTTAGAGGCAAATACCGAGAGCGTATAACTGCATTGATGACTGACTTTGGCCTACGGGACGAGGATATGGAACTCTCGGGGCACGAGGCAGTCTGCATATCGTCAATGGCGAGCGCGTTGCCGCATTGGGCGAGAAAAACGCTATTACGAAAGAAGTACCTGGCGGGTGGGCCGGAGCCGGCGCGATCCCATATGGGATAGGGGTCGTCCAACTGCACTGGTCCCGGTAGGCATCTGCGCTGTGCTGTCGCGATGGTGCTCACCGTGGCCGTGGCAGGCTCTGGCGGCTCAGTTACACGCCTGCCCATCTGCATCGCCACCAGCGTAGAGAGTAAGTCAACCTGCGCACCGCCTCACGCATCATCAGTAACGGATGCCACTTTGTGCGACTATCGCTCATGTTACGCGCTTTGCACAGGGTTCGCCATGCGGTCAGGCATCTGGCATCAGGCCAGGCTTCGAGTGCGAATGCTGCGTAGTCGTCAACCGGCTCCCGGTTGGCGACGCCACGCGTATATGCGCTGATTGCATGGCCTAACGCCTCGCGCGCGAGAGTGCGGTGGGCCGTATCGCGCATTGAGTCTGGATCTGACAGCAATTCAGAACGTTCACGGAATATCTTGTCGAAAGAGCGGAGCCGCTCGGAGACATCGGCGAGCACGTCGAATTGCGAATGATGCATGTTATTTGCATGGATTCGATAATAAGCTTGATCTGCACCGCCAACATAACCGACGTCCGAGACTGTGGCGATTCGCATCCAAAGCTCGAAGTCCGCCGCATGGGGAAGATGGGCGCAATAATAGCCTATCTTCCGAAGGACGCTCGTTCGCATCACCGCCTCCGGGGATCGCAGAACGTTTCGGCCATTCTTGCAGCGGTGGTTTAGCCAATCATGGCCCTGCCAGACCGTCCAGCTTGTCGCTGCTGTTCGGGCCGGCGGAAGGTTCGTACCCGTGAAGCTAACTGCGAATCCATATGTGAGGCCGACTGACGGATGCGTGTCCATTAATGAAGTTGCTCTCGCTAGGCAGCCAGGGGTCAGGAGGTCGTCGGCTGAGAGGAGCACGGTGTAGTCGCCAGTTGCCTGGGCCAGCCCTTCATTGTACGTCGCGATGTGGCCCTGGTTAGTGTGACGACAGATCGAGCTGATACGGCTGTCCTCCGCAGCCATGCGGCTGACGATCTCGGCACTGCCATCGGACGACGCGTCGTCGATCAGAAGCACGTCGACGCGAACGTGCTGCTGATCAAGAACGCTTCTAACGCAGTCGGATAGGTAGCGACCGTAGTTGTGACACGGTATCACTACGGATACGGATGGGTAATGGCGGACCTCTTTGGGTGGGCGTCTGATCTTGGCCTTGGCATTGCTGGGCAGTAATACGCGTCTTATGAGCCTGCTAAGCATCTTTCACCTCCGGCCCTAATCTGGAGTACGGTCTATTTTTAGTATCCTTGCTGCCCTCGGTGGCATTACGGCATGCCGCGACGGAGCGGACCGCGGTCGATTGAGCGCTGGCGGCGATCCTCGGTCGCTGTTGGGGGCCACAGAAGAACTCGGCTGGACGGTAAGACGTGCGAGGGCTCCTTCGGGAGGTCAGGAGCGGGCGACTGTTATCGTTTCGTTATGTATTGATCTTCCGCTCTGGGCGGAGAACAGATCGGGAGTGATGCCGCGTGTGCGATCAGTGCTGCTTGAGCTGCAGTTACTAGACTAGAAGGATGAACTCCTCGCATTACCGGGCGAACTCTGGTCTACTGGCATCTGCTGGCACTGCGCCCGAGTCAGATCGAATAGGTTCTGTCAGTCCTCGGAGGGATCGCTTGTTAGACCAAGATCGGAGGCCGCTGGCGAGGAGGTTGCGGAATTTGCGTCGAGTGGCGGGTTGCTGCACGGACACGGCTCGCCGAATTGAGCGCTCCCTTCCTGGCCCAGCGCGCACATGGGTCCACAACGTGGTTGCTTGGTATGACCGGCTGCTGCCAGCAGCACCGATCGAAGGGTGGTCGAAGGCACTTATCGGGACGCAGTCCGGCTCTGCAGAGCCGCGCGATGTGGAGACCGGAACGGCGGGCTATGAGGCGGGGATTGGCGTCGTCGAGCCCGTGCCATCGGTGGGCACCGCTCGAGCGGGTGACGCTGACGTATCTGAGTTGCGATGTCTAATCGTCACGAGCTTGTTGGACGTCGGCGGCATGGACGAGATGGTGGCCTTCCTCGCCCGTCGGCTGCCTGCTCTGGGCCTGCAAACGGCAGTACTGCATGCCACGTCGGGCCCTTCTGCCACGGGCGAGCCGAGCGGTCGTCTCGGGCGCATGCTTCAGGCAAGTGGCATCGAGGTGCACGAAGCCGACCAGCGGGGCGCACCGGGCTGGATCGAGCGGTGGCGCCCCGACGTCGTTACTGCGCATGGCGCGCCGGACTGGGTGCTGGGTATCACCCAGCGTGCTGGCGTTCCATACGTCGACAACCTCCATGGCATGCACATGCTGTTCTGGGCAGACTGGCAAGGCGAGGCAGCGCGCGGTACGAAGCTATCTGCACTGGTGGCGGTCAGCGAACTCGTACGTCAGCAGTACCTTCTCGGCAGCCACGACTTCCCGCCAAACCGGATCGTTGCCATTCCAAACGGCGTCGACGACGAGCGACGGTCGGGCGGCGATCGGGAAGCGGTGCGCAATCGGCTCGGCTTGACGAACGAGTACTTGTTCGTGTCGCTCGCACGACATTGCCTGCAAAAGAACTCTTACGGTCTGATCACCGCGTTCGGAGACGTGGCGCGGCACCGCTCCGAGGTGCACCTGGTGATCGCCGGACGCCCAGACCCGGGCCGATACTACCCGCACACGCTCCGACTGCGGGACAGCACCCCCTGGCGCGACCGCATTCATCTGCGAGATCACGTGGCCGCGCCCGCCGATCTGCTGGCCGCCGCGGACGGCTTCGTGCTCGACTCATTCTTCGAGGGCTGGTCCCTGGCCTCCACTGAGGCGTTGTTCGCAGGCCTGCCGGTGGTGCTCAGCGAGGTCGGCGGTGCACGCGAGCAGATCGGTGACGACCCCGCTCGCGGTTTTCTGGTAACCAACCCGCTGGGCAATCCGCTTAGTGTGGACTGGAAGTCGGTGGGTGCGGCTCGCTACCAGCCGCAGGTCAATCGCGACGAGTTCGCTGCGGCTATGGAGCATCTAGTGGCCAATCGGGCGGCCTACCTGCGCGATCGTGGACGGCTGGCGGCCGAGTCGAGGGCACGCTTCAGTGCCGACGTCTGCCTCGCGCGGCATGCGGCGTTGCTGCGTGCCGTCTCTATCGGTGCGGATTTGCCGGTCAGTGACGACGCCCAAGCGGCGTCCCGGCGTGCATGACATGATTCCGATCCGGCCCTATATGCCTGTGGACGGCCGTTCGACCGTAAGGGAATTCCTCCTGACCGGGATGATGAGCCTGACGGGGCCCTGGATCTCCTGGCCAAATCAGTCAGTTACCGTTCGGGACGCGCAACCTGCCGTCGTGGCGCTCCAAGCATCGACTAAGCGCAATTCATGGTGCCGATGCTTTCACCGCACTTAGCAATGCGTCCGCGACCACTTGTTGCTGATCCGGTGTGATCTGCGGGTAGAGCGGCAAGGAGATGATCCGGGCAGCCGCCGCCTCGGCGACAGGAAAGTCTCCAGGTCCGTACCTGTAGCGCCGGAATGCGGGCTGCAAATGGACTGGGACCGGGTAGTGAATCCCCACCTGAATACCTGACTCTTGAAGAGTCTCGAGCACGTGATCACGGTCTGGAACCTGGACCACATAAAGGTGCCAGACATTCACGTTGCCAGGTGCTGTTTGCGGCGGTGTGATGTCGTCCAGGCCAGCGAAGAGTTCGTGGTAACGGCCGGCAGCCTGCCGACGCCGCTCGTTCCAATCGGCGAGCCGTCGCAGCTTGGCTCGGAGGACCACCGCCTGGAGCGAGTCCAGCCGCGAGTTGAATCCGAGTTCAGCATGAACGTATTTGCGCTCGCTGCCGTGATCGCCTAGCAATCGGACCTTTCGAGCCACGGCCGGTGAATTCGTCAGGACCGCGCCGGCGTCGCCGTAGGCGCCAAGGTTCTTGCCTGGATAGAAGCTGACCGCTGCCGCCAGCCCGAGGAAACCCGGCGGGTTCCCGAACTGAGTAGCCCCGTGGGACTGCGCGGCGTCTTCAATTACCGCTATTCCATGCTCGCTGGCAGTATCGGTCAGTGCCTTCATTGGCGCCAGCTGGCCATACAGGTGAACTGGCACGATCGCCGCGGTAGCTGGGCCGATTACCCTGGCGACGGAGGCTGGGTCGAGCAGGAGGTAGTCGGGATCCACGTCGGCGAAGACTGGCCGTGCACCTGCCCGCACGACTGCGGCGGCGGTAGCCGCAAAGGTGTTTGCGGGCACGACCACCTCAGCTTCTGGTGGAAGATCAGCGGCGCGCAGAGCTAGTTCGAGTGCATCGGTGCCGCTGGCAACGCCAATGCAGTGCTCAGCATCGCTGAATGCGGCAAACTCGCGCTCGAACCCGGCGACCTGGGGGCCCTTAATAAACGATCCGTCGGCAAGAACTCGGCTAAAGCCATCACTAATCTCCTCTGCCACCTCGAGGTGCGCAGCTTGCAGATCAACAAGGGGTATGGTATGGGTGCCAACGGTCAACGTGTCTTCACCTTTGCTCATGGGGAATGCTAGTACCCCGGACGTAGCGCGCGGGGACACCAGCCCATACCTCACGCGCAGGCACGTCACTTATTACGACAGAACCCATTCCCACCAGGGCACAGGAGCCGACAGCGCGGTTCTCGCGTATAAGAGCACCGGCGCCCACATAGGCGCACTGACCGATGCGAACGCCACCGCCAAGGCCAACGCCAGAGGCGAGCGTCGCGAAATCCTCCACGACGTCGTCATGAGTCAGGGTGGCATGCGGCATAACCGCGACGTGCGATCCTATACTCACAGCTGCAGTCAGGGCAGCATATGCCAGCAGAACGGAACCTGGCCCGATCCGCGACGACGGCGGCACAGCAGCCGTCGGGTGCACGATGGTGGCGTAGCGCTCAGCAGGAAGGCCGAAAGCCTTGACGATTAGGGGACGGCTCACGTAATTGTCCGGCCGTCCGGTGCACACGACGACTGAGGCGTTCGGAAGGTGCTTAAGTTCCTCAAGGCCACCCAGGACCGGTATGTCCTCAAGGCACCGTCCCGACAGCGCGGCGTCATCGTCGAGGTACCCCAGCAGCCGCCACGACGCGCCGACTGCATTCATAGCGCGGACCGCCTCGGCGGTTTCACGGCCGAATCCCCCTGCGCTCACTATAACCAGGTCGCCACCGGGTCCATCGGTCATGACAACGTCGCACAGAATCGTGAAGTCGATTCTGAGCCGCACAGGCAAGCACGCACTGCAGCGACAACGACCTCTTGCTGTGCGTCGGTCATGTCGTGGAAAAGCGGTAGAATGAGCGAATGGTTCGTGAGTCGCTCGGTGACCGGGAGCATTTCGCGCGGATGGTCGTGGTACGGCGGCTCAAGATGCGCGGCCATGATGCCGCGCCGGGCTGACACTCCGGCTCGCGCCAAGCTGAGCAAAATCTCGTCACGAGAGACGGGTGAATGGTCGGGAGGCAGGATCCAGAACGACTGATAGTTGGTGGTCCCATACGGAGGATCTTCGATCATTCGTATCCCCGGAATGTCTGATAGCAGCTGCCGATACCGCTGCGCGAGTTCACGCCGCCGAGCCACTAGCTCGTCCAGCTTGGTGAGCTGGACAAGACCGACTGCGGCCTGAACGTCGGTCATGCGGTAGTTGAAGCCGACCTCAGTGTAATGCTCAATCACAGGCTGCTGGCTGAGATGCCTATCAGCCGCGCCGACATCCATACCATGCTCACGCAATCGGCGAATCCGGGTCGCGATCGAACCGTTGGAAGTGATGAGCATCCCCCCCTCTCCGGTAGTAAGGAGCTTGCGCGGATGGAATGAGTACGCCGCGACTGCCGCGGTGGCTCCGGCCGGACGAGTCAAGTAGGTAGATCCGGCCGCGCAGGCCGCGTCTTCGATCACGGTAATTCCGCGCGGATCGCATAGTGCGCGCATAGCTTCAAGGTCAGCTGGGACACCCGCCTGGTCCACGAGAATAACGGCGCGTGTCTGGCTGGTCAGGTGGGGCTCCACTGTCGCTGGGATAAGATTCTGCGTTGCAAGGTCGACGTCCGCGAACACTGGCTGGGCGTCAACATAGCGCACAGCATTCGCGGTTGCGATGAACGACAGTGAAGGGACGATAACCTCATCGCCGGGTCCGATTCCGGCTGCGATAAGGGCCAGGTGCAGCGCGGCAGTGCACGAGGATACTGCGACAGCGTGGCTGGCCCCGATCGAGGCGGCGAAGGCCGCCTCGAACTCCGCCACCCGCGGTCCCTGCGCGATCCAGCCCGATGCGACAGTTGCCGCTGCGGCCTCAGCCTCCTCCTTACCCAGCCACGGTCGCATGACCGGGATCACCGGGCACCGGCCTCGGTGGCAGGAGAGCGTTCAAAGCGCCACCAGGCCACAAGCCGCCGCAGACCCTCGTCCAGGTCCGCTTCCGGCTTCCAGCCCAGCCGCTCTTTCGCCCGCGAGATGTCGGCAAGGCGACGGATCACAGAGTTGACCCCGCGCGGCGGACCAAACTCGAGCGGCAGACGCGAGCCCATCGCCCGCTGGAGCGCCTCGGCGAGCTCCACAAGGCTCGTCTCCGTTCCACTGCCGATGTTAAAGATCTCATCGGTGACGTCGCTGGACGCGGCTAGAAGGTTCGCCCGGGCGATGTCCTCGGTGAAGACGAAGTCCATGGTCTGCCGACCATCGCCGAGGATAAGTGGCGGCTGCCCTTGCTCGATCCGTTCCATCCACCGGATCAGCACCTCGGTGTACAAGCCGTAGATATCCATCCTCGGCCCGTACACGTTGAAGTAGCGAAGCATGACGTAGTCCAGGCCGCGCATCGCGTGGAAGCTGCGCAGGAGGCCCTCATTGAAAGTCTTGGCCGCGCCATAGAGGGTGTCATTGGCATACGGATGATGGCGTTCGGAAGTCGGATAGTCCTCCGCCATCCCGTAGACCGATGCGGAGGAGGCGGCGACAATCTTGCGAACACCCGCGTCGACGGCGGCCTCTACCACTTCGTACGTGCCGTCGACGAGAACCTCAAGAGCAAGCCGCGGCTCCGTCGCGCACTGGGTGATCCGAATGGCGGCCTGATGGAAGACAACGTCGATGCCCAGCATGAGCGAACGCACCAGGTTCCTGTCCCGGATGTCGCCATGGACAAACCTGACCAGGCCGCTTTCGCGAGCCACCGTCAGGTTCTCTGGCCGTCCCCGAACGAGATTGTCGAGCACCACAACCTCTTCGGCGTCGGCGGCGACGAGGTGATCGACGATCGTCGACCCGATGGTGCCGGCACCGCCCGTGACCAGGAATTTCCGACCGGTTATCACTTGCCCACCTCCGTCAGGGAAGTCCGCCTGCCGTGACTGTCCGCGCTTCGCGATGCAGCATCCAGCAAAGCAAGCACCCGTACGCCCGCCTCCGCGTCGGTGAGCGGTGAGCGGCCCTCGTTGATCGCAGCGCTGAACTCCGTCATGACTGACATCAGGGCTTCCCGCTCGGGCAGCGCGGGCACGAGCGTGTCGCCAGTGCGGTAAGAGATGAGGGCCTGGCGACGTTCGTCCTGCGGCATATCTCGAGCTTCCAGCCTGTCTACGCCACGATCGTGAACGGCGAGACGCCTCACCGGGTTGGTGTCGTCCCAGACAATGGTGCGGCGCGAGCCGCCGAAGACTGTTGTGCGGATCTTGGTCGGGCTCAGCCAGTTCACGTGCACATGCGCGAGCGCACCATTTGACAGCCATAGCGACATGTAGGCGACGCAGGCCCGGCCGGTTCCGATCGGGTCGCCAGTGTGAGCAGCCACTGCGACCGGCCTCACGTCCTCGGGCAGGACGAAATCGAGTATGGACAGGTCATGCGGTGCAAGATCCCAGAGAACGTCAACGTCGGGCTGCACGAGACCGAGATTGATGCGGACCGAATCAACGAACTGGATCTCGCCAATCTGTCCGCCCCGGATGAGTTCGCGGATACGCTGCACCGCTGGGGTGTAGCAGTAGGTGTGATCGCACATCAACGCCAGGTTGGACCGGCACGCTAATGCGGCCAGCTTCTGTCCCTCAGCGACCGAGGGCGTCAGGGGCTTTTCCACGAGCACGTGCTTGCCGGCCTCCAATGCTGCCCGCACAAGATCGAAGTGCGTCGCGGCAGGCGTTGCGATCGCGACCGCGGCAACCGCCGGGTCTGCGAGGACTGCATCATAGGAGTCGGTGGCACGTACTGTCGTATATGACCCTAGCGTTGTCCTTGCCCGCTCGACGTCGAGGTCGCACAGCCACTCCAGCCGTAAGGCCGGAGTGGCTAGCGCAGCGCGGACGAGGTTCGGGCCCCAATAGCCAATGCCGATCACAGCTATCCCGAGGGGCGGCATAGAATGTCCTTCCGGTAGGAGACTTCGGTCCGTGCTTAAGGCGATGTCGCTAAATCAGGTAGCTTCCGGCCGCATCCCAAAGGGCTCGGCCGCGGGTTGCCTGTCAGCTAGACGCGGAGTACGGCTACCTGGATGGCATTATGAGACCATTTTGTTCATGATGTTGGCCAGGCATTGACCCACCGGTACCTTCCAAGCGGACGGTACATCGGCACGGTCAGCCGACCGCGAGGGCGAAGGGGAGGACGCCGTCGTCATCATAGTAGAACTCGCCGGTCCGCAGCATTGTTACGAGACCGAGACCGAGACCGAGACCGTGGACTTGGAGATGGCAGCCTGCTCGCCGAGCGCGTCCGCGAGGGTGGCCTCGAGGTCGTGGCCAGACAGTCCCCGGATGAAGGAGGCGACCGGCTCTCCATCGCGTTCGTCTTGGTCAAAGAGTTGCCGAACAGGCGGGAGGCGAACGCCTCGGTGGTCTTGACGGTCACCTCCCCGTAACCGTTGCGGCTGCCGGACGCCATTCCCACGCAGTGGCTCGCGGTATCGGTCATGGCCGAGGAACTACTAGTGTCCCGCGCCTTAAATTCGGTACATAATTAGGTCAAGAGATGTCCATCCATGGCATGGCCTGCCTGGATATCAAGGCGCATCACGGGATGCTGGCTGGCATGGCAAGGACCG
>Ga0335079_10005710_pt1 | contig 14233 bp, 10 predicted proteins | sample Lox_Sample_33_FD_206719 | JGI IMG/M metagenome (GOLD analysis project Ga0335079, IMG submission 206719) | Soil microbial communities from Loxahatchee National Wildlife Refuge, Florida, United States - Lox_Sample_3.3 | ecosystem: Environmental > Terrestrial > Soil > Wetlands | place: USA...
ACTCCGTTGTGGACCAACATCGGAAGCTTTCCCACCAGCCAGACGAACTTCAAGGGCCCGGGCGTAAGCCTGGTGGCACGCATGAGTTCGACCTTCTCGCCCAGCCTGCTGAATGAATTCGTCTTCAGCTACACGACCGACCACATCGTGTTGAACAACATCGGCTACTGGCAGCGGCCGAGTGACATGACGATTGGCGATTTATTTGGCGGCCACGGGGACGGAATGCTGCCCGGCATCAATCTTTCCACGGACGCTTACGGCGGCGGCTTCGGCCAGGATTTGGGATACATTCCCAACGGCCCTTACAATGCCAATCCTACCTACACCTATCGCGACAACCTCAGCAAGATCGTTGGTAAACACAACCTGCAATTCGGCGCTTACTTCGTGGCCGGACAGAAGAATGAACTGGGCGGGGAACTCAGCGCTGGTTCGATTCCGGGGTATCTGACATTCGACGCCACCAACAGCACAGTTTCAACCGGCAACGCGTTTGCTGACCTCTTGCTGGGATATATCTCCAGCTTCGGGCAACAGGACAAACGCATCAAGTATTACAACCGCTACAAAATACTAGAACCCTATTTCCAGGATGACTGGCACGTCAGCAATCGGCTGACTCTGAACCTAGGCCTGCGTGTCAGTCTCTTTGGTACCTATCGCGAACGCTATCACCAGGCGTTCAATTTCGATCCGGCGCACTATCAGGCAGGCGTCACCACGATTAATCCGGACGGCACCGTCAGTAATCTGTTCATCAACGGTCTGCCGAACGGGATCGTGCAATGTGGAGTGACTGCGGGAGTTCCGGATAGCTGCATGCAGGGGCACCTCTTCAACCCGGCACCACGTATCGGTTTCGCGTGGGACCCGCAGGGCAATGGCAAAACGGCCATTCGCGGCGGATACGGTATCTTCTACGAGCACGCCAATGGCAACGAGGGAAATTCCGAATCCCTGGAGAACTCTCCGCCGCTGGCCAATACCGTCCAGCAGAACAACATCGGCGGAAATCTGGTCAATGGATACGCCTTGATCGGCACTTCGGCCGGATCGCTCTCACCGCAATTCCCACTGTCGGTAACCGCGATTCCAACCAAAGCCACCTGGCCTTACATCCAGCAGTGGCACATGGATATTCAGAGAGAGGTCGCTAAGGACACGGTTGCGGTTCTTTCTTACGTAGGCAGCAAGGGTACTCACCTGAACCGGGAAAGCAACCTGAACCAACTCCACCCGATTCCGCTTTCGCAGAATCCCTACAAGCCCGGCGAAGCGATTGACTTCAACACCGATGATGCCAATTCCGATTGCAATACCTTCATGACGCCCAGCGGAGTTCCGGTCACCGGCCAGGCGGCAATCAATCTTGCAGTAGCCTGCGGAGCGGATGCCAGCCCGTTCCGTCCTTACCTGGGATACGGCGACATCACTCACCTGGAGTGGGCCTCGTCGTCGATTTATCACGCGTTGCAGGCCTCGGTGCGCCGGAGCGTGGGCGGATTGCAGCTCGATTTCTCTTACACCTACAGCCACTCGATCGACGACGCATCGGACCGTTTCGATAGCAGCTTCGTAGACTCGTACAATCCTAGTTCCAATCGCGGCAGCTCGAACTTCGATCAGCGTCACATCCTGACCTTTTCCTACGTATGGGACCTGCCCTTCTTCCGGGGCCCCGGCCTCACCAATAAGCTCCTGGGAGGCTGGCAATACTCGGGCATCATGAGCTTCCAGACGGGAACGCCGTTCAGCGTGGTGAGTTCCACCGGCACGCCTGGAGTCGCCAACGGGTTGGCTAGCGCCTCCGCGCGGGCGGACCTGGTCGGCGATCCGAACGCCGCAGTGGTGACCGCGGATAGCGCCGCCGGGCCGCAATTCTACAATCCAGCGGCTTACCAGGAGCCCCGGGGCCTGACGTTTGGCGATTCCGGGCGTAACTCGTTGACGAACCCACGCCGCACAAACTTTGACATGGCGCTCTTTAAGCATTTCGCAATTAAGGAAAGCATGGGCTTCGAGTTCCGGGCCGAGGCCTATAACATCTTCAACCATACGCAATGGGGACCCATTGCGGGAGACGCCGGCTCCGCTGCCAATAACCTGGGCGCCACCAACAACACATACAGCACCGACCCGAGTTCCGGATTTCTGCAGATCACGTCGGCGCACAACCCGCGCATTCTGCAGCTGGGCTTGAAGTTTATCTTCTAGGCGAGGCGAGCGAGCAGCAGGCCCTGGCCTCCACATGGAGGCCAGGTTTTTTTGGAGGCGTGGGACTGTGGCCAGGGCGCAGGGGACTGAGGCCACTCTTGAGGATCCGCTAGCTTACTCCGACGTGCTGGCGCGCCGGGCTAATCGCAGTGAGCGCTTGCTCCAGATCCGCAATCAGGTCGTCGGCGTTTTCGATACCCACTGACAGACGAATCAGTTGCTCGGTCACTCCCATTTTGCGCCGGTGCTCGGGCGAGATCATGGCGTGGGAGGTGAGCACTGGAATCGAGACCAACGAATCCACCCCTCCAAGGCTAGGCGCCAAGGTAAACAGGTGCAGCGATTCGGTCAGCCGGCGCGCATCCTCGTGCGACCCGTCCACTTCGAAACTCAGCACCCCGCCACCGCCCTTCATCTGCGCAATCGCCAGGGCGTGCTGGGGATGTTTGTCAAGAAATGGATAATGCACGCTTCGAACCTTGGGATGCCTCGCCAGATATTGGGCAACTCGCAGCGCGTTTAGGTTCTGCCGTTCCACCCGTACCGCCAAAGTCTTGATGCCTCGCAACAACAGCCACGCCGCATGCGGATCCATCGATCCGCCCAGAGTCGTGCGGGTATTGTGAATCTTCTCGATAAGATCGTTGCGTCCGGCCACGATCCCGCAGATCACGTCAGAGTGCCCGCCGTAGTACTTCGTCCCGGAATGCATCACCAGGTCAATGCCAAAGTCGATGGGCCGCTGGTTTATGGGAGTTGCGAAGGTTCCATCGATGAAGGACACCAGGTTGTGCTGCTTGGCCAGTGCCGCCAGTCGCTTCATGTCGATCACGCGGACCAGCGGATTGGTGGGAGACTCCAGGTATAGAAGCTTCGTGTTCGGCCGGATCGCAGAGGCGTGCTGATCATATTCCGTCGTATCCACGAACGTGGTTTCAATCCCGAACTTGGGCAGCCAGTAACCGAGAAACTTCGTGGCGCCGCCATAGATATCCCGCTGCGCGACGATATGGTCGCCCTTCTCCAGCAACCCGAATATCGAGGTAGTGATAGCGCCCATGCCCGAGGCGAACAGCAGCGCGGCATCCGCCCCTTCCAGTTCCGCGATCGCCTTCTCCGCGACGGTGTGGGTAGGATTTCCGTAGCGGGTGTAGAACATGTCGGTAGAAGTCGCGCGCAGTTGCTGTTCGTTGTCCGTGACCTCGAAGGTGGAGGTCTGATAGATCGGCGTGGCCAGGGGCCCGTTCTTTTTTCCCAGGTCAGTCCCGCCGCGCACCGCTTCGGTTTCCGGGTGGCGCTGATGTTTCTTCATGGATAATTCCTCGTCTTGATCGGTGCGAAGCGCGTCTGCACGAGCGAGGAATCGGTTTTCTTGCGTGCCTCAGGCTATTCCGCTCCCCGCAGAACCGCTCTCGTAAGACTAACGGTCCGCGCTTCAGTGAGCAAGGGGACGCGAGAGCATGCGGAGGCACGGGTGCGGGCGGCCGATTTATAATTCGCGTTCCTATGGAAACCGGCCTGAGGAATCGTGTTGCCCTGGTCGCCGCGTCCAGCCAGGGAATCGGGATGGCTACCGCCGAAGCATTCGCCGCGGAGGGTTGCCGTGTGGCTATGTGCGCCCGCCATGAAAAGGAGCTGCAACTGGCGGCTGAGACCATCCGCGCTCAACACCGCGTGGATGTCTTTGCCAAGCTTGCCGACGTAAGTGACCCGGCCGCCGTTCAAGCCCTGGTCGAGGAGGTGGCGGCAAAGCTCGGTAGCGTGGATATTTGCGTCACCAACGCCGGCGGACCACCATCCAAAGGCTTTCTGGCTGCAAGCCTGGAGGATTGGCACAAGGCCATAGCCACAAACTTCCTCAGCACGGTGTACTTTGCCCGCGCCGTCATTCCTCACATGCAGCGAAAGCGCTGGGGCCGGATCATCACTATCACGTCGATTACCACGAAGCAACCGATAGACAACCTGGTCTTATCGAATGCGGTTCGGGCTGCGGTGGTCGGGCTGGTGAAAAGTCTCGCCAACGAGTTTGGAGCGGACGGAATCCTGGTGAACAATGTAGGGCCCGGCTACACCGCAACCGATCGCTTGAAGGAGCTGGCCGGCGTGCTGTCGGCCACTGATGGAGAAGCAGAGCAAGAAATCCTAGAGACCTGGGCCGCTGACGCTCCCCTGCGGCGTCTGGGAGAGCCACGGGAGGTTGCCGAAGCCGTTGTCTGGCTGGCGTCGGAGCGCGCCTCTTATATAACAGGGCAGACAATCCTGGTAGACGGTGGCCTATACAAGGGCCTGTAGCCGGAGGTCATGGGCTGAGGGAGGGAAGGAAATTCGAATGCCAAAGCAGAGAGCAAGAAAGAAAACAACCCGAACGTCCCGCAAGCCAGTCCGCCGCGCCAAGAAGAAAACCGATTTCCAGTACATTCCCTGGAACAGCGTCGAACTTGAGAACCTCAATCCGCTTCTGCAGCGTCAATTTGTGGTCGGACAAAGCGTCATGCTCGCCCGAGTTCTGTTAAAGAGGGGTTGCATCGTGCCCGAGCACAGCCACCCCAACGAGCAGGTGACCTTCATCGCCGAGGGTGCGCTAAAGTTCTGGATCGATGGCCGCGAGATTGTGGTGGGTGCCGGAGAGGTCTTGCTGATTCCCTCGAATATGCCGCACAAGGCGGAGGCTCTCGAAGATACGGTGGACTTTGACGTCTTCAATCCCCCGCGCGCCGATTGGATTAAGAAGACGGACCAGTATCTGAGAGGAGAGAAATAGAGCTGGTTTTACGAGAATATTTTCAAGACCAGCCTCTGTCCCTTGGAAGCTGAAGCTCGCATTGTTATCCGCCTGAAAGGGCGCGGCGAGAGTCGAGCCTTTTCAAAGCCCGTCTGCAAGACAAGTTCTAGTATTCTGGGTCTTGTTCGTGTACCTTCGAGTGCTTTGCGGTTCAAATCCAACGCTGTACGCCTGAGGGAGAGACAGCCACTGCCTCCATTCATGCCTGAAAAATCCACCATCGAAGAGACCGGGGCGCAACTTCGCTGTATCGGCTGCGGAAATGTGCGTGAGAGCGCGTGCGCCGACTTCCGCTGCCCGGACTGCGGAGAACTGCTGGAGATTTCTTATCCCAACGCGAAAAGCAAGTTTGCACATCCCGCTCTCTTGAAGTCCCAGTGGCTCGAACGAAAGATGTCGGGCCTGCCTCTGGACCGCAGCGGGGTGTGGCGTTTTCGCGAGTTGCTTCCATCCAGCCTCGGCGCGGACCATGTCATCACCCTGAGAGAAGGAAACACTCCCATCTACGATCTGCCGAACTGCGCGCGCATCGCTGGCGTCGATCGGCTCTGGGCCAAGCACCAGGGGATGAACCCAACCGGGTCGTTCAAGGACACGGGCATGACCGTGGCGGCCTCGGCTGCCCGGCAGGGAAAATTCCGCTGGGTGGCCTGCGCTTCCACGGGGAACACATCGGCTTCGATGGCGGCCTACGCGGCGCGGGGAGGAATGCGCAGCCTGGTCCTGATTCCAGAGGGAAAGATCTCCTGGGGAAAGCTGTCGCAATCGCTCGACTACGGCGCGCTCACTTGTCAGTTGAGGACCGACTTCGACGGCTGCATGCGGGTGCTGAATGAAGTGGTGAAGCGGATGCCGGTGTATTTGCTGAATTCGGTGAACCCGTATCGGTTGGAAGGCCAGAAGACGGCGGCGATCGAACTGATGGAGCAGTTGGAGTGGCAGGTGCCCGCGCACGTCATTGTGCCGGGCGGCAATCTCGGCAACAGTTCGGCATTGGGCAAGGCCTTCCTCGAGATGATGGACCTGGGACTGATTTCCCGGCTGCCCAAGCTGTCGGTGGTTCAGGCGGAGGGCGCGAATCCCTTGGTACGCAGCGTGCGCGAGTGCGGCGGCAAAAAACTGGTGCCGGTACAGGCCGAGACTTTGGCGACAGCGATTCGCATTGGAAACCCGGCTTCGTGGAAGAAAGCGCTGCGCGTGTTGGAAGCCACCGGCGGCACGGTGGAGCAAGTCAGCGAAGTCGAGATTGCCCTGGCTAAGGCGGAAATCGGGGCCGACGGCATCGGTTGCGAACCCGCATCGGCAGTGACTCTGGCCGGGCTCAAGAAGCTGGTGAAGCGAGGATTTGTCGAGCGGTCAGAAACTGTGATCCTGATTCTGACCGGGCACCTGCTCAAGGATCCGGAATTCACGCTCAAGTTTCATCGCGGGGATTTGTTTGCCGGCACGAGTCACGAGCAGGAGGCGGGAATATTTGCATCGCAGCAGCGGCCTCCCCTGGTTCTAGATGCGAACGCGGATGCCGTCTTGAACGCGCTGCAACAGGCCGAAAAAAACGGCAGCTCACACTAGAATGCCTGCCCGCAGAAAATCTTCCGGCGTGCGCGTGGCCCCACTGAAGCTGGTGCTGCCGGCAACCTCTGCGAATCTCGGTCCCGCCTTCGATGCGGCGGCTTTGGCTTTTGCCTTGTTCCTGAAGGTTGAAGCGCGCCGGGCGGCCGAGTTTTCGCTGGAGGCACACGGCCGGGACGTGGAAATCTGCGGCGCGATTCAGGATCACCTGATTCTCACAACCTATCGCGAAGTCCTGCAGAGCGAAGGCGGGGAAGTTGTGCCGTTGTGGTTGCATCTGGAGAACGAAATTCCCATCGGAAAGGGCTGCGGTTCGTCGGCTGCGGCGCGGCTGGCAGGGATTGCGCTGGCTGTGCATTTCGGCGGTCTGCGCTGGACGGACGCGCGCATCGTGGGCGAGGCCTCACGCCGGGAACACCATCCGGATAATGCGGCGGCCTGCTGGATGGGGGGGCTGGCGGTGGCGCGCATGGATGGAGATCAAGCGCAAATTGCACAGATCGTGCCGAAGGGTTCGTGGCCCCTGCTGGTGGCAGTGCCCCCAGAGAGCTTGTCGACCGAGAGAGCCCGTGAGGTGCTGCCGGCGCAATACTCCCGCGCGGATGCGGTGGCGAACGTGCAGAATTCCATGCTGCTTCTGGCTGCCCTCGCGCTCGGTCGCGGCGATCTCATGGCTTCCGCGGTCGCGGACCGCTTGCACCAGCCTTATCGGGAACCCTTGTGCCCCCTGTTGCCGGCGCTGCGGACGTTAGCTGCTGAGGATGGAGTGTTGGGAGCAGCACTGAGCGGAGCGGGGCCGTCGGTGATGGTGTTTCTCGATCCGGCGGGTTCGACAGATCAAATCGTCAGGAAGGTGAGGTCGCTGCTTAAACGGGCAGGCCTGACCGCCGACCTGATTTCCACGCGCATCACCTCGCGGGGCGGCTGCTGGAGCCCAGGCTGGAAGACGGGCGGGCGCTCGTGAATCAATTCCAGGGCAAGAAAACCAGCCTACATCAGCTGCCGGCTCTGCGCTTTACGACGTTCTGCAGCCGAGTTGCTTTCGGCTGTGATACTGAAAAGATGTTGTTCGAAACTAAGGTAAGGTTCCCGGGCAAAACGATCCGGGTAAGAACTAAGGGCCTGCAGGAAAGCGTCGATTTCCTGCCGTACTTCGCGATTACGCGCGGCGTCTGAAGGCTCCACCAAAGCCGGACGCCGTTTCCTGATCTTCATTTACTCCTCCGAGGTTCGACCCTAACCCACGACGCACTACTCCCCCAGCCGCATCCTGCGGAACAAACCTCTACGTGTCGGGTTAGGTTCCGGACAGAAACAGGGGAAGCCGCAAGGCTAGTTTTGAACCGGAAGGGTGTAAATGGCACTTCCGTGCTATATGCACCGAAAACGGTGCAACAGGACCGGCCCAGGGGCCGGTCCTATGTCCGTTTCAAGGCAAGGTCCTTACTACCGGCTGGCAGGGGGCACGATGCCGTTCGTACGAAGATATTCGACCATTTGCCCGTAGTGGTCGAAGCAGTGCCCTACGATCAGCGTGGTCAAGCCCAGGCGGGTGGCTGTGCCTTCGCCGAAGGGGCTCTTGATCGATTCCACAAGATTATTCTCGTTTACGCTGCTGGCGGCCTTGTGGGCGTAAGCGAAGGAATCTTTCAGAAACTGCACGATCTGCGCCTTGGTCGCAATCGAATCCGGGCCATTCTCGCCCCCGACATCCACGGGAGACTTTTCGCCCAGAACCGCAGCGCCCACGATGTAATTCACCGCGGCCACATGCTTGACCTGCTGGGCAAAGGTCCGGACCCCCTTGAACTCGCCCTGGGTGGGCGCGAAGCCGTACTTCTCTTCGGGCATGGCTTCAGCAGCGGGCACGAATTCGCCTTCCACTCCCGCCACCGAGCGATCGAGCACCTGGCTGATGGTGCGATGCTCATCGGACTTCGCCGCCTGGGCAACTGCCGGAAGGGTCGCGAACACTACCAGGACACTCATAACCAGCCACTTCATCTTCGTGTTCATGAAAGTTTTCTCCTGAGATTTGGGTGATGCCGAATTGTAGGGCCTAAGCTAGTCCCGCACAACCGATGGCGCCAATTCCAATTCGCGGGAGGACAGGCGGTGGTGCCGAATGGTGGAGAGTCCCAGGACCAATGCGACGGCCGAGCACAAAAGCGCGGTGGGAACGCCGAGCCGGGCAGCCAGGGCGCCCCACGCGGTGCTACCCAGAGCCACGCCGCCCTGCAGCATCAGCAGATACATGGAGAGAGCGCGCGCCCGCAGCCACGGCGGAGACATGGTTTGCGCGGCCACGTTCAGGCAGGCAAGAATGCCGATCCAGGCCGCTCCGCACACGAATAACACCAGGCTCAGCCAGTCAAATGAATGTACCTGACCCGTAGCGAAGATCATGGCGGCAAAAACCACGATGGCGACCGCGACCAACCCATCGACCGACAAACGCCGGCGAAGCCGTGGCAGCAGGGCGGCGCCCCCCAAAGCCCCCAGCCCGAAGCATCCCAGCAGCAAGCCGTAGCCGGTTGCGCCGTAGGGCTGCGCGATGATGGGCAGCAGCGCCAACAGGGAACTGGCCGCCACGCTGAAGGCTCCGGTGCGGATCAGAACGGACTGGACCAGCGACGACCCTCGCACATAGCGAAATCCGGCGAGGATCGCATCCAGGACGCGCCCCGACTCCACCCGCTCGCAATGAGGCCTCTTCCAGCGGTAGAGAAAGAAGATCACTCCGAAGAACGATGCGGCATTCAGCAGGAAAGCCCCGCCTGATCCCGCCATGGCGATTACTAGGCCGCCAACCGCCGGCCCCACTGCGCGCGCCACATTAAACCCCGCTGAGTTGAGCGCCACCGCAGGTGCGTGCTGTTGGGGAGAGACTACCTCCGGGGTGATTGCCTGCCAGGCGGGATCGTTCATTACCGCTCCCACACCCAACAGAAAGGTAAACAGGAGGAGCACCCACGGCGTCACCAGGTGAAGCAAGGTGAGCACGCCGAGGGCGCCGGCCGCCAACACCATCCAGCCTTGGGTCAGAAGCAGGAACCTCCGCCGGTCAACCATGTCAGCTAACGCCCCCGCCGGCAGAATTACCAGGAAGACGGGCACGGTCATCGCAGCCTGCACCAATCCGACCATCAAGGGTGACACGGTGAGCTGCGTCATGAGCCAGCCCGAGCCGACATTCTGCATCCACGTGCCAGTGTAGGAGATGACGGCGGCGACCCACAGGGAGCGAAACAACGGCTCACTCAACGGCGTCCACGGAGAGGACATCCGCCTTAGGGAGAGGTCCCCGGGGATCGGCGCTTTCACAGACTCGGCCACTAGCTGCCTGCCTCTCCAGCGGTCACTGCCTCAGGCTGGAATGGCCATTCGCGGCCTCGCCATGCGCGGATCATGTAGATGAGAATTCCTGTGATCAGAATTACCAGGGCGTAGCGGATCTGTTTCAGTGATCCAGTGCGGTTGATGACAATAAAAACAAACCCCACGGACGCAATCAATGCCGGTAGGGGATACAGCCACATACGAAACGGGCGGGGCATGTCTGGCCGCCGGATGCGCAGCACGATCAGCCCGATGGCCTGTACCAGAAACTGCAGAATGATACGAATTACGACCAGTGCAGCAATGATGTCGGCGAGGGTGAAGAAACAAAACAGGGCGGCGACTCCACCCAACGCGAGCAGGGAAACGTAGGGGAAGCGGTGCTCGGGATGAACGCGCCCAAATGCCCGAAAGTAATTTCCATCCAGGGCAGCGGCATACGGTACGCGGGAATAGCCCAGCATCAGAGAGAATACCGACGCAAAGGCTGTCCACATCACCAGGCCGGTGGCCAGTTTTGCGGCCCATGGCCCGTATACACGCTCCATCAGGATGGAAACCACGTAGAGCCGGTTATTTGCATGGGCCGGTCCAACAATTTCTTGCCATGGAACGACGCCGAGGATACTGACGTTCATTACTACGTATAGACATCCCACCAGCAGAATGGATAGCAGCAGAGCGCGAGGGATGATTCGTTCCGGATCTTTGACTTCATCGCCAAGAAAGCTGACGTTGTAGTATCCCCAAAAATCGTAAGTGGAGATGAGCATGGCGGCGCCGAGGCCGAGGAAAAAGTCTTGCGACAGGGTGAAGGCGCCCGGAGGAAAGCTGAAGGCGCGAGATGCGTCGAAGTGGGTCAGACCGGCGAAGATGATCCAGCCGATGGTTCCCAGCACTCCCGTGAGCAGCAACTTTGACATCCAACCAATGCTGGTGATCTTGCGATAGAGAAGCATGACCGCGATGGCCACCATTCCGATAGCAACAAAAGTTGCCCCGGAAACGAGCCACTGGAATTGCAGCGCCCCCAGCAACGGAACCTGCAAGACCCAGTTTCGAGCGGCGTACTGCTGTTCAAGCGCGGGCCAGAAATAAGAGGCATAGCCTGAAAGCCCGATGGCACCGGAGGCGATGGAAAGCGGAGCGCTGAAGGAAAGCTGCCAGATGAAGAGGAACGAAATCAGGCGGCCAAAGGTCTTCGGACCGTAGATTTCGCGCAAGTAACGGTAGGAGCCTCCCGAGCCGGGCATGGCTGCGCCGAGTTCTGCCCAGACCAATCCATCACAAATGGCGAAGAATGCGCCGAGCACCCACCCCAGCATGGCTTGCGGCCCGCCCATGGCGCTGAGAATCAGCGGAATGGTGATGAACGGCCCCACGCCAATCATATCGATCATGTTGAGCGCGGTGGCGCTGCCGAGGCCCATGCCGCGGATCAGGCGCGCTTCCGGTTTTTCGGATTTGCACATGGAGTGGTTAGTGGCTAGTGGTTAGTGACTAGAAGCCAACAACTCACCACTGATCACTGACCGTGCCCTGCGGACAGGAGATTCACGTACAATCGCACCGCTCCCGGCACTCCCGCCGGCAACTGCCGGAAAAACGCATAGCCGGTATAGATGTAAATGCCCTTGCCGTATTGCGCCTGCAGCAGTCCTCCCTTTTGCAGCGGCTCCCCGGGATCCTGGCAGGCGAGCAGGGGTTTGTACTTGTCGTCCCACTGATCCATGAAGTAGAGGCCGCGCTCCTGCACCCATCCATCGAAGTCGCGTTGCGTGATCTGGTTTGGGTAATGGAAGACGCCGTCGCCGGGGGACAGAATGTGCACCGGGGCTTCTTCCACAGAAACACGCGCACGGCTGAGCTGCGCCGGGTAGGGCGTGAAGTGTCCGCTGTTGAAGTCGGATGCGCTGGCGTTGTACTGCACCACCAGGGTGCCGCCGGCGGAAACGAAATCGAGCAGCCTCTTGTTATTCGCCCCGACATCCTTCTGGGTGTCGTAGGCGCGGATTCCGAGCACAATGGTGCCAAAATGGCTCAGGTCCGCGGAGGCAAGCTTCTCCGCAGGGATAAGGGTTACATCCATGCCAATCTGCTTCAGCACGGTGGGAATATCGTCCCCCGCGCCCATGATGTAACCGACTTTCAGACCTCTGGTAACCTTCACGTCTACGATGCTTACACGCTGAATTGCCGGCTGGTAGTAATAGAAAGTGTCCAAATCCTCCCGGGTGACCACACTGTAGCCGAGTCCGTAGGTTTGATGCTGATAATCGATCGCAGCCTTGATTTGGGAGCGCTCCTCGTGCAGGGCTGCCGGCCGCACCTGAAAAGTGAAGTTTTTGGAATCTCCGGCCTTGGCAAAGCTGACCGGCTGTGAAGAGGGTTGAACCGTCCAACCGGTGGGAATCTCCAATCGCAAGCTGGCCGTGCCCGAGGTGGCGATGTTGCTTCGCACCGCCACCTTGATGTCGGCAGTGCCGTCTGGGCCAACTGGAATTACCTCAGTGGATGGTTCCAATGCGATAGAAAAAGGCGGCGCGACGGCCAAGGTCCGATCCGCTTCCTTCCCAGCAGAGTTCTTGAATTTCACCATGCAGGGAGCGGTGACAGACCCGGCTTTGTTAAAGGCCACCACTTCCACCGGAGGTGGTGGGAATGGGAGCGTGAGATATTTGGGATTGTCAATCGTGTTTATGCTGTCGGTTTCCGGATTATCTCGGTGCCAGTAGGGCCGCGTGTACTGGGCACTGGCGGCAACCGAGACCTGGAAGTGCGTAATCTCTGTGCTTCCTTTACGCTCTTTGAACAAGGTTTTCTGAGTCCATCCCTCCGGCAAGTTGAGGGTCATGGCTTGCGAGCCGAGGGAGGGATCGGTTGTGGAGTAACTCACCGTGATCTGAAAACTCTGTCCCGGAACCGCCATGAAAGTATCTTCGGGGCCGGAGCCGACCGGCGCGTCCACCACAGCCGAGAGCTGCACCCCACCAGCCAGGGAAATCGCTTTCAAGAATTGCGTAGCCTTGGTTTGGAGTGAGGGTACGATCTGATTCCTGGCTTCGGGCGAGAGTCTCGAACTCTTGACCTTGGTGATCAGATCTTCCATGGTTCGGCTGCCCTGAAGCAAAGGAGCAACCGCGGTCAAGGGGTTCCTGTCAGCCGCAGCGCTTGCCTCTTCGATCTTTGCTTGAACCTGAATTAGTCCCGGACGAAGGAACGGGACAACCCTCTCCTCGGCGCCAAGGCGGGATGCCAGACCGGGCAAGGTGGTGTCGATGCCGTCGAAAAAATCCCGTTCGTGTCCCTCTTTGTCTGTATCCGGCGGCAGCACCGAGTCAACCAGCTTGTAAAACGCATAGTGTGCGCCGCCATCAATCGACCAGCCGCCAGCGCCTTGAGATAACTGATGTCGCAAACCCTCGTTCACCGAAAACTGTACGTAGGTCATGCCCAGGGCAGGATTCATTTCGCCTGTGTTCAAACGGACGGTGTAGTTTTCACCGGGGCAACTGGATGCTCCGAAGCCACAGACATTGCCAATGTAGAGCTTCTTTGCCTGCCATGGCAGCAATCCTTCCTTGATCTGATCGGGAAACCGGTTGGGGTCCGCGGCAGCGCGAAAAGCTTCGCGGGCGAGAATACTCGACGCCTGGTGATGTCCATGCCCATCGCGATCAGTTCCGGAAAATCTCGGCACCAGCACATCCGGCCGGAAGGTTCGGATCACGCGCACCATGTCTCCGAGGGCGATGTCGTGGCCTTGCCATTTCTGAAACGTCTCGTCAGCGTTCTTGGAGAATCCGAAATCTGCGACGCGGGTGAAGCGCTGCTCGACGCCGTAATATTTGTCGGCGGCGGTAAGCTCGAGCGTCCGCAGCACACCCAGCACGTCGAATAAATTGCTGCCGACTTTGTTTTGTCCGCCTTCGCCGCGATTGAGGGTCAGCAGCAAAACGCTCGCCCCTTTACCGCGCGACTCCAGTGTCAACATGCCGCCATCTTCGTCGTCGGGATGAGCCGTGGTCTGCAGCAGGCGCGCGGTGGTGTGGAGGCGCAGCAACATCTCTTTCAGACCAGCCGCACCGCTATCCTGGGGCAACGGGTCAGCCGGACCCGGCGCGATGGCAGGTGCCTGGGCTGAAGCCGATAAGAAGGCGAGGCAAACCACGCCTGCCAGTTGCCAGCCAAAACGGTGCATTCGGGCGCGTAACTGCCTGATTTCGAGGCCAAAATCATTCATAGCAATGGGATTGCTCTGCTCGCGGATGAGAGGCAAGATTTTCCTGTTTGTGGTCCCTCGTCAGTATGGACTGGCCC
>Ga0335079_10005711_pt1 | contig 14233 bp, 9 predicted proteins | sample Lox_Sample_33_FD_206719 | JGI IMG/M metagenome (GOLD analysis project Ga0335079, IMG submission 206719) | Soil microbial communities from Loxahatchee National Wildlife Refuge, Florida, United States - Lox_Sample_3.3 | ecosystem: Environmental > Terrestrial > Soil > Wetlands | place: USA: Florida...
ATTTTCGACGCCAACGGCACGACCCTGCGTCTGACGCCGGTGACCGAATGGACGCCGCCGCCGTTCACGGTGCTGGGCTGGGAGGTGGCGGATATCGAAGCCGCGGTGAAGGATCTGGCGGGCTCCGGCGTCCAATTCGAGCGCTATCCGTGGATGAACAAGGGCCCGGACGAGCTTCCGATCTGGACTTCGCCCAGCGGACCGGAGGTCAGTCCCGCGCACGCCGGCGCGCGGGTGGCATGGTTCAAGGATCCGGACGGCAACGTGTTGAGCGTAGCGCAGCATCGGGCATAGGCGCCGCGGGGGGACGGCGGCGGATTGACGAATTGGCGCCGTCCGGAACGGCGAACTGAAGTTCGCCGCGGCCACCCTGAAGCTTGCGCCACGCTGAAGCTCGCGCCACGCTCAAAAGCTATAGCGCAGCGCCAGCAGCGCGTGGGAATTGCGGCGGTACTCACCCAGGAAATCCGACGTGTCGCCGCGGATCAGGGTGTAGCCCGCGGTCGCCCGCCAGTGCTGTCCGAACGACTGCGAGTATTCGAGCTTGACCCACACGCCGCGACCGTTCTGGCGGATGGCGGTTTCGAGCGCCACGCTGCGATTGGTGTCGATGGTATAGCCGGCGTGACCGAGAAACGCGCGAGTCAATCCGCGGTCGGGCGCAAACTGCAAACCGGGGCGATACGCGGTGATGGCCTCTCCGGCGTATCCGCCGATGAAGAACCACTCGCCGGCCTGGCGTTCGACCTGGGCCACGAACAGGGCGTACTCGTCTTCCGTTTTCGTGGTGGACGTGAAGTAGGCCGCCTCGACTTTCACCGTGATGCTTTTCAGGGGAATGGCGGCGTCTCCGCCGTACATGCGCATCTGGGGATAGAAACGCTGCACGTCGACGGTCAGCGGCAATTGCGGCTGCAATTGAAAGTTGAACAGCGGCAGATTATTGCGGCCGTCGTAGAACGAGAGGGAGTACTCGGCGGCGCGGCCGATGTGGTTCCAGCGGGCGCCGAACTGCGAGCCGCCGGGTAACGACGGCGCCTGCTCTTGGAGCGTCACGCCCGCGGGGACGATGCTCCAGCGCTGGCCGAGCAGCGGAACACGGCTGGGCGTGAACAGCGGGGACCAAACCAGCTCGATGGTGTTGGATTGTCCGCCGTAGGTGAGGCGGGCCGCCGTGACAGCCAGGAAATCGGCGTCGACGACGGTGAGGAAGTCCTGGGGCGAGAAGCGGCTGGTGGGATTGAGTAAGTCGGCCTTGCCCCAGCGGATGAACTGTTTGCCCAATTCGACGGTGAGTTTATTGTGGGAGTAGGTGGCGCTCAACTGGCGCACGGCGAAGGAGGGACGGCGGCGCTCGCGATCGTCCCACGAGAGCTGCCAGTCGCGATCGACTTGGTTGTGGGTGTCGGTGCGCGCATCGATGCCTCCCGCAAACTGCCAGTCCGGGGACAGCTTGTAGAAGGCTTCGTAGCGAAAGAGGGCTTCGCCGATGACTTGGCCGCTGTCGTTGGGGGCGGTTTGCGGGTAGCCGATGAGATCGGTTTCGAGGAAGCCGCGTTGGGTGAAGGTCTGGCTGTACGCGCGGGGAGCAAGAATCAACAGCAGGAGAACGGCGAACTGAAGCTGGCCGCGGCAAGCTGAAGCTTGCGCCACGCGGTTCACGGCTGCCGCCGCAAGGCCTGCACCGTGAAATCGTCTTCTTTCATGGGCACTTCGTAGCGCACGTTCTCCAGCTTCAGAACGGTGCGGCTATCGCGGCGCAAATCCGTCATCTCGAGCAGGCGCGGTGTATAGATCCCTTGAATCTTCTCGATCTCCTTCTGCCGCAGGCGCCGGACCAAGGCGTCTTTGACGAAGTTTTCGTATTGCACCGGGACATAGTTGTCCTTGCGGATCCAGACGCGCGAGGAGGTGTATTGGGAACTCTTGCTCTGTCTGGGCTTGGATTCGATTTTCCAGCACGGGGCGCCCTCGATGGTCTCGTCGCCGAGCAGGCGGAAATCGAACTGGCCGACGTCGCGCTCCTCGAGGTCTTCGAAGCTGAAATCGGTGCCGAAGAATCGCGTGGACCGGTCTTGTTGGGCGATGCGGCGGTCGCGCCCGATGGCCGGGGTCCACATCCACTGATCCGAGGAACGGTCGGGGTGATTCAGCACCAGCAGGGCGACGCCTTTGACCTCGGCCGGCGCGGTGAAGCGGATGACGGCTTTGCTGTTGCCGTAGGAACCCAGGCGGTCCGATTGCCAGCTTTTTTTGGAGACCTTATTGTGCGCGCCGAACACTTCGAGGACGCCTTCGTAGTGCTGGGAGGCGGCGCGTCCGCGGCGCTGGGATTCTTCGACGATCTGGCGCGCGTCTTGGGCCGGGAGCGGAAGAGCCAGGAGGCAGAGAAAGGGCAGGAGCTTACTCATATTCGAGGGCCTCCACCAGGGAGCTTCGGACTGCGCTTTCGGCGGGAAACAGAGCCGAGGCGAAAGCGGATCCTAGGATGATGGGCACGAGCAGGAGAACGATGCCATAGGGAAACATGTAATCGAGCCGGATGCCGGCGAAGCTGCGCCGGGACAGATCGATGTTATAGAACAGATTCACCGCGCCGGCGGCGACGCCCAGGATGAGCCCGATCGCGCCGATGGCCACGGCCTCCATCCAAATGGTATGCCGGATCTGGTTGCGCAACGCGCCGACCGCGCGCAGCACGCCCAGCTCGCGTCGGCGGTCGGCGATCGAAACCGTCAGCGTGTTGACGATGCCCAGAATGGCCACCAGCACGGCCACGAAAAGCTGCACGTAGGTCATGCCGAACCACTGGTCGGTGATCTTCAGGACCCAGGCGCGGATCGCCCGGTTGGAGAGCACGAACAGGCGGCGTTCGTGCGCGAAGCGATCGAGGATCCGGGTCTTGACGTCCGCGGCCGCAGCGCCGGGAGCAAGGTAGACGCGGAAGATATCCACGGAGTCGTCTTTCCACAAACGCCGGTAGACGGCGCGGTCGACGAAGATGGCGCCTAGCTGGTTGGAGTAGTCCTGCAGAATGCCGGCGATTGGCAGGCGCAGGATACCCGCCGGCGCCGGGATCTCCAGCATGCCGCCCAGTTTGAGGTTTTGCAACTGCGCCAGATTATCGGAAACGATCAAGCCTTTCTGCGCCGCGGCGGCACGGTACATTTCATCAAAATCGCCCGCGGTCACCTTATGCCCGCGGGTGCGCCGGGCGATGCTGGCCGAGTCGATGGCCACCAGCATGATGGGGCCTCCGCGAAAACTGACGCGCGCGATGCGGACCGGCTGGACCTCGGCGATGCCCGGAATCCGGCGCAGGCCATCCAGCATGCTATCGGGAAAGTGAAAGGTCCGGGCCGAGACGTTTTCCGACGACGACACGAAGAAATCGGGATTAAAGGTCGTGTCGAGCCAGTCGCGGATCTGGGTATAGCTGGCGCGAGCCAAGCCGCCCAGGCCGACTACCAGCGCCAGGGACAGCATCAGGGCCGCTACGGTGGCGGACGTGCGCCGGGGCGATTGAATCAGGCTGTCGGCGGCCAGCGCGCCCTCTACCGGCCGCAGCAATTTCAGCGGTCCGCGCAGGAGGCGGGAAAGGTACAGCGAGAGCGCCGGCGTGAGCAGCAGCATGGCCAACATCGCCAGCACATATCCGGAATAGAAGGCGGCATCGGAGTGGCCGAACAACAGGCAGCCCGCGGCAATGGCAATCGCCGCGAAGGCCGCCGCCCGGCGCCGGCGGTTTTCGCCCGCGGAGAGCACCTGATAGCGGCCTTTCTGCAACGCCTTGACGGGATCGACGCGCGCCGCGTTGCGCGCCGGCAGCAACGCCGCGATCATGCTGGTCGAGATGCCCACGGCGGCAGCCGTCACCAGGAGCCAGGGTTGCACCAACACCTGATCCGCATTCGCCGAGAGGCCAAACACGCTGTCCATCAAACTGTTGGCGTTGGCCGCCATGGTGCGCGCCATCAACAATCCGAAGACGATTCCCACGGCCGAGCCGGCCAGGCCCGCGATGGCGCTCTCGCCCAGAAACAGGGCGCGGATCTGGCCGCGGGTGGCCCCCAGCGCGCGCAGGATGCCGATCTCGGCGCGGCGCTGCGTCACCGCGATCGCGAACGAATTGTAGATGATGAACATGCCGATGAAGAGCGCGAAAAGGCTGGCGACGTTCATGGTGGTGGCGTAGACGCCCATCAGCGACTCGAAGTGCTGTCCACGGCTGGAGGGTTGCTCGACTTCGTAGCCGGGTCCCAGCAGCTTGCGCAGGGAGGCTTGCGCCTGATCCAGGGTGACGCCCTCCTTCAGGCCGAGATCGATGCGGTCGAAGCGGCGGCCCATGCCGAAGACCTTTTGCGCGGCGTAGATATCCATGATCGCCAGGTTGCCGCCGAAGGCCGACGTCATCCCGCCGGAGCGCAGAATGCCGCGCACGGTGAACTGTTTGGGTCCCTCCATGGTTTGCATGGGCAGCCTGCTGCCGGCGGAGAGACCGTTGCGCGAGGCGAACTCGCGGGTCAGGATCAACGAATCGGGCTGCGCCAGGAACACCAGGGGATCGTCGATGATGTCCTCGTCGCCGCCCTCCAGATCGTAGTCGCGCAGGCTGCGGTCGCCGGTCATATCGACGGCGAGGATCAGCAGCTTGCCCTGACCCTTAATGCCGCTGTCGACCACCTGCTCGATCACCGGCGCCGCCGCGCGCACCTCCGGCGCGCTCTCGACACGCTCCAGGACTTCTTCGGGAAAGCCGCTATCGCCGGCGGAGACCTGAAGCTGGGTCTTGCCCGCGATGCGGTCCACGGTTTGGTTGAAGGCGGCGAGCACGCTCTGGTTGGCGGTGTACATGGCCACGAGCAGGGCCACTCCGAGCACAATGCCGCCGATGGTGAGGAGCCAGCGCACCAGGTGCTTCCGCGCATAGGGCCAACTGATCAGCCGCAGGAGGATCATCGCCGCACGTCTCCTTCAATGCGGCCGTCGCGCAGGGTGACCATGCGGGGGCAGCTTTGCGCGACTCCGGAGTCGTGCGTCACGATCAACACGGTAGCGGCCAGGCGCTCGTGCAGATCGCGAATCAGGCTGAGGATTTCGGCTCCCGTGTGGCTGTCGAGGTTGCCGGTAGGCTCGTCGGCGAGGAGAATCGGCGGATGGAACGCCAGGGCCCGCGCGATGGCCACGCGCTGGCGCTCGCCGCCGGAGAGCTCGTCGGGCAGGTGGTCCAGGCGGTGGCCGAGTTGCACCAGATCGAGCAGCTCGCGAGCGCGCTCCGCGGTTTTCTTTTTCGGCATGCCTTTCAGATGCAGCGGCAGCGCCACGTTTTCCAGGCAGTTCAGGCTGGGCAGCAGGTTGAAGAACTGGAAGATGAAGCCGATCTTATCGCGGCGCAAGCGCGTCAACTCGTCGTCGGAGAGGCTGGCCAAGGTGCGGCCGTCGATGCGGATCTCGCCGGCGCTGGGGCGGTCGAGGCCGCCGATCAGATTCAGCAGCGTGGATTTGCCCGATCCGGAAGGCCCGACCAGGGAGAGCATTTCGCCGCGGGCGACGTGCAGGTCGATGCGCTCGAGGGCGGTGACTTTACGCTTTCCGTCAAAGCTCTTGGCGACGTCTTTGAGCAGAATCACGGCTGGAATCCCGGCGGCGCAACGGCTTTGCGAATGGACAGTTTCATCGATCTTTTAGGGTAGCAAAGGCGGAGTATCGCGCCCGTGGGTGGAGTTGGGATCAGGACGAGAGGCGCCTGTTTGAAGAGCGAGGCTCGAAGCGATAGCCGGGAACCCGTTTCAGCCGCGGGCATGGACTTCGCGGAGTTGATCGGCCGCGGCCGATCTCCGAAGGCATTTGAGAATTCGAGGCCAGAGGCCGCTTCGGGAAGCCGGCCGAAGACGATTTCGAGATCGGAAACAGTCCTGCCGCAGGCTTACGTTGGTCTATCCTGTCGATGCACGGCGTCTTTCCCGGCGAGCGCCGCTGCGCGCAGCCATGCTCGCTAGCGCATTTCCGGCATCCACAAGTGATAATATAGGCTCTCCAATCCGCCCTATGGACCACATTTTATCGATCGTCCTTTTTACGCCCTTGGCCGGGCTGGTGGTTCTTCTGTTCCTGCCCGCATCCAACCCGCGCCTGATCAAGCTTTGGGCGAACGCCGCCGCGTTTGCGGGATTCGTGGTGTCGTTGCCGCTGGTTTTCCAATTCGACCGCGGCAAGGATTTTCAGTTTGTCGAGCGGGCGAGTTGGATTCCAAGCATCGGCGCTTCCTATCACCTCGGCATCGACGGCTTCGGCCTGCTGCTCGTCATGCTGACCACCGCGCTGGGCTTCCTCGCCATCCTGTCGAGCTGGAGCGCGATCCAGGACCGGCTCAAGGAATACTACGCGTTTTTCCTGCTGCTACAAACGGCCATGCTGGGCGTATTCATGTCGCTCGATTTTCTGCTCTTCTTCGTGTTCTGGGAAACCGTGCTGGTGCCCATGTACTTTATCATCGCCATCTGGGGCGGCGAGCGGCGGGCTTACGCGGCCATCAAGTTCATCGTTTACACCTTGATCGGTTCCGTGCTGATGTTGCTGGGCATCCTGACGCTCTACTATCAGCATTACACGCAGTACCAGGCCTATTCGTTCGACATCTTCGACCTGCTGCGGACCAGCCTCCCGCCCGGCATGCAGTGGTGGGTGTTCTGGGCGTTCTTCGTAGGCTTCGCGGTGAAGGTCCCGATGTTCCCGTTCCATACCTGGCTGCCGGACGCGCACACGGAGGCTCCCACGGCGGGATCGGTGATCCTGGCCAGCGTCCTGCTGAAGATGGGGACATACGGATTTTTGCGCTTCTCTCTGCCGCTGCTGCCGGACGCGGCCAAGAATCCCACGGTGGTGAACATCATGGCGGTGCTGTCGATCGTGGGTATCGTTTACGGGGCGGCGGTCTGCCTGATGCAGAAGGACTGGAAGAAGCTGATTGCGTACTCGTCGGTCAGCCACCTGGGATTCTGCACGCTGGGGATTTTCGCGCTGAATCCGGCGGGCATCGCGGGATCGATCATCCAGCAGATCAACCACGGCATTTCCACCGGGATGCTTTTTCTGATTGTGGGGGTGGTCTACGAGCGGCGCCACACGCGCGAGATCGCCGAATATGGCGGCCTGATGCGTGTGATGCCGGTGTTCACGATCGTGTTCCTGATCGCTGCGCTGAGCTCGATGGGGATGCCTCCGCTCAACGGCTTCATCGGCGAGATCACGATTCTGCAAGGCGCTTACCAGATGTCGTTCAACTGGGCATTTTGGGGCGTGGTGGGGATAGCGCTGGGGGCGGCGTACCTGCTATGGCTTTTCCAGCGGACGATGCTGGGCGAGGTGTCCGAGAAGAACCTGAAGCTGCACGACCTTTCCATCCGCGAGGTGGCGGTTTTCGCGCCGCTGCTGGCGTGGGCGTTCTGGATCGGCCTGAATCCGCAGCCGTACTTCCGCGTGTTGGAGCGGCCGGTGGCGCAGATTGTGGAGCGCGTCCGGCCCGGGTACTACGCCGCGCATCACCTGGTGAATCCACTGGCGGCCGCCAGCGGCGGCTCATCGGCGGAAGTGCGCTGACGCGGAACTGACAAATTCTATTGCGGCGCGCCGCAGGGCGTGATAAGCTAACAGCATTTTTCACAGGCTCAGTGCCGAGCCTCGTCAGCTCGGGGAAAGCTTTGGGGGTATGACGAACACATCTAGGATTGCTGTCGCGACGCTGTTGGGGGCCATTCTGGCGCCCGCCTGGCTGTTGGCGCAGGACGCCACCGGGAAGATCACGGGGGTGGTTACCGACTCATCCGGCGGGGTCGTGGCGAACGCCAAAGTCGTCGTCACGAACCTCGGAACCAATTTCGCCAAAGAGACCGCCACGGACGCTTCGGGTGTCTACCAGGTTCTTCTGTTGCCCATTGGCAAGTACAAGGTGACCGCCAGCGCCACCGGGTTTGAGAAGGTGACGACGGTGCCGCAGAACACCCTGGAAATCAACCAGACCATGCGCGTGGATGTCCAGCTTCCGGTCGGCAAGCTCAGCGACACGGTGGTGGTGGAAAGCACGGGGAGCCTGGTGGATACGGAAAGCTCCACGGTGGGCGCCACCGTGACGGGCATGGCCATTATGGAGTTGCCGCTCAACGGGCGCAACACTTTGGATCTGCTGAAGACGCAGCCCGGCGTCACTCCGACCAATCCCGACTCGGGCGCGCAGGGGAACTACAGCATCGGCGGGCAGCGCACGGATTCGGTCACCTACCTGCTCGATGGCGGCAACAACAACAGCCTGCTCGGAAACGCGGTGGTCGCCAATCCGAATCCGGACGCCGTCGCCGAGTTCAAAGTGCTGGAGAACAACTACACGGCCGAATACGGGCGCAATGCGGGCGGCATCGTCAGCATCGTGACCAAGAGCGGCACCAACACCCTGCATGGCAGCCTATACGACTACGTGCGCAATACGGATTTCGACGCCAATAGCTTCTTCAACAACGAACAGGGCCTGCCGACCCCGGTGCTGAAGCGCAATCAGTTTGGGGGCACCATTGGCGGCCCGGTCGTAATCCCCAAGATCGTCAACGGCCGCAACAAGCTGTTCTTCTTTTTTTCGTACGAAGGCCAGAGGCAAACCTCTCTGGACGCGTTATCCGAGACCACGGTTTACACTCCAGCGGAGGCGCAAGGCAATTTTTCGGGGACCGCCGGGCAGCAGGCCGTCGCAAGTTTCCTGGTGAACAATCCGTACTATCAGCCGGACCCTAACCTCGCCTCCCAGGGCATCATCGATCCGAGTGCGATCTCTCCGGTCGCCAAAGCTTATTTCGCCAACAACCTGATCCCGATAACTCCCTCCGGATTTTTGTTTCCGCAGGCGCCGGCCATCGCGAATTACAACGAATATCTCGGCAAACTAGACTACAACATCACGCAACGGGATCTGTTCAGCTTTACCTTCACTCACCAGATCTATCCGCAATACTATCCGTTCTGGAACAACAACGTGCCCGGCTTCCCCATCACCCGCGGAAACGACACCTTTTCCGGCACCGTGGCTTACACGCATACCTTTACGCCCGCCTTGTTGAACGAGTTGCGAGTGACCGCCCAGCGGCTGGACCATTCGCAGGATGTCCCGGCAAACAAGCAACCGGGCGCCGCCCAGCTCGGCATCAACGTTACCCCCGATCAGAATACCGGGCCGCCCATCATGTTCTTCGACGGAACCGGGATGACGGTGGGCTACAGCTACCAGGGCCCCACGCGGGAAGTCGACAACACGTATGCCCTGTACGACAACCTGTCGTGGACCCGGGGCCGCCATAACTTGAAATTCGGTTTCTACTTTTCGCCCTATCAAAACAACACCGTGTACGATTTCATCATCGACGGGGCATTCGATTTCTACGGACCCAGCACGGGCGTCGGTTCCGGGTTCGATCTGGCGGATTTTCTTTTGGGTCTGCCGGACGATTTCCTCGAGTATGGCAAGGCGCCCTCGAACATTCGTTCGCAGCAGTATGCGGGCTACGGCCAGGATACCTGGAAGGCGACCAGGCGCCTGACGCTCACGCTGGGCCTTCGCTATGAGTACTCGCAGCCGAAGTACGACACCCAGGGGCGGTCTTTCTCGTACATACCCGGCTTGCAATCGACGCGCTTCCCGAACGCTCCGGAGGGGCTGGTATTTCCAGGCGACCCCGGCGCGCCCAAAGGCTCCAACTTCCCCGACCGCCGCGATTGGGCGCCGCGGGCCGGTTTCGCCTGGGACATTTTCGGCAACGCCAAGACCGTGCTGCGGGGCGGCACGGGCATCTTCTTCGATATCCTCAAAGGCGAAGACAATCTTCAATTCAACGGGCAGCCGCCCTTCTTCGGTTACGCTTATCTGTTTCCGTCAGGCAGCGACGGAACCAGCCCGGGGACAGGGCTGTCGGACCCGTACGGGGCCTCGGGCGCTCCCAATCCGTTTCCTTCCAAACCGCCCGCCAGCAACATCGATTTCGCGGCGAATGGATACATCCCGTTCGGCGGCAGCGGCCTGTACTTCGTCGATCCGCACCTGCGCACTCCCCGGGTTTACCAGTACAACCTGTCGGCCCAACAACAGCTCGCCGGGAACATGGTGCTGGAAGTCTCTTACCTGGGATACCAGGCACGCGGGCTGACCGGCCTCGTGGACGTCAACCCGTTTCCGCTGGGCACGAATGCCCGTCTCAACAGCGATTTCAACTTCCTGGAAGAATTTCAAAACGTGACCCACGCCAACTATAACGGCATGACCGTGAACCTGCGGAGAACCTTCAGCAATATGCACGGCTGGGGATCGAGTTTCTTCACCTTGGGCTACACCTGGTCGCACGAGCTGGACAACGTATCCGGATTCCGCGAGCGAAACAGCGGCGTCCCTTATTACAACCACGATGCGTTCTACGCTTCGGGCGACACCGATGTCCGCAACGCGCTGGTGCTGTCCGGGGGATGGGATCTGCCCTTCGACAACCTTTGGAAAGGCGGCCCCAAGGTGCTGACCTCAGGATGGAGTCTCTATCCCATCGTTACGTGGCATACAGGGTTTCCGTTGGATGTCTTTGCCGGCCTGCAGACCACGCCCAGCGACCCGGGCCCCTCCGGCGCGGGGGACGCGGGATCCGTGCACGCCGACCTGACGGGAACTTCGGCGGGCATCATGAACCCGCAAATGTATCAGACCATCAACGGCAACTCCGGCAACTATTTCTTCAACCCGAACAATTTCTCCAACACCCGGCTGTTGAATCTGGATGGCATCGCGCAGATGGACGCTTCGCAGCTTCCGGGCTACACCTACGGCAACCTGGGGCGTAACGCCTTCCGCGGCCCGGGCGCGACGAACGTGGACATCGCGCTCGCCAAGAAATTCAAGATCCGCGAGCGCGCCACCCTTGAATTCCGGTGCGACGCTTTCAACGTCTTCAACCATACGCAGTTTGCGAATCCCGATACGGGCATCTCGTCTCTGACCTTCGGCCAGATCACCAACACGGCAAACAACGGCGATCCGAACGTAGGGGGCGGGCCGCGCATTCTGCAAGTCGCGTTACACTTGATGTTCTAAGGTTCCGCATCGTGACTGCATCCGCCGCCAAAGATCCGCAGCGCGCCATCGGCCGCGCTCCGGAGCGTCTGGACCTCGACGAACGCCACGCGCTTACGGGCAAGTACGTGGCGCTGGAGATCTACACTCCCGAAGCGCTGCCCCTGCGGCGCATCGAGGCGATCGGCGACACCCTAGAGGAATGCATGCGGCAGCTCGCCGCGCGCGGCCTGGATCCGCTGCTGTTCGAGTTCACCCGGCTGGCGCCGCCCTATTAGTCCGGCGCGAACCGGGACCGATTCACTTTCTGTTCATGTGCGTTACGCCACAATAGGGTTGGCAGGCGAGAGCGCCGGCCCCACCGTGGTATGAAGGTATTGCTGGCGGAAGACGAGCCGCGGGTCGCGCGATTCATCGCCAAGGGCCTGCGGGAAAATGCATACGCCGTGGACATCGCACGCGACGGCGAAGAAGCGTTCTATTATGCGGGCGTGAACGAATACGATCTCGTCATCCTGGACGTGATGCTGCCGGTCAAAGACGGCTACGCGGTTTGCCGCGAGTTGCGCGCCATCGGCTTCCGCACGCCGATTCTGATGCTCACGGCACGGGCGGGCGTAAAGGACAAAGTGGCCGGACTCGACTGCGGCGCCGACGACTATCTGATCAAGCCTTTCGATTTCCAGGAGCTGCTGGCGCGGCTGCGGGCCCTGTTGCGCAGGGCGGCTCCGTTTCGCCCGGAGATCCTGCGGGTCGCCGACCTGGAGCTGAACACGGGAACTCACGGCGTGGCGCGGGCCGGCAAAGGGATCGTCCTGACGCCCAAGGAATACGCGCTGCTCGAGTTTCTGATGCTGAACGAGAACCGCGTGGTCAACCGCGAACAGATCTCCCAGCACGTGTGGGACGAAAACTTCGATCCGTTTTCCAATATCATCGACGTTTATGTAAAGCGCTTGCGGGCGAAAATCGACACCGGTTTTGCGCAGCCCGTGATTCATACGCGGCGCGGCGAAGGTTATCTGCTGACCGCGCAACCCATGAAATCCGATGATTAAGAGCTTCCGCCTGCAGCTCACCTTCTGGTACTCCCTGTTCTTCACGCTGGTTTTTGTGCTGTTCAGCGTGTTCCTCCAGGGCTTGCTGTCGCGAACGCTCTACGCGCGGCTGGACGACAAGCTGGATTCGGAAGCGAACACGGCGGCCGGCATCTTCCAGGAAGAGCTGGACGAGGCGCACGGAGACGCCAAGGCCGCGGCGCAGGAAGCGGTTTCCCAGATTCGCGTGCGGAGTCTGCTGATCGCGATTTTCGAGGGGAAGCAGCTTCTGGCGGCCAGTGCACCCGTGGAGCGGCGCGAGTTGCTGGACCTGGCCGGGCAAGCCGCGCAGGGAGGCAAGCCGGGGGTGCTGACCACCGCCCCCCTTTCCGGCGGCAGCGGAGCGCGTTGCCAGGCGCGTCCCTTCTCGATTCGTGGCCGTCCCTTCGTGTTGCTGGCCGCGGAAAGCCTGGATTCCGTCGCGAACGACGTGGGGCTGTTGCGGCGCGTGCTCTTGCTGACGCTGCCGGTCATCGTGCTGTTCGTGGGCGCCGGGGCTTTCCTGTTGGCGAATAGAAGCCTGGCTCCAGTGCGCCGCATGGCGGCGCAGGCTAAGACCATTACAGACCGGAACTTCCGCAGCGGGCTGGACGCCGGCGGCGCCGGCGAAGAACTGCGGCTGCTGGCGGACGCCTTTAACGAACTACTGGCGCGGCTGGACCGGTCCTTCGCCACCATGGGCCGATTCGTGGCGGACGCTTCGCATGAACTGCGCACACCGCTGGCGGTGATCCGCGGAGAAGCCGATGTGGCTCTGGCCGCCGACCGTTCGGGCGCCGAATATAAGGAATCGATTGCGATCATCCAGGATGAGGCCCGCCGGCTTACCCGCCTGGTGGACGATCTGTTGAACCTGGCGCGCGTGGATGCCGACGAAGTGAAGCTCGAAGTGGAATCATTCTATTTGAACGATCTCATCGCGGAATGCTGCCGGTCGGTACAGCCTCTGGCGCTGGCGAAGAATGTCCGCCTGGAGTGCCCATGCGGGGAAGACGTGACGTATCGCGGCGACCAGGAGCTGCTGCGGCGGCTGGTCCTGAACCTGCTCGACAACGCCATCCGTTACACGCCGGCGGGCGGCGAGGTTTCGGCCAGACTCGAAGCGGCGGTGAGGGATCTAAGCATCGTCGTGTCCGACACCGGGATCGGAATTACGCCGGACGACGCGCCCCACGTGTTCGAGCGTTTTTACCGGGCGGATCACGCCCGGTCGCGCGAGCAGGGAGGCTTCGGGCTGGGGCTTTCGATCGTCAAGTGGATCGCCGAGTCTCACCAAGGGACGGTGCAGTTGAGGAGCCGGCCTGGCGGGGGAAGCACGTTCACCGTACTGCTGCCGAATTAGGGCTTGGCGCTCGCAGCGGCGCGGGGCTCCCACGGACGGGCGAAGTTTCCGCTTGCCGCTTCGACGTAGGCGGCACGGCGGCACACGATCTTGAAACCGGCTGAGGAGGTCGGTGACCCTGCGGAACAAACGCGCCCGGGGTAGCGCTCTCGCACGGTCGCGGCTCTGTTGGTTGTTGGGAAATCGCGGCTCCGTTTCAGAGCCGCGCGCGTCAGCAAGCCGCGCCTTTTTCACGACCGTCTGAAGCTTGCGCCACGCCGGACCGGCAATCGCAAATGTCCAAGGTCGGGCTGGCGGACTGAAGTGCGCCGCTGCAAGCTTCAAGCTCGCACCACCGACCGTGTATCATAACGGGAGATGCCTGGGGTCCCGTCCGTGACGGAAGCAGACGAACATGTGCGTCTCCCGTGGATCGCGTGGGCCTGGTTTGGGGCACTGCTGCTGGCGTCCTACGCTCCGGTGTTGTGGCGCCTGGTGCAACAGTGGGACTCGGACCCGGACATGGGCCACGGTTTTTTCGTGCCGCTGGTGGCGGGATTCATCGGGTGGCAGAAGCGGCGCGAACTAGCGGCTCTGGACGCTTCGCCCAACTGGTGGGGCCTGGCGGTGGTGCTGTACGGGGCGCTGCAATTGTACATCGCCACGTTGGGCGCCGAGTTATTTCTGGCGCGCACCGCCTTCGTAATTTCGGCGATCGGCATC
>Ga0335079_10005713_pt1 | contig 14232 bp, 9 predicted proteins | sample Lox_Sample_33_FD_206719 | JGI IMG/M metagenome (GOLD analysis project Ga0335079, IMG submission 206719) | Soil microbial communities from Loxahatchee National Wildlife Refuge, Florida, United States - Lox_Sample_3.3 | ecosystem: Environmental > Terrestrial > Soil > Wetlands | place: USA: Florida...
GGCATGGACAGCCGAGGTCACCAGCATCGACACAAATAATGCACACCACACTTTACGCATGAGACTTCACCCCCATCTGCTTCCACAACAAAGGAGCGCATGGCTTCACCCTGATGCAATGGCGCTACTCGGGGTTTGAATATATCGCCGGGGTTCGGTGGTGTCAAGCAAAGCCGGGGCAAATGGCGATCATCACAAGTTCGTCAAGAATATTTCCAGATTTGGAAAAGACTTGCCGGAGTTGGATATGCTCCAATCGAGCCGCAAGGCTCAATTCAGGTTTCAGGACCGTTCTGTTGTTTCGAGGAGGTAACTGTGCTACCCAGTGCGAGGCTGCTGGCAATCTGTTCACTTGTGATCTGGACTGGTACGCCGCTCGCCGGCCAGGGATTCGGTAAAATTGTCGGGGCGGCTATCGACCCGCAAGGGCTGGGTGTGCCCAATGCCCGGGTGGTGGTGACCGAAGCGGCGACGGGTCTCGAGTCGAGCACGGTAACCAACCAGGAAGGGTTCTACACGCTGCCGGCGCTGCGCCCGACCCAGTACAACCTGACGGTAACCGCGGGCGGATTCAAGACGTTCACGCAGTCGGGAATCACGCTGCGCGCCGACGAGACCGTCACGGTGAATGCCAGCCTGCAATTGGGCGCGGCGGCAGAGAAGGTGACGGTCAGCGCCGATGCCCCGCAGGTAGACACGGCCACGGGCACTCTCGGCCAGGTGGTGGACACCAAGCGGGTTGAAGATTTGCCTTTGAATGGCCGCAACGCCGCCCAGTTGACGGTCCTGGTGGCGGGCGTGGTGGCCGCACCGAACGATTCGGCGGACCAGGGCCAAACCAAGACATTTCCGGTGGTGGTCACGATATCGGCGAACGGGTCGAGGGCCAACACGACCAACTACATGCTGGACGGCGGCAACAATGTGGATGAATACACCAACGTGAACCTGCCGTTCCCGTTCCCCGATGCCTTGCAGGAATTCAGCGTCCAGACCAGCAACTACAGCGCGGAGTACGGTCTGAACGCCGGCGGACTGGTAAACGTGGTCACCAAGTCCGGGACGAATGAGCTGCACGGCGACGCCTTCGAGTATCTCCGGAACCGGGAATTCAACGCGCGAAACTTCTTCGCCAAGGTGGCGGATCCATTGAAGCGCAACCAGTTCGGGGTGACCGCCGGAGCGCCGGTGTATATCCCGAAGGTGTACAACGGGCGCGACAAGACGTTCTTTTTCTTCGGCTACCAGGGTACGATCCTGCGCAACATGGCAGGGGCGCAGAGCGCGTTCGTCCCCACCGCGGCGCAAGCGCAGGGGATCTTCTCGTCTACCATTTACGATCCCAAGACGTCGCCGTTGGCGCCGTTTCCGAACAATACGATCCCTACCAACCGCCTGGATCCGGCGTCGGCGGCGTTCATGAAAGATCTGCCGGTAGGGGTCGGCAACGGCCTGGTGTTCTACCAGAAACCGGTGCGGCAGAACTTCAACGAGGAGGTGGTGCGGGTGGATCACCAACTCACGACCAAGGACCGGCTGACGGGCCGCTACTACCGCAACCGGTTCTACAATGTCGGAATTCTGGACACCACCAACCTTCTGACTTTCACCGATGAAGCCAAGAACCTGGTGCAGAACGGGTTGCTTTCCGAGACCCACACATTCAGCCCGTCGTTGATCAACGTCTTTACCCTGAACTACGCGCGAGTAGCCGCCCAGCGCGGTGCGCCTCCGGGCTCGCCGAGTGTGGCCGATTTCGGCGTGAACATCTGGCAGCCGCCCGACAAGGCGTTGCAGCAGATCCAGGTGTCCGGATTCTTCACGATCGGCGACAACCCGAAGGCGCGATTTACCCGCAACAACTGGAGCCTGAGAGACGACGTGCACTGGAACAAGGGCAACCACACGCTCGCCTTCGGTGTGGGCGCGGAAATCAGCCGCATGGATATCGACAGCCAGTACCAGGAGCCCGGCGCGTTCAACTTCACGGCGGACACGACCGGCAACGCGATCGCCAGCTTCGATCTCGGCTATCTCCGGACCCTGACGCAGGGCTCCGGCCAGTTCTTCAACAACCGCAACCAGTTTCTAGGGCTTTACGCATCCGACAGCTACCGGGTCAACAGGCGGCTCACTGTGAATGCCGGTGTGCGGTGGGAGCCGTTCTTCCCGTGGAAGGAACTGAAACACCGGATCACGCAGTTCAATCCCACCGCGTATTATGCGGGCCAGGTGTCATCGGTCTACACCAATGCGCCTCCCGGGCTGAGGTTTCCCGGCGACTCCGGCATGCCCGAGAACGGAGTGAACTCGAACTACAACAATTTCATGCCGCGCGTCGGCTTTGCCTGGGATGCGACCGGGGACGGCAAGACCAGTGTGCGCGGCGGTTCCGGCATTTTCTACGACACGCGCATGATGGCCGGCTTCATGAATGCGGTTACTACCAACACGCCGTTCAGCCCGACGGTCAGTATCACCACGCCGCAAGGTCCGTTCAGCGATCCGTACCGCGGGATTGTGAATCCCTTCCCGACGCCGGTGCCGATTCCGAAGAATGTGGCGTTCCCGCTGCCGGTGATCGTGGTCAGCCTGGATCCGTCGGGCACTTATAAAGTGCCGGCGATCTACAACTGGAACCTGACGGTGGAGCGGCAAGTGGCGAAAGACCTGATGGCGCACGTCTCCTATGTCGGCTCGCACACCAGCCACCTGGCCACGAGCCTGCAACTGAATCCCGCCGTGTACACGCCCGGGAGCACGCTCTCCACTGACGCCCGGAGGATCTTCCAATCGTTCTCCGGCATCACGCTGGACAGCCAGGCGGTGAACGGCCACTACAATTCGCTGCAGGCGGGCCTGGAGAAGCGGCTGTCGCGGGGAGTCACGATTCTGGCGAATTACACCTGGGCGAAGGCGATGGACAACCTGCCGTTCAACCAGAGCGTGACCGGGCCGGGGCCGAATGCGTCCGGCACGGTCTACCCGTGGTACTTCCCGAAAGCCGACGCGCTGGACTACGGGCGCGCGGATTTCGACCGCACGCATCGCTTCGTGATTTCGTACGTCTGGGTGCTGCCCACGCCGAAGGGCGCCAACAAGGCGGTACGCATCCTGGCTGGGGGATGGCAGATGACCGGCCTGTTCCAGGCGCAGACGGGGCTTCCGCTGACGGTCACGGCCGGACAGGACCGGTCGCAGACGGGCCTCGGGGTAGATCGTGCGGTGGTGGTCGGTCCAGCCCTGGGGCCGGGAGCGTGCGGAGCGTCGGCGCCGTGTGTGAATTACCTGATTCCCGGCTCCTTCCAGTTACCGCCTACGGCCGCCACGGCGGTACCGTACGCGGCTTCGTTCGGCAACTTCGGGAAGGGAGCGGTCAGCGGGCCGGGGGCCGCCACCTGGGATGTGGGGGCGTTCAAGAACTTCGCCATCCACGAGCGCGCCAGCATCCAGTTTCGGGCGGAGTTCTTCAACGTCCTGAACCGCGCGAATTTCAATAACCCGACCACGACGATCAGCTCCGGAGGCTTCGGCAGCATTACGGGCGCCGGCGACCCGCGCATCGGCCAGCTTGCGCTGAAGTTCGTCTGGTAGAGCGGCTATCGCCAGGCGAGGGTGGAACGATTCCGGTGTGTGAACTCGACGGAGACGCCGTCGGGCGTCGCGGCGACGTGTGCGAGCGCGCGGCCATTCAGAGTCGCGCCGGAGGCGTGAACGAACCTGAGGCGGACGGTTATGCGGGCCGGGGCGCCGGAGATGGTCAGGGTGGCGGCTTGCGGCTGGTATTCCAGTTTGCGGTTCTCGAAATCCGCGATCGTCCGGGGCTCATGGCCGGGGTAGAGTTCGTAGACGCGGCGGTCGTCGAGGGCCTGAACCTTGCTGTCGGGAAATTGACTGCGCGGCACCAGCGTCATCACATCCTCGGGAATCTTCGGCAGAATGGTGCCCTCGCGCAGGAAGAGGGGGATGCGGTCGAGCGGCGCTTCCGCGGCGATTGTCTGCCGTCCGGTGAAGCAGCGGCCCGTCCAGTAGTCGATCCATGAGCCTTCGGGGAGATAGAGCGCGCGCTGCGTGACCGGGCTCAATACGGGCGCCACCAACAGGTCGGGGCCGAAGTAGTATTCGTCTTCCGCCTGGCGTGCCTCCGGGTCGTCCTGGTGCATGAGCACGAGCGCGCGCATCAAGGGCAGGCCGGTTTGGCGGCTCTCGAGCGCCGCTGCGTAGCGGTACGGGAACAGGCTCATGTGCAGGACGGAGTACTGGCGGAAGATGTGCAGGGCTTCTTCGCCGTAGTCCCATGGCCCGAGATTCATGCCGCTCATCACTTCCATGCCCGGGGAGAGCGCCGAATACTCCGTCCAGCGGGCAAAGACGATGTCGTCGCCGGGAGTGCGCGCGGTCTTGTTGTACCCGCCGAGATCGCTCATCCACAGGGAGATTCCGCTCATGCCGGCGTTCAAGCCGGCGGTGACCACGGTGGGTAGCCCATTGTTCCGCGAGAAACTGGCGTCGTTATCGCCGGCCCAAAACAATGGCAGAGTGTGCGAGCCGACGGTCCCGCTGCGCTGGAACAAGACCCAGTCGGCGCCTTTGCGAGCCTCCAGCGCTTCCGCGACGGCCCGGTTGTATTCGATGGCGTAGCGGTTGCGCAACTCACGCGCGTCCTGGCCGCCGGCGAAGACCACATCGCCGAGAAATGCGCCCTCGCCGTCGTCGTCCTTGAAACCGTCGGCTCCCAAAGCGATCGCTTTCGATACCTGGCCCTGCCACCAGCGCTTCGCGGCGGGATTGGTGAAATCGATCAGGGCGCCGATGCCTTTCCACCAGCGGCCGATGTAAGTGGAGCCGTCGGGCCGGTGCAGAAAGTAGCCCTGCCGTTCGGCTTCCGCGAAATTGGACGCGGGGCCGGGCGCGAGCTTGGCGGCAAATCCGTCCTCGTACGGCCGGGCGGTCTCGCGATTGATCCACGGCGTGTGCCAGAGAACCAGCTTGTAGCCCTTGTCATGCACGCGGGCAATCATCGCCCGCGCGTCCTCGAACTGTTTCGGGTTGAAGTCGTAGGTGTTGTAGTTGGTGGCCCAGGGACTATCGATCAGCAGCACCGATGCCGGCAGTCCGAGCTCGCGGTAGCGATCGACGTCCTCGTAGACCTCGCGCGAATTCCGATGGTAGTCGCGAGCCTTCCAGGGTGCGAACGCCCAATACGGGGGAAGCTCCTGGCGGCCGGCGAGGCCGGTGAATCGCCCGAGTATAGTGGGAAACGCCGGACCTTCGAACAGCACCACCCGCAGCTTCGGACCGAAGACCCTGACGAGAATGCGCGACGGATCGGTGACGTTGAGGTCGAAGGTGGCTTCGCTGGTGGTGTCCAGCCAGAGACCGTAGCCTCGAAGGCTCATGAAGAACGGAATCGGCTGGTAGCTAAGCGAACCCTTGTCGTCGGCAACGTCCCGCGACGCGTTTTTCAGAATGGTGTGGACATGATTCAGCCGGTCGAAGCGCTCGCCGAAACCGAAGTAGGAACTGTTGTCGGCCACGGCGAACGACCATTCGCCGGGAGCCTGGGCATCCAAGACCACTTCTACGATTCCGGCGGACAGTTGCCGGACTCGCGGCGCCGCCGCCGGAGGGCGCCCGTCGATTTGAAAATCGCCGAGGGCGACGCTGTCGGCCTTTCCGCCCGAGTCGTGGAACGGGAAGCGCACCTCTGCCTCGAGCAGGGCGCAGACTGCAAGGAGGGTGAGGAGCAAGCGAAGAGGCCGCGGCACGATTCTCAATTCCCGCATATCGAGGTAGAGTACCTGTAAGGGTTTATTCTAGGCGTCGTGCAGAGAGGAAGTCTTGACGGCGATTGGAAAAAAGACGGATAAAGTTGTGACGGCATTTGCTGCACACTGAGTGATCAGCCGTATGCTTGCCTCGGAGAAGCATTTATACGATTTTGGTCCGTTCCGGCTCAATCTCCATTCGAGAATGCTGCTGCGCAACGGCGCCTACATCGCTCTCACCCCGAAAGCATTTGAGACCCTTGCCGTGCTGGTGGAAAGCAATGGCGAAATCGTCAATAAGGATGAGTTGCTGAGGCTGGTGTGGCCGGGGACCTGCGTGGAGGAGGGGACGCTCGCCAAGACAGTCTCGATTCTTCGCAAAGCGCTGGGCGAGGATGAAGGGCATCACTACATTGACACCGTGCCGAAACGCGGCTACCGGCTCGCGATTAAGGTACGCGCAGTGGACAAAGCGGTCCTGGAAGAACCACGGGAGGCGGTCTTACCGCTCCCGGTGTCCGAGCCTGCCACGCCCCGCCCGGGCGGCGGGCAGGGAAAACGCCCGAACCGGCGTTTGCGCGCGGGGGCACTGGCGGCCGGAGTGCTGGCGGCAGCGGCGATCGGTTACGCATTGCTCCGCGAACGGCTTACTTCCATGATTACCGCGGCTCCGCCCAAGGCCATCCCGCTCACCAGCTTCTCCGGACGTCAGGACGAGGTCGCATTCTCGGGGGACGGCAATGAGATCGCGTTCGCCTGGGACGGGCCGCAGGGCGGGAACTCTCACATCTACCGCAAAGTGATCGGCAGCGAGGCGTTGCTGCAGTTGACTCACGGTCCGGGTTCCGATTCGCGACCGGCATGGTCGGCAGACGGCCGGAATCTCTCCTTCCTTCGCTCGACGCCGCAGGGCCGCGCCTGGTACCTGACCACGGCGCTCGGCGGGCCGGAGCGCAAGCTCGCGGACGTGTTTCCGTATTTCGATCTGGGCAGCGGCAACAGCACGTACTTCTCCCCGGACGGCAAATCGCTGGCGATCGTGGACAAGGCGAACTCGAGCGAGCCTTCGAGCATCTACCTCCTGTCGATGGAGGACTCAACGCGCCGGCGACTGACGTTCCCTCCTGCCGGCACCACCGGGGACTACTATCCGGCGTTCTCTCCGGACGGCAAGCGGCTGGCATTCGCGCGCGCGGTGAGTTTTTCCGCCACCGACCTATACGTGCTCGAGCCGTTGAACGGCACTGCGCGGCGGCTCACGTTCGACGGGCTCACCATCGACGGACTGGCTTGGGCGGCGGACAGCCGGGAGATCATCTTCTCGTCCCGCAGAGGCGGCAGTTTCAACTCGCTGTGGAAGATCCGGAGCAGCGGCGGGACTCCGGAGCGCGTGAGCGCATTTGGCGAGGACATCATCAGCCCCGCGGTTTCGCGCGACGGCAGGCTGGCGTATACGCGCCGGCTGGACGATATGAATATCTGGAAATTTACGCTGGACAGCGCGGGGCGTGTGATCTCGAAGGCGCCGCTGATTGCGTCCACGTTCCGCGATTCCGACCCGGACTATTCACCCGACGGCCGCCGGATCGCGTTCACGTCGGGACGCAACGGCAGTTTCGGGATCTGGGTGAGTGACATCGACGGGGCGAATGCTCGGCTGCTGTTTGACGGCGGCGCTTATGTTACGGGAAGCCCGCGCTGGTCTCCCGACGGGAAGCGAATCGTTTTCGACACCAGGGCCAACGATCCCGCGCGAGTCGGAAACCCGAGTATCTGGATGGTGGATGCGGACGGCGGGCAGGCGCGGCGCCTTACCGGAGCCGGCACGGGCGACGTCGCGCCGAGCTGGTCGCACAACGGAGCATGGGTTTACTTCGCCTCGACGCGCAGTGGAACTTTACAGATCTGGAAGATTCCTTCGCAGGGCGGAGCGGCCTTGCAGGTGACCCGAAAGGGCGGCTTCGAAGGATTCGAGAGCCCGGATGGCCAGTTTCTGATGTACGTGAAGGGCCGGGAGATTCCGGGCATCTGGCGAGTGCCCGTTGCGGGCGGGGAAGAAGTTCAAATTGCCGACAGGGACCAGGTCGGCTACTGGCGTTGCTGGCGGCTCGCGCGAGGCGGAGTCTATTTTGCCACGGCTGCACCTCCAGCCGAACCTCGCCTGGAATTTCTGGACCTGGCAACCGGCGCGGTCCAGCAGATTGCCACGCTTCCCAAGGCGCCCGATGCGACGATTCCGGGCCTGGCCGTTTCACCTGACGGCCAGACGCTGTTGCTGGCCCAGTACGATCAAAACGGAAGCAACATCATCATGGTGGAGCGCGGCCGCTAAGCAGAGTCCGGCGCGGGGCGAATTATCGAGGATTTCGGGGAGGGACGAGGTCCCAGCGTTCGACCGCGATGCGGCCGGTCCGGTTGTCCGCCGCGAAGAACTCCTGCAATAACGGCCCTTCCGGTGGATAAATAAGGTTGGTGATGGCGACCTGGCCACCCTGGGCGAACACTTCGAGCGTGGAGTGGTCCACCAGGATGTTCAGGCTTATGGCTTCCCCGGCATCGGGCAGCGGGGCGGCAGTGCGGGCGGGAAATCGTGGACTGAAGGCGGTGTTTCCGGAGTGCGTGCGGTCCACACCCACTTCGCGATTTCGCGCGTCGCAGGCAATCGTGGTGTAAGTTCCGTTTGCGCCCAGAAGCTTCAAACCAGCCGGTCCTTGGGTATCCGCGTGCAAAGTGACCATCAGCTCGAAGGCCGGCTCGCGGACGATGTGGGTGCGCAAGGCCTGGTTGAGGTCGCTTACGCTCGTGCCGCTCCAGGAAAACGGGTTTTGCCGCAGGCGGCGGATGGTTTCGACAGGTTGTTGTACGAGGCGAAGACCGTCAGGACCCTGGCGAAGCTGGAGGCGGCGCGGCGCGGTCATCTGGCCGCGCCAGGGGGCGGTGGGCACCTTATCCGCATACTGCCAGTTGTTCATCCAACCGAGCATCAATGGAGTTTCAGTGGACGGCAGGTGGTTAAAGGTCAGGGCGCAGTAGCAGTCCTTGCCGTAGTCCGTCCAGAGGGTGACAGCCGGGGGATTGTCATTGAAAAAGCGGCCGCCCTCGAAGCGACCGACGAAGTATTGCTCGCCGGAGCCGCCCTGGAGGCCGCCGGGGTTCAATCCGACTTTGAGCACCCAACGGGTGCGGTGCGGGTTGGTGCCTTCGACCGGCACCTCGGTCAGCGTGGGGCACTCCCATTGTCCGGCCGTGGCGCCGGCGGGGCCGAAGTCGCCCAGACGATCCCAGCGCTTGAGGTCGGGCGATCCGTAGAACAGCACCTTGTGATCGTTGGGAAGCGCGACCGCCATGATCCAACGCCGATCTGGGGCGAACCAGAAGACGTGGGGATCGCGGAAGTCGGGCAGATCGAGGTTCAGCACGGGATTTCCGGAGTACTTGGTCCACGTGCGGCCGCGATCGTTGCTATAGGCCAGGTTCTGGGTTTGGAGCGGCCTGCCGTTGGCGGCGCGCGGTGTGTGACCGGTGTAGACGGCGACCATGCAGGGCTTGCCGCCGGCGCAGAAGCCGCTGGTGTTGCGCTCGTCGACGACGGTACTCCCGGTGAAGATCATGATGCCGTTCTCTTCGGCGAGAGCCACCGGCAGTTCGACCCAGCGGACGAGATCGCGGCTGACGGCGTGCCCCCAACTCATGTGACCCCAGGTATCGCCGAACGGGTTGTATTGGAAGAAGAGATGATATTCGCCGTTGAACCAGACCAGCCCGTTCGGGTCGTTGGTCCAGTTGCGGCTGGGGGAAAAATGAAATTTCGGACGGTACAACTCGCCGGAGGACTGGGTCCAGGCCGCGGACAGGCAGGTGAGGAGCAGAAGTGCGAGCCGGGGCATTCTGGAGCCAGTCTCTCACAGAGCCCAGTGCCGCGCGGGAGCCCTAGGGCTGGTTCTGACTCTTTCCGTAAAGGCGCTGGTAGAACTGGTTCACGGGATTCCGCTCCACCAGCGGGATCAGGATCGCGGTCATCAGGATACTGACGATCACGGCAAGGTACGCGAAGTCTCGCGCACGCTCCGCGCCCTCAATGCCCCGGGCCACGGGGATGGACGCCAGCACGGCGGAGACGAGTCCTTTCGGAGCCAGCACGGACATCAATCCGGCTTCCGGCCACTCGATATCGACCAGCCGGGTCACCAGTTTCACCGTGAAGATGCGCGCGACATACACCAGCAGGATCAGCACAAAGGCGGCGAGAGCAAGCCATCCTTCGGCGAACCGGATGGAAATGCCGAGGTAGATGAAGAAGAAGACTTTCAACAGAAACAGCATTTCGTTGAGGAACTCGTGGTCGAAGTGCGCCAGGACTCCAAACTCGCGGCCTCTGAGAAGCGGCAATTTGCGAATGCCCAGCAGATCATGGTTGGTCAGCGTCGCTCCGAACGCCAGGGCGGCGACCGCGCCGCTGAAGCCCATGGTGTCGGTGAGGCCATAAAGCACGAAGGCCAGCGCGAGGGTGGTAAACGCGGTATTGGGAAAACTGCGGACCCGATTCATGATGCTCAGCCATACCGCTCCCCCGAGCACACCGATGATGCCCGCGCAGAGCAGCGAGGCGATAATCGAGCCTGCCAGGTGCACCGGATTGAGCGCGCCGGTCTTCGCCGCATCGAGCAAACCGAGCAACAAAATGATGGTAAGCACGTCGCCTAACGCGGATTCGAGTATCAGGATTGTGCCTGGCGGATCCTTCATCCCGATACTTTTGACCAGCGCAATGACGACGGCTGCCGAGGTCCCGCCCAGCACGCTGCCCAGCATCGCGGCCAGCATGGGATCCAGCTTCAGCCAGAAAACGCCAACCACCATCGTCAGGCCGATGGTCACGATCAGCGTGGACAGAGTGAGCCGCAACACGGGCCGCCAGATGCTCGGGATCACCAGGGGGTCCAACGTCATGCCGCTTTCAAACAGGATCAGTACCAGGGCAATGGTGCTGATGACACTGCCGGCCTTGCCGAAGGATTCCGGAGCCACCTCATGGGTGATCGGACCAAGAAGCAGACCCAGCAGCGTGAGCCACAGGACATCAGGCACCCTGGTCTTGCGGAAGAGTGCCACGAAGAAATGCGCCAGAAAGATAATCAGCCCGATGACGAGAATGGTCTCAGCCATGATGACTACTCACGATCGCAGCGCGCCCGTCCGGATACCTGCCCCCAGGGCACAGGAGCGTACCATTATAGACATCGAGGCACGACCTTGTCCTGTGATGAAGTCTTGGGGCCGGCGGTTCAAAAATCTCGGGCGCGGCGGTCACACGTGGGGCTTGTCGGTTGCACCGAGCGGCAGGTGGGGGTGATAGCCGGTTAAGTGCTTGTACATCTCGAGCGCGTTGAAAATGATCGGGCAGTGCGCAGCCCAGCGGACATGCGACGAGAGGCGGCTGCCGAGCGAGTGAACGCCGACGGCGACGTGCGGGAAGTCGCGGCAGGTCTTGGGGCGGGCTTCGTAGATGGTGCAGAGGGTCCCGTCGAGAAAGACGCAGCCTTGCTTCGCATTGAGCAGGGTGCGTGAGGCGTGCGAGTCGGGGTCGGGAACGGTGTAGAGGCGGACGACTTCCGCCGGCGTAGTGCCCAGGTGCCCGGCGATCTTTTCGATCTCCGCCTGATCGACCGACACTACGGAGTACCGGCAGCAATTGGCACATGTGGTACAGTCCATGTGCTGCTGTACTTCGCTAGCCAGGATTTGAAACTCCGTGTCGACGTGGTGGTGCGCAGAGAGGTAGCGGCGAAAGGCGAGGTTCTCTTTCACCTTCGAGGTCCCGAGCCGAAAAACTTCAGCTAAGTCGGTAACCACGCCCTAAGAATATTCCCGGGCAGGCGCGATGGCAACCTGTTGCAGATGGCGAACCATAAAATATTCACACTCCTCATTCGTCTACAACGGTAGGTGAAGGACACGGCGACAATGGACCGGGACCTGCGGATGTCCGAAGTGGTGGAGCGGGAGCAATCCCGGCTGCGCAACTTCATCCGCCGGCGGGTGCCGGATCCGCGCGATGCCGAGGACATTCTGCAGGACGTCTTCTGTGAGCTGGTGGAAGCGAACCGGCTGCTGATGCCGATCGAGCACGTCACGGGCTGGCTCTTTCGGGTGGCCCGCAATCGGATTACGGACCTGTTCCGCAAGAAGAGGCCCGAGAGCTTCAGCGAGACCGCCGTGATGGACGAGGACAGTGGACTGTCGCAGTTGGAAGACATGCTGCCTTCACCCGATGCGGGGCCGGAGGCGCTCTATGTGCGCGGCGCACTTCTGGATGAACTGGAAGCCGCGCTCGACGAGCTGCCCCAGGAGCAGCGCGAGGTGTTTGTGGCGCACGAGCTGGGAGGGCGCAGCTTCAAAGAGATTGCCGGCGAGACCGGAGTAAGCGTAAATACGCTGCTTTCGCGCAAGCACTATGCGGTGCGGCACCTGCGCGAGCGGTTGCAGAAGATCTACGACGAATTCACGAAAGTATGAGGAACGGATCATGAGACGGAAATGGAAATACCTGGTTCCGCTGGGCATTCTGGGGGTGCTGGTCTTTATCGCCATCGGCGGCGAGGCGGTGCGCCTGTTGTGGAACTGGCTGCTGCCGCCGCTGTTCGGCTGGCACGAAATTACGTTCTGGCAGGCCTTGGGCATTCTGGCGCTTTGCCGGATTCTCTTCGGGGGGCTGGGAATCCGCGGGTCCCGGTCGAAAGTTCGAGAGCGGATGGCGGAGCGGTGGGAGCGCATGACTCCCGAAGAGCGGGAACGCTTCCGGCAAGGGATGCGCGGGCGCTGCGGCCCCGGCGCATCCACCAGCGAGAGCCCGGCACAATGACCGACACCTTCAGGACCGGCGGTATACTCGGCGTAGGAGTGAAGCATGTATTGTCCGGAATGCCACGCCGAGTACGATGATGATTTCACCGAGTGCTCCCGTTGCCGCGTTCCCCTGCTGAGGGGAAGCGGCCCGGACTCAGGCGAGCAACTGGTTTCCGTGCTGGAGACGAACGATCGCATTCACCTTGCGATGGCGAGGGGCCTGCTCGAAGATGCCGGAATTCCGTTCATCCTGCAGGGCCAGATCGCGACGCTGGTACAGGACGTCGACGGGTTTCTACGGAAGTGGGTGCGCGTGCAGGTGCCGCGCGACCGCGAGATCGAAGCGCGGGATGTGCTGGATCAGTTGATGCAGCCGGTGCCACCGGATTCGGCCGATGCCGGGGCGTGAAATGCCGGCAGCGCCACGAACCACACGACGCATCATTCTAATCGTCTGCGCGGCAGTTGCGGCCGGCTTTGCGCAGGATGCCGACCCGGGCCGGCTGATCTTCGAATCGCGGTGCGCCCGCTGCCACGGCGCAGACGGGTCGGGCGGCGACATGGGGCCGAATATCCACGGCCGCCTTGCCTCCCACAGCGACGAGCAACTGGCGCAGTTGTTTCGCGAGGGATCGGGCGGGATGCCGCAGGTGGCGGTGACCGGGGAGGAGTTCCCAAACCTGGTCCGGTTTCTGCGGTCGCTCGAGCCTCAGCGGCGGCCGGTGGTGCGGATCACCGCGCGGCTCGTAAACGGAAAGGTGCTGGAAGGCGAACTGCTGAACCAGGGGTTCGGCGATCTTCAGATGCGCGGCGGCGACGGGCGCATTCACCTGCTACGGCGGGTGGGCGAGCGCTTTCGGGAGATCGAACCGGGCGTCGATTGGCCCGGGTACAACGGCGACCCCGGCGGCAACCGGTACACCACGCTGGCGCAGATCACGAAGGCCAATGTCGCGCGGCTGACGCCGAAATGGACCTTCACGTTGCAAGGGGCGGGGCAGTTGCAAGGGACGCCGGCGGTGGCCGGCGGAATCATGTACATGCCGGCCTCGAACGAGTGCTATGCGCTGGATGCCGGCACCGGGCGCGAGATCTGGCACTTCCGAGTGCCGGGCGAGAAGACGGGCGGGACCAACCGGGGCGTGGCGGTGGCGGGCGATCGCGTGTTTCTCCAAACGCAGAAGGCGCACATGATCGCGTTGAACCGCTTCACGGGCGAGAAGGTGTGGGACACGGAGATGGCCGATTGGCGGCAGAGTTACTTTGCGTCGTCGGCGCCGCTGGCGGTGGGCGCGCTGGTGGTGGGAGGAGTCGGCGGAGGCGAGCACGGCACGCGGGGATTTGTGGCGGCGTATGACCAGGCCACGGGGAAGGAAGTGTGGCGGTTCTGGACCGTGCCGCTGCCGGGCGAGCCGAAGTCGGAGACGTGGCAGGGCGGCGGAATCGAGCACGGCGGCGCGCCCACATGGTTCACCGGAACGTACGACCGCGAGCTGGATACGATTTACTGGCCGACGGGCAATCCCGCCGCGGAGTATTACGGCGACGATCGCGCCGGCGACAATCTGTACTCGGACTGTATTCTGGCGCTCGATGCGAAGAGCGGAAAGCTCAAGTG
>Ga0335079_10005714_pt1 | contig 14231 bp, 12 predicted proteins | sample Lox_Sample_33_FD_206719 | JGI IMG/M metagenome (GOLD analysis project Ga0335079, IMG submission 206719) | Soil microbial communities from Loxahatchee National Wildlife Refuge, Florida, United States - Lox_Sample_3.3 | ecosystem: Environmental > Terrestrial > Soil > Wetlands | place: USA...
GCAATGGACTGCCCTCCACCTGCGTCCATGTCGGGCGTTTCGCCGGTGGGGCCGCCGCGGGCTGGGTTGCGTCGGGTGGATAGCCCACGCCGGCAAGCAGCATATGGGTGGAATTGGTCATGCCGCACTCTCCGTAATCGGTTACTCTCGGCAAACCACACTTTTTCCGACCGCACCCCGGATTCCCCACGCGGCATCCAGCCGCCGTTTGGCAGGAATCTGCATGTGCCGTTCCACGTCGGATAAGAATCGGGTTGGCAGGTGACCCCCGCTGGATCAATCAGTTAGCCACGAGCGTACAGATCGGCTTTGCCGGACGGCGGGTGCCCGCCTTCAGACAATGACAGGAATTCGTCAGATGCCAAAACAGGTCGGCAAATTCAGAAACTGGCGATTCTCACAAGAGCCTTCATTGTGTGTTCCTGGCCAGGCGCGAGGTCCACGGCAAAATCGGAGACGTTGCTGGCCTCGATACAGATCATCTGCATCCATTCGTCATTCGCGAAATCAGACAAGGAATGTGCCTTCTGCGCCCATGGATTCCACACCACCGTCGTGAGGGAATTCTCTTTCGTAACGCGGGTGCGACGATGTAAGACAGGATCTTCCAGTTCGATTGCATCCCTGGTGTTCAGGTACACGCGATCGGTTTCGGAGACGATCACGATCTCGCCGTGCTGCATCTTCTTCCGATTCGCGTCGGTCTTATCGAAATAATGAACCCCGTCCAGGCCCCGTAGTCGCGTGTTCTTGATATTCCCCACTCTGTAGTACGCATGCAGGGCTTCCTCAAAGCGCAGCGGTGCCATCCCTGTATTCGTTACCACAAGCTCGAGGCTCAGCTCTGAACCGAACGTGGCACGATGGACCAGACGAAATTCGGCGGGCCACCATCTCTTCGTATCTTCATTGCTCTCGGTGAACATGCTGACTGTCACCGCACCCCCGGCTTGCACTATCGACTCAAGCTGCCACGCCTTGGTGCGTACGAACCCGTGCGCCGGCGCTTTGGGATCGTCCGCCTTGCCGCCGAACCAGGGGAAACAGACCGGCACGCCTCCACGAATTGGGTCGCCGTCTTCCCATCGCGCTTGGGAGCTGAGAAACAGCACCTCCTCCCCGCCCCCCGGCTTCCAGGAGGTAACGTGCGCGCCGTGCAGGTACATCTCCCCTGCAGCTTCGGGAGAGGTGATGCGTACCTTGGGCAGACCGCCATTTCCTTCGACGAGCTGGGCGGTACCTGGAATTTCAAACCGAAGATCCGACTCTGCAATTGCATTTTCCATGGGCATCTACCTCTGGAGTTAAACGGTACCTGCCGCCGCACGATCGGCGAAAACTACAGCTTGGTCCTGGCAAATCCGGCCGGCCGGAATCGAGCGATCGCCCTGGCGGAGGCGAGCCAGCATGCCAGCTTTCTCATTCCCCGTCGCCAGCCACAGGATGCGGCGGGCGCGATTGATGATTGGATACGTCAATGTCATTCGCCGTCTTCCCTGGTAGACGCCGGTCACAGCCACATCGGTGTCGGTGACGTCGAGTACCGGATCGCCAGGCACCAAAGAGGCAGTGTGTCCGTCTGGCCCAAGGCCTAGGTGGACCAGATCCAGCGTCGGCGGCGAACCAGCGAGCTCGTTGAGAGTCAGGGCATACTTCCTGGCCGTGGTTTCCAAATCCGACGATTCCACTGGCATGGCATGGATCTGCTCGGTGCGAATCGGCGAATGAGCAAGCAGGCTCTCGCGAAGATGCGTGAGATTTCTATCCGGATGCCCCGCCGGCGCTACGCGTTCGTCCACTTGCACTACGTGTACGCGCTCCCACGGGAGTTTTTCGCTGGCCAGCGCGCGCAGCATGATCCAGGGAGTATGGCCGCCGCTGACGGCCATAACGAACAGCCCCCGCGCAGCGACCGCGGCACCGGCTTCCTCGGCAATGAATTTCGCGGCCGCTCGGGCGGTAGCTTCGTCATCGGCAAACACTTCGATCTTCATCCCGCCCTCCGTGCTTCGGAGCAGCTCAAGCAGCCTGGCCGGTGACGGCTGACGGCCCATGTCCAACCACCGGGTTGTGCCAGCCTCCGGGCGGTGTCACGCGCTCGACCTCATTCGGACCCCAGCTCTTTGGCTCGTACGGGTAGAGCGCCGTGCCTTTCTTGAGCAATGGATCGACGATCCTCCATGCTTCTTCTACGTAATCCTCCCGTGCAAACAGAGTAGCGTCTCCGGCCATGGCATCTCCCAGCACTCGCTCGTAGGCGTCCATTTCCTCCGCACCGGGTTGAGTACTCTCGATGATTTCGGTTGCTTCTCCCATCAACTTCTCACCCGAAGCCATCATGGTGACGCCCATAGCAATCGTCACGTCCGGATTGATTCGGAAGCGAAAATAATTCGATCTCCGAAAATCCTCAGGTATGACGGCAGGAGGTTGTTTCAGGCGGCAGATGACTTCCGTACTCGTAACCGGCAGATTTTTTCCTGCCCGGATATAGAAAGGAACTCCATACCAACGCAAGGAATGTATGTCCACTCTAAGAGCGGCGAAGGTCTCGGTTTTCGAGCCCGGCGCCACACCTTTTTCGTCGAGATAGCCGTGGAACTGTCCCCGAACCACGTCCTTTTCTTCCAGCGACGGAATTGCCTTCAGCACCTTCACCTTCTCGTCGCGGATCGATTCGCTGTCCGTTCTCGCCGGAGCTTCCATCGCCAGATTGCAAAGGATCTGGAACAAATGGTTCTGCATGACGTCGCGGATGGTTCCGGTCTGGTCGTAAAAAGCGCCGCGGCCTTGAACGCCGAAATCTTCGGCCATCGTAATTTGCACGCTCTCGATGTAGTTGCGGTTCCAGAACGCCTCCATGAACGCGTTGGCGAAGCGGAAGACGACCATGTTGTTCACCGGCCGCTTCCCGAGATAGTGGTCGATCCGGAAAATCGCAGTTTCGTCGAAATTTCGGAGGAGAACCCTATTGAGATGTTGCGCGGATGCCAAGTCGTGACCGAACGGTTTCTCGACGATGATCCGAGCGTTCGTCATGCAGCCGCAATTCACTAACTGGTCGAGCACCTCCTCGAACATCGTGGGCGGGATCGCAAGATAGTGCGCTGGCCGCTGCACTCCCTTGAGTTCCTTGGCAAGCGCTTGAAAAGTCGCAGGATCGTTGTAGTCCCCGTCGACGTAGCGGAGCAAGGCCGAAAGCTTCTCAAAGGCCGCGGGATCCACGCCGCCGTGTTTTTCAAGGCTGTCGTGCGCACGGGCGCGGAGCTGGTCGAGGTTCCAGCCAGCTTTTGCCACGCCGATCACCGGCACGTTAAGGTGACCACGCTTCAACATTGCCTGCAGCGCGGGAAAGATCTTCTTGTAGGCCAGATCGCCAGTTGCGCCGAAGAAGACCAGGGCGTCGGAATGGGAATCAGTCACAATCATCTCCTTAAGCCACTTTGGGCTTATCGCCGGATTTTTCCAGGTGTCCGCCGAATTCGTATCGCATCGCCGACAACAGCTTGTTGGCGAAGTCGGCCTCGCCCCGCGAGCTGAATCGCTCGTAAAGCGCGGTGGTCAGGACCGGCGCCGGCACCGCTTCGTCGATCGCCGCTTTGATCGTCCAGCGCCCCTCGCCGGAGTCGGAGACACGGCCGGCAAACTTCGCAAGCTCAGGATCCTGCGCCAGGGCATTGGCGGTCAGGTCCAGCAACCAGGAGGCGATCACGCTTCCCCGGCGCCACACCTCGGTGACATCACGCAAGTTCAGGTCGTACTGGTAGTGCTCGGGGTCGCGCAAGGGCGTGGTTTCAGCATCCGCGGCGCCGCCGGCCTGCTTGCCGATATTGGCGGCGCGCAGGATGCCCAGTCCTTCCGCGTATGCCGCCATGATTCCGTACTCGATTCCGTTGTGGACCATCTTGACGAAGTGGCCGGCGCCATTCGGTCCGCAGTGCAGGTAACCCTGCTCGGCAGTGCCGCTGACCTTGTCCCGGCCGACGGTACGCGAAATGTCGCCCATTCCGGGGGCGAGTGCAGCAAAAATTGGATCGAGCCGTTTGATGACCTCGGGCTCGCCGCCAATCATCATGCAGTAACCTCGCTCCAGACCGTACACACCTCCGCTGGTGCCCACGTCCACATAGTGGATCTTCCGGGGAGCTAGCTCCTTGGCACGCCGGATGTCGTCAATGTAGTAGGAGTTCCCGCCGTCGATGAGGATGTCTCCCGCCTCGAGGTGGGGCAGAAGATCAGCGATGGTCTTGTCAACCACAGCGGCCGGCACCATCAGCCAGACCGCTCGCGGCTTTTCGAGTTTCTTCACGAATTCCGCCAGCGAAGCAGCACCCTCCGCCTTCTCTTTCACTAACTCATTCACTGCTTTTTGCGACATGTCGAACACCACACACTGGTGGCCATTCTTCATGAGCCGCCGCACCATGTTGGCGCCCATTCTTCCTAGACCGATCATTCCGAGTTGCATATTTATCTCCTCAGTGAAAACAGATTGTTAAGTGACCAAGGCGCCCTGGCCCTGTGCGATGCTGGCACGCAGCCGCTTCATCGCCGCGGCCACTCCTGCGCTATCGCCAAAAATCGACGATCCAGCGACGAAGACGCCGGCTCCCGCCGCGGCAGCCAACGGGGCGGTTGCTTCGTCAACGCCTCCGTCCACCTCGACCTCGCAGCGAGCGTTAAGGCGATCGACCATCTGACGGACGCGTTCGATCTTTGGCAGTGTGCTGTGGAGGAAATGCTGGTGTCCGAAGCCGGGATCGACGGTCATGACCAGCACCTGATCCAGATCCGGCAGGATCTCTTCCAGCACGGCGGCGGGAGTTGCAGGATTGATCGCCACCCCCGCGCGCTTTCCGAGGTCCTTGATCCGCCAAACCGTGCGGTGCAAATTGTTGTTGCCCTCCCAGTGAACAAGAAACGAATCGGAGCCGGCCTCGACAAATTCTTCCAGGAAAAAATCCGGGTCCGAAATCATCAGGTGTGTCTCGAAAGGAAGACGAGTGACGCGCCGGAGCGACTGCACGATCGGCGCCCCCATCGAGAGGTTGGGCACAAAGTGCCCATCCATCACGTCGACGTGGATTCGGTTGGCCCCAGCCCTCTCCGCCTCGGCCACCTGATCACCCAGGCGAGCGAAGTCGGCTGCCAGGATCGACGGAGCTAGCTTCACACTGTATGTTTCCATCTGCTCGTCTCTTCCTTCCTTATGCAGGCACGAACTTCTCGCGGGTCTCGAAAATCTCCACGAACTCCTGATAGCGACGGGCAATCTCGGCTACTGCGGCTTCCCGCGTGATTTTCTTCGCCCGCCAGTCAACCAGCGGATCCCAGAAGCTGGTCCGGCCAACGGCGAATCCAATGAAGCCCGGAACCGCAGCCGCGGTGGTGAGCCATTCGCGGACTTTGCTGTCGTCCTCACCTCGGCCCAGGATGATGCAGCCAACCGCGTTGCGGCCTCCGCGGCGAGCGGCAGCCACAATCCTCTCGCAATCCTCGTGCCGGTCGAGGCCTTCGATTTTCCATACGTCCGGCTCGACCTGAGCATTCTGAAGTTCCTGGATGGCCTGCGCCATCAGCCGCGGACGAAGTTCCAGATCGTAGGCCTTCTTGTCTCCTTTGAGGCGATCAAGCTGCGCCTTCTCCGCCGGGACCAGCAGTTCGAACATGAAACGGCTGCGGCTCTTGCCGCTGTGCAGATATTCCGACAAGCGCTTCAGCCGGGCCGATTGCCGCCGGTTCAGAGTTTGATCTCCTTCCGGGTTGTAACGAACCAGGACTTTGCAGAAGGTCGGGTGAAAGGCTTCGATGTGGTTGCCGAAGTCTTCGCCGTACTCGAAGTCGAACTCGTCCTGTCCGCTCTTCTCTGCCGGGCAACAGCTTGTGTATCCCTCGGCAGCCGCATCGCGGAGAATCGCGGCGCCGAACTGCTCGTCGACCAGAATTCCGGCCTTATCCTTGGGCACGCCCGCCTGGACGGCCGCCTTGAAGGCGTCGTAGATGACCCGCTTAGCAGCGGCGATTTCCGCTGTCTGCTGCGAGCTCAACTCACCGTCCCATCCGAACATCTTTTTCTGAAACGAGCCCCGATGGTCAAAGGGCAGAACATACAGCGGTTTATCAAAACCGAGAGTCGTCATACGGTCTCCTTGGATTTCCGGTAGTACCTGATCAGCGTGTTGGTTGAACTGTCATGCGCGAGCTGCGGCTCTTCCTTGCTCTCAAGTTCTGGGATGATGCGCTGCGCCAGGACCTTGCCCAGCTCGACACCCCACTGGTCGAAGGAATCGATGTTCCAGATCACGCCCTGGGTGAAGACCAAGTGTTCGTACAGGGCCACCAACTTGCCGAGGGTTTCCGGTGTCAGTCGTTCAGCCAGGATGGTGTTCGACGGACGATTCCCCTCGAACACCCGATGGGGAACGAGCCATTCCGGAGTCCCTTCAGCCTTCACCTGTTCAGGGGTCTTGCCGAACGCCAGCGCTTCGGTCTGCGCGCAGACGTTGGCGATCAGCATGTCGTGGTGCCGGCCAAGGGCATGGAGAGGCTGCGCAAAGGCGATGAAGTCGCACGGTATGAGCCTTGTCCCCTGATGAATCAATTGGTAGAACGAGTGTTGGCCGTTCGTTCCCGGCTCGCCCCAGTAAATCGGGCCGGTGTCGTGGGCTACTTTCTTGCCGTCGAGGGTGACATGCTTGCCGTTGCTCTCCATCGTCAGTTGCTGGAGGTAGGCTGGGAACCGTTTCAGGTATTGTTCGTAGGGCAAAACCGCCACGGTTTGCGCGCCAAAGAAATCGTTGTACCAGATCCCGAGAAGACCCATCAGCACCGGCAGGTTGCGCTCGAAGGGAGCGGTGCGGAAATGCTCGTCCATTTCGTGGAAACCGCTCAACATGCCGCGGAAATTCTCTGGACCAATAGCGACCATCGTCGAGAGACCGATGGCTGAGTCCATCGAGTAGCGGCCGCCGACCCAGTCCCAGAAGCCGAACATGTTGGCGGTATCGATGCCGAACTTCGCGACCTCCGACGCGTTCGTCGACACAGCCACAAAGTGTTTAGCCACTGACTTTTCGTCACCCCCCAATCCGGCCATTGACCAGGCACGAGCGGTTTGGGCATTTGTCATCGTCTCCAGGGTGGTGAATGTTTTCGAGGAGATGATGAACAGCGTCTCCGAGGGATCGAGATCACGGACAGCTTCCGCGAAATCCGTACCGTCGATGTTCGACACGAAGCGAAACGTGATCGTCCGGTCGGAGTAGTGCTTCAGAGCCTCGTAGGCCATTACCGGCCCCAGGTCGGAACCACCGATGCCGACGTTAATCACATTGCGAATGCGCTTGCCGGTGTGGCCCTTCCACTCACCGCTGCGCACCCGGTTGGCGAAATCAGCCATCCGGTCGAGCACCGCATGGACCTTGGGCACCACGTTTTCACCATCCACAATGATGGACGCGTCTCGCGGTGCGCGCAGCGCGGTGTGCAAGACCGCCCGCTTTTCCGTTAGGTTGATTTTCTCCCCGCGAAACATGGCGTCGATTCGTTCCTGCAGGCGAGCTTCCTCGGCGAGCCGGATCAGCAGCTTGAGGGTTTCATCGGTGATGCGATTCTTTGAGTAGTCGAGGTAAAGGCCCACAGCCTCGACAGTCAGGCGTTCGCCGCGCTTGGGATCTTCTGCAAAAAGCTGCCGCAGATGTAATTCCCCGACCTTCTTGTAGTGGGCTCTGAGTTCCTTCCAGGCCTGGCGTTTGACGGTCGGGCGCCGGGTGATTGCTTCCACGCGTGCTGCCATATCCCTTGTCCTTTCGTGTCTTCCGGTTGTTTCCTAACCGAGTGCAGAGTCTGGCGAGTTCTCCAGTCCGCAGGCGGCCGCTCCGGCCAACCCGGCCGGAGTGACGACAACGTTGATCGGAATGCGCCCCATAAGTTCCGCAAAACGACCTTTGCGCTTGAAATGCTGCATAAAGGCCGGCTGCTGAATGGCTTGCAGCGTGTGTACAGCGACACCACCGGCGATATAGACACCGCCTGTCGCCAGGAACTTTACGGCAAGATTGCCCGCCTCGCTACCCAAGATCGAAACAAAGAGGTCGATCGTCGCCGCGCATAACTTGCTCGGGTTCGTGGGATCGAGGGCTTGATTGATAATCACGACCGAGGGATCGCCGGCCGAATCGATCTGCTTGGCTACTTCCGGCTTTTCCGGCAGATGCTCGACGTCGCGAAGGTAGTGGTAGATATTTGGAATCCCGATGCCAGAGCAAACGTGCTCGAAGCTTACATGATCGAACAGCTTGAGCATGTATTCGAGCAAGCGGATCTGCCTCTCATCCGTAGGGGCAAAGTCTGAATGACCGCCCTCAGAGCTGTGAGCCAGGTAACGGGATCCATCCCACGTAAGGAAGGACTCGCCCAGGCCGGTACCCGGCGCAATAACAGCGATGGCTCCTCCGGGAACAGGCTTTCCGGTATTAATGGTCTGTACGTCGCTGGGGCGCAAAATAGGAACTGCGCGGGCGATCGCCTCCAGATCGTTAATGAGATGTACCGACTTGAGGTTGAGGTTCAGTTCCTGGGCGAGTGAGTTGTCTTCAATCACCCACGGCAGGTTGGTGGTCTTTACGCGCCCTCCGATTACCGGCCCTGCCACCGCGAAGCAAGCTCGATCGACGGGCTTTTTCGCCTTCGCCAGGAATTCTTTTACGATGGCCTGCAAGCTGGGATAATCGGCGCTATGCACCCTCTCTTGCGCGAGCGGCGCATGCGGACCAGCTTCGCTCGAGAAGATCGCCAAGTCAGTTTTCGTACCGCCAATGTCTCCTGCAATCAGCATCGCTCGCCCTCCGGTTTGGGTCTTCTAAGCGTTTGGGTACCGTTCGCTGTTCGGCTTCGATCCGCTCAGAGCGTAGAACAGGATGTACAGGTAGCAGATCACGGGCAACACGAATGCGTGGTGAAGCCCAACATGGTCAGCAATCACGCCCTGGATCACGGGCAGGATTGCGCCGCCCACGATGGCCATATTCAGGATGCCGGATCCGTTGCCTGTCAGGGGACCGAGTTCTGCGACTCCCAAGCTGAAAATAGTGGGGAACATGATTGAATTGAACAAGCCGACGGCGAGAATCGTCCACATCGCCGTGTGTCCGCCCAGTAGCATGGAAGCCATGACTAGCGTTGCTGCAACAATCGCACACAGAGCAAGCAGATATCCAGGCTTGATCCGCCGTAGAAGTGGTGCGCCGAGAAAGCGTCCGATCATCGCGCCACCCCAATAGAACGAAACATAACCTGCCGCGGTCTTAGCCGAGAGGCCCGCAATCCCAGGTAAACCGAAATAGTTCACCAAGAAGCTGCCGATTGAGACCTCCGCGCCTACGTAGGTGAAAATTCCGACCGCACCCAAGAGGAGATTGGGATGCTTCCAGATTGAGTCATTAATTTGTTGACCAGAGCGGGAGGACGCGGCTTCGATTTTTGGGAGTTTGAAAGTGCCGATCAGGACCGCCAGCAACACCAGCGCAACGCCGATCACGGTGTATGGCATCTTGACCGAGGCTGCTTGTTGCACCCGGTACGCTTGTAGAGCTTGCGGCGCGAGCTGCCTCAGCTGCTCGACCGCGAGCGGTGCGGCGCTTAGGATCAAGAGGCCGCCGATTTTTGGTGCGACGGTCGTACCCAAAGAGTTGAATGCCTGCGTCAGGTCGAGGCGGCTTGACGCGGTCTCCGGCTTGCCCAAAAGATCCACGTAGGGATTGGCGGCGACCTGAAGACCAGTGATTCCCGCGGCGAGAATGAGGAGCGCAGTTAAGAACAATGGGTACGAAGCTGCGGAGGCTGCTGGCAGAAAGAGAAACGCCCCAACCGCCATAGTCAGCAGGCCCACAACCATGCTCCTTTGATATCCCGCCCAATTCACAAATCTCGACCACGGCAGGGAGAACAGAAAGTATGCCGAGAAGAACGAAAACTGGACCAACATCACTCCCGCGTAACTAAGGTCGAAGATCGATTTCAGGTGGGGCACCAGAATGTCGTTCAGGCAGGTCAGAAATCCCCACATAAAAAACAGAGTGGTGACGACGGCCAGAGGGCGTGAATAGTTTGGCACTGCTGAAACGGCCAGAACATTCTGTGCCGGGACAGAGCTATCGGTAATTTCTCCAGTTGCCATCTTTCTTTACCTCACATTCCCGAGCGGCTGTCTCTGCCAGGGTGATCGGTTATTGCCGCCCACAATGCCTTGCCGAGCCTGTGCTTCTGGAAAACCGCCACTAGAACCACGTTTCGGCCTGCACTCCGTACGTCAGGCCATTTGTTCTGTTCAGGTATGGCACTCCGCCAACAAAGCCCCGGAGCCCATCCGACCAGTTTGCATAGGTCAGGAAGGCGCGTAGTACCGGTCGGCTGAAGAACTTGCGGCCTGCTCCAATTTGTGGCGCTATCGTGAATTTGCGCAGCCAGCCGTCGTACTGACCGCTCGGGCTGTGGGTGTGATCGAATCCTCCCTCGAACGCAAGAGAGAGATGCTCGGTGAAAAAGATTTCTGGTCTCGCACCAAACGACACCCACTGACTCCAGCCGTGCTGCGGATTACCGTCCTTGGTCCGCTGATACACGAAAATAGGCATGATGGCGAACCTGTCGCTCGGCTGAAAAAGCACCTGCTCGGTGACTAGAAGCCTCGCCGCGCTATGAAGAAATGGCGTTGGGTCATCGATCGATGTACTGAAATCGCTGGCCGCTCCAGTTCCGTACTGGATGGAAAACGCGTGATAGCCGCCATGCCACTCCAGGCGTTGATGGCGCAGCCCGAACGCGTACCCATCCGTTGTTGGAATCACTGTGCCGGTTGAGGTCTTGCCGCCTTTCGAAGTAGAGAAATCGAACCACCCGGCCCAGAGACCCGCAGGACCCTTGAGACCATAGAAGCGCACGTCGATGTTGCTCTTCGTGAGATAGCCGTTTTCGGTGACGATGTCGGGCCGAGCGCCGGACAAGAACGCCACAGCCATCTTGCCGACGCGAAGGTCGAGGTCCTCAACGCCTCCGCCATAACCGCTCATGTCCAGCGGATAGAAATCGTCGATGTCAATGTGCTGGCGGCGGTAGTATCTTTCGCCTGCCCAGAACTTGGCGCCCGGCTGGCTCTCCAGGACGTTGCCGACTTGAACGAACGCTTCACGCAGCCGGAACTGGTCGTTACCGTTGCCACCGGGGAAATTTGCGTAATTGGCAGAGTTCGTGGTGTTGGCCTCTACCATGAACTCGGTTTTCATCCATGCCTTGCCGGAGCTGTGCTCCGGGTTGAGCCAATTGTTGACAAAGATCAATTCCGCGTAGGTTTCCGCTTCATTCCCCAGACGGTATTTCGCGTCAGCCCCAGGGGCCTGGAATGCAACCTGTTGCCCGCCCTCGCTGTTGAGGCCGTAACCAGAGCGAAAATATCCGTGGAATTCAAAGGCGCCCACCTGTTCCTGCAGCTTAGCGATCTTTGTGTCTGCCTCCCGCAGGAGGTCATACGTCGGTGCCGAAGCCAGCTGGCCTTGAAACTTTGCACCGACCTGATCTGATTGCCCGAGGACCGCCCCCTTAGCTGCTTCTTGGGCCAGCTCTGCCGCCGAGATTGTCCCCTCCTTTGATTTTCCGACGGTCTGCTTCTCTTTTTCGATCTGCTGTTCCAGGGCAGCAATGCGTTGCTCGAGGTCGCGAGTGGTCTGGTCATACTGCTGTTTCAGCTGCTGCAGTTGCTGTTGCAGCTGGTCAGCTTGTTGAGCGCTAGCGGCAGCGCCCACGAAAGGAATGAATGCAATGCACCAGACAAACGAGCCGAGTGACCGCCTCGAAGAACGCGGTAACATGGCCTTCATGTGAACTATCGCCTCCGACCCGGCCGCCGGTTTCTTCGCGGTCGCGACCAGCCTGAAATACGACCGTGACCTTCCCTTCAAGCACACGCAATTCCATTGCGCAACGGTTTCTGCAAAGGGGCGTCCGCTCTTCCAAGCAGAAGCACTTAAAGCCCTTACTCAGCGACCAACCCGATGCTGGACCTTCGAATACAGCCATGTTTCGTGCCAAGACTTTGGCAAATGACAGGTATGGCGCGCGCAACAGGACGTTGCCTGGCTCGAGCGCCACCCTGTCTGCCGGCTGTAAGAATCAACCCTCGAAATGGCGCCTGGAGTGCTCAGAAACCCAGCAACACGCAGATCGGCATTCAGGCAAGAGGAGGGAACATTGCCATTTGACAGCGCCGCTCGGGCTGCCCTTCCCGTATCAAGCATCCTGCTTGGATTCCTCTTCGCAGGCTTTTGGTGGACCCTGAACCGGGAACTTACCTTCAAGGTTGAAGACCGTCATTTCAAATTAGGGATAGGGCTGCTGCTGGTCGCCATGGTCATGCTGGCACTGTTCGGAGTTGTGCTGCCCCTGCGGGCACTGGCCTACGCAAATCCCGGGTCTTTGCTGGACTATCGAGGGGTGGTTTTGGCGCTGATCATCGTGTTTGGATATATGTTGACCGACATGGGCCACTACGGCGTTTTCAAATTACCAAAATACAGAACCATTCCCGAGAGAATCTTCTTCTTCGGTACCTTACTTATCGTCGCTGGGCTGATTACCAAATGGTATTTCTTTTGACAGCCCTGCTACCTTTGCTAGATCCCATCATGCCCTGCGATGTCGGCGCTTTACGGAGAGCTGCGCCAGAGAGCGCGCTAAAGCGGCGTTGACAGACGCGACCTCCTGAGAAGAGATCTGATTGCGGAGGCGGGCTTCTGCACGCTGACGCGCTTCTTCCGCTTTGGCTTCGTCGATGCTATCGGCAGCAACCGCCATATCCGTAACTATGCTCACCCGTTCATTCGTGATTTCTACCAGTCCTTCACCGACGGCCAGAAAATCTGTACGCCCGGCCTTCTGCACGATCATTTCGCCGGGCACCAATTGCGTCATGAGCCGGATATGCTGGGGGTAGATGCCCATCTGACCCTCTGTCCCCTGCAGCGTAACCATCTCCACATCTTCGGAGTACGCGACAGCTTCCGGCGTCACAATTTCAAGTTTTAGAGTAAGAGCCATCAGTACCTTGCATCAGCGGTTTCGATCTCAGTTCTGCTTTATTTCCTCGATTGGGCCCTTCATGTAGAAGTTGCCTTCCGGCACGTCGTCGTGCTTGCCGTCCAGGATCTCCTTGAACCCGCGAACGGTCTCAGCCACCGGTACCTGTTTGCCCTCGCGCCCGGTGAATACTTGCGCCACGCTAAACGGCTGGCTCAGAAAACGCTGGATCTTGCGTGCCCGGAGGACCGTCACCTTGTCCTCCGGCGAAAGCTCATCCATGCCCAGAATCGAAATGATGTCCTGCAGGTCCTTATAACGCTGAAGGACTGCCTGTACTCCTCGCGCCACCTCATAGTGTTCCTGACCCACGATTTCGGGTGCGAGGGCACGCGAGGTCGAGGCCAGCGGATCCACAGCCGGGTAGATACCCAACTCTGCGATCGCGCGATCCAGCACGATGGTTGCATCCAGGTGCGCGAAAGTAGTTGCCGGTGCCGGATCGGTCAGGTCATCGGCGGGAACATACACCGCCTGGAACGAAGTGATCGAGCCCTTCTTAGTGGAAGTAATTCGTTCCTGAAGGGCTCCCATTTCGGCGGCGAGGGTCGGCTGGTAACCGACAGCGCTGGCGGTGCGGCCGAGCAAAGCCGAGACCTCCGAGCCCGCCTGAGAGAAGCGAAAGATGTTGTCAATGAACAGCAGGACATCCTGGTTCTTCTCATCACGGAAATATTCGGTGATGGCCAGACCGGCAAGGGCCACGCGCAGACGGGCGCCCGGCGGTTCATTCATCTGACCATAGACCAGGGCGATTTTGGACTCGCCAAGATTGTCCTGCTTGATGACTCCGGCCTCGGACATTTCGTGATAGAGATCATTTCCTTCGCGGGTGCGCTCGCCGACACCAGCAAACACCGACACCCCACCGTGGAGCTTGGCGATGTTGTGGATCAACTCCATGATCACGACGGTCTTGCCAACCCCAGCGCCTCCGAATGCACCCACTTTGCCTCCCTTCAGGAAGGGGCAAATCAAATCGATGACTTTGATGCCCGTCGGGAGCACCTGCGGAGAAGTTGATTGATCGACCAACGCCGGCGGCTCGCGGTGGATGGGATAGTATTTCTCCGCTTTAACGGGGCCGCGCTCATCCACCGGGT
>Ga0335079_10005715_pt1 | contig 14230 bp, 22 predicted proteins | sample Lox_Sample_33_FD_206719 | JGI IMG/M metagenome (GOLD analysis project Ga0335079, IMG submission 206719) | Soil microbial communities from Loxahatchee National Wildlife Refuge, Florida, United States - Lox_Sample_3.3 | ecosystem: Environmental > Terrestrial > Soil > Wetlands | place: USA...
GACTTTGACCTCCATCTGTGTCGATGTTAGTTTGTCTAAACTCTTGGTCCTGGAGCATCTCTGTGTAGCGGCATACTCTGCTCAATAAGGCTCACCCCAGGATGAAAATCACATGATCAATAATACAATGCCGCCATCTGGCTCACCTAGTCTTTTCGGAATAACAGGAGTAGTGCGTCGCAGTGTAGTTACGGTTCTCTACGTGTTTGCAGAGCTCAGCCAAACACGAATTATTGCATCCAACATCTCTCGTGGTCCCGACGCCGAGAAACTTCAATACAAACACGTCGCGGGTGGCTCCCGCTCACCACAGCCACATCAAAGGTCATCGGGACCACGCAAGTCGAACTACTCACCGATTTCGACGATCTCGAAGATCTAAGACCCGCCGTATTTTGCGGGCACTGTCGAGAAGCCCTCACCGTCTCGAGGCATCGCTAAAAACCCTTGACCAACCCATCACGACCACCAACCGCTGCGATAGACGAGCCGTCGTAGTGGGAGGTTCTGCCCAGAGCCAAGAGCCAGAGGAAGAGAGCCCGCACACGAGCCGCATCGTGAGCCGCAGGATAAGCCTTGCAGGAGTGAACGCCAAGTTGAAGGAGTCGGAGGAGAGGAAAAGGAAAGGGGAAAGGCGAGCAGAAGACTGGCAGGAGGTCAGGGGGTGCGTACTCAATGCGATTTGCATGGGATGACAAGCCCGCATCGCTGGACCACCCTACCTCGAGGCACTCATTAAATCTCAACCACCGCATCTCAAAAGCAAACATCGACTATCGTGCATTCACTTCAACAACAAGAAACGAACTACAGTCGACAATGTGGAGCAACTACGCATACTCGAATGAGGGGGTGTGTTGGGAATTGACATTCATCGTATGATCCGTTGTTACAGCGTCACACTTACATAATCATATAAGTAGTGCGTCGCAGTGTAGTTACGGTTCTCTACGTGTTTGCAGAGCTCAGCCAAACACGAATTATTGCATCCAACATCTCTCGTGGTCCCGACGCCGAGAAACTTCAATACTTCTCCCCACTGCTGTGACTCCCTGTAGGACCCTAGGACTTCCCTCTAGACCCTCCGGGCCACAGCAACTTTGACCCTTTCCAATTCCACCCTCAGTAGCCCTCAAGAGCCTTTGCACACCTTGGTGTCATGTGACACGTCACCGCGATGATGGTCAGCGTGACACAGCCACAGGTCGGTCGCGCTAGGCCACCACAAGTCGCTGGGACCCCTCCCACAAGCTCGTTGAGCACTCAACAGTCACCCAAGACTCGCTAGGGCCTCAATAGGCCCTACAAACTCATTGTGACCCCTTCCCCAGCCTCGCGAGGCTCCTCAGCGCCTTCCAATGACCCCTCGCGACCCCCTCAAGACTTCTGCTGAGTCTCCCTTTATTTCTCACACCCTCGCGATGACTTCTTTAGTCTTTTACATTGTGTACAACCCCCCTTTACTCATCGCGAGCCTCTCATTGCCTTTTGTATCTTCATGCCGGCCCCTTTTCATGCATGGCTCGGAGTATTTCCTTTTATGGTAATTGTGCGCGATCACCATTGTTCCCTTGTCGCTCCTTTATTTTCCCTAGTGTCCCCTTGTCCCCTTACACTCTCTTTCATCCCTTTCACCCCTTTCTTATAGTCTAGGCCCTTTCATGTAGCTACCAGTATATATAGCTGGCTGCCCCATGTATTTACCTCAGACTTTATATTGACAACCCAACCTTGACACGGTAGTGGCTTTTTAGCACTCGTTCGAAGCGTCAGAGCCTAGCTCCGCAGCGAACCGTCAAACGGGTTCTAGTCTCATCTAGACTCCTTCCGGTTCCCCTCTTCCCTCATCTCTTCCTCCTCTTTCTCTTCCCTCTATTCTTTCCCTATACTTGCAGCTCATCGTCTACGCACCACGTGACCTGTCCGCGACCCCTAGGGGCCTTCAACTCAGTCATCTTGTGAGTGTTGAACCCTCGCTGCGTACCCTTTTTGTTATTCAAGGCCTACTGATAGCCAACAGAGCTGGGTCCTGACAACTAGACTACCTGACTATTCCTGGTGAGAGTCACCTTTGCCTTTCATTGATGCATAACTAATTAAACCCAATGAACAGCAACATCTACTGATGTCGAGCGTGTTTTCAGTCAGGGCAGGATCATCTTATCTCACATCCGAAATCGTTTGTCAGCGCAGTCGACTCGCGCACTCATGTGTCTAGGAAACTGGAGTTTGGCTGGCTTAGTGAAGGATAAGGATATCCAAGCTGTTACTGTGCAAGCAGAGGTTGACGGCGAGGAGGAGGACCTTCCCAACGGGTGGGATACCATCGCTGACACGTAGATAGCTTATTTTAAAAAATTGCTAGCAGACCCGTGGGTTACCTGCCACGGGTACGGGTATATGTGTACCCTCGGGTACAATTGACTTGACCCATGAAAATACCCGTACCCCTCGCGCGGGTACGGGTTCATGTGAGGTACGGGTATGGGTTGTAGAAAAAATACCCCGGGGTTACCCGTGCAATACACTACAGGTGAGACACGATGAAGCGAGTGCGAAGAACTTAGATAAGTCCCCTGATGTGCATGGTAAATCACCAGTGTCGAAGAGAGTCGTTGCCAGGTGTGTTCGAAGAAGTTATTACACATGATCAATAAGAGCAGCAAGCACGTTTGAACGCGTGCAAGAAAGGAGCGCAAGGATTGCAAGAGCATGCTGCAAGGCGAGGGGGTAGGCGTAAGATTTATATTATTGATGACCAAGCGGGCGGAATATCAGAAATCCGGGAGGCGAAACGTTTCGTGTGTTTTGACCAGGCGGCCCTGAGACTGAAGCGTTATCCCTCGTCGCAGAACTGGACTTTTCAACCCAATGGTCCAATCTCATCGAGGTACGTTTATCCTCTCTCCCCAACCATCATCCCTCACAAAAAAAAACAGCACCTCGTCGCCTCTCTCAGGAACAGATTACAACCCCAACGTCGCCATCCTCGAAACCGTCCACTCTGTCTTCCTCCCCTGGCACTCCCAAGTCTGCTCAAACTCGCTCTTCACCGAGATCAACAAAATTCATGGACCCCTTCCTCTACCTCTTCCATCACACCGCCTCCATCCTCCTCTCCCCTCCGCTCCCTCCACGCGGCTCCTCCTCGACATCTGCTTTGATCTCAACTGCCAGGACTTGCCGCCCGGCGTCGAGGACACCCACGAAGAGTTCTTTGCCCCGTCGACCGGTTGGTTCCACCAATTTTTGGCTTGGGACCCTCCAGAACTTCGCATCGATGCAAGTTTTTCCCCCTTGAGCTACTAACCTTTCTGCTCATCCTATCTTAGCCCGACGAATCCTTGCCTTCGTGGCCATCTCAGATCAAACAGTCGTTCTCAAAATCTCAGAAGTATGGTCCCCCCATCCTTCGTTTCTTCTCTGACGATCTTTCTTAAATTGTATCCCGATGAACGACCACCTCATGAGATGTGCGTGACCATTGTCAAACGCCCGAGGCCGACAGCCGCTCACCCCTTCGTCAGCTTTAGGTGCAAATCGAGTCATCGTCATCGCCCGTCGACGATATCCAAGAGCCCCAGCAATCCGCAATTCGACCATCACCTCTTTGAGGGCATCTCTGCCCTAATCAAGTGACTTGCCGTCTTGCTAGTCGTCATCGTCTGCTGACTCTATTTTTTGAACAGATTTGCGGTCGGCGGCACGCCAACGACGCTGTAGACGTTTGAGCAGGCTCTTTTCGGACCGTTAGCTGTTTTTCTGCAGGAGGATATTGACTGTCAGTTTTAGAGTTTCCCATGTTGCCCAGCATGTAATAACCAGGCCGTACAGAATATGTTCCCTACCCGTTTCAGATTCTCGCCCAGATGCTTCATCTCCACACCGGCGCTGGTCCCGATGAATACGGTAGTCTCTTACCTTTCCTACCCACTCCGGCCGTTTGGCGGCAGAAAGGAAGCATTCCCGGGCTCGTCGAGCTCATGCGAGTCTTTATACCCAAGGACGCCAGCACCATGGTCTCAACCGGTAATTTCACGGTCGTCCTTGCCATCATACAACAACGGCTGATGCGAGGGTCGAGATCTATTCTGACGAATTGAAGCAGAGATCCACAATCTGTGGAGCCGTGCACGAAGTGGGCATTGCACTTGTAGGGACTACTGTTGAGGCGACCAAGTACAGGACCGATGGTGACCTACATGATCCAGGAGTTTTGGAATGAAGTTGGTTCTTTGGGGGCTCGGCAAACTCGCGGGGTTGCGAAGTGGCGGCATACTGCCTCGAGTCCACATGGAATCTGGCACCACAGTGCGCAAAGTCGGCTTTGCCATGTTTCCTCTTGCATATTTTTGGTAAGCTCGTCGCCCTCCTCTTCTCGTGTGTTACCAAATCCTGAATTTTTAGGTCCATACATGGGCTTCGGAGGAGCTGCATGGAATCTTTGACCTACTTGAAATGCTTTCTGTCACATCATGTGATGTCACGCTCCAAAGCTTCTCTTTCTTGCCTCGATCTTGGACCCGCTCCTTCCTCTACCCCTTCGCCCTCTCAAACGTGTCATCCTTACTCTGTCACGCCCCGCAGCAGCAACCATCTCCATATCGTTGTGGAACCTATGCGCTCATTCTTTATCTTTTCCCTCCTGTGGCTTCTCGACCTCTGGAAGGTGAGCTATCTCAATGGAATATGGCTTTGACGCTGATGAACCCTGCAAGGCTGATATCACTGAGATCACCGCATCTTGTGTGAGGTTCGGCCCAGCACCTCGGTCCATATCCGCGTCGTGGGCGGCTTTACCCGCGCGCTCGCTCAAGTGATGGTCTTCGACTTTTCGGCGGAGGGCGGCAGGGGCACTGAGCCGTCCACGAGCAAAGTCGTGAAACCTAGCTCTCAAACGATACACCACCAAAGTGGACGGCGACCAGGCTGCCACCGACCTCACCTTTGCCCTCTCAGAGTCAGAGGCTGCCACGGACAAGGCAGAGCGCACAGCCCACGCACAGCTGGGGGCCGCTTGCAGCGAGTTTGCCGGCGGGGCTCTCAGGACCGCCAGTTACTCACTGCGGTCATCGGTGGGCGTACGCCGATCATCCGTTTTACCAGCATGGCAGCGGAGGGTTCCAATCTCATTTTGGACATCGTCGTGATATCTTTTTCGACACATTATTTTTGTTGTATATGCAAGCTGTTTTTTTTTGCTCCCATCTAGTGATGAATATTGTTGAGGGGTAGGTACTCTTCAACCTTGTCGAATGGACTCTGTGTAACCTCGCCCAGCTCAAGGAATCATCGATCATCTCGGAAAGTGGTGTGTTGTGTTCACTCATTGCGTATCTGCAGAGTTGTGTCATAGGGTTTACCCTAACCGGAGACACGAGAAGCGAAGCTCGCTCCCTTGCGTCAGGTCATAGACAAACTGTTTCCCATTTCACCGAGAGTCCTCGGAACGTCAACGTGCCCTAGAACTGATCCGGCGAAAGAAGCACGAATTAGAAGGAAGCGAAACCCCGAGCACAGTGCACGGTGGTTTAGAAGCTGCATACGAAAACGTCTTTAACAGCGAAGAAGTCAACGAGGCTCAACTACGGCACGAACGTTGGCGAAAAGATCCATACCACAGAACAAGGGATTCAGAAAGGCATCGTTTGTAAAACTATCACCAACTGTATCATGTACTCTTGTCGCAAAAAAAGAAAAGAAAAGACTTTGCATAGCTACACCAGAAGCTGTGATACACGTGATCCATGGAGCTGCTCTTTTTTTTTGGCGCCGCCACTGCCTCCAGATGGGGCTGTCGATTTATTACCGCAAATGCCTCCCCCCCGTTTACATCGTACTTATCAGAGCTATGGGGGGAAATCCCACCATCAGCGACTTGATCAACGCAAAGACCAATATTCACCTCACAAGTTAGCATTGGCGGCGGTGATGAGAGTGTCGAGCGCTGTCCTTCCTTTGAAAGTAACATAAGGGACACCCATTTCCGACAGAGCTCCAGAATGAAACCGACGGGTTCAATGGGATCCACGTCATGCGCGATGACACCAAGTCCCTCAATGAAAACAGTGCAGAGAGGATGATGACGGTGACGCCATACTTGATGACCTAATAATCCACCTCGTCAATTCACCAAATCAATGCTGCAAACAAGGCAACTCACAACCCATTCGGGGGCACGGATTTGTTTCGAGGGCCGCAGCCAGACTTTGAGGAATGAGCTTCAACGCTACAAATAAAGTGAAAGAATATCTTACATAGAGCTGTGGCATAGATCATGTTGAAGTACGGAATCCAGATGGGTATCATCAGTATGGAGAGCAACACGTGGGGCATCATAAGGTTGGAGCTCTAGATGGACAACTCAATGATCTTGACGATGAATTCACTAGCCGGTTGCGAGACAACATGGCGGCCAAAACCGCGACCGGACCACTTCCCGCTCCGCCACGCCCGGTTGCTCTCATCGTGCTTGAACTCTCGAGTGAGCAGAACCGCGATAAAGACCTTGTGAATTGCCCGTTGGATGGCGATAACCGCAACAAGTCCAAGAAAGGCATGACGAACGCCCCAACGTTCGAGGAACCACTGTAAAAGAGTCAAATCGTCGCCCATCGCTATAACGCAGGCGACGTACCAGAGACTCGAAGAAGGCAACCACTCCAAACACGCCAAGCGATGCGCGATGAACGCAATGACAGAACCGAACCGAGCGCTTTCCACCGTGGGTCCGAAGACCAAGGAGATCATGAAGAGCACCAAAAGTACCGCTGCATTCCAAACAATGGGGCCCAAAGGGACGACGCCAATCCGGATCAGTGCGCTTGGTTGCTGGGATCCGTTAGATGCAGGAAACGACTTCACGAGCATGTAGGCGATGATGAACAGAATGGCCATCATGACCGGGAAGACGACTTCAGAGAAAATGACGGTTCACCAAGGCACCCTTGGGACATCGCCGGATAGCTTCGCTGACGGATGTCCGAGCCTCTTTTTCTTGTGGCCGGTGATCATGGTGCACGACAGGCGACAAAAACCGATCCACGAATTGTTGTGCGAGTGGGAGTTTCCACTTGACATCGACCTCAAGAATTCTCTGTAGAAAGCAAACCTACTTTAGCAAGTCCCGAGCACCATTTGTCAAGACGTACGCACCGGTAATCGATGACAAAATCAGAAAACGAGAATTAATGAGGGTTGAGCAGGAATGGCGCGGAGCACAATGACACGACGGTAATCCAGAAGTAGAAAACATACCACGTCCAAACCGTCAACGTGACAGAGGAGCATGATCATGCACCCCATCCCAAAGCAGATGCTAGGCCCTGCAAATCGTGAGAGCAAGATGCTGAAGCTGATCTTAGTCGTGGCGAACCCTCGTCCAGTAGCGATATACCGAGCACCACCAAACGTGAAGTTGCTCATGATCGAGTGCGTGTAGATCTGGGTAGAGAAAATCTCGAAAATCGGCGAGAAGCATACGATCTGCTTCGTGCGCCGCCAGACGGCACGCACCACCTCACGCTCAATCAACTCTGCGTGCCAGATGAGTAGTCAAATATCGAAGCGGGACAGGCACACCCACCTTGAAGGAAGAGCGGCAAGAACGCAATCATAGACACCAACAAAATCGACATGATGGCACGATCAATCCAATCGAAGATGGGCTGCAAGTTGTAGCAGCCGGCCACCAATGAACTGATTAGATTCCGTGTATTTGCAAATAGGCATCGAGCTGTTGATAGTGCCGAAGACGACGACTGCATTAAAAGTCAGCGACGGTCGAAGGCTTCACAGACTACCGAGCAACTTACGGGTGAGGATGAACATCTGAGTGGACAAGATGTTGTTAATGTGGTACCCAGGATGGCCATAGTAGGTCAGGAACCGGTCGATCGGCAGCTGAGTGCCAAGGTAGTGGTATTCTCGACTCGGGATCTGTTCGCCCACGCCTGTCCCGATCTTGGTCGTGAAATTCAAAATCGTTCCAAAACCGAGACCGCATCCCTTGCCGCACTGGTAATACTTGATACGAGCACCGCATCCGAAAAAGTTCATGCCGGCGTAGATGTCCTCGTTGAGATGTAAGCCTCTCTGAGCCTTTGAGACGCCTCCTCGGGAGCACATGTACAGAGCGTTCAAGAAGTCCGGATGCCCGTAATGCAACTTGCGGACCGGGCAGAAAGCGTACCGAGCGTTCGCTCCTTTCCAGCCGCTAGATCTCCCAAAAGACCAATGTTCTCGGAGAAGATGTACTCGCGAGTGCCGACGATGGCGACCGGCGCCTTTTGTTGGCCCCATTGAGCATAGGGACTTTGACAGGTGACGTGGTACCCTTCGAATTCGCCAAGAATGTTCCGGATCTTGAGACACTCGAGATAGTTGTCCTGGTTCGCATCGATCAGCTGAAGGTATTCACCAAGATAAAAGATGACCGCATGGTTCTGATTATCGAATTTGCCATCGCCGAGAATAGGATTGCCGGGCTGCTCGATGCGGAACTTGGGCCGGCGCTGCCCCGTCTGAGGATTGAACTCGGAGCGACCGTCGATCAGGCTCGAGTAGACCTTGGCATCGCCATCTTCCTTCCGGGCCGGTTCCTCTTCCAAATACGCGATAGATGCGCACGCAGCAAGAACTCGGTGTTCTCGTGCTCCTCCTTGTTGAACTTGGGCTATCGCTGCATCGAGACGACAAACTTGAATTTGCGGGGAGCCATCCGTTCCAACTCCTTCTCCAGCCTGTTTGGGTTCCCTCCGAAGAGCTGCACGACTTCCGGTTTCTCGACATGGTAGATAAGCTTGATGGCCTTGGAGTAATTCATCATGCCAGAAACAGTGCGATAGAGCGTCTGCGCTCGCAGCGAAGCCCAGATACGTGAACTCGGGCGCCGCGCTCTTGAACCCGATGCTGTAGATCGGCCACCTTCGAAGTCCCTTTCTCATCCCCATTATTGAACGGATTGGGGCCGTTGAACATGGTGGACTCTTCAGCGAGAATCTTGGTGGTCTTGACAAAGTTCTGCCACTCGAGCGGACGCAACTGCTTCAGGTATTCCAACAGCGTGACCAGGGTGTTCTGGTCCTCGTCATGACTGATCTCCCGAAGCGAAAGTAGGGTCTGTAATGCGCCGCGATTTAAATCACACCCGTCACTAGACGTTGGAAGCTGCGTACCTTTTCGCTGCAGTGAGGGGTCAAAACGGTGAACGTCGGCATAGCATCGACAGGCAACAGCTGCGAGCCGTGCTGAGACTTTGCGCAAAGAGCGAAATCCGCCGTTCTTCCTCGCTGCCCGGCGGGAAAAACTCGCCTTGTCGTTTTGGGAGATGAAGAAAAGCGGGGCGCGGAGCGGGCAGCGACCGCTCTGAGCAGTGTCGACTTGGTGGTACAGCAGCTTCTGCACGTGCTCGATGAATAGCAAATGTTCACGATACATGGAGATTATAATCGCGTTCCAGATTTGGGAGACCAAGACCTGCAAGCGATGTGAGAATAAGCGAGGCAGACCTTGGGCTTGTACACGTCTTGCGCAGCGAGTAACAAATCTTTCGCGAGCTGCTCTTGTGAGCCATGGGTTCTGGGATTCGAAAACGGAAGGTCTACAAAGGCCGGATCTGGAGTGGGTGTTTGGGGAGAGAGCAGTGGTCCCAGCCCAACCCTCTGCCCTTTTCCAGTTGACAACTGTCGTTTAACATGAGCTTCCCAAAGCCATCCCGCGGAACCACGAGATTGTGGCACATCCCAGAATTGATTGAAGTAGAGCCAAAACTTCCTGTTGTCGTCTTTGAGGACGGCGTTGTACAAGTGTGACGTGATATGTTTGGAGGCTAAAGTGACTAGTGGCTGGCGGCCATTCAAACTGGGGTAAAGAGTAACAAGTTGAGATAAGGCGTTGAGAATTGATTCTGAGCAGGCATCAACATATCCACCCAAAAAGCTGTGCATGAGGGTATCAATACGAGTTGGGATCGCCGCTTCCCAGTCATCCCTGGACTCTTGTCTCCGTGCGAGCTCGTAGCAGTGGCGGGCGGACCGCCCATATTTGATGAATACCTCTAGCAAAACACTGCCCTCAAGCGGTGGCGTTTCGATGGTGGTTCAGTGAGCGCACGAGTTCCCAGGAAGAAGGTGTCAACAGACCCTCCAATGTAAAGCTCCTCCCATGTCCACGCTTTCATGACTGCCAGAGGCGCATTACGCTGCTTTGACCACTCTTTCCACCTCGAAGGCTGCGGTGATGAGGCCTGGATAACGAAGAATTTCGATTCGCTGCTGGCAACCTCATCTCTTGGAGTTGGCTCGCGGAAATTGGAATCTACTAGCGCCCAGGCCCCCGAATAACGCCCGGAATCTAAGCGTTCTTGACTATTGTAGATGCGCACGTTGGTGGGGCCAAGAAACATGAAGACCCTTGTGGAATCGCACTGGAATAAAGTCGGCTGCCCATCAAGTATTCTCTCGATAAGCGCATAGTAGAGGAATATTGTTTTGCCTACGGGAGATGTCAAGACGTCTTTGTAGAGGTTGGGTTGGCAGCCTCACCTATGCCAGGTTGGCCAGTAACCACTAGACCGCGCCCCCAGCTTTCATCTTGGATACTCTTGATGTGATTAAGCAGATCGACGTACTCCCTCCGGAGTAAAATTCGACTGTATCGGGAGTCAAAGAAATCCTCGAATCCGGAACCCAATGAGGCGGAGGTGAAGGTCACTAGAGAGCCCCCGGATATGTTGGTATCTGTCTGTGCCTCGGCCTCCGTCGCCGTGGAAGGTAACGACCCACGACGACCACCGCTATCCAGATATGCCTCTGCCTCTGTTACATTGGAGGCAGATACGCCAGAGACCCCATCATCGCTTATGGGAGGGACGAATACCGTCATCTCCTTATAGATCTCGCCCCTCCCTTCATCACCCTTGCCCCAGTATTGCTTGCAAAATCGGCGTAGGTTCTGCGCCTGGTCATCTAAGAAATGAGCCATATGAAGCGGAGAACCAAGGCGTCGGTAGCGAGGAGACAAGAGGCGGTGAACGACAAGGGTTGGCGGTAAGGTGATGGGCAAGGAGAACCAACGACAAAGCGGGTGAGTAGTCGTCAACGGTAAGCGAAGAGACGGGATGGGCGGGACGATGAGAATATGGGCGTGGGTGTACGCAACGTTCGTTGAATAGGGACGCAGAGCGGCGGTGGCACGATATGACAAAAAGTGGGAAGCGGTTAACAAAGCGTAGTCAAGTCAAAATGGATCGCGATACCAACAGGCACAGAAACTCACCCAGGACCGGAGGTTGCACGATGATGTGGAGGTGTTTTCGACTAGGTGCATCAGAGAAGACTTCTGACAGCGTATCCACGGGCGACAGCTCGTGGAAGCCTTTATCGGGATCGAGTGGTCCCGAATTTCGCAGCATATTGATGACCTCATCATTGATAGGGAAATCAACCTGCCAACGTCGGTCAGCATCAATATCCCTGACTTCATCAAGACTGAGTACCTTCCAGAGCCTTGGGGGGTGAATGTCCGGTTTCGGGTCCGTTGCCGCCATCTTGATATTTTGCTGGAGTGTGCCGACCGCTTCGGACCGTGCGATCTTGATCACGAAGATATCATTGCGGCCTTCGCCTCGAACCAAACAGTTTAGGTCGAGGAAAGCTAACAAAAGTGAGTTGCAGGTGCGACTACCAGTGTTTGTAACTGTGGAAACTCACGAGTTTGCACGAGGATGTGGAGGTGTTTTCGACTAGGTGCATCGGAGAAGACTTCTGACAGCCTATCCACGGGCGATAGCTCGTGGAAGCCTTTATCGGGATTGAGGGGCCCCGACTTTCGCAGTGTATTGATGATCTCGTCCTCGACAGGGAAATCAACCTGGCAACGTCCATCAGCGTAAATGTCCCCAACTTGATCGAGACAGAGTACCTTCCAAAGCATTGTGGGGTGAATGTCCGAGTTCGGGTACTTGGCCGCCTTGATATTTTGCTGGAGTGTGCTGACCGACTCGGACCGTGCGATCTTGATCATGAAGATATCATCGCGGCCTTCGCCTTGAACCAAACAGTTTAGGTCGGGGAAAGCTAACAAAAGTGAGTTGCAGGTGCGACTACCAGTGTTTGTAACTGTGGAAACTCACGAGTTTGCATGAGGATGTGGAGGTGTTTTCGACTAGGTGCATCGGAGAAGACTTCTGACAGCCTATCCACGGGCGATAGCTCGTGGAAGCCTTTATCGGGATCGAGTGGTCCCGAATTTCGCAGCATATTGATGACCTCATTATTGATAGGGAAATCAACCTGCCAACGTCGGTCAGCGTCAATATCCCCGACTTGATCGAGACTGAGTACCTTCCAGAGCATTGGAAGAGTGTCCATCTTCAGGCCCCTCACCGCCTTGATATTTTGCTGGAGTGTGCTGACTGACTCGGACCGCGCGATCTTGATCGTGAAGATATCATTGCGGTCTTCGCCTCGAACCAAACGGTTTAGGTCGAGGAAAGCTAACAAATGGGGCAGTGGCGGACAGCAGAAGGAAAAGTGGGTGCGTGGATGGCAAACGAAGCGTCAGTGCCATCTCTGGACATGTCGTGAACACTCACCAGCTGATAGGGCGACGAGGCGAGTGGCATTAATCGGATGAGTGGGCAAACCGAACGGGGAGGATGGGAAGGTTAGCGCGCATGTGTAGGTGTACGCGATGTTCGTTGAATGACGAGGAGGTGTGGGTGTACGCCACGTTAGAGACGGAAGGGAGAGGTGATCATACCGGACAGGGAACGGAACAAGGGCAAAGAAACCTGGAGGACGCTGTACAAGAATGTGTGCGTGCTTAAGAGGGACTTTGGGAAATTCATTGCAGTTATTTTTTTAAAACCGAATCTTGTAATGTCAAAGACGTCCATCTTCGGCTCCGTCGATCGACTACGGTGGGAGGTGGAAGGTGTTCAGGGGATCTAAGATCTTACGTGATTCTTCAAACCGGATCTTGCGTGCTTCTGTCCTCGATCGACTGTAATTCGTTGGACATGGTAAGGTGGAAGGTGAATGCGTGCATTGCACTTGCGGAAACGGAGGTATCATGACAGAGTCAGACGAATTAACGTCGAGGCGCGGAGGGCGGAGCTCACGTGTCACACTTGTTCAAAGAACCTGCAACGTGGCACGGCAATTACATAACTTCCCCGCGCCCATGACTCAGGATCAGGCTAGCCGAGATTTTTGGTGTTACGTAGAAGGCGACATCGCCGCTTTCCAGGTCACTGCTCCTTCCAAGTCCAATGTTGATCGGTTGAAAAAACTTATTCGCGGGGAGCGCCATCGTGTCCTTCGTGACCTCGATCCCACTGATCTAGTAATTTGGAAGGTGTGTGAAAGTCCAACATCAATCTCCGTGCTGACTTTGGTCTGCAAGCTCACTCGACCGGTACCCCTATCACCCTCTCGCTCTATCCCCGAACGCATTCAATCCCTCCGCACGCAATTCCCTGACTTTGCCGTGGAATTGGATGACCCTTCAAGCCACTTGTCACATGAATTTCCTGAAGCCCCTCTTGAACGACACGTACACATATTTGTACAGCGTCCTCCAGGTGCGCGTGATGATCCCCTCTATATGACCAGTACTGATGTTTCTTTCCCTTCTCATCCTCTCCCTATGTGCCCTGTCCGCTATGCTATGATCTATGATCACCTTCCCCCTTGAACGTCGCGTACACCCCACCCCACCCCGTTTCGCTTGCCCTCATTCAATGAATGTCGCGTACACCTACGCACCGCCTCGCCCGCCCCGTTTCCATTTATCCAATGATTGGCACTCGCCTCATCGTCATTCAACGAACATCGCGTACACCTACGCACATGCTCTAACCTTCCCATCCGCCCCGTTTTGTTTGCCCACTCATCCGATCAATGGTGCTCGCCTCGTCGCCCTATCAGCTGGTGAGTGTTCATGCCATGTCCAGAGATGGCACTGACGCTTCGTTTGCATCCACAACCACTCACCCACTTTTCCTTGCCTCACTTTTGTTAGCTTTAAACTGTTTGGTTCGAGGCGAAGGCCGCGATGATATCTTCGTGATCAAGATCGCACGGTCCGAAGCGGTCAGCGCACTCCGACAACATATCAAGGGGGCAAGGGGCCTGAAACCGGACACTCACCCCCCAAAGCTCTGGAAGGTACTCGGTCTAGATGAAGTCAGGGATATTGACGCTGACCGACGTTGGCAGGTTGATTT
>Ga0335079_10005716_pt1 | contig 14230 bp, 10 predicted proteins | sample Lox_Sample_33_FD_206719 | JGI IMG/M metagenome (GOLD analysis project Ga0335079, IMG submission 206719) | Soil microbial communities from Loxahatchee National Wildlife Refuge, Florida, United States - Lox_Sample_3.3 | ecosystem: Environmental > Terrestrial > Soil > Wetlands | place: USA...
CCAAAAAATAAATAGTTACAAACTTTAATAATAAATCATTGAGTGGCCGAAAAAGCGAGAGCGCAAGGAATAGCAGAGGTCTGGAACAACTTGATTTTCAGGAATGAAGATGTTACATTTCGTCAGGAAATGGGAACAATGGGCTTTTCAAAAATAAATATCAAGACACTGACGCCTGAAGAACTCCGGGAAATATTAACCAAACACGCGCTCAAGAAGTTTCGCGCCGACCAGATCTATGAATGGCTGTATACTCATCATGCGCGGTCCTTCGAAGAAATGACCAACATTGCGAAATCGGAGCGGGAGATGCTGTCGCAAATCTTCGATATCTCTGCTCTACGCATCATCAGGACCGAAACATCTTCGGACGGCACGAGAAAATTTCTTTTTCAACTCGCCGATGGACACACCATTGAAAGCGTCCTAATCCCTGATGAGGACAGGCAGACGCTTTGCATCTCTTCTCAAGTGGGATGTCAGCAAGCATGCCGTTTCTGCCTGACGGGAAGCGGTGGCTTCATCCGCAATCTCAAATCCTTCGAAATCGCCGATCAGGTGCTCGAAATCTCGCGATTTCTGGAGCAGGAAAAAACAAGGGGAATAACGAACATTGTGCTCATGGGCATGGGTGAGCCGCTCGCGAATTTCGAGGAAGTAGTCAAGGCGCTCAAGGTCATAACATCCGAAAACGGTCTGGGCTTCTCTCCCCGCCGCGTTACTGTATCAACCGATGGTCTTGTTCCGGAAATCGCGAGGCTCGGGAAATGCGGAGTAACGGTTAACCTCGCCGTGTCTCTGAATGCGACGACTGATGACGTTCGGGACAGGATCATGCCCGTGAACCGGCGTTATTCGCTAAAGGTGCTTCTCGATGCTTGTAAGCGGTTTCCCCTTGAGCCGAGGCGCAGGATCACATTCGAATATGTGCTGTTAAAAGGGGTAAACGATTCTTCCGATGATGCGCAGCGGCTTGCAAGGCTGCTGGGCGGCATCAAATGCAAAGTAAACCTCATCCCCTTTAATCCCTTTCCCGGAACCGAGTTCAAAAGACCCGATGACGAGGCTGTACGGCGATTCCAGAAAATCCTGGTGGAACATCACTACACAGCGCCGGTCCGGGAGTCGCGAGGAAGGGATATCTCCGCGGCGTGTGGACAGTTGCGCGAGAAGGATTCTGCGACAAAAACGGTCGAAACAAGTAAAACTGAGCCCATCTTCCGCAGTAAAAATTCAACGATTCAGTAAATCAGCTTCTCACCTCTCGCATGCGGCAAAAGTCGGCACTACATCCTGAACAATTTTTTCGATCCGTTCGGCGGTGGCAGCTGGAATCTCTGAAGAAGCGGCTGTAGGTCCTTTGGCGCCCTGCTCACCATCCGAAATCTGATTGTCGTATCACGTGTTGGCAACAACATCTCGAGCGATTTTACGATAGGCAGCTCTTCGCATAGTATCCTCGGCGCACTTCCGATGCCGGAACAGGATATTCGGTGCAAGAGCATCCGCCACAAGGTAATCTTCAGATTTCGTGTCGCCCCGGACACCTTTGCAGTTCGTCGAGCGGTTCCATCCCTCAGGCCCTAGAGGAACTTGCACCTCCGAGTCGCCAATTAAGCACCACACCTAATCGGTTTTCACCGAAGTACAATGCGTCATGCCTGGCATGAATAAAAAAGGACGAGACACGATACAGTTTCTCGTCCTTTTTTATTTGTTGTTTATCTCTTCACGGTCACTTTTTGCCTAATATCCCGTTCACGACGCCGAGGAGGTCCGCTGTCTGGATCGGCTTGGGGATATAGGCGTTGGCTCCCAGGGCCATACCGCGCTTGCGGTCTTCCTCGGCGCCTTCGGTTGTTATGATGATGATTGGTATGCTCCTGTGCGCCGGGTCGTTCCGCACCATGGAAACGAGCTTCAGACCATCCATGATAGGCATGTTGATATCGGTCAGGATAATGTCGAACTTCTGGGTCGAAAGCTTCTTAAGAGCATCGATGCCGTCGTTCGCCTCGACGATCTTGCTTCCAGGGATGCGCTTGAGGGCAAAGGAGATCAATTGCCGCATCGTCGGAGAGTCTTCAACCACCAGAAAGTTGTATTCGGGCATGTTCTAACCTCCGTTATTTTTCCTTGAGCAGGTCGAGAAAACTTTGAATCGTGGTGAGTTTACGCTCCGACTGCGAATAGAGCTTCGAAGAAAAGAGCGCCGTCGCCGCATGTCCAGCCAGCATGGAAAATAGCTCGTAATCGACGTTTGAGAATGACTGCTTCTGGACCAGGAGCTTGTAGATGACGATGACACCGATTACATGCTCCTTGATTTTGAGCGGGATGACGACAAGGGGATGGAGATAATCCACACCCGAGAGATCCGTAGGATCTCCATCGCGGTAAAAGGCCTCGCCTGCTTTCGAGGCTTCACCGATAACGCCCTCACCGAGCTTTATGCTGGACCGCGCTTCGGGACCCATGCCTTCCTGGGCGACGATCGTCAGCTCGTTGGTTTTCTCGTCAAGCATCATGATCGAGAACTCCTCGGCGCCGATCAGGTTCATGACAATCTCGAGTATGATCTTGAGAGACTCATTGAAGTCCAGCGTGGAGTGCAGCTGATAGCTTGCCACGTACAGGTTCGCGAGGTTGTTGTTCTCGGCTTCGACCTCAACATACCGGTGCGCGAAGTCCTTGTTCTCCTCCTCTACCTGCCGGTAGCGCTCAATGAGACTCCGGTTTTCGTCCTCCAGAAACTTGATGCGGTCTTCGAGAGAGTGGAGCTTGTAACTCCCTTCCCGATCCGAGAACTTGGTCACCTCCTCAACCTGGGCCAGACGATATCTGAGCTTCTCGTTCTCTTTCAGAAGCTCCTGCGTGAACTCCTCGCCTTTTTTGAAAACCTGGAGAAACTCTTCGACTTTTTTCGAAATCGACGCCGGTTCCTTTTCCATCATACCCTCCAGCTGCTGCTATTCTTGAGGCCGGTGCTTCCAAGTGCTTTCCCGTCGCCTGATACAGGCCGAATTTTTTCACAGAGAAAAACCCTGGATTGTCGTAAAAAAATCCCTGAATCGCAATCAATTATAGTCGAGTCATCAGAAATTATCAAGCGGGATTTCTCCCTCCGGACTCATCAGCGATGAGCGTTTTTCGGGTTACAGCGTAACAGAATCTCCGCTGCCAATTTGCCGAGCGGAAGCGCCTTGTCCACTGCGCCCGTCCGGATAGCCTCCTGCGGCATGCCGAATATCACGGCGCTTTCCTCACTCTCGGCAAGGCATTGCCCGCCCCTCCGCTTGATGGCCACGACCCCCTCGGCCCCATCCTTGCCCATGCCCGTCAATACGATTCCGAGGGCCGAGGGTCCACATGATTCGGCAACTGACACCATCATGCGGTCGGCCGACGGCGTATATTTGTCCTCGGCGGAGCGGGGAAGGATCCCGGCTACGAGGCCCTTCCGGTCTCGCCTGATCTCAAGATGAAATCCCCCCGGAGCGATCAGAGCCGTTCCCGGCTCCACTCGGTCGCCCTCGGCAGCTTCGCGCACCATGAGCGACGAAAGCTTGTTCAAGCGCTCAGCAAAACTCCGTGTAAATCCCGCCGGCATGTGCTGAGCTATAACGATACCGGCGCTGAGGTCCGCGGGAATGCCGGTCAGGATCGCCTGCAGTGCGGGCGGTCCGCCTGTGGACGAGGCGATGGCGACCACTTCGATCGGCCCTTGGTCCCGTCTTGCCTCGTCTTCCTTTCGCGCAACCGGCACCGCATGCTCCCGGGACAGCAGGTCAATCGTCGACTTGACTTTCGACATTTCAAGATTGAGAACAACCTTGACCTTATAGAGCAGTTCGTCTCGGACGACTTCGATACTCCGGGAGATGCGCGATTCGGGTTTGGCTAGAAACTCCGCGGCCCCGAGCTCAAGGGCTCGGAAAACGCTCCGGCTATCGGACCGGGAGGAAAGGACGATTACCGGCGTTGGCCGCTCCTTCATGAGCCACCGCAAAAAGGTGAAACCGTCCATATTTGGCATCTCGAGGTCGAGTGTGATTACCTGGGGGGAGAGCCGGAGTGTCTGGGCAATCGCCTCGAGGCCATCCGTGGCGTTACCCACGACCTCGATCGATTCATCGCTCTCCAGCATACGGGTGATCACTGTGCGGTTGTACGCGGAGTCGTCAACCACCAGCGCTTTAATCTTCGCCATAAGTCGTCTTCGCCCCTTGCGCAAACCGCCGCTAGCCGGTCTTGCTCCGTAATGATTTCTGATAGACCATGTCGTTCTTCAGCGTACGCAACACGAATGCATTCGATAGGTTGATCAGGGATTCGGAATGTCCCAGGAGCAGGTAGCCGCCTTCCCGCAGCTTGTGGTAAAAGCTCTCGATCACCTTTTTCTTTGCTTCACGGTCGAAATAGATGATCACATTCCGGCAGAAAATCGTGTCCATGTTGCTGATTAGACTCGTTTTGTGCGGATCGAGCAGATTCAGGCAGCTAAACGCGACCAGCTCCTTGACCCTGTCGATAACCCGGTAGTCGCCCTTCTCGTCACATACGAAATACTTCGCCAGCATTTCGGGACTGGTTGAGCGAAAGGCGCTCTTTTTGTACACCCCTTTGCGCGCTGTGTGCAGTACCCGCTGGTTGATGTCGCTACCAAGGATCTCGATGTTCCAGTCACGCCACCAGTCCCCGGACTCGAGCAGCAGCATGGCAATGGTGTACGGCTCTTCCCCGGTGGAACAGCCGGCGCTCCAGATCCGGAGCACTTTTCGGTTGGCGAGTGTGTGGCGCAGCTCGGGAAGAATTTCCGCGGAGAAGGCTTGGAGCTGGGGACTTTCGCGGAAGAAGTAGGTTTCATTCGTAGTAAGATTGTCGACGAGAATGACGAGCTCTTCCTCGCGTTTCCGGTCGTACCGAAGGAAGTGATAATACTCCTCAAAATTTTTCAAGCGGTGCTGCTCAAGGCGACGCGTAAGGCGGCGCTCCAGAAGGTATTTTGATCCTTCATTAAAATAAATCCCGCAGTAGTCGTGAATAAAGTCCCGGAGGAGCCTGAAGACGTCATCGGACAGCGGAATTGTCTGCTCTTCGACCATTTATCTCCCCAAGGCCTCTTTGGATGCCTGACGCACGGTCATGTCCGGGTCTTCCTCGGTCATCTTTGCTAGAAGCGCATCAACCGCGGCCGATCGCTGCTGCCTCAGCGCTTCAACGGCCGTTTTACGCACACTCCAGTGGGGATCCGACAAACGTGCAATAACGACCTCCTGAAGTGACTCACCATACCCCGCTAGTGCTATAAGCACGGTCTTCCGAACTTCGGGATCAGGATGCCCGGCGAGCTTCATGAGCGGTTCCCGGGCCTTCGGAGGGCTGAGCTTGCCCAGCACATCCACAATAGCCAGGAGAAAAATATCGGCTGCTGTCTCGAGATGCGCCACCAGCGCATCGACTGCCTGGTTTCCTCCTATTTCACCGAGTCCGCGGGCTGCCGCGGCCCGGACCCAGATGTCTTCATCATTCAGAAGCGAAAGCAGGGCGTCCCGCCCCGCGGTGGTCCTGATCCTACCGAGTGCTTCCGCCGCGAGCATTCTCACCTCGGGGTCATCATCGGTAATCGCGAGCAGCAGCGATCGCAGGGACTTTTCTCCGGCCACATTGGCCAACGCCTGCACAACTGCTTTTCTCACAGCGGGTTCCTCATCCTTAAGCGAGAAAGCCAGCGCTTCGATCGCTCGTTCGCTCGAAAATTTCCCGAGCAGGAGCACTATATTCCTCCGCATCACTGCATCGCGCGTAGAAAAATCCCCAATCAGTCGGTCCAGCACCGATTCATCTCCAATCGCGGCCAGAGCCTGAATGGCTGATTCCTGGACGCTTTCGTATTCATCGGCCAGCAATGCAAGCAGCGGCACTGAAGCTTTTCTGCTCTTGAGGCGGCCTAGCGCGAGAGCGGCTGTGCTCCGCACATGACCATTTTCATCCTGCAACAAAGCGATCAGCGGATCCTCGGCGACCGATGCGCCCATATCTCCGAGAACCTGTGCAACCGACCGGCGGACGAGTGCATTTTCGTGGGGGAGATATTCCAGCAGCAGGGCGATGCTTCCGCGGTCGAGATATTGCAGCGACTGTACAACGGGCTCCTCAAGCTCCTCTTCCTTCAGAAGCGCAAGAAGCTTTCGGATGGAACTTTCCCTTTCGGTCCAGCCGAGGAGGGTGATGGTGGACTTCATCAGTTCGCCGCTACTTGTGATGAGGATTCCCTCGAGCAAATCCACGGCACGATCCGTCACCCCGGCGCGCACCGCGTCGACAATTTTCCGACGTTCCGACACCGCGCTCTTGCGGTAAATGGCAACAATCGCCGCGATCGACACTTCGCGGACTATCCTGAGTGGATCGGCAAGGCCGTTGATCAGCGGTCCGATCGTTTCGGCGTTGCCGATCCTGCCGAGTGATTCCAGGACCGGCTCACGGAGACTGTTCCGGCCCAGAGTTGCGAGGAGCGGTCCCAGCGCTCGTTTATCGCCGATGGCGCCCAGCGCTTCCACTACCGCATAATCAAGCCAGCCCTGGCCAGCGCGGGCGAGGCAGGCAAGCAGGACATCGACAGCCCGCGGGTCGCGGATTTTGCCGAGGGCCTCTGCTGACGCCACCCGGACGTTCTCGTCGTCATCGGCAAGCCTGTTGATCAGCGCCGGGACGGCTTGGGGATCCCGAATATCACCGAGGATGTCGACGACAAACTTCCGCACATCGGGATCAGGCGTTTCCACAGTCCTTAGAAGGCTATCGACGGCTGGACCGCCGATCTGAACAAGAGCCTCAATGGCGGAGTTCCGCACACCGGCATTGTCGGGGGCATTCAGCGCCTGCAGCAACCCTTCGATAACGTGCGCTCCCCCAAACGATACCAGCGCTTCAACAGCAGTCTTTCGCACCCGCCAATCGGCGTCTCCCATCGCCCGGAAGAGCAGGGGCACTGCGTCAGCTCCCAGACGACCCAGATCAACCGCTGCTTCGCGGCGCTCTTCGGCATCGCTGCTCACGAGTTTCTTCCCTAGCTGCTCAATATTCGGCATGTCCTGCCTCCTCCAGTGCCGAACGTTCCTGCGGGCTCAGAATTTTGGTGATATCCACAACAATAATGAGCCGCTCGCCCACCTTACCCATGCCGCTGATGAAATCGGCCTGTTCGCCGGTGGCCGCTCCCGGGGGCGGTGCAATCTCTTTCCGAGGCACATGCAGCACTTCCTTAACACGGTCCACGACGAGCCCCAGCAGCTCTTTCCCGCGGCGCCCTCCTGCGGGAATCGCGCCCTTTGTAATCACCATGCGCATTTTTCGCGGCTCATTGTGAATCTCCGCGAGGGCAAAGCGCTTCCGCAGATCGACAATGGGAATGATGAGGCCGCGCAGATTGACTACGCCCTCGATGAATTCAGGCATCCGGGGAAGGGGGGTTATTTTGAGCGGGCGGATGACCTCGATAATGGCATTGATATCCAGTCCATATTCCTCGGATCCGACCTGGAAGGTCACGAGCTGTACAGTATCTTCAACAACTGCTGCGGTTTTTTTTTCTCTTTGCATTGCGCTTTCCATAAGCCTTGCCCCTTGACCCCGGATCCTGGTCATTCACGTTCTGAATTTTTCGATTTCCTTCTTGAGCGTCTCCGACTGGCCAGCCATCACATCCATGGCGACGTGCAGGCCAGGGGATCCCTGAAGGTCCGCATGAGCATCTCGCGAAAAAGCATCTTGCCTTTTTCCCTTATACCGGAACCCCTGCCCCGCTCATTTTTCCTACTGCTTTCCGAATCCCCTCGTAATCGCTATCCGTTCCCGAGGCGAACCCCGTATAATCGGGATCGATCAACGCAAGGAGGTCGCTCTGCTGCCGGTTCTTCCGGCTCAAGGCAAGGAGCGCCTGTTTAAGCGCCGCCACCGTCGGCCGGTCCATGGTCCGGGACACGCTGATATTGAACTCCGGAATCTCGACGGAGGTCTTCAACGTCGACAGGCCGGTGAAGGCCTTAGCCGTTGCTTCGCGGATCCCGCCGGCGTCATATTCTCCCGCCAGAACGGCATTCGCCACATCGTCGTGATGACCGAGGAAGGCGTACTTCTTTAAATCATCGAGATCGATGCCAGCCTCGGCAAGCATGGCGCAGGGAAAGAGGAAACTTGTGGTCGACAGCCTATCGCCGAAGGCGAACCGCTTGCCCTTGAGGTCCTCAATCCGCGAAAGGCCGCTATCCGAACGAACGACGATGACGGAATGCGTTGACGGCGTGCCGTTCCGCAGAGCCTTGACGAGGAGTTCGACTCCGCATCGCTCCCGGGCCTCGACATAGGTCGTGGGCGTCAGGAAGGCAAGATCTGTTTTACCCTCTTCGATGTCCTTGATTGTCCCTGCGAAGTCGGTAGCAATCAATAACTCAACCCTCCTGTCTATTGCCTTACCAAGGTACTCAGCCAGAGGCGAGAACCGGCGGTACATCTCCGCCGGCGATTCAAGGGGAATGACGCCCATCCTTAACGTACCGCCCCGCGCATCCCTGTGCCCCGTCCCGACCGTCATCGTGGCGACTTCCTGTCCGAGCAGTTCCGACTGTTCATCGAGGGTCTTGATTGCGGCGATCATACCTTCCATCCTCTTCATATTCTGGCGGGGGATGTCCTGAATCCGCTCCACTGATCCCAGGATCTGTTTGATTGCCTGCTGCTGCTCACGCGTCCCGGCCGCGATCCTGCCGGACATGGCGGTGACATTGTCGGCTGCAATAGCAATCTGCTTGCCGCCCCGTTCCTGCTCCGTCATGGCGATCTTCACCCTCCGCGAAATGTCGCGCATTTCTTCGGCGGCGTGAAGAATCATCTCGGTCCCCTTGCTCTGGGCATGGGTCGCCTCGCTGATCTGGTGCGTCATCTGTTTCACATTCGAGACAGCCTCCGTGACCTGTTTGATACCACGGGCCTGCTCGGTCATCGCCCGTTCGATCATGGTGGCCATTTCCGCCGAACGGGTGGAACTGTCAAGGATAGTATCGAGGGCGGCATTGGCCTCGCGGGAGCGACTGACTCCCTCGTCCACGGCCGTAAGGCTGTCGGACATTGCCGCGACAGCTTCCTTGGCTTCCTTCTGGACCGACGACACGAGTTTCGAAATATCTTGCGCGGAGCCCGCGGTACGATCGGCAAGGGCTTTGATTTCCTCAGCCACCACCGCAAACCCTCTCCCCTGCTCGCCAGCCTGGGCAGCGAGGATCGAGGCGTTGAGCGCCAGCAGGTTTGTTCGCTCCGTCACCTCGACGATCACGCCGAGAATCTTGCCTATTTCCTCAGAGCGCTTGCCCAGATGCGTTACCAGGCCCGAGTAGCGCTCTACGGCGTTCTTGATCACGTTGATGGCGTTCACGGTTTCCTTGATCGTGCGCACGCCCATGTCCTGCGCCTCCGCCGAGACCTTCTGCGATTGTTTGGTCGATTCCATCGCAGCCCGTTCCACTTCGCGGACGGTCGCTTCAATTTCGATTGCCGAGGCCGAGGTTTCCTCGGAAGTAGATGAAAGGCTGTCGATATGCCCGGCCACCTCGCGGATCGATGCGATCAACTGCGTCACCGACGTTGTCACGTTCTCCACGGCGGACGTGAGTTCCGCAGTGTGGCGGCCGACCTCCTTGTTAGACGCGTTCATCTCGAGAATGGCCGACGAGGTCTCCTCCGCGGAGGCCGTCAGACTTTCGGCGCTCTCGGCGATTGACTGGATGGATGACGACATCTCCGTAACGGATGCGGAAACGTTTGTGACGGCCTGAGCCTCTATGCCGGCGTTCTTCTGTACCTCGCGCGTATCGGCGGCGATGGCCGGGTTCAGCTCGTTGATCCGCGACGCAATGGCGCCCATCTCGATGACGAATAGCTCCAGGCGCTCGATAAGGTAATTGACGCCGTTTGCGAGATCGCCGATTTCATCATTGCGGCCTGCTGCCACGCGCCGGGTGAAATCTTTTCGGTCGATCATGTCTTTCAGGGCGCTTCCGAGTTCCTTGACCGGAGACGTAATGGTCCGCGTCACCGAGGTATACAGGATTCCTGCCAGGATGAAAAAAATGAGGAGGTGCTCAAGTATGGCACTGGTAGCGAAGGAATTGAGCCTCCTCTCCATATCCGCCGGATAGACAGCGATCCGGATCTCACCGAGCCGGGCTGAATCCGATATGACCGGCAGCGGCCCGATCACGATGCGCTTCGGCGACAAAACGGCACTGGCGGCATGGATAAGCTCTCGCCCGTCCCGGTCGACAACGGTCACCTCCTGGGCATCGGGCGTGTGCATGAAATTCTGGATCATGACGTGCAGCCCGTTAATATCCGATGTCAGCAGATAGGGCGCGGCAAGTTCCGCCATGAGTTTACAGGACTGCTCGCCGTGGCTGCGGGCAGTTTCGACGAAATCCCGCTTGGCCATAAAGTACCGATAGGTTCCGATCAGTCCCATGGTCACAAAGAGACCCGTGAAGATCAGAAGAATGAGTCTCTGTCTAACACCGATGCCCACGCCTGCCTCCTGAGAACGCACAGAGTAATTTGAAATTTTCAAACTGCACCCATTTAAAGGGTACATGTCAAGGGAAAAGGCTATCTCGTCGACGTTTTGTTTTAGGCTAACATCATCCCTACCATTGCCGTAATTTCATGTGGTTTTGATGTCAGTTCTTCACTGCACCATGCACCCATCGGGATTAAGGTCATTGGTGAAACGCTATATCCATTGACCCTTTCCGCCTTGTGGCGGACCAGAAAATCTTCGGTGCCATGCGGTGTCCAGAAGGATTGTTCAATTCTTGTGGTTGTTAACCAGCACATAGTAGCTCACGGCATGGGCAGTAAAGATGCTGATAACCATATAATCGGGTGGGACGGATTACCAATCAATTTCATCGGGATCGCCATGCAGTTTTCTGGTTCACCGTCCCAGCCAGCCTGTGACTACTCCTTATGATGCAAAAAGCTTTTCCGGCATGAATGGCACCTGGTCTCTCATGATATAATATGCCGCCCGCGCCAGCTTGTGAGCGAGTGCTGCATGTGCTATCGCAATGTTCGTTTCCTTCATCTTTCGGTTGTAGTATGCGCGGGCCTCTGGACAACAGCGTCGCGCCGGTTCCGCTGCCTCCGAAAATGCCCAGGCAAGGTATTTGTTGCCGTTCTTCCTGTTCTCTGTGCCTTTCCCCTTATCGTTGCTGATCCACTTGCTTGAAACCTTCCGGCAGCAGGAAGCATAATTGCCGGCCTTGTCAAAGTGGCTGATGGGATAGGATTGGTCATTCTTCCCAAGAGCAGATCAGAATCGGTTAGGTTCTGGTATGCTCGGAGGTGTCCTTTATATGATTGTCAATTTTCAATTTCAATCGAACGGTCACGAGGGACGCCCCGACGTCTATCATCCGAGGGTCTGTCATTTAGAACTTGAATCCTTCCAGATCCGACTGGAGCGCGTCCGCTTTTGCCTTGAGCGTCTGCACTGCCATATCCATCTCAATGGACACGTCGACGTTGTCTTGGGTGATCTTCTGAATGCGGCTGATGGCATCGCTGATCTGTTGAGCTCCCTTGCTCTGCTCGGATGTGGAGCGGGCGACCTGGGCTGCCTGCGCGGTGACGGACCCAACTGCGTTGGCGATCTGCCTGCTGCCCGTTGTCTGTTCCTGCGTTGCCGTCTTCACTTGCCGGGTGATTTCGCGCATCCGTTCCGCTGCCTTCGCGATCCGTTCGCTCCCCCGACGCTGCTCCTGCAGCGCCTTCGCGATCTGTTCGACCTGGCCCGCCACGCTGACGGATGTCTCCGTGATCTGCGACACACCCTTAGCCTGTTCCGCCGTCGTTTTCTCGATGGCACGCGCCATCTCAGCCGACTGCCGCGAGCTGCCGGTGACCTGCTGCAGCACGTCGCTGGTCACGTTCACCAGCGAGACGCCGGCCTCGACTGCCTTAAGGCCCTTGCCCATGGCCTGCACGCTCTCGGCGGTCTCGTCCTGCACAGAGGCAATAAGGCCGGATATTTCCTGAGTTGATGCAGCGGTGCGTTCCGCGAGATCCTTGATCTCCTCGGCGACAACGGCGAAACCCTTCCCGTGTTCCCCAGCCTGCGCCGCAAGAATGGCCGCATTGAGCGCAAGGAGGCTGGTCTGGTCCGTCACTTCGTCGATGACCTTCAATATCTGACCGATCTCCTGCGACCGTTTGCCGAGACGGTTCACAACGGCCGCTGTGGCCTCGACGGAGTCTTTGATGTTCTGCATGCCCCGGATCGCCTCGGCAGCGGCGGCCATTCCACGCTCCGCCGCTTCGTGGGAGACCTTTTCCGCCAGTCGGGCCGATTCCACGGCGCGCTGCTCTACTTCCTTCACCGACGCGCTCATCTCGGTGATAGACGACGAGGTCTGCTCCGCCGAGGTGGAGAGCGCATCCGTATTTTCCGATACCTGCTTGATCGACGCGATCATCTGCTCGATGGACGATGCCGTGTCTTCAACGGCCGATGAGAGCGCTCCGGCATTCCTTGCCACCTCTTCGATGGATGACGCCATCTCCGATGCCGAGGACGATGCATCCGTAGCGGCCTGGGACATGTCCCCTGCGTTCTCGTCGACGCCCTTGATCGATGCGACCATCTCATTGACGACCATCGCCGTCTGCTCTGCGGATTCCTGTTGGACCTTGGCTCCCTGGCCCATTTTAATCGCTGCGCCGTTCATAAGCGTCATCGCCTCTGACAGGCCTGCGCCAGTCGCCCGGATCTTGCGCAGCATCTCGCGGAGATTGGCCGACATGGTATTGATCGCGCCTCCGAGATCGGCAATTTCGTTCGCGCCCCTGAGCGGGATCTCCCGGGACAGATCCCCTGCCGCCATGCCGCTGGCCGTTATCGACATTTCGGTGATGGGTCTGGTAATGGCGCGGTCCATGAAGAGATAAACCAGGGCAGTGGCAACCAAAAAACTGATGAAGCCCACCAGGAGGGACGACAGTAACAGGCTTTGCACCTGCTGGTTGACGGCCCCTTCCTTGAGCGCGATCCGGAACACTCCGATTTTTTTCCCGTCCGTGCTCATGAGAGGGATGACCTTCTCATAGTGTCCGCCGGTGCTGTCAGTGTAGAACTGAACGAGCGGCGCGGCGGCAGCCAGCGCTTTTTTGCTCGCTTCATCGCTCAGGAATGTGTTCTCCAGCGCCCGGTCGCTGGCGTAGAGTGCCTTGCCCTCGGCGTCCATGATCATCGCGCCCGAAAGGTCTTTGTCCTCTTCCGTCAGGCCGCGCAGCTTGTCCCCCATGCCCTCGAGCGCATTCAAGGGCAAACCGAACCCGACCGCCTTGTTAATGTCCTTCTGCATCCCTTCGGCAAGGGCAGTTGTCCTCGCGATAAGCGCTTCCTTGTACCGGCTCGTGGCCGAGTAGATGTTCACGAGAGTGTTCACCAACATGACCAGCAGAAGAACGCCTCCCGTGACGAGGACCGCCCGTGTTTTGAGATTGATTTTGATAGTCGATAGTTTCATTTTATCACCTTTGTCGCATCTGTAATTAAATCGAAGGGAATCTTGATTCCGATAGCGCCGACCTCTTTCAGGTTCAGGACCAGCTCCACAAGCTTGGGCGCTTCAACCGGGATTCCGGCGGCTTTTTCGCCCCGGAGAATGCGGGCGACCAGTTTCGCCGCTGCTTCACCCTGCTCTATCGGGCTTGGTGCAAGGCTCAAGATGACCCCATGTTCGGACGTCCCGCCGAGCTGGCTGATGGTGGGAATCTTGGCGGCATGGGCGTTTTTCACGATCGCATCGAGCGCCTCGTTCACGGCTGAGCTAACCGAGATAAGCAGGGCATCGGCCTTGCCGGCGAAGACCAGCTTTTTGGCGTCTTCCGCATTCTTGACGGGCATCTTCACGGTCTGAAAGCCGTACTGGCTCTCGAGCGAGACCAGTTCCTCGGCTTGTCTCACGGAATCAGGCTCCTCTTCATTATAGACGATGGCGAGCCTCGTAAAGGGCAGCAGTTTTTTCAGATACTTTAGCAGGCTCGTCATCGGCACCTTCGAGCTGATGCCCGTGGTGTTTCTGGTCGACACGCCGACGGCAACCGGGTCATAGACGCTGGCGAAGACATTCGGTATGCTTTTCGTTTCCCTGATAACGGCCAGCGTTGCAGGAGCGCC
>Ga0335079_10005719_pt1 | contig 14227 bp, 12 predicted proteins | sample Lox_Sample_33_FD_206719 | JGI IMG/M metagenome (GOLD analysis project Ga0335079, IMG submission 206719) | Soil microbial communities from Loxahatchee National Wildlife Refuge, Florida, United States - Lox_Sample_3.3 | ecosystem: Environmental > Terrestrial > Soil > Wetlands | place: USA...
CGTGGCGGCGATGCTCAGCAGCATCGGCGCCGGCAGCATCGAGGAGCTCTTCGATGAGATCCCCGCGACGCTGCGCACCCGCGCGCTCGCGGGGATCCCCGAGGCGCTGAACGAGATGCAGATCGGGCGGCTGATGAGCGAGCGTGCACGCGCCGACGGGACGCTGCTGAATTTCATCGGCGCCGGCGCGTACGAGCACCACATCCCCGCGGCGGTGTGGGCGATCACCACGCGCGGGGAGTTCTACAGCGCCTACACGCCCTACCAGGCGGAGGCGAGCCAGGGCACGCTGCAGCTGATCTACGAGTTCCAGAGCATGATGACGCGCCTGACGGCCATGGACGTGGCGAACGCCTCCATGTACGACGGCGCCTCCGCCACCGCCGAGGCCTCCCTCATGGCGGTGCGCGCCAACCGCAGGTCCAAGTCCGCGCGCATCCTCGTGCCGCAGACCCTGCACCCGCACTACCGGCGCGTCGCGGTGAACACCGCCCACAACCAGGGGCTGAGGTTCGAGGAGCTGCCGTACGAGCCTGCGGGCGGCCTCACCGCGGCCGCCGCCCTCGAGCGGTACGAGGGCGAGGACGTGACCGCGCTGCTCATCCAGCAGCCGAACTTCTTCGGGCGGCTCGAGGAGGTGGACGCACTCACCGACTGGGCGCACGCGCACGGGGCGCTGGTCATCGCCGTGGTGAACCCGATCGCGCTCGCGCTGCTGAAGCCCCCGGGGCAGTGGGGGAGGCGCGGCGCCGACATCGCCGTGGGCGAGGGGCAGCCCCTCGGGGTGCCGCTGTCCTCCGGTGGCCCGTACCTGGGCTTCATGACCGCTCGCATGGAGCACGTGCGGCAGATGCCCGGGCGCATCGTCGGGCGCACCCTCGACGTCGCCGGCAAGGAGGGCTTCACGCTCACCCTGCAGGCGCGCGAGCAGCACATCCGGCGCGCCAAGGCGACCTCCAACATCTGCACCAACCAGGGCTTGCTCATGACCGCGGCGACCATCTACCTCTCGCTCATGGGTCCGCAGGGCCTGGCGCGCACCGCCGCCGCCTGCCACGCGCGCACGCGCGAGCTCATCGGCGCGCTCACCCGCGTGCCGGGAGTGCGCTTAGGCTTTGCCGGCCCGTGCTTCCACGAGGCGGTGCTGCTGCTCGATCGTCCCGTGGCGCCGCTGCTGAAGGCGCTCAGCGCGCGCGGCATCGCCGCCGGGCTCGATCTTGCGCCCTATTACCCCGAGCTCGGGCACGCGCTGCTCGTGTGCGCGACCGAGATGAGGACCCAGGCGGACATCGAGCACTACCGCGCCTCCCTAAGCGAAGTGATGCAGGCGGCGCGCGCCGCCTGACGAGGAACACCATCCGTGGCAGTCAGCGAACAGGTGATTTTCCAGTACTCCACCCCCGGGCGCGGGGCGAGCGATCAGTGGCCGGCCGAAGAAGGCGCAGGTGCGCTCGAGGACCTGCCCGCGGCATTGCGCCGCGCCGCGCCGCCGGCGCTGCCGGAGGTGGGCGAGCTCGAGGCGGTGCGCCACTTCACGCGCCTCTCGCAGCTGAACTTCTCCATCGACACGCACTTCTACCCGCTCGGCTCGTGCACGATGAAGTACAACCCCAAGGCCTGTAACCAGTACGCGATGCTGCCGCAGTTCCTCGCGCGCCACCCCCTCGGGCCCGAGTCGCACGGCCAGGGCTTCCTCGAGTGCATGTACGAGCTGCAGCAGATGCTGCAGGAGGTAACCGGCATGCAGGGGGTGGCGCTCTCGCCCATGGCCGGCGCGCACGGGGAGTTCGCCGGCGTCGCCATGATCCGCGCCTATCACCGCGCCCGCGGGGACCTCGAGCGCAACGAGATCATCGTGCCCGAGGCCGCGCACGGCACAAATCCTGCGACCGCCACCATGTGCGGCTGCGTGGTGCGCGAGATCCCGGTGGATGCGCACGGGGATGTGGAGCTCGAGGCGCTGCGCGCCGCGGTCGGCCCGCAGACCGCCGGCATCATGCTCACCAACCCCTCGACGCTGGGGGTGTTCGAGCGCCACATCGAGGAGGTGGCGCGCATCGTGCACGAGGCCGGTGGCCTCCTTTATTACGACGGCGCCAACCTGAACGCGATCCTCGGCAAGGTGCGCCCCGGGGACATGGGGTTCGACGTCATCCACATGAACCTGCACAAGACCTTCTCCACCCCCCACGGCGGCGGTGGCCCGGGCGCCGGGGCGGTGGGGGTGGGCGCGCGCCTGCTGCCGTTCCTGCCGGTGCCGCTGGTCGCGCGCGAGGGCGAGCGCTACCGCTGGCTCACCGAGGCGGACCTGCCCCAGTCGATCGGGCGGCTGTCGGGATTTATGGGCAATGCCGGGGTGCTGCTGCGCGCCTACATCTACATGCGCCTGCTCGGGCGCGAGGGCATGCAGCGGGTGGGCGAGTACGCCACGCTCAATGCCAATTACCTGCTGAAGCGCCTGCAGGAGGCCGGCTTCGATGCGGCCTATCCCAAGCGACGCGCGAGCCATGAATTCATCGTGACGCTCAAGCGCCAGGCGCGCGAGCTGAACGTGACGGCCATGGATTTTGCCAAGCGGCTGCTCGATTACGGCTTCCACGCCCCGACCACCTACTTCCCGCTCCTGGTGCCGGAGTGCCTGCTGATCGAGCCCACCGAGACCGAGAGCCGGGAGGTGCTCGACGCATTTGTGGCGGCCATGTCACAGATCCAGAAGGAAGCCGAACAGGAACCCGGGCGCGTCAGGAGCGCACCGCATACCATGCCGGTGCGCCGCCTCGATGACGTGCGGGCGGCCCGACAACTGGATCTCACATGGAAGCCGACGGCGCCGCCGTAGAGCGCTACAAACCCCGCGGGCTGACCCGCCTGCTGCGTGCCTTTGCCTCCAGCTGGAATGGCCTGCGCGGCGCCTTCCGCGAGGAAGCCGCGTTTCGGCAGGAACTTGCGTTCGCCCTGCTCGTCATACCGCTGGGGCTGTGGCTCGGACATGGCGCCCTCGAGCGGGTGCTGCTCGTCGGCCCCGTGTTCCTGATCCTGATCGTGGAACTGCTGAACAGCGCCATCGAAGCCACCGTGGACCGCATCAGCCTCGAGCGCCACGTGCTCGCGGGCCTGGCCAAGGACATCGGCTCCGCCGCGGTCTTCATGTCGTTCGTGCTGCTCGGCTTCGTTTGGTTGATCGTGCTCGTCGGTCGTTAGGAAGAGTCGCCGCATGATGCGCTTGCGCCCCCTCGGGCTGTGCCTGCTCCTGTTCTCGTGCGCGACCCCGGCGCAGACGCCCCAACCCCCGGGCGCGGCCCCCACCGCCGAGGCGGCCGCGGCGCCGGCGATACCGCCGCCCCCGGCCCCGCCGAGCACACGTCCCGGCGCCCCGCCGGGCCTCACGCCCGGGCCGCCGCCGCCCGGGGGCGAGACCGGCCAGCAGCCCAATCCGGCGCAGGCCGCCGTGGCGGTCGAGGGCAATCCGGACTGGGCCGTGACGCTCGAGCGCATCGCCCCGAGCGTGGTCTCGATCAACGTCGACCTCACGCGCGCCTTCGACACCGAGTGGAACACCACCGCGCAGGCGACCGGCTTTGTGGTCGACGCCGAGCGCGGCCTCATCCTCACCAACCGGCACGTCGTGACGCCCGGCCCGGTGACCGCGGAGGCCACCTTCCTCAACCGCGAGGAGGTGCAGCTGTACCCGGTGTACCGCGACCCGGTGCACGACTTCGGCATCTACCGCTACGACCCGAAGAAGCTGCGCTTCATCAAGCCCAGGGCGTTGCCGCTGTACCCCGAAGGCGCGCAGGTCGGGCGCGAGATCCGCGTGGTCGGCAACAATGCCGGCGAGCAGCTGTCGATCCTCGCCGGCACGCTCGCGCGCCTGGATCGCGACGCGCCCGACTACGGGATCACCAAGTACAACGACTTCAACACCTTCTACCTGCAGGCCGCCTCGGGCACTTCCGGCGGCTCCTCCGGTTCCCCCGTCATCGATATCCGCGGCCGCGTGGTGGGGCTCAACGCCGGCGGCGCGAGCGGCGCGGCCTCGAGCTTCTACCTGCCGCTCGGGCGCGTGAAGCGCGCGCTGGAACTCATCCAGCAGGGCAAGCCCGTGCCGCGCGGCACGCTCTATACCGTCTTCAACTACACCCCCTACGATGAGCTCGAGCGCCTCGGTCTCGCCGGCAACACCGAGGCCGCCGTGCGCCGGGAGTTTCCGCACAACACCGGCATGCTGGTCGTGACCGAGGTGCTGCCCGGGAGCCCGAGCGAGAAGGTGCTGCAGCCCGGGGACATCCTGGTGCGCCTCAACGGGCACTACCTGGACCGCTTCGAGCCCCTCGAGGAGGCGCTCGACAACACCGTGGGCGGGGAGGTGGAAGTGGAGCTGGAGCGCGGCGGCAAGGCCATTTCCGCGAAGCTCCCGGTCGGGGACCTGCATGCCATCACCCCGAGCGCCTACGCGGAGTTCGGTGATGCGGTGGTGCACACGCTCTCCTACCAGCAGGCGCGGCACCTGAACGTGCCGACCCGCGGGGTGTACGTCGCGAACCCCGGTTACGTGCTCGGCGCCGCCGGCGTGCCGCGCGGGGCGGTGGTGCTCGCGCTGAACGGCAAGACGACCGACGCGCTGAAGGACTTCGAGGCCGGCATCGCGCAGCTCAGCGATGGCGAGCGCGCGAGCGTGCGCTACCTGACGATCGAGGCCTCCAACAGCACCGAGCTGCATACCATGCGCATGGACCGGCTGTGGTTCCCGGCGCATCACTGCGAGCGCAACGACACCGCCGGGCTCTGGGACTGCCACGACTTGCCGCCCGGTCCGCCGCCGAAGCCCGCGGCGGTGAGCGCGACGCAGTTCCCGCGCTACCCGGATGCGCGCATGAACGCGCTCGCCCCCTCCCTGGCCATGGTGACCTTCGACATGCCGTACTCGGTGTCGGGGATCACCGAGCGCAACTACCACGGCACCGGACTCGTCGTGGATGCGCAGCGCGGTCTGGTGGTCGTCGACCGCAACACCGTGCCGGTGGCCGTCGGAGACGTCACCGTCACGTTCGCCGGCACCGTGCAGGTGCCGGGGCGGGTCGTGTACGTGCATCCGCTGCACGATTTCGCCGTCGTCGCCTACGACCCCAAGCTCATCGGCGACACGCCGGTGCGCGCCGCACGCCTGTCCACGCACGAGATCCAAAGCGGCGAGCGCGTGTGGGTGGTGGGACTGACGCCCGACAACGAGCTGCGCGCGCGCAGTACCGAGATCGCCAGTATCGATCCGCTCGAGCTGCCGCTGTCGCGCACCATGCGCTTCCGCGACAGCAACATCGAGACCGCCCAGCTGGTCAACCCGCCGAGCGAATACGACGGCGTGCTCGCCGACAGCGCCGGCAACGTGCTCGGCACCTGGTCGAGCTTTGCCTACGAAAACGGCCGCGAGATCGCCCAGGACACCCGCGGGGTGCCGATCAACGTGGTGGCCGACATGATCGGGCGCGTGCGCAGCGACAAGATGCTGCACTCGCTCGAGGCGGAACTCGCCGAGATGTCGCTCGCGCAGGCGCGCGAGATCGGCCTGCCACAGAGCTGGACGCAGCGCCTCACGCAGCACAGCGCCAGCCGCCGCCAGGTACTGGCCGTGACGCGTCTGGTCGGCGGCTCGGACGCCGCGCGGCAGCTGCAGCCCGGGGACCTGGTGCTCGCCATCGACGGCAACGTCGTCACGCGCTTCCACGAGGTGGAGCAGGCGGCCGCGGACCGCGAGCACGTGCGGGTGACGATCTGGCGCAACCAGCAGGAGCAGACGCTCGAGGTCGCCACCGCCGCGCTCCCCGGGAGCGACGTCGATCGCCTGGTGCAGTGGGCGGGTGCGACGCTGCAGGCGCCGCACCGCGCCATGAGCGCGCAGCGCGGCATCGAGCCGACCGGGGTGTACGTCGCCTACTTCAACTACGGCTCACCGGCGACGCGCTACGGGCTCTACCCCGGGCGGCGCATCGTCGAGGTCGACGGCGTGCCCACGCCGGACCTGGATGCCTTCCTGAAGGTGGTGCTCGGGCGCCCCGACCGCTCTTCGGTGCGCCTGAAGACCCTCGCCTGGAACAACGCACCGGAAGTGATCACGCTGAAGCTCGACAAGCACTACTGGCCGGCGTACGAGCTGGTGCACGGCGAGCGGGGCTGGGCGCGCCGCTCCCTCGAATGAGCGATACGCGCGCACCTTAAGTAAACCCGCCGCAGTGCGCGCGCGCACCCACGCCCCCCGCAACCCCCGCCCCGCGCTTGCCGTCGCGCGCAGCGGGTGATGCTTCCTTACAACACGCGGCCAGCCGGTGCCGGCGGCTTGGTAGAATCGCTTCCCTCTATGGCACGCAACGTCCGCGCAAGTCAGGTCGAGATCGAGTCCGCCGTGCAGGCGCTGCGCGACGGGGAGCTGGTCGCGTTTCCGACCGAGACGGTGTACGGGCTCGGAGCTAACGCGCAGAACCCGGCCGCGGTGCGCCGGATCTTCGAGGCCAAGGGACGTCCGCACGATCATCCGGTGATCGTGCACCTGGACAGCCCGCGCTACCTGCATCGCTGGGTGCGCGAAGTCCCCGAGCTCGCCAACCGCCTCGCGGAGAGCTTCTGGCCGGGGCCGCTCACGATGGTGCTGCCGCGTGCCGCGCACGTGCACGAGGTGATCACCGGCGGGCAGGACACCATCGCCATCCGCGTGCCCGCGCACCCGATGGCGCAGCAGCTGCTGACCGCCTTCGGCGGCGGGATCGCCGCCCCTTCCGCCAACCGCTACGGGCGCCTCTCGCCCACGCGCGCCGAGCACGTGCGCGAGGAGTTCGGCGAGACGGTGCGCGTGATCCTCGACGGCGGGGAGTGCCAGATCGGGCTCGAGTCGACCATCGTCTCCTTCGAGGGCGAGCGGGTGCGCCTGCTGCGCCCCGGCAGCGTCACCGCGGCGCAGCTGCGCGGCATCGTGGGCGAGCTGGCGATCGGCCCGGGCGGGGAGTCCCCGCGCGTGCCCGGCGGCACGCCCACGCACTACGCGCCCACCACGCCCCTCACCATCGTGCCCGCGGGCGAGATCGATGCGCAGGCGGATGCGGCCTCCGCCGGCGGAAGGCGCGTCGCGGTGCTGGCGCAACGCCTGCCGCTGCGCTCGCACAAGACCGTCACCTGGATCAACGCCGGCCGGCGCGCGGAAGTTTACGCGCGCGAGCTGTACAACAATCTGCGCACCCTCGACCGCGCCGGCTGCGAGCGGATCCTGGTGCAGAGCGTGCCCGACGGGGAGGCGTGGGCCGCGGTGCGCGACCGCCTGCTGCGCGCCGCGAGCAGCATCGCCGAGAGCGATGACGGCTCGGCCACCTTCGCCGTGCTGCGCTAAATCCGCCCCCGGTGCCCCGCCCGCGACTGATCGATCCGTTCGCGCCCGCGCACATCCGCCGCCTGGTGCGCGAGTTCGGCTCCCCGCTGCTGATCCTGGACTGCGCGCGCGTGCGCGCGCAGTACCGCAGCCTCGCCGGGGCGCTCCCGGGCGTCGCGCTGCACTACGCGCTCAAGCCACTGCCGCACCCGGCGGTGGTGCAAACGGTCGTGGAGGAGGGCGGCGGCCTGGACCTCGCCACGAGCGGGGAGGTGCAGCTCGCGCAGCGCTTAGGGGTGGCGCCCGAGCGCTGCATCCACACGCACCCGATCAAGCGCCCCGCGGACATCGATAATGCGCTCGCCTTCGGGGTGCGCCTGTTCGTCGCCGACAATCCCGACGAGGTGCGCAAGTTCGCCCACCTCGGCGGGCGCGCGCAGCTGCTGCTGCGCGTCTCGTTCCGCTCCGCGGGCGCGGTGGTCGACCTGTCACGCAAGTTCGGCTGTGACCCGCAGGATCTGCTGCCGCTCGCGCGCCTGGCCGCGGACCTCGGCATCAGCGTGCGCGGCCTGTCCTTCCATGCCGGCTCCCAGACCACCGATGCGGTGCGCCACGCGCAGGCGGTGAGGGCCTGCGCGCACCTCATGGCGGCGGCGCGCCGCGAGAAGCTCGGACCCTACGACACACTCGACATCGGCGGGGGCTTCCCGATCGAGTACACACGCCCGGTGCAGGACATCGGGCGCTTCTGCGCGCCGCTGCGCGAGGCGCTGGACGCGCTTCCGCGCGGCATGCGCGTGCTCGCCGAGCCCGGGCGCTACATCGCCGGGCCCGCCGCCATCGGCGTCGCCTCCGTCATGGGGCGCGCGCGCCGCCAGGGCCACTGGTGGTACTACCTCGATGACGGCGTGTACGGCTCCTACAGCGGACAGCTGTTCGATCACGCGCGCTACGCGGTGCAGCCGCTGCGCACCCAGGGGCCGCGCCGTCCCTCGGTGCTCGCCGGTCCCACCTGCGACAGCATCGACGTCATCGCCGAGGACCTGATGCTGCCGCCGCTGAAGGCGGGCGACCTCGTGGTGGGGCGCGCCATGGGCGCCTACACCTGGGCGAGCGCCACGGACTTCAACTTCTTTCCGCGCGCCACCGTGGTCGCGGTCAACCGCCATGCGGGCGACGGCGGCAGCGTGTGGACGACGCCCGCGGCGCCGCGCTGATGTCCGGGGTGCACATCGAGGCGGTGGTGTTCGACATCGGCTGGGTGCTGCTGCACCTGAACTACCGCCCGCTCCTCGAGTTCCTCCTCGCGCGCGGCGCGGTGGTGGATGAGCGCGATGCGCTGATGAAGCGCATCGCCCTGGAAGAGCACGAGACGGGGCGCATGCACGGGCAGGGCCTGCTCGAGCGTCTCGCCACGCTCACCAGCGAGCCGGTGGCGCTCGCCGACGTGCACGCCAAGTGGCTCGACATGTTCGTCATCGACGCCGCCATGGTCGAGCTCGCCCACCGCCTGAGCGAGCGTTACCGCGTGTACCTGCTCTCCAACATCGGGGACCTGCACTGGGCGCACATCTCGCGCGAGTACCGCCTGCACGCCCTGGGGCACGGGGCGCTGCCCTCCTATCTCGCCGGGGTCATGAAGCCGCACGCGGGCATCTATGCGGAAGCGGAAAAGCGCTTTGCGCTGACACCCGGGCACACGGTATTCATCGATGATCGCGCCGACAACGTCGCCGCCGCCGGCGCGCGCGGCTGGCACGGCATCGTGCACGCGGACTACCCGCAAACGCTCGCGGCGCTGCGCGCGCTCGGGGTCAGCTGCTAGGGTCCGGCCGAACACACCGAGGAAGGCGCCCGTGAGCCCATTTTCTTCCGCCACACTGTCCGCCACGCTGCTGCTGGTGTGTTCGAATGTCTTCATGACGTTCGCCTGGTATGCGCACCTGAAGAACCTCGCCGACCGCCCCTGGTACCTGGCGGCGCTGGCGAGCTGGGGCATCGCCTTCTTCGAGTACCTGCTGCAGGTGCCCGGCAACCGCATCGGCTATACGCAGCTCTCGCTCGCGCAGCTGAAGATCCTGCAGGAGGTGATCACGCTCACGGTGTTCGTGCCCTTTGCGGTGTTCTACATGGGCAAGCCCTTGAAGCTCGATTACCTGTGGGCGGGCCTGTGTCTCCTTGCTGCGGTATATTTCATGTTCCGCACCCCGGCCCCCACATGAAGAACAACAGCGAGACCATCACCGACACCCAGACCGCCATCCACGCGATGGTGAGCGATGCGCGCGAGGGGCGCGACCCGAAGGTCATCGCCCGCCTGTTCAGCGGCTGGGCGGTGTTCGGTGAGCGCCAGTTCGTGCGCGGCTACGCGCTGCTGCTGCCCGACCCGGTCGTGCCGAACCTGAACGCCCTCGGTGCGCAGGAGCGCATCGCCTTCCTCTCGGACATGTCGCGCCTGGGGGATGCGCTGCTGAAGGTGACCGGTGCGCTGCGCATCAACTACGCGATCTTCGGCAACCAGGAGCCGGCGCTGCACGCGCACGTGATCCCCCGCTACCCGGATGAGCCGCCGGCGCTGCGCACCCAGCAGCCCTTTGCCTATGACTGGAGCGCCGCACCGGCCTTCGAGCGAGCCGTGCACGCAGAGCTCGGCGAGCAGCTGCATCGCGAGCTCACGCGCCTCGGGGTGACCAAACCGATGCGCTACAGCCCCGGCGCGAACGCCGGGGGCTGAAGCGCCACCGGGCCCGTGGCGGGCCCGGTGGCCGCAAGCCTCACTTCGCGGGTGTCGGCGTCGGCGCCTTGGGCGCCGCGGCCGCCGGCGGTGCAGGCTTGGCGCTGATCAGCTCCACTTCGAACACCAGGAGCGAGCCGGGCGGAATGCCCGGCGGGGAGTGCAGGTCGTAGCCGAGCTGCGGCGGGATCCACAGCTGATACTTCGCGCCCGGCTTCATGAGCCCGACGCCCTCGGACCAGCCCGGAATCACGCGGTTCAGCGGGAACTTCGCCGGTTCCCCGCGCTTGTAGCTGCTGTCGAACTCGTTGCCATTTAGCAGCGTCCCCTTGTAGTTCACCGTCACCTCGTCGGTGGGGTTCGGGGAGACGCCGCTGCCCGGGGTGAGCACCTTGTACTGCAGGCCGCTCGCGGTAGTGATGACGCCGGGCTTCTTGCCGTTCTCGGCCAGGAACTTCGCCGCCGCCGCATGGTTGGCATCCCCCGCCGCGCTCGCCATCTTGGTGATGTTCGCCTTGTCGGCGTCGCTGAGCTCGACCTTGCCGCCGAGGGCATCCTTGATGCCGGCGGCGAGCTGGGTGGCGTTGACCGACTCGTTCGTGAGGGAGCTGGCGCGCAGCTGCTGGCCGAACATGACGCCGAGGCTGTAGCTGGGCGTGTGCGCGGCGGCGGGGGCCGCGGCGGCCTTCTTGGCCGGCGCCGCGGCGGCGGGTGCGGCAGCGGGCGTCGGCGGCTCCTGCGCGAGCGCAAGGGCGCTCCCGAGCACGGCCGCACAGGCGGCGGGGAACAGGAATGTCCGGCCCTGACGGCGGGACGCTGGCAATCTCATGGGGGGACCCTTTTTCCGGTAAAGCATGCGGCGCCGCGCAGGGGGCACGGCCTTGGGGATCCGCAGCGGGGGCGAAGTTTCGCCGATCGGCGGGACCGGCGCTGGTGTTTTTTACCCTCAGCCCGGCAGGCGGAAGCCGCCCGCCACGCTCAGGGCTCTCTGGTAGGGCGCACGGGCGTGGATGCGCTCGAGGAAGCCGCGCACCTTCTGCCCCAGGGGGAGCCCGGAGCGCGCCGCGGCCGCCTCGACGGGGAAGCTCATCTGGATGTCCGCGGCGCTGAAGTCCGCGCCCGCGAACCAGGCCTCGCGCGAGAGTTCCGCCTCCCAGTAGCGCATATGCAGGGCGAGCTGCGGATCGATGTAGCTCTTTTGTGCGCCGGCGGCGATGGCGCGCACCAGCGGGCGCAGCAGCGCCGGCACCGGACCGCGCGGCAGGTACTGGAAGATGAGCTTCAGCAACAGCGGCGGCATCGCCGAACCTTCCGCGTAATGCAGCCAGTAGGTGTAGCGCAGCCGCGCCTCGCTACCCGCCGCCGGGCGCAGGCGCCCCTCACCGTAGCTCTCGAGCAGGTACTCGATGATCGCGCCGGACTCGGCAATCGTGTGCGCCCCGTCGGTGATGACCGGAGACTTGCCGAGCGGGTGCACGCGCCGCAGCGATTCGGGGGCGAGCAGGGTCTTCGGATCACGCTGATAGGGGATGAGCTCGTAGGGGCACCCGAGCTCCTCGAGCAGCCACAGCACGCGCTGGGAGCGGGAGTTGTTCAGGTGATGGACCTGGAGCACCCCTCAGGCCCCGTCCGTGGCGGCAGCGGACAGGAACGCCTGCGCCTGCTGCCACTGCGCGCTCGTCACGTAGATGCGCGACGGCGCCGCCTGGCCGAGGACGCCGGCATCGGAGCGCACGCGCACCTGCATGCCCGCCGCACTCAACACCTCCGCGATCGACTGGGCGGTCGGCAGGTCCGGGAGCGTGGTGAGCAGGCGCCATTGAGGATCTGACATCGACGCTACAGTGCCAAAGGCCGGATCTTTCTACAATGCGCTCGCCCGGGCCACTCATCCCGGGCTGTGAAGGAACCGTGCTCAGCATCCGCCACCTGTCCAAGAGCTTCCGCGAGGGCGAGCGCGTGCACCAGGTGCTCGCCGGCGCCGAGGCCACTATCGGGCGCGGCGAGATCGTCGCCATCACCGGGCGCAGCGGTTCGGGCAAGTCGACGCTGCTGAACCTCGTGAGCGGCATCGACATCCCCGATGAGGGCTCGGTGGCGCTCGACGGGACCGAGGTGACGGCGCTCGCCGAGCCCGCCCGCACGCGCTTCCGCCGCGCGCACGTCGGCTTTATCTACCAGTTCTTCAACCTCATCCCGACGCTCAACGTGCTCGAGAACGTGCGCCTGGTGCTGGAGCTGAACGGCGTGCGCGGCACGCCGGCGCGCGAACGCACCCTGGCGGCACTCGAGTCGGTGGGCCTGCGCGGGCGCGCCGGGAGCGCCGTGGATCAGCTCTCCGGCGGGGAGCAGCAGCGCGTCGCCATCGCGCGCGCCGTCGTGCACCGTCCGGCGCTGCTGCTCGCCGATGAGCCGACCGGCAACCTCGATGAGGCCACGGCGCGCGAAGTGGTGCCGGCGCTGCTCGCGCACGCGCGCGCCGGCGGCGCGACGCTCCTGATCGTCACCCACGACGCCGCGCTCGCCCGGCAGGCCGGCCGCGTGCTCGAGCTGCGCGGCGGGCTGCTGCACACCCCGGACGCCCCCGCGTGAGGACGCTGCGCGCCGCGAGCGTGCGTCACCTGCTGCGCCACCCGGCGCAGCTGGCCCTGGCGCTCGCCGGACTCACCCTCGGGGTCGGCACCATCGTGGCGGTGGACATCGCCGCAGCCAGCGCGCGCCGCGCGTTCGCGCTGTCGGTGAGTGCCGTGAACGGACCTGCGACGCATCAGCTCAGCGGCGGCCCCGGCGGGATCGAGGAGGCATTCTACGTGCACCTGGTGATGCACCCGCCGCGGAGCGCCCAGGTGCAGCCGCACTTCGCGCCGGTCGTGTCCGGCTACGTGCGCCTGGGCGAGCGGGTGCTCGAACTGATCGGGCTTGATCCGCTGGCCAGCAGCGCGCTCGGGGGCGAGGCGGCGGCGGGCGCCGCACCCGCGCTGCTCGCCGATCCGGCCGCCGCGCGCCGCTGGTTCACCGAGCCCGGCGCAGTATTCCTGAGCGCGACCACCGCGGGACAGCTGGCGCTGCGGCCGGGTGAGCGCTTCGCGCTCGAGGTGGCCGGCGTTCCGCGCGAGGCGCGCCTGGCGGGGCTCCTGCCGGGGGCGGCCGGCTTTGATGCCCTGATGCTCACCGACATCGCGCAGGCGCAGGAATGGCTCGGCGCCCCCGGGCGGCTGTCGCGCATCGACGTGCGGCTGCCGGCGGGCGCGGCGGGCGCGGCCCTCGAGCAGGCGCTGCGCGCGCAGCTGCCCCCCGATGTGCAGCTCACCGCGACCCGTGCCCGCGCGCGCGAGACCTTCGCGATGACGGATGCCTTCACCACGAACCTGCGCGCGATGAGCCTGCTCGCGCTCCTGGTCGGCACCTTTCTCATCTACGGCGCGGTGAGCTTCGCGGTGCTGCAACGGCGCACGATCATCGCCGTGCTGCGCGCGCTCGGGGCCACACGTGCCGAGGTGCTCGGCGTCGTCCTCGGCGAGGCTGCAGCGCTCGGCGCCGCCGGGGCGCTCCTTGGCACGCTCCTCGGCGTCGTGATCGGCCGCACTCTGGTGGGCCTGGTGTCGCGCACCATCAATGACCTGTACTTCGTGGTGGCGGTGAATGAGCTGGCGCTGCCGGGGCTGACCGTGGCGAAGGCGCTGCTGGCAGGCCTGGGCACGGCGCTCGTGGCGGCGCTCCTGCCGGCGCTCGAGGTGGCCGGCAGTGCCCCGCGGCTCGCCCTGGCGCGCTCGGTGATCGAGGCGCGCGCGCAGCGCCTGGCGCGCGTGCTCGTGGGACTCGCGGCGCTGCTGGCGGGGCTTTCGGGCGCCTGCATCGTGCTGTTCGCGCACAGCCTGTTCGCCGGCTTCGCGGCGCTGTTCCTGCTGCTGCTCGCGGTGGCCGCGGTGACCCCCGCGGCGCTCGGCGCATGCGCGCGCGCCGGGGTGCGCCTGGCGGGCGCGCGCAGCACGCTCGCGCGGCTCGCGCTCGAGGACGTGGCCGCCTCCCTGAGCCGCACGGGGGTCGCGGTGGCGGCGCTCGGAATGGCGCTCACCGCGATGATCGGGGTCGCCGTGATGGTCGAGAGCTTCCGCGGTTCCCTGCAGGAGTGGCTGCTCACG
>Ga0335079_10005722_pt1 | contig 14223 bp, 14 predicted proteins | sample Lox_Sample_33_FD_206719 | JGI IMG/M metagenome (GOLD analysis project Ga0335079, IMG submission 206719) | Soil microbial communities from Loxahatchee National Wildlife Refuge, Florida, United States - Lox_Sample_3.3 | ecosystem: Environmental > Terrestrial > Soil > Wetlands | place: USA...
ACGTGGGCGAGGAAGGAGAAGGGAATCTACGCGGGATGCACGCCGCGGTGGATGCGTGCGGCCGCAGCCTGAAAGCGGTCATCGTGATGGACGGCTCGGGAATCGACCACGTCACAACGAAAGCTCTAGCTTCGCGGCGGCTCGAAGCGGTCATTACCGGCCCCGGCGGGCACAGTTGGTCCGATTTCGGCATTCCCAATCCCATCAACGCGCTCGTTCGCGCATCCGTGAGGTTCATCAACACGCGCGTCCCCGTTTCCCCGCGCACGACGTTCAACATCGGCGAAGTCGAGGGCGGAACTTCGGTCAACTCGATTCCTCATGAAGCGCATTTGAAAGTGGATATTCGCTCCGAGAGCGAGGAAGAGTTGGGCCGCCTGGAAACCGCTTTTCGCGAAGCGATTGCGGCAGGCGTGCGCGACGAAATGGAAGCTTCGCGCGACAGATCGCGCGGCGTTCTGGAGTCCAAGATTACGCTTCTCGGAAATCGTCCCGGCGGAGAGCTTCGCTCCGATTCGTCTCTTCTGGCTGCGCTGCGCGCTGCGGATGAGATTGTGGGGAACGAATCGCGCCTCGAGCGTTCTTCGACGGACGCGAACATACCGCTTTCCATGGGCATTGAGGCGATCGCGATCGGGGCCGGCGGCATGGGGGGCGGCGCGCATTCCCTGCAGGAATGGTACGAACCCGCGGGGCGCGAACTCGGATTGCAGCGGGCAATGCTTACGCTACTGGGCGTTGCCGGAGTGGTTCCGGAGAAAACGCGGTGAAGCGAGAGAGTCTCGCGGCGTTCTGCGCCGCAGCGGCACTATTTGTATGGGGAATCGGGGGTCATGCAGCCGGCCGGCAAAGTGAAGCTCCGAAGACCGGCCAGGAAGCTGAGCCGCTCACCCTCTATCGCAACGCGCGCATTTATACCAACGATCCGCAGGCGCCATGGGCCCAATCCATGCTCGTGCGCGGCGAGGAAATTCTCGCAATCGGCGATGATGCGGAAGTCTCTGCCCTTGCCGACAGCAGCGTGAAGACGGTGGACCTGGACGGCCATTTTGTCATGCCCGGATTCAACGACGCGCACGTTCACGTCGGAGGAGCCGGAGAAGATTTTCTCGCGGTGCGGCTAAATGGCACGACCTCGGTTGAAGACTTGCAAAAACGGCTTGCCGAGGCTGTGGCGCAACACAAGGAAGGCGAGTGGATCACCGGCAGCGGCTGGGACCACACGTTTTGGCCGGACAAGAAATTTCCCGATCGTCAGGAGTTGGACGCCGTTGCCCCGAAGAATCCTGTTTTTCTGACGCACATTTCCGGACACGTTGCCGTGGTGAATTCACTGGCACTGAAACTCGCGGGAATTACAAAAGCGACGCCCAATCCTTCCGGCGGAGAAATCGAACGCGACGCCAGCGGAGAAGCGGATGGAATGTTGAAGGAAGCTGCTGCGATGCGGCTGGTGGATTCGAAGATTCCTCCGCTTACGCTCGAGCAGCACAAACGCGGCATCGAAATGGCGCTCGCGGATGTGGCGAAAAACGGCGTGACTTCGATTCAGGATTTTTCGCCCGGCGATTCTTTCGGGATTTACAGGCAACTGAAAAATGAAGGAAAACTTACTGTACGCATCACGGAATGGCTGCCGTTTGTTTTGCCGCTCGAAAAACTGGAAGAAATGCGCAGGGATGGCGGCACAACCGATCCATGGCTAAAGACCGGCTCGCTCAAAGGATTTTTGGATGGTGCACTCGGTTCGCGCACGGCGGCTTTGCTCGCGCCGTATTCCGACGATCCTTCGACCAGCGGAATCCTGACGGCTGATCCCGCACAATTTCAAACCATGGCCATCGAACGCGATAAGGCGGGATTCCAAATCAATTTTCACGCCATCGGCGACCGCGCCAATCATGTCGCTCTCGATATCTTCGCGGCAGTGGTCCATTCGAATGGCTCGCGCGATCGCCGCGACCGGATCGAGCACGCGCAAGTCGTCGCCCCCGGCGATTTTGAACGCTTCGCGCAATTGAATGTCATCGCTTCGATGCAACCCTCGCACGAAACGACCGACATGCGCTGGGCGCCGCTGCGGCTTGGACCCGAGCGTTCGAAAGGCGCTTACGCTTGGGCCACGATGGAAAAATACGGCGTGCGGCTGGCGTTTGGCACGGATTACGACGTTGAGCCCATCTCTCCCTTCCGGGGACTATATGCGTGCGTCACGCGCGAACTTCCCGACGGCGGGCCTCCGGGCGGCTGGGAACCGCAGGAGAAGATTTCCCTCGCAGATTGCATCCGCGCGTACACTAGCGGCTCAGCGTATGCAGAGTTCGAGGAAGGGAAGAAGGGCGAACTGAAGCCCGGAGAATTCGCGGATTTTATCGTGCTTTCGAACGATTTAACGAAAGTGCCGCCGGCCGAATACGTGAAAACCGAAGTGCTGCGAACCGTGGTGGGCGGGCGGACGGTTGATCAGAAAAAGTAGAGCCGAGTGATTTCGCCGGTGTACTCCTTGCCGGGCGTGAACTGAAACCACAACTTGACGCGGCGACCCTTCCAGGCGCCGCACGTGTTCAGATCCGCGGGCGGGGAATTTTCAGCGGTAGCGAAGGGCGCTTTGGTGATGTCCGCGGCATGAAACGTCGCCGATCCGTACGGAAGAGATATGGCCAACGTGATCTCAGGGAATTTGGAACACGCCACGTTGCTGATTTGCCCCTCGACATCCAAAACATGCCCTTCGAGCGCCATAGGTCGTGCAGGCGCCGGCGCTGACGCCGAAGGCGCGTTCGCGGATGCAGCGGGGGAGATCTGGATCGATCTGCTGGTCGTCGAGGAATCTGGCGCGGCGGCTTGCTGGCTCTTCTCCCACTGCTCGCGTTCCTTCAACCGAAGCTGGAGATTTTCCACCATTTCCTTATCCTGTGGCGTCCGGGCAGCAGCGGTAATGCGCGAGGACATCGTTCGAGCCTCTGCGAGCCTGTTGTTATTCAGGAGCAGATAGGTCAGTTGCACGGCGTAACCGAGCGTCGTGGGATCGAGTTTGACGGCCTGGACAGCGGCATTGATGGCCTGAGTCTGCGTGTCCGGGGAAAATTGGTCGGCGCTGGCGAGCGCGCTGTAGGCGGGAGCAAATTGCGGATTGAGCTGGATGGACTTATTGAGTGAGGCTATGGCTTCTTCTCTTCGGGTGTCGCTGGGAAAGCCCTCGCGCGTCACAAGCATTCCCTGGTAATAAAACGCCGCAAAGTCCGTGGAGCCTAAACGGATTGCTTCACGCATCTCCTTTTCGCCGGCTGCAAGATCGCCGTGGCGATACTCGTAGATTCCCTGACACTCGTGAATGAATGGCGAATTCGGTTCCAGTTGCAAGGCTTGCGCGAGCAGAGGAGCGGCAGCCTCGGTGCGGTTATGGTGCACGAAGAAATCCGCGCGGTAGGCGATGACTTCGCCCGGCGAGAGAGGAGTGACCTGATCCGTTTTATCGGCGTTTTCAAGCGGAGGTTTGAGCACGCCCTCGAAAAAAGACTGCTGGCGCGCGTAGTTTTCGATCACTTTCCGAAAGCGATTCAGATCTCCAAAGGTTTCGCGGGCCGCAACCATGGAGTCGCCGGAGTTCGTCCAGGCCTGGAGAAAATGCGGAAGAAGCTGCTGCTTGCGGGCATCCGGGTCCATCATCAGGTAATGCACCAACGCCCAGGATTCCGCGTAAAAGGCGGAGACTTGGTTATTCTCGTTGTAGTAGGGAGAGTCTTGCCCCAGGGTGAGCAGCGTGTCCAGAGGAATCAGCCGGTTGGACTGAAGGACTTGCAGATGGTAGGCGGGAATTTTGCCGATGCGAACTTCCTTGTCGCCAATGCTGGCGTTGCCCAGATATTCGGCCATGCCCTCGTCGAACCAGAGTGGCAGGTTCGTGAAATTGAGGTGGAGGAGGGCGTGGGTGTATTCGTGATACAGGGTGTGGTAGGGGTTGTCCCCCTCGGCGTCGAGAGAGAGAATCACGTAATGGCGGTCCACGCCGCCCTGGTACATTCCCGCGTGGTGAATGTGGCCCTTGGCTTCATATTCCTCCGGCAAGAGTTCCTTCATGGTGTTCTGATTCTTGGCGGCAAGAATGATGATCGGCGGGCCTTGATCCACGCGCAGAGCGGGGAAGGCGTTGTGGAAGGTAGCGCGGAAAAGTTCGAACTGTGTGGCGATCTTACGGCCTTCCTTCTCGTTGGCGTTGGTGACGACGGTGAAGTGTGCGCTGCGAACTTTGACCCAATTATCGGCGGCGCGGGAAGTGGAACAGAGAAGCGCGGAAAAGACAAGAAAAAACGCCCCGAACCAGCGGAATGGCCTTACTTGGTAAGTCATAAGCACAGCATGTTAACGATGATGGCCTTAGTGTCAAGCGACTCGGCGGCGGAGTTGCCGGGTCAGCCGTAGTTCTTGACGTCAACAGGCGAAAACATCGTGGCGGTCGCGTGATGCGCTTTTTCGTAGGCGTCAATGACGCCGGAGTGCTGCAGCGAAGTGCCGATGTCGTCGAGGCCCTTGAGCAGAACTTCCTTGCGCGACGGCGCGATTTCAAACTTATAGACGAGGCCGTAGCTGTCGCTCACCGTCTGATTCGGCAGGTCCACTGTGAGTTTGTAACCTTTCTCGGATTCGGTGCGGCGGAAGAGCTCTTCGATCTGCTCTTCGGAAAGAGTCGCGGGGAGAATCCCGTTCTTGAAACAGTTGTTGTAGAAAATATCGGCGAAGCTGGGGCCGACGAGAGCGCGAAAACCGTAATCGGCGATGGCCCAGGGCGCGTGTTCGCGCGAAGAGCCGCAGCCGAAGTTGGCACGCGTGAGAAGAATCGAAGCGCCCTTATATTCCGGGCGATTGAGGATGAAATCGGGATTGGGTTTTTCTTCCGGCAAAAGATAACGCCAGTCATAGAAAAGAGTGCGGCCAAAGCCCTCGCGAGTGAGAGCTTTCAGGAATTGCTTGGGCACCATCTGGTCGGTGTCCACGTTGACCCGATCGAAGGGAAGTACAAGTCCAGTGTGCGTAATGAACGGCTTCATACGTTCGGGTCTCCAAAAACTTCAAAATTCCTGATGTCTTTCAGATGGGCCCAACAGGCCGCTCCTTTCCTAATGCGATCCGGTCGATTTGTCGAAATGACATCATACTCGATGCCGCGGCATTCCTCGTGTTCATCACACTCGCTCACAAGTAACAAAAGAACGTCGTCTGTTTGGCCATCGTTGAACTCAATGCGTAAGCGTTTGTCCTGAAGCTCGCGAGTGAGGTGCTCAGGGGTCACGTTTGTCTCCGTCACTCGACCGAGGCAACGCCGTCGAAGGAGCGGACGTCAACGAAATGGCCGGCGAGGGCGGCAGCAGCGGCCATGACCGGACTGACGAGATGCGTACGGCTGTCGCGGCCCTGGCGACCCTCAAAATTGCGGTTCGAGGTGCTGGCGCTGCGCTCGTGCGGCGGGAGAACGTCAGCGTTCATGCCGATGCACATACTGCAACCCGCGTCGCGCCACTCGAAACCCGCCTCTGTGAAAATCTTGTCCAGGCCTTCCTTTTCGGCGGCGGCTTTGATGCCGCGCGAACCGGGAACGATGAGCGCCTGCTTGATGGTACGCGCGACGTGCTTTCCGGCAACGAGATGCGCTGCCGCGCGAAGATCGTCGAGGCGCGAATTGGTGCAGGAGCCGATGAAGACGCGGTCCACGGGAATGTCCACGATAGGAGTGCCGGCTTTGAGGCCCATGTAGTGAAGGGCGCGCTCGGTGGCTTTCTGGTCGTTGGGATCGGAAAAATCATCGGGACTTGGGACGCGGCTGGTTACGGAAGTGACCATACCGGGATTGGTGCCCCAAGTGACTTGCGGAGCGATTTTTTCGGCTTCGAGTTCGACGGTCATGTCGAATTTCGCGCCCTCGTCCGTTTTGAGCTGCTTCCATTGCTCGACAGCGGCCTGGAATTCCTTGCCCTTGGGAACGAACGGCCGGCCTTCGAGATAGGCGAAGGTGGTCTCGTCTGGCGCGACCATTCCCGCGCGAGCGCCGCCTTCGATGCTCATGTTGCAGACAGTCATGCGGCCGTCCATGGAGAGTTCGCGGATGGCCTGGCCGCCATATTCGGCGACGTGGCCAGTGCCGCCACCAATGCCGATTTTGCCGATGATGGCGAGAATGAGATCTTTCGCGGTGACACCCTTTGGACGCTTGCCGTTGACGATGATGTGCAGCGTTTTGGATTTGGATTGCACAAGGCATTGCGTGGCGAGGACGTGCTCGACTTCGCTGGTGCCGATGCCGAAGGCAAGCGTGCCAAAAGCGCCGTGCGTGGAGGTGTGGCTATCGCCGCAGACGATGGTCTGGCCGGGCTGGGTGATCCCGAGTTCCGGCCCGATGATGTGCACGATGCCCTGATTGCGGCTGTTCATGTCGAAGAGCCGCACGCCCGATTCGCGGCAATTTTTTTCGAGTGCCTCGAATTGGAGGCGGGCGTCGGTGTCTAGGATGGGGAGAGTACGGTCGGTGGTTGGGACGGAATGGTCCATGACGGCGAAGGTGAGATCGGGTCGGCGGACCTTGCGGCCTTCGGCGCGGAGGCCGGAGAAGGCTTGCGGGGAAGTGCCTTCGTGAATCAGATGGCGGTCAATATAAATAAGAGCCGGTTTGCCCGGCTCTTCGTGGACTAAATGACTCTCCCAGATCTTCTCGTAGAGTGTTTTGGGCGGCATACAGGCTCTCGATGCGATTTTAGCACTCCTCATGGAAAGTGGAAACTCGGGGGCGGAGGGGAAGAGGCAGAGCAAGCAGGGCCCGCGTTTGTGGCAGGGAGGTGAGAGCACCGGGAGCGGGGCAGTCTTTTGCGGGAAGTAGCAAAGCCGCCCCCCTTTTTTTTCGGATGTGTGGCAAACATTGAGGTTATAAGCCCTTTGTTTTTGTATGTGTGGCAGGGAAAGGACTTAGCGGCGATTATCTTGTATGTGTGGCAATGATTGAAGTTAGCGGAACGTGCGGATTGAATGCCAGAAAGAGTGCCTAGCACTGCTGTGGAGGCGCGGGCGGAGAATGACGAAGCGTTCATGGGGAATGATAACGCGGGAGTTAAGATAAGGAAAGAGAAAGTCAGCGAATGGAAGAAAATCGGGAGCGAAAGGGGAAAATTGGGAGGCGAAAGGAGACTGAGGAGTAGAATTGACGGCGCCCGGGGCGGGGTCATTGCTTGCAGCTCCGCTTACGCGGAGCGCTAAAGGACATGCAACCTTTGACAGATTGGTTCGCGCGCGCCGTGCTCCACGTGAGGGACGTTGAGGCTTCGCTCAGTTTTTATGTGGACCGGCTCGGCTTTACGAGGTCCTGGCGCTACGAGGAGAACGGCAGAGCGAGCGTTGCACAGGTCGAGCGGCAGGGCTGCGCGCTGATCCTGGCCGACCATTGGCCAGAGAAGAGCGGCAAGGGGCTGATGTTCATTTCCCTGAATGTCGAGCCGGCAACGCCCGAAGGAGCGACCGCCGCGTTGGACGCGCTGCGTGCGGAACTGGAGGCCAAGGGCGTTTCGGTCAAGGAGGGTTCGTGGGGGTATCGGGTCCTGGTCGTTGATGATCCCGACGGCAATCAGCTGTTCTTCAATTATCCGAAATAGACAATCCCGCCGGACCAGCAGGGTTAATCCTCCATGTTGGTACTAGTCGTTCCTCAGGTGAAGCATCGCGGAAATTGTCTCCACTGTTTCTTCAATTGAGTTGGTAGTCGTCCGCGTAGTGTTCTCATTTGTTTCAACTAGAAATGGACACATGCCTGTGGAAGATTCGATTTGGACCTCAATCTCATTTGCCGCGAAGAACCATAGTCCGTCGTCGTCCGCACCGGGGTGCGATACCTCAAGTTGCCGTACACTCAGTGTTGGGTGCTTTGCCTTGAGAGCGGCGATAACTCGTGCGGCATCCCTTATTGGCATTGGATTCATGCAGCCTAGCTAACTGCAGCGCAGGTTTCAAGGAACCCATAGCGTCGACAGATGCCGACAATTGGGAAAATGTGGGCTCCATTGTTCCAAATTCTCCGCCAGCAACTCTGTTCGGCATGAGCAATAATAATCGAGATGGAACTCTGGACTGGACTCGTGTGCTTGGTGGCCGATCCCGCTTGCAAAGTCTTTAGGCGGTTCGGGAAAGGGAAAGGTGCTTATGTCAATGTTGTGGCATGGGCGCAATCTGCGAAGCACTTTGAACAACGCGTGGCCACAATGTCACGAGAGCTCGACTGCATTGTCCGCGAAATGGAACATGTCGAATTGTTGGAAGCCGCCCTCCAGCGCGATGGTTGGGCAGAAGAATTATTCACCATGCGCGCGACGGCCGAAAGACAGCCGAATGACGTGGTATTCGGTACTTTCCACATCTGGACGCAGAGTGACTTAAACTGAGAGTTCCTGGTTAACGGTTCAGCTGGCTATCTGGGCAGTCGCCCCTCCTTTTGGCTCGGGGGCCTATTCGTTCAGGCTAAGCGGGAGTTGACCGAGAGCAAAAACGCTGGAAAAGTGTGTGGGTTGAGAGCGCGGTACCCGCGAGGATGAACCATGAGAAATGTAATCTACGCAATCAACATCACACTGGATGGCTGTTGCGACCACACCAAACAAACTGCCGATGAAGAGACACATGAATACTTTACACAGCTCTTGCAAGAGGTTGACCTGCTGGTCTTTGGACGTATCACCTACCAATTGATGGTGCCTTTTTGGCCAGAAGTCGCCAAGAACCAGTCCATGACAAAAGCGGAGAACGAATTTGCCCTGGCGTTTGACCCCCTCCAGAAAATTGTTTTTTCGCGATCGGTGGACAGCGCTGAAGACCGAAATACGAGAATTGTTCGCGCGAACCTTCGCGACGAAATCCTTAAATTGAAGCAAGAGCAGGGCAAAGATATTTTAGCCGGCGGTGTGAGTATTCCTTCCCAACTGATCGAGCTTGGCCTGGTTGATGAATATCGTTTTGTGATTCAACCAATCGTTGCAGGAGAAGGGAGACGGTTGCTGGAAGGTGTAAGCCTGCGGGAGAGCTTGAAATTAAAACTTGTGGAGTCCAAGATTTTCGAGTCGGGGTGTGTTGCGCTTCGTTACTTGAAAAAGTGATGGAAGCAGACAGTCCCGGCAGGCGTGGAGCGCGGACGAGTACGCATTACTACTTCGGAATTCCGGTTAGCCGGAACTGTGCGCGCGTCTCAAATAAATCGACGAGTCGGCGCTCGTTTTGCGCGGATGATTCAATGCTCGTAGCTTTCGAGGCGAGCGGAGACGAACCACTGTACGGAATGAAGGAAAACAAACGCCAGAAAGATTGGGACATACAGATAAAAAAGAAATGTAAGTTCGTAAAGGATGGGGCGGAGTGTGAGAGGTGTCGTCTTGTAGGTCCCGAGAACGTTGAACGCACTCGGAATATTGATCGCAATACAGAGCAACAGCAAATAGAGGGTAAACAGATGAAGTTGTCGCAGGTTTCCGAGGCGTTTGCGGAGATTGTTCAATCTGAGAAGGCAAGCACTAGGATCGCCGCTTGGTCTCTCCTTCTTGAACTCGCGAAGCCCCAGCACGACCCGAGACGAGACCCACAGCGTGTACACAGAAACACCGCAGAAGAACAGCAGGAAGAGTTTGTTGCTGGGTGACATTGTCACCCATATCGCACGGAAACCCACGTCCAGCATAGTCCTAAACATTTGACTGGCTTCGTATCACACCGTAGTCGTAATTGGACACCTGAAGGTGCCCGAAAGTTCCCCAATTCTTGGTGCCCAGAATCGCCAGCTTTGCTACGTATTTTGCCAACTTCGCGCCTTTGCCTGAGTAGAGGCAGACCGAAAAAGGGGGAAAAGTGGAAGCCCTCAGTGTTTAGGGGCGGCGCAGAGGAAGCTGGCGGCGGAGTGAATGTCGCCGGAGCCCTTGTATTGGGCTTCCTTAGGATAGGGGCAGAGGAGATGCGTCATTTTGGCGTGAGCGGGATCGTCTGGGACGGCGCCAGAGGCGATGAAGTTGTCGGGGGCGGCGCCTTCGCGGACCCAGCGGTCAATGGCGTCGAGATAGTTGTGCTCGGGATCGCCGGTAGGTGAAGGGCTCTGGCCGAAATCGGTGGCGCCGATGCCGCCAGCGCAATGGGACATGCCGGGAACCATGAAGAGGCGATAGAAGTTGGAAGTGCCGCCCTTCATGCGCGATTGCACGGCTTCGAAATAATTGACGCTGCTTTGCGGGGGAATGGCGGCGTCGTCCCAGCCATGATACTGGATGAGCTTCCCGCCACGGGCTTTGAATGGGGAAAGATCCGGATTGGCGGAGCCGATGAAGCCCGCCTTTTCGTCGGTCAATTTGATATCGCTATCGAAATTGAGCGAACGGAAATCCCACTTTGGATCGTTGAAGATGACGTTGCCGAAGAAGGAGTTTCCGAACATCCAGGCAAGAGGCGGCGTTTTGGATTCAGCGAATCCTCCGGTAATCCAGAGGGGCCAGTTGCCTGGATCGGCTTCGGCACCGGGCTCATAGCCAGGAAAGACCTGCTGGCCGGTGCGGGGATTCTTGGGCCCAGCGTAGATTTTCTTGACGGCGGCGACTTGCGCTGCGGTCAGGCAATCGGGACCGTCGCCGGATTTGCACTCGATGGTTGCGGGATCGAAGTGGCAGGCGCGCGGGTCTTCGAGGATGCCGTCGGGGACGCCATCGAGCTTGTCGCAGGAGGCGACGACGGACTTCTGAAGGACGGCGAGCTTGGCGATAGGCAGGGCGCTTTCGGGACTGAAGCGGACGGCTTGTTCGACCCAGACGGAACCAGCCAGGAGACTAGTCCAATAATTGGCAGGGGCACCTGCGACGATGCCGATGAAATCGTTGGGATAGCGCTGGGCTTCCATGAGGGCTTCGCGGCCGCCGTCGGAACAGCCAACAAAGTAGGAGTGCGTGGGATCATTGCCGTAAAAGGCGTGGATGATGGCTTTGGCCTGGACGGAGGTTTCGTGGACGGCGCGATAAGCGAAGTCCACGAGTTTTTCGCGATGGCCGACAGCCCAAGAGGCGTCCACGAAAGAGCCTTCGTGACCGTCGTCGGTGCCTGCGGTGGCGTAACCGCGGAGAAGAGGCTCGGCCATGGAACCGATGGGAATGGAGCCAGCGAAGCCGCCGTTGCCTATCTGATTGAATTTGCCGTTCCAGCCGGAGAGAGGCAGCCAGACTTCGAAGCCGATTTTAGAATCGGTAGTCGGAGTGGCGATGCCTGCGACGCGGCAGAAAGCGGGGAGATCGTAGGGAAATGGCGGCATGCCGGGATAGAGAGGCGGCTTGTAGCTGCCTGCGGCGACGACGGTCGCAGAAGTGATGCTGGCGCCGGTCAGTTTGAGCTTGACGAGATTTTCGCAGGAGGATTGGGCGGCGGAGCGAGAAGGGAGAAGCACAAGAGTGAAAGCGAACATGCAGCCAGAAACGAACGGAAAGCGATGGTTCACCGGGTCCTCCAGGAATCGGGGGAGTGTTGAAGGAAAGCAGGCCAAACGCGGAAACCTTACCTTCAGCGTGAAGAAGCGTCAAGGGTGATTCCCGGCGGAGGTCGGTTGGAGTGGAAGTCGGGAGTAAGATGGGTCGGCGAGGTTTTCAATGACGAAAATGCGGCTGGAATTCTTCACAGAAAGCGAGAGCCCCGTGGGGCGGCTCAGGCTGGTGGGGGATGATGAGGGGCTGCGGCAAGTGTGGTTTCTTGAGGGAAGGCATCCGAAGACGGTGCGGAAGGAATGGGAAGAAAATCGCGCGCATTTTCGGGAAGCAATCCGGCAATTGGATGCGTATTTTCGAGGCGAGCTGCAGGAGTTCTATTTACCGCTGAGGATGGAAGGGACAGAGTTTCAATTGAGCGTGTGGGAAGAGCTGCGGAGGATTCCATACGGGGAGACGAGGACGTACGGGCAGTTGGCGAAAATGATCGGGAATCCGAAGGCGGTGCGAGCGGTAGGATTGGCGAATGGGCAGAATCCGATCCCGATCATCGTGCCGTGCCACCGGGTGATCGGGAGCGATGGAAGTTTGACGGGGTTTGGTGGCGGGATCGAGAACAAACGGAAGCTGCTGGAATTGGAGAGCGGGCAGCGAAGATTGTTGTAAGGCAAAAGTGTCGAGCCAAGGAGAAACAAAGCATGGGATCCTCGAAGCAATTGCAGATTCCAGATGCCGCTCTGCGAGATGACAAAGCCGATGAAATCGCCAGGGTTTGGGTAGCGGGGAAAGCCCAGCATGTGAGTCTGCTCGTGCTGAATTGGCAAGATCCAGCTGCCTGGGGAATCGTGCTGGCGGACCTAGCGCGTCACCTAGTGAATGCTTATGAGCAGGAGGAACAGCTCGACCGCGGTGAAACGCTTGAGCGCATCCGCAGGTCCTTCAATGCGGAACTAGATTCACCGACTGACAGCCCGACGGGGAGAGTAATGAGCATGTGACAGGAGTGCTCACTTGTCAGGACCGGATCATGGTGAGGAGCATTTTGAAACAGACCGGGGCGTTAACGGCGTGTGGCTGATTGGCGGGGAGCAACACGGCCTCTCCGGCCTCTACTCGAATGAGCTCCGAAGAGACAGTAAATTCGCCTTCTCCTTCCAGAACGTGGGCCAGAGCGTCGAAAGCGGCAGTATGTTCGCTGAGTGCCTGGCCTTTATCGAATGCAAAGAGCGTGATGGTGCCTGTGGCCCGCTGCAGGAGTGTGCGGCTTACAATGGAAGCCTCCTGGTAGTCTACGAGACGCGCCAAATTCGATGACTTGGCAGGGGTAAGCTCGCGTTTGGCTGGAGATGCGGTGGAAGTCATGTGTTGTGCCACCTGTGCCTTCCGTGAAGTCAGGAAACAGTTTATGAGCCAGGCAGGACTTGAGTAAAGTGGCAGTGCGGGAAGAGCAGACCACCGTGTATCGATAGGGATGTCTATGCCTCATGGGAACAAAGTGAAGTGGGGAGTGCTGGGGACAGCGTCCATTGCGACGCGGAAGGTGATTCCCGGAATGCAAAAGGGCGATTGGAGCGAGGTGGCGGCGATCGCGTCGCGGGATTTGGGGAGGGCGCAGAAGGCGGCGCGGGAATTGGGGGTTGCGAAGGCATACGGATCGTACGAGGAGTTGGTAGCGGATCCGGAGATCGAAGCGGTGTATATCCCGCTGCCAAATCATTTGCATGTGCCGTGGACAGCGAAAGCGGCCAAGGCGGGGAAGCACGTGCTGTGCGAGAAGCCCATGGCGCTGAGCGCGGAAGAAGCGAAGACGCTGTTGGCGGTAAGGGACCGGACAAAGAGGAAAATCGGGGAAGCGTTCATGGTGAAGACGCATCCGCAGTGGCTGAGGACCCGGGAGCTGATTCGGGGCGGGAAGATCGGGGAACTGCGCGGAATTTTAACGGTGTTCAGCTATTCGAATCGCGATCCGAAAAACGTGCGAAACAAGGCGGAGTGGGGCGGCGGAGGGCTGATGGATATCGGGTGCTATCCCATTACGCTGTCGCGGTTCATGTTCGGCGAAGAACCGGTGCGGGTGAGCGGCCTGATGGATCTCGATCCGGAGCTTGGGGTAGACCGGCTGGCGTCGGGGATTCTGGAGTTTCGCAGCGGGCAATCGGTGTTCACGGTTGGGACCCAGTCGGCGTACCGGCAGAGCATGGAATTTCTAGGAACCACGGGGAGGATCGCGGTGGAGATTCCGTTCAATGCGCCGAACGATCGGGCATTGCGCGTGATTGTGGACGATTGCCGGGATTTATTCGGCGGTGGAGTGAGCGTGGAGACGATTCCGGCATGCGACCAGTACACGATTCAGGGGGAAGCGTTTTCGCGGGCGATTCGGGAGGATGGCGAAGTGCCGGTGCCGCTGGAGGATGCGATCGGGAATATGAGGGTGATTGACGCGATTTTCAAGTCAGCGAAAACGGGGAAGTGGGAAACGCCGTGAAAGGTGAGCGGTCTACTGGCTGAGCATGGCCTTGCGGAGCTGCGAGATGACGCCCGCGGCTGCCTGGCACGGTGCATGAAAAGCCAGCAGAGCCAGCGAAGCGAAAAAGTAAATGGCGAGTCGTAATCTCATGGTTTTAAGAACACCGAGAAGCGGAAAAGGTTGCTGCGGAGAGGGATCTTCTGCAGGGGGATTTTCGAGATCTTTCGGGCGGGAGAGGATTGTTTCAGACCGAGGCGGCGATTTCAAAGTGGCGGACGCGGC
>Ga0335079_10005723_pt1 | contig 14223 bp, 8 predicted proteins | sample Lox_Sample_33_FD_206719 | JGI IMG/M metagenome (GOLD analysis project Ga0335079, IMG submission 206719) | Soil microbial communities from Loxahatchee National Wildlife Refuge, Florida, United States - Lox_Sample_3.3 | ecosystem: Environmental > Terrestrial > Soil > Wetlands | place: USA: Florida...
TGAGAGGGGACCGCGCGCGCAGCGCGTGGGGGTCGAGTGTCCGCGAGTGGCCGTGGCGGCCGACGCTCGACACCACACCAGGCACCGAAGGCTCAATGAGGCCGCGGTTCAAGCGGCCGCGGCCCGAGCGGCGGCGCGGCTAGTCCGGGCCGGCCGCAGGCGTCGGCTCCGCCTGCGCTTGTACGATCTCGCCGCGCGCGACGAGATAGTGCGTGGCGATCCACGAGATCGCGAGCGTGACCGCGGCCGCGACCGCCGCCAGCACCCACCCCTCTGCAGTCCCCTTCTGCATGCCCTCGCCCACCGCGGAGACCACTCCGTAGATCGCGATCAGCGCCGGCACGACGCGCAGGTCGAAGCGCACAACGAAGGCGAAGAGGAACGCCGACACTGCGCCGCCGATCACGCCGGCCGCAACGATGTCCAGCCATTGCGTGGCGTGCGTGGCCGCGACCGCGCCCTCGGCCAGCATCAGCAGCACGACGCACAGCAGTCGGCGCTGCGTCCAGCCGTGGCTCAGCCGATCGAGCCAGCGCAGCGCCACGATTGCCCCGGCCATCGGCGTGACGATGTTCACCATCGATGCCGCGCGCGCGAGCCACGGGATCGCCGCGCGCTCCGCCGCGTAGCTCGGCCACGACGGCGCCAGGTCGGGCGTGAGCGCACCGATGAGCGCCTCGATGCCGAGCGTGAAGAGGCCGATCTCGATGCCGCGCAGCCACAGCGTCGTCGCAGAGGCGCCGTGGACGACGTGCATGCGTGCGGCGTACGCCGCCACGCCCGAGAGCATTCCGGCGAGGAGCGCCCCCAGCACCGCCGCGAACAGCGCGCTGGCGGAGGCGAGCGCCACCTGCCGCAGCACCGGCTCGGTAGTCTTGAGCCCGAAGGCCATCGACGGCCATTGATCGATCGTGACCGCGAGGCCCGCACCCAGCGAAACGAGGGTCACGACCCAGAACACGCGGCGATCGAAGTGGTCGCGCGTCCAGGCGACGCTCGCCCAGATGATGGCGCCCAGCCCGATCAGGCTGAACAGCAGCACGACGCCGATCTTGGCGACCGACAGCCGGCTCGCGCGCTCGCGCTCGGCCCGCTGCCATTCCTCGGGCACGAACACGTAGCGCCCCGATCCGGCGACCTCGTCCCCCGCGATGAGGACGACGGCACGCGCTTCACCGCCCTTGCCGACGTCGACCCGCGGATCGGCATACGTGAACGCCCAGTCGGTGCGCGCGGGCTGCGCGTCCTCCCTCGCCTCGATCTCGCGCAGCGCCGCCGGATCGAGGCCGAACGCCTGGCGCAGCTCGCGCTGCGCGATCGCGCGCGCCTCCTCGCGCGAGAGCTTGGCACCCGGCCGCTGCTCCGGAAGCTGATGCCGGAGGCTTCGCACCTTGCCTTCGTTGTCGACGATCACGTGCCACTCTTCGGCCCGGTCCGCGACGTCGCCTTCGTCGAAGCGCGCGTAGCGCACCTCCCAGAAGGGCGGCGCGAGCCAGTTGCCGACGAGCTTGCGGTAAGGTTCGTGCCCGGCCTCGCGCCAGACGAAGCTGTGTCCGAGCCATTGGCCGGAGTCCTCGGGCGCGGTCCGCGTGACCGCGTAGCGCTTCCAGTCCGGTCCGAGCTTGACGCCGCGCGCGGCGAGCGCCGCGTCGGCCGACGCCTCGGCCTGCGCCCGATCGATCGTGAGCGGCGGCACGTCCGCGCGATGCTCGCCCGTGACCGCGATCGCGACGAGGCCCAGCAGCGCCAACACGGGGAGCGCCCGCTGAACGCGAAGGCTCCATGCTCCCGCCGCGGCCCGCGACACGGTCGGAGCGCGGGTCGCGGTGTGCGCGGCCGGAGTCCACGCGGCGTTGAAGAGCGCGGCCGGCAGCGGACGCCATGCGCCGGCGACCGCGCGCCGTATCAGCACGATCGCGAGCGGGATCAGCGCCGCCGCGGCCACCAGCGCCTGATTGACCCCGCCGAGTCGGCCCCCCACCAGAAACACCGGAAGCGACATCAGCGTGAGATCGAACAGCGCGTGCAGGATGACGGTCGGCAGCAGGCCGAAGCGCAGGAAGATGAGACCCCAGACGAATGCGGGCCCGATCAACTCGACCAGCCGCGAATACGCCGGAAAGCCCGGATAGTTCGCATGCGCGGAGGCGAAGACGAGCGCCTGCAGCACCAGCGCGGCGCCGATCCAGACGCGCCTCGCGCCGAACCGTGCTCCGATCAGGGCGGCGAGCGAGAGCGGCACCGCGCGGAACAGGCTCTCCTCCATGAAGCCCGCCTGCAACGCCATCCCGATCGGCGACAGCGCGGGCACGGCGCTGCCGAGGATGTTGGGATCGGTGAGGAGCTCCGAGGGCTGCCACCAGCCGTAGTAGCGGTTGGTGACGAAATAGAACAGCGCGATTGCTCCGAGCTCGATGGGCACGGCGAGGTAGCCCCCGAGCGTACGGCCGAGCACGGCGCCCGTCGGCGCAGCCTCTCCTGACCACAGTCTCCAGAGCTGCGGATGTTTGGGAAAGGCGAGCCGCGAGAGGCTCTCCGCCGCCATGAACACGAGCGCCAGGCCGAGCCCGCCGCCGAGCGCGACGACCGCGGCGAGACCGATCTGCTGGCCCCAGAACACCGTGGTCGACTGGGCCGTGTCGTAGCTGAACCACGATTGCGGCGCGTTGGCGAGCAGCGCGAGCGCGTTGATCCCTGCGACGATGAGCCCGGCGACGAGCGCCGGCTTCCACAGCAGGCGGCGCTGCCGCATCAGCCAGAGCACGCCCAGGATGCAGCCGCCGAGGCCGTAGAGCACGCCCATTGCCAGCGCCGCGACGTTGGCGATGGTGTTGTTGGCGGAGCGCATCTCCTGATAGCGCCGGGTGAAGGCCTCCGGCACGTAGACGAAATGCGTGAGCCCGGTCAGTGCATCGCCGGCGACCACCAGCTGCAGGCGCACGCGGCCGTCGCCGAGCTTCTGGTCCGTGCGCTCGTAGGTGAGAACGTGATCGACGCGGTGGCTCGGGCGCTCGGTCTGCGATTGCTCGATCAGGCGGTACGGCGCGAAATCGATCTGCCAGTCCTCGCGGGCGCTCTTCTCGGCCACCGCGCGGGCGGCGTCCGGATCGAGCGCCGCGCCGGCTTCCGTCTCGGGCAGCTTGCGACTGAAGCCGTAGGGCGTGCCGTCGGGCTTGAAGCGCACGCGCGCCTCGGCGGTCTCGCCCGGCTTGAACAGGCGCACGTCCCAGCGGTACGGCGCGTAGACCTCGCCGGAAAGAAGTCGCGAGAAGGCGGGCTTCCCGCCGGCCTCCAGCTCGACGAAGTTCTGCGTCGCGCCGTCGTGCGAGAACAGCGCCGCCTCGCGCGCTCCGGGACCGATCAGATGGAGCTTGTCGGCGATCGCGGCGGCGCGCTGCAGCGCCTCTTCGCGCGACATCTTCACCTCGAGGTTGACCAGCGGCAGCGCCTGCGGGAAATACTTCCACGCGCAGGCCCCACCGATCGCGGAGAGCACGGCGAAGGCGATCCAGAAGGCGGCGCTGCGAGTGATGCCGTTCATCGTCGAGAACTCGGGAGCCCCTTAGCGCTGCTCCTGTCGTTGCCCGGCCTGCGCAACCTGGATGACGCCGCCGGCCGTCAGCTTCTCCAGCGCCTGATCGGACAGGCCGAGCCGGTCGCGCAGCACGGGCGCCGTGTGCTCGCCCAGGAGAGGCGGCGCCCGAGTATACGCGACCGGCGTCTGCGAGAAGCGCAGCGGGTTGCCCACCTGCGGCACGGTCCCGGACAAGGGATGCGGCAGATCGAGCCGCATCCCGCGCGAGCGTACCTGCGGATCGGCGAACACGCGGTCGAGGCGATTGATCGGGCCGCAGGGCACGCCGACCGCTTCCAGCGCCGTCAGCCAGTCGCGCTGCGTGCGCTCGCGCACGACGGCAGCGATCATCGGCACCAGCTCGTCACGACGGCGCACGCGCTCCGCATTCACCGCGAACCGCGGGTCGCGCGGCCAGTCCGGCTTGCCGGCGACCTCGCAGAAGCGCGCGAACTGCGCATCGTTCCCTACCGCGAGGATCAGGTGCCCGTCGGCACAGGCGAACACCTGGTACGGGACGATGTTCTGGTGCGCATTGCCGGCACGGCCGGGGACGACGCCCGATACGAGGTAGTTCATGTTCATCACTGCCATCATCGCGACCTGGGTGTCGAAGAGATTGGCGTCGATGTGCTGTCCCCTGCCGCCGGCCTCGCGGTGGGCGATCGCGGCGAGGATCGCCGTGCACGCGTACATGCCGGTCATGAGATCGGAGATCGCGATGCCGGCCTTCTGCGGTCCGCCGCCGGGAAGATCGTCGCGCTCGCCGGTCACGCTCATGAAGCCACCCATGCCCTGAATGATGAAGTCGTAGCCCGCGCGCTCGGCGTAAGGGCCGGTCTGACCGAAGCCGGTGATCGAGCAGTAGACGAGCCGCGGGTTGAGCGCGGCGAGGCTTGCCTGATCCAGGCCGTACTTGGTCAGCCCCCCGACCTTGAAATTCTCCACGACGATGTCGGCGTCCTTCGCGAGCGCGCGCACCAGGTCGGCGCCTGCGGCCTTCGTGAAATCGATCGCGACCGACTTCTTGCCGCGATTGCAGGCAAGGTAGTAGCCTGCCTCGCCGGTGTCGCGACCGTCGCGATCCTTGAGAAACGGCGGTCCCCAGCTGCGCGTGTCGTCGCCACTTCCGGGCTTCTCGATCTTGACGACCTCGGCGCCCAGATCGGCGAGGAGCTGCGTGCACCACGGCCCCGCGAGGACGCGGGTGAGATCGAGGACGACGAGGTGGGAGAGCGGTGCGGGCACGGGCGCGCGGCAGCTTCGGATCCCTGCGCCCGGGCGACGTTGCCCGGCTACCGCTGCGGCGAAGCTACTGCGGCTTGGAGCTTAGCATGCGAGGCAAGGCGCTCTCGATGCCCTGCTTGAGCAACGATTCGAGGACTTTCACTTTCTGGTCGTCCGAGAGCGCGTGCCAGGGGGTGCGGTCTTCGGCGCGGGCCGCCGACCGCGTCGTCCCGAGAACCAGCCGTTCATGGGCGTCGACTGCGCCCGTCTTGAGGTTGACCAGGAAAAGCTGGAAATTCGCGAACACGCCGAGATACCCCAATGCCCGCTCTCCCGTATCCGATCGCTTGATCGGCGTGATCGCATCGACGTAGTAGCCAAGCCCCGAGGCCTTCCCGGCGCCGCGCAGATCGTGCTGAGTCTTGAGCTCGAGCTCGTTGCGGTACGGCGCTATCAGCAGTACCCACGCCTCGGGCGACTGCGCGGAGGCCACGGGAATCAGGGCCATCAGCTGCTTCATTTCCGGATTGTCGCCGTCGATCCACGCGTCCGCCAGCTTGTAAAGCGCGGGATCGCCCACCCGAAGCCTGGTTACCGTCGCAACCGGTCGAAGCTTTGCGATAGCCGCGTCCGCGACCTGCGCCGCAAAATCATCGAAGCCCGTTCCGCTCACCGGGATCGTCTGGCGCTGATTCTGATCGATGTGGCTGCCAAGCTGCGCGCCCATTCCGATGACGGTGAGATGGTCACCGACCATCGAAAGGATCGCGATCGTTTCCGCGTTCGCGCAGAGCGCGCAGCCCGCCGCGAGCAGCAATGCGCAGCCGACTCGGGGCCACCGGCGCCGACCCGTCGCTCTTTCGATCATCGTATCCCCCCGCGGGAGCCTCGGTCGGCCGCCTGGAGCGATTCTTCGGCCGACTGTCCGGCGTCGGCAGACACTATCACGGCCGTGTCCGACGTGGGCCGGCCGATCGACGATCCGCGCGCCCGAACACCTACCGGAACGAGTAGGAGGCGCGCGCGTAGAACGTACGCCCATGGACGTCGGCGTACGCCGGGTCGAAACCGAACTGGAAGGCGCCGGTGAACGGCGGTGCCGTATCGAAGAGATTGCGCACGCCGACCGCGATGGTCGTGTTCCGCAGGGCCGTGTAGGTCCCCTGCAGATTCCACAGGCTGTAGGCGCCGAGCTGGCGCGGCTCGCCGTCGATCTTGACCGCGCTGTCGAGGACTCCGGACTGGTACGACTCCGAGAGCGTGGCTCCCCAAGGACCCTGTTGCCAGTAGAGCTCGGCGTAGTGCCGCCAGCGCGGGACCGAACCGTAGAATCCCATCTGGCCGACGTATGAATATGGGTCCGTGCCGGGCAGGGTCTCGAGGAACTGGTAGACGTAGGTGCCAGCGAACGAGAACGAAAGCTGCCCGAGCGAGCTCGGCGGCGATTGCGCCCGCAACGCGAAATCGATGCCCGAGGTCTTGAGCGAGCCGAGATTCTGGTTGTAGGTGAGGATCTTGGCGATCGGGCCCGGAAGCCCCGGGTAGGCCGGGTCGACGGGGCCGCGGATCACGTTGCTGCCACCGAAGCTGTCGTAGAGGCCGAGGACATCGTCGGCGCTGAGCGTGGAGATGACGTTGCTCTTGGCGATGTGCCACCACTGCGCGCCGATGGACCAGCCCTTGGCGGGCTCCCAGATGAACCCCGCGGTCGTCTGCGTCGACGTCTCGGGTTGCAGTTGCGGGTTGCCCCCGCTGACGACGTCGAAGGGGCCGTTGCAATCCTCGGGCGTGTTCGTGACCGGACAGCGCACGGGGTCGCTCAGATTTTCCTGCCCGGCGGTGAACTGCGGCGTATAGAGATCGACCAGCGTCGGCGCGCGAAAGCCCGTGCCCCACGCGCCGCGCAGCAGCAGCGACTTCGCAGGCTGCCAGCGTATGCCCAGCTTCGGATTGGTCGTGCCCCCGAAGTCGCTGTACTGGTCGTAGCGGACGGAGGCGAGGACCTCCAGCTCCTTCGTGAGCGGCAGGCTCAGCTCGGCGAACAGCGCTCCGACGGTGCGGCTCGCGTCTTGCGGATTCACTTCGGCGATGACGCCGATCACGTCGCCGGTGTCGAGGATCGCCGCGGGGTGGTCGGCGAGCGCTTCGTGCCGCCACTCCGCACCGAGTGCCAGCGCCACCGGGCCGCCGGGCAGCGGCAGCCATGCGCCGGTCGTGCTGAAATCGACCTGGTCGAGCGTGCCCTTCGCGGTGCGGGCGACGCCGATGAACTGCGTCGAGGCGAGCAGATCCTGCCCGGTCTGCGTGTCCGGCCCCCAGGGATCGACGAGCCCCGAGCCGAGAGCCGGAATGATCCGCGATGCGAGCACCCAACCCTTCGTGTAATCGTCCTCCGCGGTGTTTTGGCTGTGGTTGTAGCCGAGGTTGTAGCTCCATTCGCCCAGATCGCCCTGCGCGCCGACGACCAGCCGCTGCGCCTCGGTCGTGACCACGTCGGTCCTTGGTCCGAGCGATACGGTCCGGTAGTTGAGCTTCAGCGGACCGCTGAGGCCGTTCGCGGACGCGTAGGCAGTCGGGTAGAACGGCCCGTCCGCGGGGTAGTAGATCGGGTTGTCCTCGAGGTCGCGGTCGACGGGCGTCGGGCTGAACGCCAGCGTCATCTTCGTGCGGGCGAAGAGGTACTCCGCGAAGAGCTGGTGCTCGGGCGTGACCTGCCAGGTGCCGCGCGCCAGGATAGTGAGGCGCTCGGTGTCCGGCAGGATGTTCGCCGTCGCCGCGAAGTCGAACGCACATATCTCGCCGTTCCGACTTCCCAGAACGGTGGTGGGCGTCGACAACGGGGGATCACAGCCGGACGCGTAGCCCGGATTGAGGAAGGTATTGGTGCTCGCGCGGATGTTGGCCGGGAAGCTGTTGACCGAGAGGTTGGTGTACCCCTGGTCGGGACGATAGCCGGTGGCGGAAAACGTCCGATCGCGAGCCGCGAGCGCGGTTTCCTTCTGCCAATCCAGAGTCACGAATCCGTTGACGTGATCGGCGGCGAGGTTGCCCCAGCCAGCGCTGACGGTCGTCTGATAGCGATCGCCGCCGCCGCGCTCGGTGATCCCGGCCTGGCCGACGACGTCCATACCCGTGTAGTCTTTGCGCGTGATGAAGTTGATCACGCCGGCGACGGCGTCGGTGCCGTAGATGGACGAGGCGCCGTCCTTGAGGATCTCGACGCGATCGATAGCCGCGAGCGGGATCGAGCCGAGATTCACGGTGCCGCTCAGGAACGCGTAGTTGGCGAGCCGCCTCCCGTTGAGGAGCACGAGCGTGTTGCCGTCGCCCAGGCCGCGCAGGTTGGCGCTTTCGAGGCCCGGGTTGCCGAAATTGGCGATGGACGAAGCCGGCGTCGCGCTGTTCAGGTTCGCGGGCAGGTTCGCGAGCAGCTCGCCTGCGGTCGTCCAGTTCCCCCGCAGGATCTCGTCGCGGGTGATCACCTGCACCGGCAGCGCGGTCTCGACTTCGATGCGGGGGATGCGCGAGCCGGTGACCTCGATGCGGATGCGCTCGTCGAGTGGCGGTTCCGATTGGGCAAGGGCGGAAGCTGCCCACCCGGCGAAGACCAAGGCCGCCGCGCACGCGATGCGCGTCATTCGGACGAACGGCCGACCGCCCCGGGCCGGCGATGCTGCGCGACGTCCACTCCCCTGCTCCCTGAACGCCGACTTCTCGTCGGTCAATCGGCGTCGCCAATGCTTACAGGCGACTTACGCCGCATCCTATCTCGTCAGCATCTCGTAAGGCAAGGACTGTCCTCAGGGTCGCTCATTTCACTCAGGGACACCCGCCGTCCGGAGACCAGCGACGAAGTGCGCCTCGTCCAGCGCTATTCCCTTCGGGGTGGGACGAAAGCCGCGGGCCACATACCGCCCGATTGTGAAATTCGGCAAGGTCTTAAGCAGCTTCTCTCTTGCGTGCGTCGCCTTCGCGGCATCGCCGTGCAAGGCGTACGCCGCTGCCAACGTGGCCCACAAGCCCCAGTCGTCATCGGTGGCTGCAGCTGCGCGCTCGCACTCCGCGATGGCCACGTCATACGCGGCCAGATCGAGGTGAGCCGCGCATGCCATCCCGTCCCGGAGGAAACTGCGTCCCCAGTCTTTGCGCACCTGCTCCAGGATCTGCAAAGATTCCTGCGGCTCACCCGCCACCTGCGCCACCCAGGCCCGGAACGTGATCGGCGCGTATCGCGACGAATCCATCTCACGGACGTGGTCGAAGGCCGCGCGTGCGGCGTCGACGTTGCCGCGGTAGGCCAGCACCCTGCCCCGGGCGTACCAGCCTTGCGCATCGTCCGGGTCGAGCGCCACCGCGCGCGACGAATCGGCCTCCGCATCAGAGAGCACTTTCTCGCGATCGTCACCGAAGCTGTCGTCGAATTCGTCGAAGAACGTGCTGAGCCAGAAACCGGCGCGCAGCGCCCATGCTCGCCCGAGCTTCGGGTCGATCTCGATCGCTGCGTCGAGCAGGCGCCGCACCTCGAGAGTCGAGCCAGCAGGGTCTGCGTTGGAGTCAAGGCCTCCGATACGTGCGAGCAGCGTGATCGCATCCGGCGGGCTCGCGCCCTCGCCAGGTTTCGACTCGATTCCAGTGACTGCCGTCCACAGCATGCCGCGCGCCAGCGACGTCAGTTGGTGGACCGTCTCCTGCGGGTCGTTCTCCTTGGGTCGATTGAGAACCCTGTGCAGGCTCTGAAGCTGCGTGCCATCGCGCGCGTCGAACACGCGCAAGGTGAACGCGAGCTGCGCCGCCTCCGGATGCATATCGCCCTCGAGCACATAACGCACATTCGCCGCGCGTCCGAGGGCCTTCGGATCGGGTTGCGGGCCGGCCTGCCGCGCGACGGGTCCCGCGGCTACGATGCGTGCCCAGCGCATGCTGTCACCGAGAGTCTTGGTCACTCCCGTCGTGAGCTGGGCGGCGAGGGCCGACAAGGCGGGGTCGCCCTGGTCAGTGGCGAAGGGAGCGACCAGGAAGGAGCGCAGCGCGACGTTGTCCGTCTTCGGCTGCTGGCTGCGCCAGACGACGACGGCCGCGACCGCGATGACCAGCAGCGCTGCGGCGCCCAAGATCGCCCCACGTGCTGCGGGAGGCAGCGCGCTCCAACGCCTGGCGCCTGCGGCCTTCGGTGGCTCCTGGTCGAGGCCGTCTCCCAGCGCGACGCGATAGACGTGAACCGGCCGCGAGATGTTCTTTACGCGCTGCTTTCCCGCGTCGACGAACCCGACGCCGAGATCCTCGCGCACCTGTTCGCGCACCGCCGCCGCCACGCAGATGCCGCCCGGCGCCGCCAGCGGCTCCAGCCGCGCCGCCACGTTCACTCCGTCGCCGATGATGTCGTCGCCGTCGACGATGACGTCGCCGACATTGACGCCGGTGCGGAATTCGATCCGCTCGTCCGCCGCGACATCGCGGTTGCGCGCGCCCATCTCGCGCTGGATCTCGACCGCGCAGCGCAGGGCCGCGGTGGCGCTCGGAAACTCGAGCAGCATGCCGTCGCCCGTCGTCTTGACGATGCGTCCGCCGTGCCCGGCGATCCTGGGATCGAGCAGCTCGGCGCGAAGCTTCCGCAGCCGGTCGTGCGTGCCTGCCTCGTCGCGCTCCATCAGCCGCGAGTAGCCCACGACGTCGGCCATCACGACAGCGACGAGCTTGCGGGCGATCGCCATCGTGTCCGCGCTGCGCCTAGGGCGTCAACCGTAGTAGCGGCGCCACGATTCGTCGCCGAGTGCTTCGGCAGCCATTCGCGCCGCCGTTCTTCCCCCGCACGCGGCGCGTGTGCGCGCCGAAATGCTCCCCAGCGGATTCATCTTCGCGCTCCCCCGCGCGGGAATGTCAGTCGACCGCTTTGACCAGCTCCTCGACCACTTTCTTGGCGTCCCCGAACACCATCATGGTCTTGTCCATGTAGAAGAGCGGGTTGTCGAGCCCCGCGTAGCCCGAGGCCATCGAACGCTTGTTCACGAGCACGCTCTTCGCCTTGTAGGCCTCGATGATCGGCATGCCGTAGATGGGACTGCCCTTCTGCTCGGCGAGCGGATTGACGACGTCGTTGGCGCCCAGGATGAGCGCGACGTCGGCCTGCGGGAACTCGCTGTTGATGTCCTCCATCTCGAAGACCTGGTCGTAGGGCACCTCGGCTTCGGCGAGCAGCACGTTCATGTGCCCCGGCATTCGGCCCGCGACGGGATGGATCGCGTACTTGACCGTGACGCCCTTCTCGGCGAGCTTGGTCGCGAGCTCCTTCACCGCGTGCTGCGCGCGCGCCACCGCGAGCCCGTAGCCGGGGACGATGATCACGGTATCGGCGTTCGAGAGGAGGAACGCCGCGTCGTCGGGGCTTCCGCTCTTGACGGTCTTCTGCTCCGATCCCGCGGCCGTGGTCGTCTCGCCCCCGAAGCCGCCGAGAATGACGCTCACGAACGAGCGGTTCATCGCCTTGCACATGATGTACGAGAGGATCGCGCCCGAGGAGCCGACCAGCGATCCGGCGATGATCAGCATGGGGTTGTCGAGCGAGAAGCCGATGCCCGCCGCCGCCCAGCCCGAGTAGCTGTTGAGCATCGAGATCACCACCGGCATGTCGGCGCCGCCGATGGGGATGATGAGCAGGAAGCCGAGCAGGAAGGCCAGCGCCGTCATGATGATGAACGGCGGCCACTCCGCCTGCGACGCCATGAAGAAGGCGATGCCGAAGCCGATCATCGCGATGCCGATCGCGAGATTGAGCCAGTGCCGGCCCGGGAAGACGACCGGGGCGCTGCGGATCTTGCCGGAGAGCTTGCCGAAGGCGATCACCGAGCCGGAGAACGTCACCGCGCCGATGAACGTCCCGATGAAGAGCTCCGCCTTGTGCAGCCCGGTGATCGGCGAGTGCAGCCCCATCGCCTCGGGGTTGTTCACGGCGGCGATGGCGATGAACACGGCCGCGAGGCCGACCAGCGAGTGCATGGCCGCGACGAGCTCGGGCATCTGTGTCATCTGCACGCGCCGCGCGACGATCGCGCCGATCACGCCGCCGACGACCATCCCGCCCAGGATCGGCAGCACGTTCTTGCTGTGCGAGTAGATCACCGCCAGCGTGACCAGCACGGCGATCGCCATGCCGATCATGCCGAAGAGATTTCCGCGACGCGCCGACGCCGGGTGGGAGAGCCCCTTCAGCGCCAGGATGAAGCTCACCGCTGCGACCAGGTACCACAGTGCGAGTTGGTTGGCGCCCATGATGTCCCCGGACCGCTAGCTTGCTTCCTTGGCGGCCGGCTTCGGCTCCTTCTTGCGGAACATCTCCAGCATGCGCTGCGTGACGAGAAAACCGCCCGCGACGTTGATCGAGACCAGCGCCACCGCGAGCACGCCGAGCCAGCCGCCCCAGTCTAGCTCGGCCGGACCCGCGGCGAGCATCGCCCCGACCAGGATGATGCTCGAGATGGCGTTGGTGAGGCTCATGAGCGGCGTGTGCAGCGCCGGCGTCACGTTCCAGATCACGTGGTAGCCCACGAAGACCGCGAGCACGAAGATGGTGAGGTAGAAGACGATCGGTTCGACGCCGGCGCTCATGGGGTTTCTCCTCGTGGCTTCAGCTTCTCGGCACGACCGCGCCGTTGTCGCACACCAGCGTGGCCTTGATGATCTCGTCGTCCTTCGGAACGGCGAACTCGCCGGTCTTGGCGTTGAGCGACAGCGCGAGAAAGTTGAGCACGTTGCGCGCATAGAGGGCGGAGGCGTCCGCGGGCACGCGTGCGGGCAGGTTGCCCAGGCCCACGATCCTGACCCCGTCCTTGGCGACGATCTGGTCGAGCTGCGAGCCCTCGACGTTGCCGCCCTGCTCCATCGCGAGATCGACGATCACCGCGCCGCTCTTCATCGCCGCGACGGTCTCGGCCTTGATGAGCTTCGGCGCGGGTCGTCCAGGGATCAGCGCGGTCGTGATCAGGATGTCGATCGCCTTGCAACGCTCGGCGATGATCTGCGCCTGCCGCGCCATCCATTCGGGCGGCATCGGCCGCGCATAGCCCCCGACGCCCTCGGCGATCTGGCGCTCCTCGTCGTTGGCGTAGGGCACGTCGACCCACTTCGCGCCGAGCGACTCGACCTGGTCCTTGACCGACGGACGCACGTCGGAAGCTTCGATCACGGCGCCAAGCCGCTTGGCGGTCGCGATCGCCTGGAGGCCCGCCACGCCCACGCCCAGGATCAGCACGCGGGCCGCCTTCACGGTGCCGGCCGCGGTCATCAGCATCGGCATGAAGCGGCCGTAGATATTGGCCGCGATCATCACGGCCTTGTAGCCCGCGATGTTCGCCTGCGAGGAAAGCACGTCCATCGACTGCGCACGGGTGATGCGCGGCAGCCACTCGAGCGCGTAGCCCGATACGCCGGTGCCTGCGCATGCCTGCAGGCCCGCCGCGTCGAACGGGTTCAGCAGGCCCACGAGCATTGCGCCCCGCTTGAGCTTCGGCAGCTCCTCGGCCGTCGGCGAGCGCACCTTCAGGACAATGTCCGCGCCGAGCGCCTGGTCCGCGCTGCCGATGCGCGCGCCCGCCGCCTGGAAGTCGGCGTCGGGAATGCTCGAATGCACGCCGGCGCCCGCCTCGACGACGAGCTCGTGCTTGCCGCTGGCCGCGAGCTTCTTGACTGTCTCGGGCGTCGCCGCCACGCGCGTCTCGCCCGCGCGCGTCTCGCGTGGAATCCCGATCATCATGGCGTGAGCTCCGTTCCCTTCGACGTCGTTTTTCTTCTAGGCGTTATCTTGCCACAGTCGCCCCGCGGGAGCGCGATACGAATCAACGGGCCCGCTCCCGGTGTTCGCTCGCTCGCCGCCCGGTTACCCGAGCGCGTCCGCGATCGCCTTGCCGAGCTCGAAGGTCGTCGCCCGGCCGCCGAGATCGGGGGTGCGCGGTCCGTGCTCGAGCGAGCGCTCGATGCCGCGCACGACGGCGGCGGCCGCGTCCGCGTGGCCGAGGTGCTCCAGCATGAGCGCGCCGCACCAGATCTGCCCGATGGGGTCGGCGACGCCCTTGCCCGCGATGTCCGGCGCCGAGCCGTGCACCGGCTCGAACAGCGAAGGAAACTCTCGGGTCGGGTTGATGTTGGCCGAAGGCGCGATGCCGATCGTGCCGCAGACCGCGGGGCCGAGGTCGGAAAGGATGTCGCCGAAGAGATTCGAGCCCACCACGACATCGAACAGCTGCGGCCGCTGCACGAAGTGCGCGCTGAGGATGTCGATGTGGTACTGGTCCGTGCGGACGTCCGGGTAGTTCTTCGCCATCGCACGAAACCGCTCGTCCCAGTAGGGCATCGTGATCGAGATCCCGTTGGACTTGGTCGCCGATGTGAGGTGCCTGGCGGGCCGCTTGCGCGCGAGCTCGAAGGCGAAC
>Ga0335079_10005724_pt1 | contig 14222 bp, 12 predicted proteins | sample Lox_Sample_33_FD_206719 | JGI IMG/M metagenome (GOLD analysis project Ga0335079, IMG submission 206719) | Soil microbial communities from Loxahatchee National Wildlife Refuge, Florida, United States - Lox_Sample_3.3 | ecosystem: Environmental > Terrestrial > Soil > Wetlands | place: USA...
TGTAGACTTCGCAACCGATGATCGGCTTGATTCCCGCTTTGCCGGCAGTTTTGTAAAATTCGATTGCGCCCGACATGACGCCATGATCGGTAAGTGCAACGGCGGGCATTTTATGATCGACCGCGGACTGGACCAATCCGTCGATCGTTGCCGCCCCGTCGAGAAGACTGAAGTGAGAGTGATTGTGAAGGTGAATGAATTCGGCCATGCCTGGAGTAAAGAGATCGAACAAGTATAAATAAAACTGAAGGGAAATACAACAGAATTGTGTAGCGAAGCCCGGGACTAACCCCGGCCTGCACAGGGCAGACTCACGATTACGATTCGAGATACTTCTCGACGTACTTCACAACCGCTCCGATCTCCATGATCTCGCGGTTTCCGGTACGCCGGTCTTTCGTCTCGACTTTTCCGGAACTGACATGCTTCTCCCCGACGATAATCTGAAGAGGCATTCCCAGCAGATCGGCGTCCTTGAATTTGAACCCGGGGCTCACATCACGCCGGTCATCGTAGAGCACGTCAATGAGCGAGTCTTCGAGTTTTTCGTAGAGAAGTTCGGCAGTGCTGACGACCTTTTCGTTATTTCCGTTCACGAGTACGAGATGAACATGAAATGGCGCAAGCGTCTTGTTCCAGATGATGCCGTTCCGGTCATGCGACTGTTCGATATGGCAAGCAATGATGCGTTCGACACCGATACCGTAGCTCCCCATGATGATCGGATGTTCTTTTCCTCCTTCGTCGAGGAAGAATGCATGCATGGCATCGGAATACTTCGTTCCGAGCTTGAAAATATGCCCGAGCTCGATGGCATTTACAATCCGGAGCGGAGTACCGCATTCAGGACATGGCTCACCCTCGGATACGGTGCGCAAATCATGGAATCCCTGGAGCTTCACATCGCGCTGCAAATCGATATTCGCAAGATGATAATCGTTCTTATTTGCGCCGCTGATGAGATTGTTCGCCCCTTCGAGCCGTTTGTCGGCGATGATCGTAAACCCGCTCAAACCTATGGGACCAATAGATCCCGCATCGGCGCCTGTGAGTGCCATGAGTTCGTCCGGATGAGACGGCCGAGCGTCAGTCCCGAGCACAGAAAGAAGCTTTGACTCGTTCAGCTGGTCGTTTCCAAGCATAAGGATCAGAACCGGCTTGTTTTCCTTCATGTAGATGAGCGACTTCGCCAGACGGGCATCATCCACGTTGAGAAATGCCTTGAGTTCATCGATGGTCTTGACGCCGGGAGTATGGATCTCTTCAACAGGCTTGTTCTCTGCTGCCCGGGCGGGCTTCTCCATCCGCGAGGTGGCAACCTCAAGATTTGCCGCGTATCCACATTTATCGCAGACTGCGCACGTATCCTCTCCTGACGATGATTCGATCATGAACTCCTGGGACGCATTTCCTCCCATGGCTCCGCTTGAGGCACCCACGACAAAGAACTTCAATCCTGCGCGTGTGAAGATTTTCCGGTATGCCTCGGCGTGGAGATTATAGCTCTTATCGAGATCCTTCCAGGTCGCATCGAGACTGTAGGAGTCCTTCATCAGGAACTGCCGGCCGCGGATAACTCCGGACCGCGGGCGCGGTTCATTCCGGAACTTCGTCTGGATCTGGTACCAGATCTGTGGCAGGTCGCGATAGGATTTCAGATGATTCTTTGCGATCGAGCAGATAATTTCTTCATGAGTCGGTGCAAGGACAAGCGGGCGATTCTTGATATGAAACATCGTCTCGCCGAACGCTTTGACGCGGCCTGTTTCCTCCCAGAATTCCACGGGGTTCAGGGCCGGCAGGTGAAATTCCTGTCCGCCGATCGCATCCATCTCATCGCGGATGATGTCCATGACCTTTTTGACGGCTCGATAACCGAGTGGAAGGAATGAATACACGCCGGCGCCGAGAGGACGGATCATCCCCGCGCGAAGCATAAGCTGGTGGCTTGGGATTGTAGCGTCGGAAGGAATTTCCTTCACGGTGGGAATAAAATTCTTACTGAGTCTCATGAGAATTCAGAACGGTGGAAGTATTAATCTTGAGATTGTACGATAAGCCGAACCGCGTTGTGCCCCTGACAGGAGTCGAACCTGCGACAAACGGTTTAGGAAACCGCTGCTCTATCCATGCTGAGCTACAGGGGCGAGAATTCCTGCTTTCGCGGCAGGATTTCGACGGTGAATGCGGCTTCAAACATGAAATATAGCAATTGGGGATCCGGAACGCAAGGAAAGTACGATTACTTCTTCCGAGAAAAACTCGCAACGGCCAACTCAACGGTCGGATGGTCCTCAAGTATCTCGGACAATCGTGTGATCGTCAGAACTTTTCGGACATGCAGGTTGATGGCTGCAATCCGGAGATCGCCACCCGCCTTACAGAGCGTCGTCTTTGAGCTGATGAGTCCACCGAGCCCGGCACTGTTGATGTGCTTCACGGCCTGAAAATCCAGCACGACATTGATCACGCCGTTTCCGATCAGCTCGTAGATCTTCTTCCGCAGGCTCTGCGCATCCTGCTCCCCGAGCGGGTCACCCGTGAGCTGCAGGATTGCAGGATTATGAGGCTTCGGTTTTGACTGGTGAATTTGCATATAATCGAAAAACTCTTATCCTTAATATAGGAGGGCGCGTCATCAAAATCAATCCGACGTGATGAACCCGTTTCGTCAGTCCAAAATCGGGTAATTCACGGATGCATTGATGGTCATCACAGATTAGCAGGTCTCAATCGAGTAGTATGAAAGTGATCTCCGACAATCGTCTCCCCGTTGGAGAGCACAACTAAATCTCTTCCTCTCACGACGAAAACCGGTTCCCTTCCGGCTTTCAACAATCGTCAATCGTACGAACATATGAAGTACCACCATCTCAACATATCGGATCGCGGACAACGCCACGAGAGCACTGTCGGCAGGAAGATTCGGGTAACAAACAGCTTCTGGGTTATTCTCGGATTCACCGCGTGGTTTGGATTTTTTCTCGGCGCGGTGATCCTTCACGCGATGGCAAAATAGTCCGCCCCCGAAGACCCTGTTGTCCCTTATTGGTAAAGATTGCGCTGCCGTTCGATTTCCTGTGCCAGGGCCGCCTGCCCCTGAACAGTTGACACGTCCGCGCTGAACGAAGGATTCACCTGCCGGACGATGGCGAGACTCAAATCAAACGAGCCAACCGCAAAGTAATCTTCTTCCAGTACCACGCGGATATCATTATAATCCACCCCTGTATCACGCTCAAAGAACCAGTGTGAGTTTTTGAGCAGCAGCGATTGCGCATCTGTGGCGGAAACAGAGTAGTTCTTGTTTGCATTATCGACAAGAGCGAGGCCCGCAAGAATATCCGTGTTGTTCGTATCACGCACATTGCCCCTGCCAAATTGTGTCGCCGCGTTGGCAAGCTGACCCAATTTCGCGCTTGCCCATCCCGCCCCGTTGAACGCATCAACCATATTCCCATCGAGACCAATGGCTGCGGTAAACTTGCTCAGTGCCGTCTGGTATTGTTGATTCGCGTAGGCCTGCCAGCCGTCCCCCACAAGCTGTGTTGCGGTCTCCGGCTGAGCGCTGTTTGTGTCGCCGTGCGAACAGGAGAGAAGCTGCAATCCAGCCAACACGATAAGGAGACTCAGCAAGTATCTCGTAATCCCTGACATTATCGCACCAGGAGCATTTTCTGCGTTGCTGTGTATTTCACATTCGACCCATTCCGCACTTCAATCCGGTAGAAATACACGCCGCTGGATACATCACGACCGGCAGTGTTCTTTCCGCCCCAGACCGCCTCAAATGACCCCGGTACCCTTTCATCATCGACAAGGCGAATCACTTCCTGGCCGAGAACATTGAACACCGTCAGACGAACCGATCCCCCTTCCGGCAGATCGAATGCAATTCTCGTCTGGGGGTTGAAGGGATTAGGATAATTCTGGTAGAGACGGTACGAGGTCGGCACCAACTTCGAGGAAAAGTGCTCATCATATCCAACGCTGAATGTGCCGAGCGAAGAAACCGAAGACGTCAGGATGTGATTTCTCGAATCGACCCAGGCGTCAATCGCCTGCCAGCCGCTCGCAGTGGAGCGGTAGAGGTGAAGGAACCGCTCCTTTCCAGAAGCCGCATCGCCCGGTTGATAGCGCAACGATACCGCAAGCGGACGATTAAAGCTTCGTGCAGGTCCGAAGACATACGGCACGCCGATATTCACCGTGCGGGTAATGGGAGCATAATCTTTAAGAACAGTGAAGTATGTATCTTCACCGAGTGCCTCACCGGAGGCAGAGATTGCGGCAATCTGATCTGTCGAAGAGATTGTGCCGCCGACACCACGTTTCAGCAGCCCGACTGCAAACTGGCGTTCACCCGTGATATCAGCCCCGGTCAACCGTTTCGCGTAGATGCGGACATCCACGTTTCCGCTCGCCGTGAACCTGTAGCTCCCTTTATAGACCTGAGCCGATATCGTTGCCAGCGGAACCGTGTCTGCCGCTCCTCCCCCCACAGCGACGGTCATCGTTGGTGTGGAAAGGAACGGAACTGTAGTGGTCACGACGAAATCGGCATACGGCGAAAGCACGGGGTTCTGGAGAATCGGGATGGTGATATGCAGCGGAACCCCGACGCTGAAATCGCGCGTTTCCGACCGAGAAATCGATCCGGTCCCGCTGAAGGCAATCACGCGCCAGTAATAGGTCGAATCGACGTCCGGAAATATGAATGATGTATCAACCGTAAAGAGCGTATCATCAAACATCAACTGCGTGAACGTCGTATCGGGGGATACCTCGACCCGATATTTCACGGCACCGACAGCTGCGCTCCATTTCAGGGTAACAATGTCGTTCAAACTGCTCTGCCCTCTGAGGGGTTGAATAAGCTCGACAGTTTGCGGCCGCCCGCCGCCGTTCTTGATATAATCCCATTGGTTCGAGGCCGCGAAGGTGCTGGCTTCCAGACTGGTGAGATCCGTCCCACCGAGAAGTGCGAACCCGACGGTTTGAATTCCTCCCGCCTGCAGTGTATACGGTCCAGATGAGATCGCAAAATGAATATCCTGCACGCTGTCGACCGTCACAAACCCCCCGCTGATCCAGGACCACTTGGCAGAACGGGAAAGATCAATACTCAGATTATTGATCAGACCGCGATACCCGGTGGCTCCGTCGAGTGCCTGGGCTCCGCAGTAGACGGAGTTCCGTACTCCGGCATCCCATGCATATCCCAGATTGTAGGTCGGATCGAATGAGGTCTGGTTCAGACTGTAATCCGGCTGGATATCCCAGTCGAGGAATAATCCGACATAGAAATTGGCAAAACTCGCCCCCGAAACATTCTTGATGTCGTATCGGAGAATCACATAATTGCTGTCTTCCGGGGAAGTGAATTCATACGAATGCAGCGCAACCTGGACCCCTACCCGGTTTGCCCCTGGAGCCCCAGAATCCGAAAATACCGTCGAGCCATCCTGGTTGGAAATTGTCCCAGGCGTCTTCATCCCAAAAATCTGTGAAGAAGTGAAGTCGGCGTCCTGCACATCATTCTCGTTGCGGACATTATCGACGAGGTTCGTTTCCGAGTACCCCATGAGTGTGCCGCCCTCAAAGAGCTGTGTCGTGCCCCCATAGACAAATCCTACGCCTTCTGTCGGCGGATAGTCGTTGTATCCGATACGGCCGATGTTGGAGAGCGTGACGTGCACATTGTTTGCCGTGTGCGTTGCAAATGTGGGATTGATGAGAATGGAGAAGGGCTGGAAATCGTGATAATTTCCATCATCAACGAGAAGTGTGAAATTGACAAACACACCCTGAGCTGGATGACTTGCCACCTTCACCAGGAACGGTGCGGCACTATTGTTCACGGTCTGCATCGTATTGACTGCGCCAATGGCATACTGGCCGTTCAGGATCTGCACATTCGTGTCCGACGATGTCAGCGTCACTGTCGCTCCGCCGCTGGTCGGCGCGAGATAGTTCACGAACGTCGTCGTAAGCGTAAACTCTTCGTTCGGTTCTAGACTCCCGTTGTTGTTTCCGTACAACGAGTCGTTTGTTGTAAATGAAACGAGTCTGACGGAGGGCCAGGATTCCGTGAGTGCCCTGACGGCATTGATTCTTCCCTTTCCCATCTGCCCCACATAGAATGGGTTTACCGCATCGATGTTATCTGCAGTAACACGAACCTGCTCTCCAACCTGGAGAGGAGAATATGCCGGGAACTTTGATGCAACAAGCGCCGCGAGTCCTGCTACGAGCGGGCTGGCAAATGACGTCCCCGCCCCCACACCATACGTGCTCGGATAATCCGTACTATACACTGCAAGGTTTGCAACGTTGAAAGGATCCCCGCCCGGCGCACTGACGTCAATCGAGGGGCCATAATTCGAATAGGAGGGCTTGACATCATTGAATTTTGTTGCAGCGACGGCAATAACATTATCATAACCCGCCGGAAAATCGATGACGGGTGAATTCTCATTGCCCGCAGCTGCAACCACAAGCGAACCCTTGGAAGTTGCGTAGTTAATCACATCCTGCTCGAACTGGGAAGCACCGGCACCGCCCCAGCTGCAATTGATAACTCTTGCCCCATGGTCTGCGGCGAAAACGATCCCGTCAAATCCGAATACGATGTACGGTTCGCCCGCGGCACGCGTATCGTTGTCCGAGGTGGTCTTGATGGCCATAATCCGGCAGTTGTATCCGATACTGGAAATTCCCGTGGTGTTGTTCGTTGCAGCAGCGGCGATGCCCGCAACATGCGTCCCGTGTCCGCTTGCAACGTTTTTCGGCGAAGGGTCGTTGTCGCCGATGGGATTATTGTAATCCGCACCGCCGAAATCCCATCCCTGCCAGTCGTCGACATAGCCGTCACCGTCGTCATCAATCCCGTTGAATCGCTTGTCTCTCCCGAGAGAATCAAGTCCCATCTCACCCGGATTGTGCCAGATATTGGCGGCAAGATCAGGGTGATCAGTTTGCACGCCGGTATCTACAATGCCGATCACCACGGACGTATCGCCGGTCGAGATGCAAAATGCGCTGTCGGCCAGAATTTTGTTCAGGTTCCACTGAACGGAGCGTGACGTGTCGTTGGGTGTGCAGGTGGAGTCGACCCCGCTTATCTGGTGGAGAAAGAGAGGTTCTGCATACACCACCTCGGGCAGCTGTGAGACCTCCTCGGCAACTTTGAATGCATCCATCGGAGTCGCAAACCGCATGACGTAACAGGTCGTAAGATCCACGTCGCCGGCTTTCTGCGGCTTCCTGCTGAACGGAAAGAGCTGATCGACAGAAACGACGCCGTACTTTTTCACATAGGCATCGACACCGAGAACTCCGAATTCGCGGGACCCTTTGCGGGCGATCCCGGCAGTCTGGAGTTTCACAACAATCCTATCGGGCAGATAACGGCTTGTACCGGGAGTTTTCATCTGGACGGCGGGGTGCGGGCCGAGCGGCAACACTTTTTTTGCAATACCACGGGACGTGAGATGGACACCGCCGACGGCAGGAGACAGCACGGTGAAGGCCAGGGTGATGTAGAAAAACAGCCGATTACGCATGAACCATCCGGGATTGTATCGGGAACTCTTGCTCTTTCAATGTACAGAATAATGATCTGGGGAGCAAGGGATTTCTCTAATCACGGTAGAGTTTGTGATGAAGAATATACTCTTCGACGGTCCGGGGAACAAGATAGCGGATTGAGCGGCCCATTTTCACACGCCGACGGATATCCGTTCCGGAAATACCGATCTGGGGAACGTTTACCAGGGTTGCAAGACGGACAAATTCGTCTTTCGCATCGACAGTCGCAATGCCCGGACGGTTCATGACAACGAGATCGACCCGGTTAAGAATTTCGTGCGGGGATTTCCACGACTGAAAATCGCGGAGGTTATCGGCACCGATAATGAGAGAAAGGTCTGCCCGCGGGTACTGTTCTGAATACGCAATCACCGTATCGATCGTGTAGGATATCCCCTTGCGCTCGATTTCAATTTCCGAAACGGCAAGATGTGGATTCCCCTCGACGGCAAGTCTGGTCATTTCCAGCCGGCTGCGTGCAGGGGCGAGAACCGCACCGGGCTTATTCGGGGTTTGTGCCGATGGTATAACGAATATTTTCTCGAACGGGATTTGCTCCCGGACACTCTCGATGACAATGAGATGACCCACATGCGGCGGATTGAATGTCCCGCCAAAAATTCCAATCCTCATCGGGCACCCTTCCTTTTCGAATACTTCTTTTCTATCTTTTGCAGGACTTCCGAAGTTTGCGAGGGAAATTCGGCTGACGCGAGTGTTTCCTTTCTGATCTCTTCCTGAAGTTGCGCAAGTCCGGCGGCAGTGTCTGTGGCCAGCACACTCGGCAGCATGAACAAATGCGCATCGAGCTGACAGATCCTCTGCAGGAGAAGATTCGGCTTCGTGGTTGGATCACCGTTGTCCGAATCAAAAAGCTTTCCATAATCTGCTTTCATACCGAGGAGAGAGCACTTGCCGTCCTCCGTCGGTCCGACAACAATGCAGTCATCTTCATAGGTCAGTTGCTGGAACACATGCTGGAGCCGCTTTGGGGAAATAAGGGGCGAGTTGTCCAGGAGCGTCACCACCCGCAGGTAGCCGGATTGAAATGCCTCATGCACCGCGCGCTCAACCTGCTCGGGGTATGGCTTGTCATCGAGGTCGAGGAGCCGGATCATCCGCCGGAAGGAAAAAAAGAACTCGTCGGCAACCTCCTCCGAATCCCGGTAGACTAGGATGTCGACACGCGTGAGGTGACTTACAACGGCAAGAAGATCGTGAATGAATGCCGTGAACAGCGCATCAATATCATCCCAGGGAAGTGCGGAAAAATGGACGTGCGTATCATCCCGGACGATATTCGGAGTCCTGCAAAAAACAATCAGAGCATTTTCGTTCTGCTTTCCCATCAGATGACGTTCTGGTCAGAAGTCCTCACCCGACAAATATAATTTTTTTCCGGCGATACACAAGACAGGCAAAATTCCTCCCGGTGACAAGTCACTCAAAATCGTTCAGCACGTCAATAACCTTCGAGATATCTTTTCTCTTGTGGAATACGGAAATAGGAAGACTCAGAATCGTTCTGTGAATTTCTTCCGAGAGTGGATACGATTCTCCGGCGAAGAGATCTCTGACCGACTGCTGATGGTGCGGGGGTACCGGATAATGTATCTCCGTCTTGATCCCGTGCTTCAGCAGATAGGCACGCAGTTTGTCTCGTTTCGGATGCCGGATAGCATAGATATGAAAGACATCGTGCTCATCCGGCCGGACAACCGGCTTCACCACGGAGTCATTGAGTCCGGATTGATAGACCCGCGCGAGTGAGCGTTTATGCCCGTTGATGCGGTCGAGTTTTCTGAGTTTGATGCGGAGAAAACCCGCCTGAATTTCATCGAGACGGGAATTTACCCCGACCACGGATGAATCATACTTCTTCTCCGAGCCGTAATTCCGCAGACGGCGGACCTCACGCGCCAGCTCCGCGTCATTGGTCACGACCGCCCCGCCGTCACCGAGAGCGCCGAGATTCTTGGTCGGATAGAAGCTGAATGCCGACAGACGGCCGAAGCTTCCCACCATCCTCCTGCCGAATTTTGCCCCATGCGCCTGAGCGCAGTCTTCGATGATATGAAGCTTGTGACGTTTGCTCAGCGCAACAAGACGATCCATGCTGCACGGTTTGCCGTAGAGATGGACAGGAAGAATCACTCTGGTTTTTCTGGAGATCCGTTCTTCGATCTGGTCGGGATCGATGTTGTACGTAGCCGGATCGGGCTCGACGAGTACGGGCTTCAGCCCGACCTGAAGTACGGCCAGTATCGTCGCCACGTAGGAATTCGACGGCACGATGACCTCGGCATTCCTTTCCAGACGGAGTGCGCGCAATGAGAGCATCAGGGCATCAAACCCGGATGCAACACCGACACAGTAGTTCACGCCGCAATAGTCGGCAAATTCCTCCTCAAACTTTCCAACCTGCTCGCCGAGGATAAACCACCCCTTCTTCAGCATCGAGCGAAACGATTCAACAAATTCCTTCCGGAAAGGTTCATTCGCCCTGGAAAGATTTTCGTACTCGATCACCGGTATTCCTCAAAAATATAATCGTCCGGATCGAACTTCTCCGAAGCAAGGACCATCAGGATCGCGTCCTCAGAAAAATCATACATCTTGTGCCAGTCGGCCGGTTCGAGCACCAGACATTGCGAAGGGGAATTCAATCGAAAGGCCTTCTTCTCCTTCCCGTCAGTACTGAAGACCGTACAAGCCCCCTTCAAACATATCGCCGCCTGCCGGGTCTTCTTGTGCCGGTGCTTTCCGCGGATGGAGCTGTCAACACCATAAATGTAGAAGATTCTCCTGATCTCGAAGGGAAGGACATTCTCGATGACCGTGAGATTTCCGCGTGCGTCACAAAATGTTTTGAGATTGATCAGTTGTGCCATTATGCCCGGAGAGACCAATGATCCAATTTTAGGAACTTCTTGTTAAAAGTAGGCAATCCGGAGCTTTCACGCAAGAAGGTCCCAATTTACATTACGAACCATTCCGCGACTTCATGACGATGTCACGGTAGAGCTTTTCGTATTCCCGCGAGATTGCTTTCCAGTGAAGCCGTTCGCGGAATAGCCGGTATCCTTTTTCTATCCGGCCGTCATAATGATCGGGATGTTTCATGAAGTCCTCGATCACGCGTCGCGCCTCGTGTTCATCCTTAACAATGCAAACGATATCTTCGTAATCCCTCACATTCCCGCAGTCAGTGGTCACAAAGAGTGTCTTGCTGGCGAATGATTCGAACATTACCAGCGGCGAGCATTCGATTTTCGAGCCGAACAGAAAAACATCCGCGTCCATATACGCATCCACCACATCCGACCTTGGAGCATGTTCCAGGAGAAGGCCCCGGCTTCTCATCGCATCAACTCTGCAGTGCGCGTAACACTCGTGAATCCACTTTCGGGGAAAACCGCGGTACGCGTTCCCGATCATGACCGGCGCAATCGCTGTCCGGGGAAACATTCGTACAACATTCCAAAAGAAACAATGGTTCTTTGCAGTACTGTGGTTTGAGACATTGAGTACCACGAGTTGATCCTGCAGTCCGTAACGTTGACGGAATGCATCAACAGGACGGGATGAGAATTCTTTCTCACTCGCTGCATTCGGGATGACAATCCCGTTTGTGAGTTGATGTTCCCTGCCAAATTCTGCATCGATATAATTATCTGACAGGTAAATCACGGCCGCGTATCTCCTCAACACTTCCGGCATCTGCCGGTAGTAGTCCGTAAATGATGGATCGCGTAACCGGGAATACCCGCAGGGGACAATCACCTTTGCGCATGGTAATGTCGGAAGAAGCTCGTACGCAAGGTCTGTCGACCAGATCTGGGCGGCATAATTCATCATGACGTCAGCGCCCGCACTGCCGAGGAACTGACGATACCGGTCCGCCTCGCCGTGTATGCCGTCGACACTGTTGCCGGAACACCGGAACTGTTCAATCCGGACACCGTTCAGTTGATCGAATGTCCTTCCCGGCGAGTACGATGTGGCGACGACCACTTCATGACCGAACGATACAAGGTATTCCGAAAGTTGCCGGACGACTTCTTCGCTTCCGCCGATATCCGGAAAATACCGCTGGACCGTGTGGAGAATCTTCATTTCAGCGGAAATGAATCATGATGGTATGGATCATGGCGCGGCTTTCTGGAGAAATTCGTAGACACGTACACGTGTTTCCTGAATGAGATTGTAGCGGAAGAGGAACAGGAGATACCCGGCTGCGAGAATCACCAGCATGCCGCTCCAGAAAACGGAGGCGACAAGGAGTATGGTAAACAATCCAAAAATGAGCGACTGCCGGACGAACTGCGGATCAAAAGCAACGAGCTCTTTCCGGAATGCAAACCAGGCATACACGGCCTGAAGTCCGAGACCGACTCCGAATGCAAGCGGAAGGGCGTAGATACCGAGCCCGAAGAGAAACCCGATCCATATCCCCACAAAATAGACTGCCGTGGTGAGGAGCGACGCGATAAACCATTGTCTCCGGAATCCGGCAGCGAGAAGTCCCACACCCAGCACGAGAGCATAGATCCTGAGGATTCCGCTTGCGAGCATCGCACCGAGGTATTCGGTTGCGGGAAGAAAATCCTTCTTAAACATTAGCTCCAGGACGAGCGACCGAAAGGCAAAGAGGAGGAGAATGACCGGGATGATCATGACGACGGCGACAACTGCCGTGCGCTCAACGGTTCGTGCAACGGCCGCGGCATTTTCTTTCTGCGCTCCGATCGTGGGGAAGAGATGCATTGAAAGCCAGGCAAGAGAAATGAGCGGATACAGATCGGTAATCTTCGAGACACTCTGGATGATTCCGTTTTCCGCTTCACCCATCGCACCGAGAACATAGCGCTTTGCGATGAAGTCGGTTGCAAGCCGGAGAGTTCCGATGATAAAGGAGAGCAGAGCAACTTTGAAGATGCTCCGGAAGATTTCTATCACCCGAAATGCATCGCGGTCGAAGGTGATCAGCTTCCTGAGAAGCACAAATGCCGCGATGCAGAGGAGAAGCTCATGAACGAAAACGCTCACGGCGGCACCAACCAGAAAATACCGGGTGGTGAGAACATAGAGGATGGGAATAATGACAATCGCGGGAATCATTTTGAAAAGCACAATTTCCCTGAGTTTTCCCATCCCCTCCATGATGGAATAGAGACAATTTTCAATCACCATCAACGGCGTGGAGAGAAGGATCCATGCAATCGGCACCGAGTAGGCGTCGTTGGCGGTAATGAGCCGTGAGACATATTCCGGCGCGACAAGCAGAATGACCGAAAGAAGAAGAAATACACCGATTGCGATTCCCAGAACAAGAACGACGATGCGCGAAACGACTGCTACCTTCTCTCCATCGGGCCGCGTTACCAGGCCCGCGACGACGGTTGTAACTCCAAGCGGGATGCCGAATGCGATGAACGTGAAGAGAAGCCCGGACGATTGTACTCCGATCGAGAGGATCCCGAAGAGGTTGAGCGAGAGAACCATCGCATAGATCTTGTTCCGGACGATCCCGCTCAGCGTCCGGATTCCTGTCGTAACGATCCCGTAAAAAATCTTCTTGATCATGATGTTCCAGCCAGAAGTTGTCTGGAATAGCGCAGGAATTTCTTTGCGGCGATGAACGGGTGTTTTCGGAAGGGAGGTTGCGTCAGAAGAATCTTGAGCTGCAACTGAGGATTCCTGCGTCTCCCCTCCCAACTGACGCTCGACGGATTGAGTCCATAATGAAGAAGCGGTTGTTGCAGCAAATCCATCCGGAGGCCATCAAAGAGAGAAAGCCAGAGAACATAATCCTGGAAGACGGGAAACATCCGGGCATCGGCGTCAGAGAGACGGCTCATCGAAAGAAGTTTGCGCTCGACGATGACCGAGGAGGTAACAACAAAATTTTCCCAGAGAAGGCAGTTGTTCAATGACGGGTAACGAAAACGATAATCCCGGAGCACTGTGCGGCTTTCTTCACCCGCAAGATAAGCATCCGAGCACGAGAAATTACGATTGGCATCCTTCAATCGTTCCAGCTGAATTTGGGTCTTATCAGGAAGCCAAACATCGTCCGAATCGCAAAATGCCACATACTCTCCGCGGGAGACGTTGATTCCGGCATTGCGCACGAGGCCGGGAAATCCTGAATGCGCGATTGAAATATACCGGATGTCCCTGCCATACATTTCAAGGGAATCCTTCGTCCCGTCCGTCGAGCCATCGTCCACAACGATGATTTCCAGATTCCGGTAGGACTGTGCCCTGATTGCCGCCAGGCATTTCGCCAGAAGTTCCCTGCGGTTGTATGTCGGCACGACCACTGAAACGAGCGCGCTCATGAGCGGAAGAAACCCTTCAGACGACACCACCAGTACGCCGCAAACGGCCGCAACAGATAGACGGCGTACAGAGGTTGATGATAGTATGATTCGATGGCATGGGCGATCGTCCGCCGACGATAGAATATCAATTCGGTTTCCTTCGCAACAGTGATGTTTGATCCATGCACACGCCGCAGGAGAAGTTTGTCGGGCAGATTTGCCGTTGGATACAACGCAACGATCCGGAGCCAGAGATCGTAATCCTCATTATGGAGGAAACGCCCATCGTACGTTCCGCAGCGGTCG
>Ga0335079_10005729_pt1 | contig 14217 bp, 13 predicted proteins | sample Lox_Sample_33_FD_206719 | JGI IMG/M metagenome (GOLD analysis project Ga0335079, IMG submission 206719) | Soil microbial communities from Loxahatchee National Wildlife Refuge, Florida, United States - Lox_Sample_3.3 | ecosystem: Environmental > Terrestrial > Soil > Wetlands | place: USA...
GGCGAGCAGGGCGGCGAGGGGAATGCGCGCCGCGGTCATCGAGCCGGACCAGAGCATCGGCCGGACGGTGAAGCCCGCACCCCCCAGCGACGCCTCGAAGACGATCTCCATGCCCATCGTGATCTCTGCGATCGCGATGATTCTGAGGTAACTCGCCCCCTCGGCGATCACGGCGACGTCGTGGCTGAACACCGAGACCAGGCGCTCGGGGGCCGCCAGGAACGCGACGCACGCGACCGCCGCCACCAGGCAGGCGTAGGTGGCCGTGAGATACGCCGTGCGCCGCGCGCGCTCGACGTGTCCCGCGCCGAGGTTCTGTCCCACGATCGCCGCGGACGCGAGCCCGAAGCCGATCGCGACCTGATACGCCAGACCCTCGAGCTTGTGCCCCACGCCGAGCGCCGCCAGCGCCGGCGTGCCGAATTGCGTCGTGATGCGGGTGAGGCCGATGTAGACCAGCGAGAAGAAGACGCCCGTCGCGGCGGTCGGCGCGCCGATCCGCACCACCGTGAGCGCGCTGCTCCAGTCCCGGGACCTGAACCGGACCAGGCGCCGGCGCACCAGGAGGCCGAAGCCGAAGGCCAGGCCGAGGGCGCGCGTGCCGACCGCGGCCACGGCCGCGCCCGCGATCCCCATGCGCGGCAGCGGGCCCAAGCCGAGGATCAGGACCGGGTCGAGGACCAGCGTCACGAGCACGGACGCCGTGAGCAGGATCAGCGGAGTGCGCGTGTCGCCCGACGCGCGGAACGTCGCCTCGGCCGCGTAGAAGCCGAAGACGAGCGGCGTCCCGATCAGATACGTGCGAAGCCAGACGCGGCCGAGCGCCGTCACGGCGGGCGGCGTGTCCATCACCCGGAAGAGCAGCGTCAGGGTGGCTTCGCCAAGCACCGCCACCACGATGCCGAAGGCGACGGCGAGCGCCAGCGTCGTGCCGGCGGCGTCCGACGCCCGGAGGGGCTGCCCTTCGCCGTGGCGGCGCGACGCCACCGCCGTGAGCCCCACGCCGATCATCTCGGCGAGGGCGAGCAGCGCCCAGACGGCGAACCCCGCGGTCGAGATCGCCGCGAGCGCCGAGGGCCCGAGGATGCGGCCCACCCAGAAGATGTCGATCAGGAGGAAGACGAGCTGGAGCAGCGCCGAGCCGATGGCCGGCAGCGCGAGGCGGACGATCGCCTGCGGCAGCGGCCCCGAGACGAGGTCGGTCGCCGGCGCCGGAGGCACCATGATGGCGGCGGCGGAGAGGTCGCCGAGGGACGGGAGCGTTCTTCCCGCCGTCCGCACCGCCGGATCGGAATCCGTCGCGCCGGTCACGGCGGGGCCGGCGTGGCGTCCAGGAAGCGGCGGAAGACCGGATTGTCGGGGAAGCGCGCCGCCAGCTCGCCTACCAGACGGCGGGCCTCCAGGACGAGCAGCGAGTCCGAGCCCGCCTCGCGGACCAGCGCGTTGGCGTAGAGCCACTGCGCCTCGTTGCGCGCCAGCGTCCCCGATTCCCCGACGTGGCGCATCCGCGCGAGGGCCAGCTCCGCGTTCCCGCCCCCCAGCCCGATGATCCGCGCCACCAGCCGCGCGAGGGCGCTCGCGCGGGCGAGCGCGTAGCCGTAGATGGCCAGGCCGAGCTCGCAGTCCACGCAGGTCGAGTCGAGCGCGAGCGCGCGCTCCAGGGCGTTGCGCATCCCGCGCGCGTCCCGCGTCGCGCGCCACAGGTGCCCGTGCAGGTCGGCCTGCCGCGCGCGGTAGCCGAGCGCCGTGCCGAGCCAGAAGAGCTGGACGACGCGCGCCGAATCGGTCGTCGCGTCCGCCGCGCCCCGCTCGGCCCGCGCCGCCGCTTCCGTCAGCAGGGCGTCCACCGAGTCGGCCAGAAAGCCGTCGTCGGAGTTCGCCGCGCCTTCCCAGATCAGCGCCGACGCGGCGAGCACCGGCCCGACGGGGTCGTTGGGGAAGCGCGCCGTCAGGCGCGTGAAGAAGAGGTTGGCGGCCTCGAACCGGCCGCCGTAGATGAGGTCCTGCCCCGACGCCGTCTCCGCCACGGTCGCCGACGCCGCTGAATCCGCCGGGTCCTGCGCCCGCGCGGGAGGCGCGGCCAGGAGCAGCGCCGCCGCCGCGGCGGCGATCAGGAGCTGACGATGGGGAGGCGAACCGAGCGCGTCGTCGCCTGGTCCTGGAACTCCGTCGCGAGGGCGACCAGCGCGCGCGAGGCCGGCGAGTTCGGCTCCGCCAGCACGATCGGCACGCCGGATTCGCACAGCTCCTGCACGCGCGCCTGCAGCGGGATCTGGGCCAGGAGCGGAATGCCCAGCTCCTGCGCGAGCCGGCTCCCGCCGCCGGTCGAGAAGATGTCGGTACGCTCGCCGCAGTGCGGGCACGAGAAGAACGACATGTTCTCCACGATCCCCAGCACCGGGACGCCCACTTTCTCGAACATCTTCGCGCCCCTGAGCGCGTCCCCCACCGCCACCTCCTGCGGCGTCGTGACGATGATCGCACCGCTCACCTGGACCGACTGGACCAGCGAGAGCTGCGCGTCGCCCGTGCCCGGAGGCATGTCCACGAGGAGGAAGTCGAGTTGGCCCCATTCCACGTCGCCCAGAAACTGCTGAATGATCTTCATGATGATGGGGCCGCGCCAGATGGCCGCCGCGTCGCGCTCCACCAGATTGCCGAGCGACATCAGCTTCACCCCGTGCGCCTCGAGCGGCTGGATGCGCCCCTCCACGACCGACGGCCGCTGCTCCAGCACGCCCAGCATCCGCGGCAGGTTGGGGCCGTAGATGTCGGCGTCCATCAGGCCGATCCGCCGGCCGCCCGCGGCCAGCGCCGCCGCCAGGTTCACCGCGACCGTGGACTTGCCGACGCCGCCCTTCCCCGACGAGATCGCGATGACCTTCCCCAGGTGCGGCAGCTCGCGGGCCGCCGGCGGCGGCACGGCCTTCGGCGTCGTCTGCGCCTGCTGCTGCGCGCCGCCGATGATCTGCATCTTGACGCCCGTGACGCCCTGCACCGCCTGCGCGGCCAGGCGCGCCTCCCGCACCAGCGACGCCGGATCCTCCCGGCCCAGCTCGAAGGCGATCTGCACCTTCCCGCCCGCGTCGACCACGATGTCCTTGACCATCCCCGCGGTGACCACGTCCTGCCCGACGCGCGGGTTCACCACCCGCTCGAGCGCCGCCGCCACCCTCGCCTTCAGATCGTCCTTCGCCACCCTAGACCGCCTCCACCGAGTGCACCGCCGGCACCGCCTGCTTGAGCCGCGCCTCGATGCCGTGCTTCAGCGTCGCCATGGACATCGGGCAGCCCACGCAGTGCCCCATCAGCCGCAGCCTGACCGTGCCCTCGTCCTCGTCGAAATCCACGAACTCCACGTCCCCACCGTCCATCTGGATCGCGGGCCGAACCGTCTCCAGCACCCGCTCGATCTCGTCCACCGTCGTTGTGGCCACGTCGGCTCCCGGATTGCCGACCGTTCCGGTCGGATATTACCCGCCTCGTTTGCGGAGGGTCAAACCGGTCTAACGGGCGAGCAAGCGGCGTGCCGCGGACAGGATCTGCTGCTGGACCTGGTCGAGAGAGCCCTGGATGGAGGCGCCGGACGCCTTGGCGTGGCCGCCGCCGCCGAACTGGGCCGCGAAGGCCGAGACGTCCACGTCGCCCACGGAGCGGAAGGAGACCTTGATCCTGCCGTTGGCGAGGGTGCGGAAAAGCAGGGCGAGGCGGGTGCCCTGCACCGAGCGGGCGAACTCGACGAGGCCGTCGAGGTCGTCCGTGCCAGCCTGGTGGCGCTCGATGGCGCCGGCCGGAACGGTGATCCACGAGAGGCCCACCTCCGGCTCGTGGACCAGCGTGTCGAGCACTTCGGCGGTGAGGCGGAGCCGGCCCACGGGCGCCGTGGCGTAGACCTGCTCGTAGATGGCCTCGGGATCGAGCCCGTGCTCGAGGAGGGAGGCGGCGACGCGCAGCGCGCGCGGCGACGCGTTGGCGTAGCGGAAGCCGCCGGTGTCGGTCAGGAGACCGACGTACAGGGCGCGGGCGGCCTCGGTGGAGAGCGGCCAGCCCGCGGTGGCCGCGAGATCGTAGATCAGCTCGGCGGTCGCGGCCGCGTCCGGGTCCACCAGGCGCGGCCCGCCGGGGAGCGTGCCCGCCGAGAGATGGTGGTCCACGCACGGCGTCACGAGGTCGCGCGACCGGATGGTCTCGGCGAGGCTCCCCAGTCGGCCGAGGTCGGCGATGTCGAGCACGAGGAAGAGGTCGGCATCGCGCAGCGCGGCGACGGCGTCGGCGGTGCGGTCGTGCGCGCGCACCGGGTCCACGAGGAACGCGTAGCGCGGGGGGATCGGCGTGGGGTTGGCGACGCGGACGTCCTTCCCCAGCGCCTTCAGCAGGTGCACCATCGCGATCTCGCTGCCGACGCCGTCGCCGTCCGCGTTGACGTGCGTCGTCATCGTGATCCGCCGGGCCGCGAGCAGCGCCTCCGCCACGGCGCGCGCGCCCTTCCTCCGCGCCGCACCCACCCGCTCGAGCTTCGGTCCTGCGGTCCCCGGCGGCATTGCCTCTACTTTTGCTGCGGCACTCCGGCCGCCAGCTCCTTCTGGAGCACGCTGTGGCGACGGCTGTAGCCGAAGTAGATCGTCAACCCGATCAGCAGCCACACGATCAGGCGGAGCCAGGTGTCCTCGGGCAGCGTCAGCATCAGCCCGAAGCAGCAGATGATGCCCATGATCGGCACGAACGGCACCCACGGCGTCCGGAACGGCCGCTGCAAATCGGGCCGCGTCCTGCGCAGCACCAGCACGCCGATGCACACCAGGACGAACGCCAGCAGCGTGCCGATGTTGACCAGCTGTCCCAGGATCTGCAGCGGCAGGAGGCCGGTGGCGAACGCCACGGCGATGCCCGTGAAGGTGGTGGAGAGGTACGGCGTCCGGAACCTCGGGTGTACCGAGGCGGCCCACTTCCCGAGCAGGCCGTCGCGGGACATCGAGTAGAAGACGCGCGACTGGCCGAGGAGCATCACCAGGATCACGGAGCCCAGGCCGAGCACGGCGCCCACGTCCACGAGCACCCGCAGGAACTCCGGCGCACCGATGCGCTGCATCGCCAGCGCCATCGGCGCCGCCACGTTGAGGTCCTTGTACGGCACCATCCCGACCAGGACCGCCGACACGATCACGTAGAGCAGCGTGCAGATCGCGAGTGAGCCCAGGATCCCGATCGGCATGTCCCGCTGCGGGTTCTTGGCTTCCTGCGCCGCGGTGGAAACGGCGTCGAAGCCGATGTAGGCGAAGAAGACCAGGCCGGCGCCCCGCAGCACCCCGGACCACCCATAGGTGCCCCACTCGCCGGCGTTCGGGGCGATGAACGGCTTCAGGTTCGCCGGGTGGAAGTGCGCCAGCCCCACGAAGAAGATGATGACGATGATCGTGACCTTCAGGATCACGATGAAGTTGTTGACGGTCGCCGACTCCTTGATGCCGATCACCAGCACCGTGGACATGATGGCCACGATGAGAATGGCGGGCGCGTTGAACCACGCGCCCGTCGCGTTGAACCCCGCGTGCGCGCAGCCTGCCAGCCCCGACGCCACGTTCGCGACCGTGCAGTACTGGGTCGGGGAGTTGGCCATCCACGAAGGGAACGGGATGCCGAAGTCGTTGAGGAGACTCACGAAGTGGCCGGACCACCCCACGCCCACCGTCGCCGCGCCCGCCGCGTACTCCAGCACCAGGTCCCACCCGATGATCCAGGCGATGAACTCGCCCATCGTCGCGTAGGAGTAGGTGTATGCGCTCCCGGCCACCGGCACGGCACTCGCCATCTCCGCGTAGCACAGCCCCGCGAACGCGCACGCGATGCCCACCAGGACCATCGAGAGCGGCACAGCGGGACCCGCGTAGAGCGCCGCGGCCTGGCCCGTGAGAACGAAGATCCCGGCGCCGATGATGGCGCCGATCCCCAGCGTGATCAGGTTCAGCGGCCCGAGCGCGCGCTTGAGGGACTTCTCCCCCACGGCGTCCGCTTCCGCGCGCAGAGCGGTGATGGACTTCGTGGCCCACAGGTTCATGGCACACCCTTGGTGGCGAGAAGGGAACACGGCGCGGGCCGCTCCCCGCGGAGGGGCCGCCTACGCTAGGCCGCCCTCAACCTTCTGTCAAGAGCATTGTAATTAGCTCAAGGCGAGTAGTTCGGCGCCTCGCGCGTGATCGTGACGTCGTGGGGGTGCGACTCCCTCAGGCCCGCGCCCGTGATCCGCACCAGCTCCGTCTCCGTCTGCAGCGCGCGGATCGTCGCGACCCCGCAGTACCCCATGCCGCTCCGGAGCCCGCCCACCATCTGGAAGACGACGTCGGCGACGGGGCCCTTGTAGGGGACCCGCCCCTCGATCCCCTCCGGCACGAGCTTGCTGGCGGACATCTCCCCTTCCTGGAAGTAGCGGTCCGCCGAGCCCTCCTGCATCGCGGCGAGGCTCCCCATCCCGCGGATGACCTTGAAGCGCCGCCCCTCGTAGAGCAGCGACTCGCCCGGGCTCTCCTCCGTGCCCGCGAACACCGCGCCCATCATGACGCTGTCGGCGCCGGCGGCCAGCGCCTTCGCCGCGTCGCCGGAGTACTTCACGCCGCCGTCCGCGATCACCGGGACGCCCGAGGCGCCGGAGACCGCGTCCATCACCGCCGTGACCTGCGGCACGCCGACGCCCGTCACGACCCGCGTGGTGCAGATGGAGCCCGGGCCCACGCCCACCTTCACCGCGTCCACGCCGCGCTCGACCAGCGCGCAGGCCCCGTCCTTCGTCGCGATGTTGCCGCCGATCAGCTGCGCGTCCGGGAACGTCTCGCGGAGCTGCGCGATGGTCTGCAGCACCCCCTCGCTGTGGCCGTGCGCCGAGTCCACCACCAGCACGTCGCACCCGGCGTCCAGGAGCGCGTGCGCCCGCGGCCCCGCGTCCTTCGTGGCGCCGACCGCCGCCGCCACGCGCAGCCGTCCGTGCGCGTCCTTGTTGGCGTTCGGGTAGTCGCGGCGCTTGAACACGTCCTTGACGGTGATCAGCCCCTTGAGCCGCCCGTCCTCCGCCACCACGGGCAGCTTCTCCACCTTGTGCCGCGCCAGGATCTTGACCGCCTGTTCCAGCGTCGTGCCGACCGGCGCGGTCACGAGATCCCGGCTCGTCATCACCTGCGCGATGGGCCGGTCGAGGTCGCTCTCGAACTGCAGATCGCGGTTGGTGATGATCCCGACCAGCCGCCGCTCGTGGTCCACGATCGGCACGCCGGAAATCTTGAACCGCGCCATCAGGTGGAGCGCCTCACGGATCGGCCGGTCGGGCGGCAGGGTGATCGGGTCCAGGATCATCCCGCTCTCGGAGCGCTTGACGCGATCCACTTCCGCCGACTGGCGGTCGATCGGGAGGTTCTTGTGGATCACGCCGATCCCGCCGAGCCGCGCCATCGCGATCGCCATCTCCGCCTCGGTCACCGTGTCCATCGCGGCGGAGACGAACGGGATGTTGAGCGTGATCGCGCGCGTCAGGCGCGTCGAGACGTCGACCTGGCGGGGATGCACCGTCGAATGGCGGGGGACGAGGAGGACGTCGTCGAACGCGAGTCCTTCCCCGGGGCGAATGTGGGTTCCCATGGCGGAACTTACCGGACGCCGAGGCGCGAAATCAAGCAGACTCGGGGCGTGACGGCGGCTCGCGCTTGGCGTCCTTCGGCGGCGTCGCGGCGTCCGCCCCGGTCACCTCGTTCACCACGGCCTTCCCCGCCGCGGCGAGGCCCGACATCATCCGCCCCGCGGCGGCCATCGCGTCCATCGTCCCCTTGATGGCCGAGGCGGATACGCGGCCCGCCCGCAGCGTGTCCTCCACCGTTTCGGCGAGCTTCTGGAAGGTCGAGGGCGGCTGCGCGGGGCGGGACACGTACTTCGACTCCAGGAACTCGATGTAGTCGAGCACCTGGTAGACGCGCTCGTCGTCCAGGGACTCCAGCTTCCGGTCGATCCGCTTCTTGAGCAGCTCGTTCATGGGACGACGTCCACCAGGTCGAGGATCGGGTTGGCGAGGTAGGCGCTCCGTCCGCTCCGCACGCGCGCCACGATCGTGAGCGTGTCCAGCGGCCTGAGCTGCGCGACCGCCGCGAGCTTGTCGTCCGGCACCGTCACGTACACGAAGGCGTACTCGGGCGCGGGCCCCCGCGCGAGGATGTAGTGCTGGCCCACGGCGAAGTCGGGCGCCCGGAGCTCGTCGGCGGTCTGGAGGGCGATGAACTGGATGTTCCAGCGCAGGATCTTCCCCTGCCACTCGTCCGGATGCGCCCGCAGCTCCGCCGCGGTCACGCCGCTCACCGCCTGGCCTCCCGGGGGCCGCACTTCGCTCTCGCGGACCCAGCCGGAGGCCTCGATGCGGACCCACTCGCCCGCCCGCGCCGTGATGCGCACCGGCACGCCGGCGTCGAGAAAGCCCGTGGACGGCGTGTCGGGCGCGAGGAAGAGCTGCACCCGGCGGCGCAGCACCGCGCGCGTCGGATCCACTTCCTCGGCCTGCGAGGTATCGAGCGGCGCAGCCGCCGCGCCGCCGGACGCCGTCGCGTTCGTGGCGAACGCGGCCGCGGCGATCCATCCGCTCCGCCGCACGTGCACCCACCGGCCACGCCGCTCCACCGAGTCCAGCAACGCGCCGTGCACGAGCCGCGCGAGCACCCGGCCGTTGGGCGCGGCGCGCAGGTTCTCCTGCGCCGGCGTCACGGAGAGATCGTGGCCCTCGCGCGTGTCCGCCTGCAGCGAGCCCTCGAAGATCCAGCCGTCGAGCAGCACCTGCGCGTCCGCGCCGCGCCGGTCCTGCACGGTCACCGGCGCGCCGGCAGCCAGCTTTCCGAGAATCGTCCCGCCCGGCTCCGCCCTGAACTGCGCGCCCTCACGCTGCACGGTCACCGGTTGCGCCGCGGCCGACACCGCCGCCACACACGCCGAAACACCAGCGAGGGCGAGCGTCAGAAGGGTGCGTGCGGCTGGTTGGGGGCGCCTGAGGGCGGTAGATTGCGGCCTGCTGCTCAACACGAAAGTCATTGTAGAACCTGGGAGTTGCGATGTCAAACGCAGTTCGGCGCGGGCCCGTGGTGCTCGTGGTCCTGGACGGGTGGGGCTACCGCCGCGGCGGAGACGGCAACGCCATCGAACTGGCGCGCTCCCCCATCTGGCACAGGCTCTGGGATGCCCTCCCCCGCACCCTCCTGGAGGCCTCCGGCCCCGAGGTCGGCCTGCCGGAGGGCCAGATGGGCAACTCGGAGGTCGGCCACCTCAACCTCGGCGCCGGCCGGATCGTTCCGCAGGACATCGTGCGCGTCTCCGACGCGATCAAGTCGGGGGAGCTCTTCGAGAACCCCGCGCTTCTGAAGCTCTGCGGCGACGTCAAGCGCCGCGGCGGCGCCCTGCACCTCTACGGCCTCGTCGGGAACGGCGGCGTGCACGCGCTCGACAAACATCTGGAGGCGTGCATCGACCTCGCCGAGCGGCAGCGCATGCCCCGCACGTTCATCCACGCCCTGCTCGACGGCCGCGACACGCCGCCCACCTCCGCCCAGGGGTTCATGCGCGAGCTGGTCGCGGCCTCGCGCGGGCGCGCGCCGGTCGCGACCATCGCCGGGCGCTACTACTCGATGGACCGCGACAAGCGGTGGGACCGCACCAAGCTCGGCTACGACGCGATGATGCACGGCGTCGGCGTCACCGCGACCGATCCGGTCGAGGCGATCGGCGCCGCCTACGCGCGGGGGGAGACGGACGAGTTCGTCAAGCCGATCGTGCTCACCGGCCGGGACGGGAAGCCGGTCGCGACCATCCGCGAGGGAGACGGCATCCTCTGCTTCAACTTCCGGGCGGACCGGATGCGGCAGATGGTCCGGGCGTGGACCCAGCCGGACTTCACGGGGTTCGATAGGGGCGCGCCGCTCATCGAGGTCGTGACGATGACGGAGTACGACGAGACCTTCACCGTCCCCGTCGTCTTCGGCCCCATGGTGCTGAACGAGATCCTGGCGGACGTCGTGAGCCGGCACGGGATGGGGATGCTGCGGACGGCGGAAACGGAGAAGTACGCGCACGTGACCTACTTCTTCAACGGCGGCGTCGAGAAGCCGTACCCCGGCGAGGAGCGGCTCCTGGTGGACAGCCAGAAGGTGGCGACCTACGACCTCAAGCCCGAGATGAGCGCCGCCGGCATCACCGACATCCTGTGCCGCGGGATCACGGAGCGGCGCTACGACTTCATCCTGGCCAACTACGCCAACGGCGACATGGTGGGGCATACGGGGAAGCTCGCCGCGGCGGTGAAAGCGGTGGAGACGGTGGACCGGTGCCTGGAGCGGGTGGTCGCGGCGGCGGAGCAGGCGAAGGCGTCGCTGCTGGTCACGGCCGACCACGGCAACTGCGAGCTGATGATCGATCCCGAGACCGGCGGGCCGCACACCGCGCACACCACCAACCCGGTCCCGCTGGTGCTGCTGGACGACGTCTTCAAGGGCCGCCTGCGGCCGGGCGGATCGCTCCGGGACGTGGGGCCGACGGTGCTCGGGCTGCTCGGCCTCGAGCGTCCGAAGGTGATGACCGGCCGCGACCTCAGGGAGACGGCATGAAGCCGGGCGCACGCACGCCCGGGCGCGCGGACGCGCCGGCACGCGGACGCGCCCGGGGGCGGGCAGTCCGGGCGGCGCTGTGGCCGTGCGCCTGCTCCCTGCTCCTGCTCTGCGCGTCCGTGCGCCCTTGCTTCGGGCAGGAGGTCGGCACGGCGCCCGAGCACTCGCCCTTCCAGGACATCATCACGCACCAGGCGTTCACGCTGTTCGCCGGACGGTACGCCGGCGCCGCCGGTGCGGCGGGCACCGGCGCCCGGCCCGGCCTGATGGTCGGCGGGCGGCTCGACGTGCGCCTCTCCGGCGCGCTGGGCCTCACGGCCACCTTCGCCGAGGCGTCGACCAGCCGGCTCCAGATCAACTCGAGCGGCGACACGGCGAAGGTCATGGGCAACCTCGACCTCAAGCTCCTCTCCGCCGACCTCGGCTTCACCCTGAACCTGACGGGCGACAAGACGTGGCATCATCTCGCCCCCTACGTGACCATCGGCGCCGGTCTCACCTTGCCCTCGGCGCGGGTCGTGGATCCCGGCGGGTTCGAGCTCGGGACCGGGTTCAGCGTCGCGGCGTCCCTCGGCACGCGCATCTACCTCTCGCGCAGCTTCGCGCTGCGGCTGGAAGCGCGGGACCTCTACTACCGGTACACCTTCCCCCTGTCCTTCTTCGACCGGCCCTTTGCGGCCCACGCCGACGGGTCGCCGGTGCTCTCGAACAGCGTCGGCGACCGCGAGTGGTACCAGAACTACATCTTCTGGGTCGGCCTGAGCTACGGCTTCAACTTCTGACGGCGCGCGAGGCGCCCGCTCCCTCCGCATGAGCGCCCTTCGTGTCCGCCGCGCTCCCGGAGCCTTTCCGGGAGCCTTCTCACTCGTGTGAGCGGTCCGGGGGGGGAAGTCGCGGGGATCGCGCTCCTTTCTCTGAGGATCGCGCTCATCGCCACCGTCATCGCCTGCCTGCTGGGGGTCCCGCTCGGTTTCTTTCTCGGTTGGACCCGGTTCGCCGGACGACGCGTCCTCCTCGCACTCCTGAACACCGCCCTCGCGCTCCCGACCGTCGTCATCGGCCTGCTCATCTACCTGCTGCTGGCCAGGCGCGGCCCGCTCGGGGCGCTGGGATTGCTCTACACCTGGCAGGCCATCGTCGTCGCGGAGATCGTGCTCGCGCTCCCGATCGCGACCGCGCTCTCGGCCGCGGCCATCCAGTCGGTGGACCCGCGGGTGCGGCGCACGGCGCTCACGCTCGGCGCGGGAACGCTGCGCACCGCGTGGACCGTGGCGCTCGAGGCGCGGTTCGCGATCCTCGCGGGCGTGGCGGTGGCGTTCGGCCGGGTGCTCTCCGAAGTCGGCGCCGCGCTGATGGTCGGCGGCAACGTCCGCTTTCAGACCCGCACGCTGACCACCGCGATCACGCTCGCGACGTCGCAGGGCCAGTTCGGCTTCGCCGTCGCGCTCGGCCTGATTCTGCTGGCCCTCGCGCTGACCGTCAGCGTCATCATCCAGCTGCTGCAGGGCCATGGCGACGTTTGACGTCGCCGCGCTCCGGCAGGCGTACGGTGGGCGCCCCGTGCTCGCGCTCGACGCTCTCACGGTCCGCGAGGGCGCGCGCCTGGCCGTCGTGGGCCCCAACGGCGCGGGGAAGAGCACGTTGCTGCGGCTCCTGGCGTTCGTGGACACGCCGGCGGCGGGCACGATCGCGCTCGAGGGGAAGCGCATCGCGTCGGGCGCCGCAAGGCGCGGGGCGCGCCTGCGCGTGACGATGGTGGAGCAGCGGCCCTACCTGTTCCGCGGCTCGGTGCTCGAGAACGTGGCCTACGGGCTCCGGGCGCGCGGCGTCAGCCGCGCCGCCGCCGCCGACCGCGCGCGCGAAGCGCTGGCGCGCCTCAGGCTCAAGGAGCTGGCCGGGAGGGACGCGCGCGCCCTGTCGGACGGGGAAGTCCAGCGCGTCGCCGTCGCGCGAGCGCTCGCGGTGGAGCCGGTCGCCGTGCTGCTCGACGAGCCGGTCTCGGGCGCGGACCGCGCGGCCCATCACGCCCTGTTCGCGGCGCTGGCCGAGGAGCAGGCGCGGCGCCCCCTCACGATCGTCTTCGCCTCGCACCTGCTGGAGGACGCCTACCGCTGGGCTGACGACCTCCTCGCGCTGCACCTCGGCCAACCCTCACCGGTCACGCCCGAGAACCTGTTCCGCGTGGACCTGCCCGGCGGCTCCGCGATGCAGGAGGTGCAGGTCGGCCCGCTGACTCTCGAGGTCGTCACCGACCGGACCGGGCCCGCGACGCTGGCGATCCCTCCCGAGGAAATCGTTCTCTCGACCGCGTCGCTCCACTCCTCGGCGCGCAACGTCCTCCGGGGCCGGATCGTGCGCGTCGCCGAGCACGGGGCGGCCGTGCGCGTCACGCTCGACGCCGGGATCGAGCTGGTCGCGCTCATCACCCGCAAGAGCTTCGACGAGATGGGGCTCGCGATCGGCGGCACGGCGTTCGCCTCGTTCAAGAGCGTCGCGGTGCGGGTGTTCTGACGGCTATCTTGTCGGCGTGAGCGCCCCCATCGCGTACCTGACGCGCGTCGTCGCGTTCACGGCGACGCACCGCCTCTTCAAGCCGGAGTGGAGCGCCGAGCGGAACGCCGAGACGTTCGGCGAGACCGCGCGGCCGCACGCGCACGACTACCGCTGCGCGGTCACGGTCGCGGGAAGGGTGGATCCGGCCACCGGCATGGTGGTGGACCTGGGCGCGCTCGACCGGATCCTCGCGGAGGAAGTGGTGAAACGCTTCGACATCTGGCAGCGGCTCGCGACCCGGCTTCCGAAGGGCTGCCGGCTCGCGTCGGTGCGCGTGCAGGAGGACCCGACACTGTACGCCGAGTACCGGGGCGAGGCGTAGCGCCGTGGGTCACGAGACGAGAGCGAAGCTCGCGGCGGTCGAGGAGACCCCGGTGTGGCTCGAGGTGAACCGCAAGCCGGCCGTGACCTGGATGTGCACGCCCGACCAGCTCGAGGAGCTGGCCGTCGGGTGGCTGCACGGCGAAGGCTATATCGAGACGATTGCGGATCTGATGTCGCTGCGCCCCTGTGCCACGGACCTCGGGTTCTGGGCGGAAATCGCGCCGGAACGGCTCGCGGCCGTGACGCAGGACGAGCGCCGGCGGGTGCTGGCCTCGGGGTGCGGCGCGGTGAGCGTCGCGCTCGCCGACCCGAAGTCCCTCAAGGCGCAGCCGCCGCGGGGCGACGCGCCGGACGTCACGACCATCCGCGCGCTCTTCAAGGAGCTCTACCGCCTGGGAGCCAAGTACGAGGAGACCGGCGGCATCCACGCCGCGGCGCTCACCGACGGGAAGGTGGTGCTCCAGCACGCCGAGGACATCGGACGCCACAACGCCGTGGACAAGGTCATCGGCGGCCTGCTGATGGCGAAGCGGACCCCCGCGGGCCTCGGCCTGCTGGTCACCGGCCGCATCTCGGCGGAGCTGGCCTTCAAGGCGGCGCGCGCCGGCATCGCCTGGGTGGCCACGCCGTCGGTGCCCTCGACCCTCGCGGTCTCCATCGCGCAACGCTCCGGCGTCCAGCTGGTGGGCCGGGCGGTCTCCGGCTCCCCGCAGGTCCACGCCGC
>Ga0335079_10005730_pt1 | contig 14216 bp, 17 predicted proteins | sample Lox_Sample_33_FD_206719 | JGI IMG/M metagenome (GOLD analysis project Ga0335079, IMG submission 206719) | Soil microbial communities from Loxahatchee National Wildlife Refuge, Florida, United States - Lox_Sample_3.3 | ecosystem: Environmental > Terrestrial > Soil > Wetlands | place: USA...
TGTTTTATATTTTAGAGATTGTTGCCAGCCTCACTATCAGAATTAACAACTAATTTTAATGTAGAAAATAAACTTAAATATCCCGGTAAATAGAGTAGCCTTAAATTATGAAGGCCAGAATATAAAGATTTTACAAAAATAACTTTAGAAGAATTTAAAGAAAAATATAATAATCGATCATTAAAAAATATAAAAAATTCAAGTTTATATTACCAAATGAATATTTAGAATATATAAAACAATATAGTAACAATAATTGAAATTTAAAGGAAGAAACAATAAAATATTGTGAACAAGATGTGAGAGCTTTACATAAAATATTGGTTACATTTGCAGACAGAATATATAGTTTATTTAAAATAAATATTGTTAATTATCCAACTTTACCGCTTTAGCAATTTATAGATCTAATTTTTTAAAAGATAGTTTCAATATACCGATAATAAGCGGAGATATATATGAAATATTGAAACAAAGTTACACAGGTGGTGCAGTTGATGTTTATAAACCAGGTATATTAAAAGAAAATAACATACTTAAAGAAAATATAACCATTTCTAAAGAAACAAATATAATATCTTATTCACCTAAAAAGATTTATAGATATGATGTAAACTCCTTGTATCCATATGTTATGCGAGAGTTTCCAATGCCAGTAGGTAACGCAACATATTTTGAAGGTGGGGCTTCGCCCCGCGACATGAGAGATAATAAACCTTTTGGATTTTTCGAAGTTGATATTAAAACACCCTATTCTTCAAACTAAAATTAAAATAAACAATTCTTGAAGAACAATAGCTCCTCTTGGAACATGAACTGGTTACTATTTATCAGAAGAATTATATAATGCAGAAAAAATAGCAGGCTATACATTTAAAATAAAAAGAGGTATTCTATTTAATAAAGCTTATATTTTTAAAGAGTATATCGATATATTATATGAAATGAAGAAGAGAAGTGAAAAAGGATCAGTAGACTATTTAATATCCAAAATGTTAATGAATTCAACTTATGGTCGATTAGGTATGCATCCTATTATGGAAGAACATGAAATAATAAGACAAGATATTGATTTGGAACAATGGAAGAAAAGAAAAGGAGGTGAAGGCTCTATAATAATTACTAATGTTATTAATTTAACTAGTGGCCCCTATTATTTCTTATTTAAATTTAGGAAATGATTCTGATAACAGACATGTTAAAAATATTTCAATAGTAATAGCTTCAGCAGTAACAGCTTATGCACGTATATTTATGTCTCAATTTAAAATGAAGTTTCTAAAAGAAGGTACAACATTATATTATTCAGATACAGATAGCTTTGATATAGATCGCCCTTTAGATTCACAATTTGTTGGTGGTCAATTAAAACCAGAACATGTATTTGACGAAGCAGTTTATTTGGCACCTAAAGTATATGGATGTAAAAACAAAGACTATGAGATAACAAAAATTAAGGGAGATAGTAACTTTTGAAGAATTAACTAAATTATTAGTTAAAAATAACAAATTAGAGATACCACATGAAAAGTGATATCGATACTATATTTACTAATAAAGATATTTATACATTATCCGACAATAAAAGAGAATTATTATTTAAAGATAATAGATTTGTGGATACTAAACCATATGTTTTATACAATGGAAAACTAGTAAAATAATATTACCCCCTATAAAAAATGCTACGGAATGGAATTGAACCACTAATTTTTCGATCTTCAGTCGAACGCTTTAACCATTGAGCCACCGAAGCGAATGGAGAAAGATAGAATCGAACTATCATATTTGTAGTGCAAATACAACTGATTACCATTATCATATTTCCCCTATGGGGGGTATTAAAAATGTTTAAATGGGGCTTCGTCCTAATGTAATTCAATCACATCTTTTAGATACGAAGATACAAGTAAACAAAATACGTAGGCTTGAATGAATGATACAATTAATTCTAATCCAACTAACATTATAAATAATGTAAAAGGTATCAGCGAAACAATAAAAAAAATGAAACTTGTTGAAAATAAATTATATAAAAAAGAGGATAAAATCTTTAATAGTGAATGGCCAGCAACAATATTGGCAAAAAGTCTAACTCCTAATGATACAGCTCTGGCTAAATAAGAAATAGTTTCAATTAAAACTAACATAGGAACTAAGTAAACAGGAGTACCAACAGGTAAAAAAAAAGAAAAAAACGTGATTTTATGTGTATATAATCCTAAAATAGTTACAGCAATAAAAATGGTAAAACTTAAACCAAGACATACTATAGCTGAGCTAGTTATTGCAAAACTAAACGGTATATTTCCTACTAAATTAGCAACTAATATAAAGCAGAATAGTGAATAAATAAAAGGTAAATAAATTTCATTAGATGTTCCTATTTGTTCTCTAACTATTGAATGTATACTTGAAAATAAAGATTCTAATGCAATAGACCATTTTGAAGGTAAAAGTTTAATATCATTATTTCCCATATAATGTAAACTTAAAATTAAAATAAAAATTAAAATTGAATATAAAGCTAAATTAGTTAAAGTAAAATTAAAATAACCAAAAATAGGAGCATTAAAACTTAATAAACTATTTACTTCAAATTGTTCTAAAGGTGAAATAATAAAAAAAGGATTCATAAAAATATTTGTTTTTTTTTTTAAACTAATAAATTAAGATTTTCGCAAACGAAAATAATTTATGCTATCTAATTTTTTTTTTATATTTAAAAATTTTTATTCTTATATAAAACAATTTGAATTAATATTGCAAAAAAAAAAGGCATGGTTTTTATAAAATAAATAGGGTTAAAAAAAAACAAAAAAAAAATAATCCCTTATTTACTTGATAATTTAATTGCACCTGAACCAATTTCTAATATAAAACCAATAGTTAATATAACAAAGAAAATTAAAAATATTGAAAAACCAAATGTATCTATTTGATATAAAGTAACTGCAATTGGAAAAATTAACAAAATTTCTAAATCAAAAACAAGGAAAAGCATAGCTACTAAATAAAAATGAATATTAAATCTAAATCTTGTTTGATCAGGTATCATCATGAATCCGCATTCAAAGGGAGAAATTTTAGATTCATAAGGTTTTTTTGTAGATAATAAAATATTTAAACCAAGTAATATAAAAGCTAAAATAGGAACAAAAATAAAAAAAGTTAACATTAATATATGAATATAGATAATGACAGCAATCGAATGCTACTTAATAAGATTGAAGGTTTAAGAACAAATAATAATATTATTAATGTTAAATTAGAAATTAAAAAACTATGGTAATTACTTAAGTTATAAAAAAAAGGATTTAATACATTTTTATACTGTGATTTTAAATTAAAAATCAATATAAAAATTAATTGTATTTCTTTAAAATAATTAACATGCACCGTTTCGCGGCGGTTAGAATACTTTTCTAACAAACCTTGTCTTAATTTATAAATAGAAGTATTTTCTAAAACAGGGCTATTAGGCCCGCTTTGTAAAGTATTTATTTCATGAAGAACTTTAATTATTTTTAAATAATAAGATGCACTAATTACACTAACTAATATAGCTATAATACTAATAAAAAAATATCCACCTTGAATTGCAGAATATAAAACAAACTGTTTAGAGAAAAATCCTATTAATGGAGGTATCTTATTAATTAATTTTATAAAACGCCCGAAATATCTAAAAAAAAACGCCATTCACTAATTTTATTGTTGTGTATTCGCAGTATTTTTTATAAAATTAATCAATTGGACTTTGTCTTCAATGTATCATATAAAGTCTCTGAGGGGGGAAGCCCTTCTAATTATCCGTATCGGATTTTTTAGAATATAATGATATTTTAAAGTAATAGTTTTTAAAATAAATATAAATTTAAACTATTACAGCAAGCATAATTTCATTACCTGCCATAGAAAATAAGCAAATACTTAAACTTAAACTGATTAAAGGATTAGAGAAAAATTGACCTTTAATTTCATTTATAAATCGTATATCAGTATTTTTTAGTCCTTTTTTAATTTCTTTAATAAAATGTATAGTCGTTCTATTTTTAGAATTTATAAAAGGGGCTGCAGAAAGCAAAGGGCCATTATTTAAAAAATGATTAGTTTTAATTACTTTAACAAATATTTTTTGAATAACAGAATTATAAATTAAATAAGATAAAGCAATTAAAATTAAAAAAGTATTTAAATTAGTAATTGAGTATTGAATTATATAGAATATAAGTGCTTCTATAGATTGTTCATTAGAAATAGCTAATGCTAATAAAATAAATCCAATGTGAGAAATTGTACTGTCAAAAAATCAAATTTACCATACAACTTAGAATATAAACAAAGGGTTATTTATTTCAGAAATAGAAATTTGATACGGCGATTATAATACACGCGCTAATTATTAAACTTGTTTTTCAAGGACTAACCTTATTAATATTTTTAATAAATTAATCCGCTTTTATTCTAATAATTTCAGAAGACCCTTTTTTAATTAGTTCCGCTACTTTTACTCGCGGGTCGTACACTGCCTTTTTGAATAGGATTTATATATTGACCACAATTGAAAAATTTTTAAAAACTTTTTAATCATCGTTGAGTTATTTGAAAAACTAATTGAACGGTTATTTTTATAAAAAAACATCGATGAATTATTTCTGCTTTTGGGGGCTTTTAATACTTCTGATAATCCGCTCGAATATTTATAATTGCCTATTACTATTTTTTTAAATAAAATATAATAATTAAAAAATATTTATCGGTATAATTTTATTGTTTTGGAGAACTTACTCTAAAAGCATTCGAGTTTGTTACCCGCAGTTTTAATAATTCTAAATCTTTTTTATGAAGTCCTATTTGAAAAATAACTTCCCGAAAGAGCCTTCAGCATCAGTCATTCCAGAAAGGGTTAAATTTATTATTGCGCGTACTCTAGCGCGTTGAAAATAATCGTAATTGTTTATTTACTCTAATTTGGTTAGGTAAATTGTGAGATAGAGAAAAAAATTTGTCTCTATTAGAGTATACCTTACATGAATTGGTTTAATTCATTAACTACCGTCTACTCGTTGCTCTTTTACATAATTCAGTGTGAACTATGATTTAGATCCGCGATTACCCATTGCTCTTTCGATTATCTTATAGCTTATTACCTTACATGAGTAATTACTTCATCCACTTATATTTTTTCAAATATAGCTTGGTACTATAAGTTTTAAGGATTCCCCGGAGTTTGATAGTTAAGCTCACAATTGTATTTCTCATATACTATAAGCTAATAATCGTTTTATTCGATTTTGAGCTAAACCTACTATTGTACCTAAAATTAAAGATAATAAGGAACAAATAAGTAATACATTTTTTACTTCAATATAATTCATAATAGGTGCTATATTTTGTCCCCCTATATATAATTCTAAAAATAAAATCAATATGGAAATTTTAGGCATAATAGTTAATCAAATTGTAACGATTGTAGGGCTATCATCGTATACATCAGGTGCTCAATTGTGTAGCATATTAGTATTTTAATTTTTCAGTAATTAAAATAATTAATTGGAATATGTAATAATTATTTACGTATATTCTCTGAAGGAAATTAAAATGTAAGAATAGATAACCATTAATTTTAAAATACTTTGAATTAATAATTAACTATTCTGTTAATAATAAAATATCCTTGCAAGTTATTAATGAGAATTTTACCATTAAAATGGATCACTATTTGTTTAAAGTTCTTGCATATAGTAAATTTTTTAAGATTGGACTATTAATATTTTCTGAATGAGGCCCCTTAATTATTTAATAGTACTCTTTTTACAAATTTCTTTATGTATTGTTTTTTACATAAATTAAAATAAACATTAGAATCAGAAAATTTAAAAATGTTGGATATCTTTTTTATTGACCCCTAATTGAGGACTTGCTGCTATTTTAAATAATAAACCAAATATTATTAAAATAAAACCTAAGTTTAGACCTTGAATTATTTTATTAGTATTAATTATAGATATTAAACTATAAATAGCCTCAAAATTAGTTAAACCTGTATATGAATATATTAAACCACCACCAAGTAATATCAAACATGAAGAAAGACCTCCTAATAAAAAATATTTTAAACCTGCAGAAGTAGCACTATCTGAGTCTCTAAATATTGTTGATAAAATATATATACCAAAAGATTGTAATTCTATGCTTAAATACATAGACACTATATCTGCAGAAGATACTAAAAATGAAGCACCTAAAGTACTAAATAAAATAAGTAATGAATATTCAATTGCATAAGTATTTATTTTTTTAATTTTATTATTTAAACTTGCAAAAGAATTATTATTGTTAATTAAAGGTCAGGATACTAGTATTAAAGACCCAATTATAAATATAAAACAATCCATAAATTGAGAGATTAATGTTACATGAAATAAACCATTAAAAAGACCTATACCGGATCCCACTGCAGGAATATTTATTACATTTAATGATAATAATCCGGAGTATAATAATATAATAGAAGATATTCTAATATATAAATTACTACAAATATTGTTAATAGAAGATAAAGCTACTATAAAAATAAGAATACTAAAAAAAATCATAATCTTAAGCAATTATTTTATTTTATAAAAAATATAAAATTGTTTTTATTATTATTAAAAATACTGTGTATATGCTTGTAAACACGGCCCCCAGATATATTAAGCATTATTAATAAAATATAAATAATTATAAACATAATAAATACAAACTATAATCCCGCAACTTTTTTTTTTATATTTATTAATAACGGCATATATTTTTCAATTAAAGATGTAATAAAATCTAAATTAGAAAGCTATTAAATATTATAATGATTAAAATAATAATATAAAAATATTCAATGTAAATTGATATATTAATAAAACGGACTGTCGTGGAGGGGACCGCATGTTTAGAATTTTTAATATTATCTATTAAATTACTATTTTTAATTACGTTCGCACGTGTAGAAGCAGCAGTAATAAGTGCTGTACCTCCGACCGCAGTTCCAGCGGCAGCACCGGAGCCCATAACTATTTTAAAATTATAATAATCTGTTTCATTATTACTATCGTGTAATAAAATTATAATTAAAAATTCAACTTGCAATGAATTGAACCGATAAATTAACAATTTTTGTAATATTCTTACAGAATATTTAAAATTATTAAAAAAAATATAACAAAAGAAAATAAAAAAGCCCCAGAATAAAATTTATAAAGAGCCATTAATATTATAATAAAGAGTAAATTTCTTTTAATCGCATAATTTTGTTTAAAATAATAGTGCTCTTAAAAAAACTATTATTTTAAAAATGAGATATTGAGGCGGATAATTATAAACGTGTTTTTCAAATTAAATTTTCAAAGGGAATATAAAATACTGGGGGGTAAATTATTTTATTTAAAATGACTAAGATTGAATTGCTAACATTTTGAATGCATGGAAAGGAATAGGACTAGGTAATGTTCATTCTATTGTGCTAGCGTTATCGCTAATTAAGGGGCTTTGCCCCATTTGAGTATAAAAAGAAGGTACATATCAAGGATTATTTGTGCTTTGTGGTTGGTTAACAAAAATATCATAAAGAATATAACCAAATAATAATACAGCTATTACTGATATTAATGAACCCAAACTTGATACAGCATTTCATCCACTAAATGCATCGGGATAATCAGGGATTCTTCGAGGCATCAATTATGTTAATCTTAAGTTATAAATACTTAAATTCCTAATCTCACGATTAGGTTCAGACTATGTTATTCAATTAAATATTTAATTGATTGGGCACTACTTTAAATAAAGTATAGGATTATTGTTGGTACTACTCACCTATTAGTCGTTGAACGTTCTTTATTCTAATATTTTAATATATTATACCGAATAAAACTTCGCTGCAAATTTACTTCTTTATTTATAAGTTTTCTTTGCAATTCACCCAATTGTCTAGTAGCGGCAAAGCCGCTACAGAGGCATAAATTAAAATTTTTTAATTATGTAATTTAATTCTAGAAAATATTTTACCTTTAAATGGTTGCCCATTTTTAAGATATTTAGATAAAGTATCTTTACCCATATGAAATACTTTAGAACATTGAACTGTTGAATAAGTTCCAATAAATGATTTGTCTTCTGAATTATAAACATAAACTAATTTAGCTATTGTAATAGCAGATTTAATTTTACCAAATTGTGGATTATTTTTTCCAACTTTATTTTTTGTTTGCATTTCAAGAAATGCTTTAGAAAATTGTCGACCAGCCATTGGATTTAAATTACCAGATCTATTTAATCGAAATTGAAGTTTATGTTTAAAACCTAAAGTTGTTCCGGAGAACTATTTAATGTTAATAAAGAATAATTACTAAATAATATATTTAAATAAAATTGTTCTCTTAATAACATAAATTCTTTTTTAACAGTTCTTGTTTTACCTAAATCTTCTAATATAATTAATATAAAATTATTATGTCCATAATAGTTTATACTATTATAAATAGGGGGCGAAGCCCTTATTAAAACACTAGGTGTTCAATAAGATAATAAACGTTTAGAACCATTTCAAGCACTACCTACATACATTTTTCCATTTATTAAATTTATTCATTGGTAAATTATTGTTCTATTACGATTTTCAGTTCCAATTAAATTACGATCTAAATTAGGTTTATAAACACGTATTGGTTTATTTAAATATTTAGGTAAAATATGAGGTCCATAAGGTTTATTATAAAAAATAATATGATTCATATTATAAATTAAATAAAAACAAACATCATTACTCATAATATCTATATTAAAAATATAATTAAAAATATTTAAAAAAATACCAGCCAAACCTAAGAAGTGTTGAGGGAAGAAAGTCAAATTACACTTATACCAATTATTTCTAATTGGGTAGGATTATATCTTAAATTTAAATAATAAATTATTTATTTTCGATAATTGGTAAAATAAATACTTTATTCTTTATCCTAAATTTACAAGGAAAGATTTGAATTATTTAAATTTTCTTTTGTATGATCTCTGAGGTCTATTAAAAACATTATATCTTTATAATTTTCCTGCTGATTGTCTATTTATTAATTAATAATTATAACCATAAAGGTATATTAAGTCTTAATCAGATTTATTAGCATATAAAAAGATGTTTTATTTTACAAATATATAAAATATAGGGGCTAATTTAACTTAGAAATAAAATAATTGATAATAATTAATGCCAAATACTTTTTAAAAAAGTTATACAACTAACAATATAAATTTTTAATCTATAGTATTTATATATCATTTTACACCTCTAATATTAATTGGAATATTTGTATTTTTATTATTAGATATAGTTGTAAATCTTACTTTGAAATGTTGTCTAGCACTATTAATAGAAGGAAATAAAATAACTTCTCCTAATTCATTTTTCATTTTTATTTTAGTTCCACCTATTCCATATTGAGGTGCTAATATTCCTTTTTTACCTTTATTATGTTGCCCATGTTCTAAAAAATATTTTTTTAAAGCTATACTTGTTAACAATTTTTGTTGTTCTAAAACTTTAGAACCAAATCTAGGATGTAATTTACCTGCATGTGTTTCTTTTAATTTTGCAATTGTTTCAACAGAATGTTTAAATCCTTGTGAAGAACCTGCTATTTTTAAAATATTATACTTAGGTTTATATAAATCAATATAAGTTTGTTCTAATCCTAAACAAATATCTTCAACTTGTTCACAATATTGTAAAACTAAAAAAACAAAATTATTTAATCCATATTTTTTAAAAGCTCTATATAAAGGTAAATCAACTGAATTAATACAACTCATATGAACTCTAAATCTTCTCGCTAATTTTACACTACTTCCAATATAACAATTTCCATTAACTAAATTAAAAAACATATAAACTCCACTTTTATTTTTAATATTAAGTAAAATATCTAATTTAGATTTTATAATATCTATAAATTTAGCTTCTGCTTGAATATTATATAATTTATCTAAAATATGTTTATTTTTCTTTTTATTAGATTTAGGATTTTTAGGAGTAGGTAAGTTGTTTAATTTATTATTTAAAGTTTCGTTGTCAATATCATTTATATCATCATCAATTATTTCTCTTCCAACAACTTCAGTAATAGAATTATATTTAATTAAATAATAAAACTTATTTAATAAATAAATAAAAACTATTAATATACATTCTTGCAATTTTTGTATAACCCCAACAAACATTGTTCAGAAATGTATATTACCTAAGAATTCATTTATAGTTTTACCTAAAATTTTAGGAGCTCAGTAATAAAATCCTGCAAATAGAGCAAACACAGCACCCATTGATGATACATAATGAAAATGCTTATTATTTTTAATAATATAATAAGTGGACTATCTCTTTATATAATTTTTTTCACAAAAGGAACTTTAATTCATAAAGGATTTTTATATTGTATTCAATTTAATAAAAATTGAGAATAAATTTTAAATTCTATACTATCCTTTGGTTCATTATGATAATTTCTTATTTCTATAAATTGTTTAATTTTAGTTACTCTATAAAATTTAAAATCAGAATATAATCTATTTTTCATAAAAAAATCATATAGAAGAATCATACCACCAACTGTTTGATATTTAAAGGCGATAGATTTAAATTTTCCTCCTGTTTTATTCTTTCTAATTAGAATATAAGGTTTATAATATGGAATTGTATCATTAAAATTAAGTTTCTTTGTATAATTATTATACTTAAATTCTAAATTACATTCTATTCTGTTAGAATTAAAATTAAAAACAATAGAACCATCTGTATCAATTAATCCTGCCAAATAAGGATTGAAAGGACTAATATTATAATCAGCTTCTATAAAATCAATACCAAAATAAGAACATGCTTTTTGAAAGCCAGTTACTTTGATTCTAATTAAACCATTTAATCGTTGAATTAAAAATTTCATATCTTGATGTGTCGATACAATATATATAGAATAAGGTTTATTTTTATCTGATCTAATTCTACCTAAGTGTAAATAATTTTGGATTCGTGTAAGAATTCTCACATCTCTATTATGCAACTTTATTCTAATAGCTTTTAATATAAAACGATGAGAAGAATCTTTTCTAATATCAAAATTACCATCACCATCAATAATTCCAGCGAATCATTCATAAAAATCAGAATCATTTTGTGGTTGTGAATTATATAATTGACGTATAGTCTCTGAGAATCCTTTGCAGTTTTCGGCTGATTGTATATTTGTTCAAGAATTTTTATTTAATGAAGCTGTATTATTATCAATTTCACTATTTAAGAGAAGATTAAAGCTTCCACTTGGATCTATTTTATAAAGATAATTTATTTTAAATAGTAAATAATAAACAAAAAATATAGTTCCCAGCATATAGTCAATTGCAAAACAAATTTTGTTTAGGCCCATTTGAGCTACTACGTAATATGTCAATAAATAGAGTTCACATAACTCTTTGGATTACCTCTCTCACGAAAGGGATTGGACCATATCTTACAAATTAATTTAACGGATCAAATTAATCTGCTATCACGTGTGGTCTCTACGGAGTCCCTAATAAATTTAAGGTTCCCACGGTATTATCTTACTATTATTGTTATTTTACGCATTAATAAAACATAGTAAGACTTCACCGTTAGCATTAGTTTAAACTAATACCAGGAAAAGAATCCACTTCTCCTACAGTAATATGACAACATGACACATATTTAAAAAAACGTATTCAACCTATTATTAAAAGCCTTAGATTTAGCTATAAATTCAGCTAACTGATAATATTTATAACCTTGTAATAATGGTGTACAATGATCAATTACTTTTCCAGTTCCAATAACACTTCCTACACTAAATTCGTAAAATGAAAAACCACTTATTTTCCCTATTTTATGAGAAATAGTTAAATGGGATAATCCATAGTAATTTAGAATAGCTTTAATAAGGTAATCATCATGGTTTTGACCAATACTGAAAGAATAATTTCCTTTTACTCGACTACTAAAAGATCCTTCTGATTCTATAAAACCTGCTAATCATAAATGAAAATAACTAGGAAGAGTAGTAAATAAAGGTATAATAATATATCGATTGTTATATTTATTACCTCGTTCTTGAAAATAAAGATCAACATCTGGATTTAAGAAAAACTTTTTGAAGAATAAATATTGTAAACGCATACGACTAGTTAAAGGTAAAAATTGTTCGAATAATGGTAATATAGTTCGTTGAAATGTTTTTTTATCATTAACAATTCATTGTACATAATTCGTATTTTTATCTACTCCTCGTCGAACATGTCCACCATATTTTTTTGCAATCAAAGTAAGCATTTCAAAATTTAATGGTTTATCTGCAAGTTTAACAACTAGACGAAATTGTAATATTTTTTTACGTCAGTGATTGACTTGTAAACTTCCGTCTCCATCAATTAGACCAATAGTAAAAGGACCGAGTTTATCTATAGAAATACATTTAGGTGATTTAAGTTTTAGATTACCTATAAAAAAAGTACTCATTAAATATAATTGGGTATCATGTAATGCGATATCAATGCTAGCATTAGATAATACTACACCTGTTAATCCTCCAATTGTAAATAGAGCTAAAAATCCAATTGTAAATATTAAAGCAGTAGTAAATCTTAAACTACCACCATATAATGTTGCTAACCATGAAAATATTTTTATACCTGTTGGAACAGCAATAACCATTGTAGCTGCTGTAAAATATGCTCTTGTATCCACCTTAAAGACCTATTGTCTTTAATGGACTATTTATTAACCATATATATATATAAATTACTATGCTGTAATTTATAAAAATATAATACAGGTTATCCCGTATAGTCTCTGTTTTTATTTTATTATTAACAGCAAGTAATATAATGTATAAAGATTATTACGGGCCGTACTCTATCTTTTAAATATTTTCTCGCATATAGGGAAATTATACTCCATATAGTTTCCAATATGGACGACGTGGTAAATTTTGCTATATACCCAATTTATATAGCATCGAATCATGCATATAAGGTAATATAATATTTCTTACAGTTTTAACTGATTTAGCTAATATATAAATTCGATATTTATTATTCGCTTTATGTATAGAACATTTAAGCTTGTAATTATTCTTTAAATAATCTACAAGATGTTTAATGTCGTTAAGTGTAAAACTATCAGTACAAATATATAAACCTCGACTAGTTCCACGAGAACCGTCCTGCATGATCCAATGAGCAAGAGCGATTGGAGTTAGAAGTGATAAATCATTAGGAACTACTTTAATTTTATTAATGTAGAAAATATTATAAAAATCATTAAGCATTGGTAAAGTTTTAGTCCAAAAATTTAAATTTGTATATGTTTTACCTGTTCTTTTATCAAAGTAACTGTTTTTTCTATATTTAACAGTGGCGCGTAGCGCCGGATATAATGAATTACAAAAATAAATAAAGTAATCTTTTTTATCTTCAGATTGAGTGAAACCAAATCTTGTGTTTAATGATCTAGAACCCATTTCAAGCTTACCATCACCTAATAAAGATCCAAATATTATTTCTTTAATTTCATTATCGGATTTCGCCCCATTCGTTCCAAAACTTGCTCCTCGGGCTATACGTTGTGACAAAAGAATAAAATTTGACAATTTATCTAAACCAACAGTAAACATATGATGACTTCATACTAGGAAACCTAAAATTCCAATAGAAAACATGGCATAAACCATTCCAATGTAACCAAATATAGGTTTACCTGAAAATGTAGACACAACATGGCTAACTATACCAAATCCAGGTATAATTAAAATATAACAAAAATTTTGGTTAATTTAATAATCAAATTTTTATTTGATTTATTAAATATTAACTCGCAAGAACTCACATCCTTGTTAGGACTTTATCTTATTCTGTTTCAAAATTTAAGATTCTACTGAACCTCTGTTCATTGATTTTTTAAATTTTTTAATTTTTTCTAAACCGGTATTAATTAAATGTTCTTTATTTTGAATAATAATATAAGATTTTCTTCATTTCAAATAATTAACATGTTTAGATGAAAGTAAATGAAATTTATCAAAATAATTAATAACTTTTTTGGCAGATCCAAAACTAGTACTTCCATAATAATAAGTATCTTGACTTTTTCTATAACCAATGTTTCCCCCTAAAAA